>Ga0335073_10007067_pt1 | contig 15736 bp, 14 predicted proteins | sample Lox_Sample_22_FD_207093 | JGI IMG/M metagenome (GOLD analysis project Ga0335073, IMG submission 207093) | Soil microbial communities from Loxahatchee National Wildlife Refuge, Florida, United States - Lox_Sample_2.2 | ecosystem: Environmental > Terrestrial > Soil > Wetlands | place: USA... | reverse complement strand
GTCGAGCTGGCCGCACTGGTCCTTGGGGTGGCCGGGTCCGGGATCGATCCGCTGGAGCCCGTGCTGGGCCCGGCCGAGCGGTTCGCGATGCTGCTCGAGCGGATTGACCGGCTCTCGATCGTGCGTCACGACTTCGGGGGCAGCGCGCACGCGCTGCTGGCCGGGTTCATCCGGCGGATCGACCGGCTGAAGGCCCACCTGGTCGGGGCCGAGGAGTACGCGCTTTGGGCCGCGCGGCTCGCCGACTCCGATTCCGAGTCTGATGGGGGTGATCCCGGGGTCGAGCAGGAGTTCGCCGAGGTGTATCGCGTCCACGAGGAGATGCTGGCCGAGGTCGGCGGCCGCGACGCCGGGGACCTGGTTCGCGACGCGCTTCGGCTGGTGCGCGACCGGCCGGGCATCGCGCGGCGTTTCGAGCACGTGCTGGTCGACGACGGGCACGACTTCGACCTCGCCGCCGCCACCTTGAGCCGCGCGGTGGCCGGCTCGCGGCTGACCGTCGCCGCCGACCCGGCGCGACCCGCTGCGGGATCGCCCTTGCTCGATTTCGCCGCCGGTTCGGTGAAGATCCTCGTGCTCGGTTGCAGCCTGCGCGTGCCCCGGCGGGTACTGAGGGCGGCGGGGGCGGTGGTGGCGGTGGAGTGCGAGTCGACCACGGTCGAGGGAGAGATCGCCTTCTGGCGCTGCGCCAACGAGCGGGCTCAGGCGCAGGCGGTGGCGGCCGACATCGAGCGCCTGGTCGCGGCCGAACGCGTCGCGCCCGGGCAGATCGCGGTGCTCGTCGCGAGCGTCTCGCGCGAGGGGCAGGCGGTCGCGGTGGCGCTCGAGGAGCGGGCCGTGGCCCACCGCGTGGTTGGGGAGACGGCCTTCTTCCGACGCGCCGAGATCCGCGACGTACTGGCCTGGCTGCGGCTGCTGGCCGACCCGACCGACGCCCCCGCGGTCGTGCGCGCGCTGGCCCGGCCGCCGGTCGAGCTCCGTTCGGTCGACATCGCGCGCTGCACCCAGATCGCGCGCCGGCGCAAGCTCGACATGGTGGGCGCGCTCGAGGCGGCGATCGAGTCGCCGCAGGTCCCGCCCGAGGCGCGCGAGCGGATCCGGGTGTTTCTCAAGCTGTATCGAGTTGCGATGTCCGGCATCGACAGCACCCGGCCCGACCTGTATGTCCACCGGCTGATCGAGTCGCTCGGACTCCGCCGCCAGCAGTTGTTCGCCGCCCAGCCGGACGTCGTGCAGCGACTCCGGGCGCTGGCGCGATTCGGGGAGCTGGCGTCGGCGTTTGCCCGCCGGTCTCCGCACGCCACTCCGCGCGAGTTTGCCCGCCACATCGCGGGGGTGGCCGACTTCGGGCTGCGTGAGCACGAGGAGCCGGACCTGATCGGAGCCCAGGTGGTCCAGGTGGTGGCGCTCGACGGGGCCGGCGCGCTCGAGGCCGAGCACGTGTACGTGCTCGGGCTGCACGCCGGGCTGGCGCAGCCGGCGCCCGAGCCGGCGGTGGCCTCGCTGACCGCGGTGACCGCGGTGACCTCGGTGACCTCGGTGACCTTGTGCTCGCGCTCGCGCTCGCCCGAACAGGGTGAGGCTCCGGTCGTGCGGCAGGCTTTGTACACGGCGGTCACGCGCACGCGCCGGCGCGTCGTCCTGGCGTACGCGGCCGTGGGGGAGCGAGGCTCCGCGGTCGGCCCGGCGCCGGCGGTCGAGGCGATGCGGACGGCGGTCAGTGGCGCCTGGGAGGACCGCGAGGAGGAGATGTTCGGCCCGGCCGAGACGCTCCACTCGACCTACCGGCTGCTCCGGGACGAGGTTTTGGAAGGCACGATGCGCGCCGGTGGACGGCTGGCCGAGCTCAGGCTGGATACGGATTTGGACGTATCGCACGCGGTGGTCCGGTACCTGGAGCTGTTGAAGCTGGCGGCGCTGATCGCACGCCCGGACGGTCAGTCGCTGGCCGAGGCGGTACGCGACGTGAACTCCCGGATCCTCCAGGCGGTGAGCGCCGAGCAGCGCGAGATCTTCACCTCGTCGGCGCTCGATGACTATTTGTTGGATGCGGAGCGGGACGCGCGCCGGCGGGCTGCCGCGGTGACCGCTCGCGACGACCCGTCGGTCGAGACCTTCCTGCCGACGCGCGGAGACGGGGTGGTCCTATCCGCGTCGGACATCGACACGTACCGGACGTGTCCTTTGAAGTACAAGTTCGCGCGGGTGTTCCGGATCCCGCAGGAGCCAACGGTGCACCAGCGGTTCGGGATCGTCGTGCACCAGGTGCTCGAGCGTTTCCACGCTCGCTCGGACCCGGCGGACGCGCTCTCGGGGTCGCTGGCCGAGATGCTCGGGCTGCTCGACGCGAGCTGGCGCCGTGGCGGGTTCGGCGAGTCCGAGGAGGAACGCCAGCTACGGGGCAAGGCGGCCTTGGCTCTGACCCGCTACCACGACCGCTTCCAGTCTTCGGAGTCGGAGCCGCTGTGGTTCGAGCGGGCGTTCTCGTTCAAGCTCGGGCCGCACCTTCTGCGCGGCCGGGTCGATCGCGTCGACCGGCTGCCCGGTGGCGAGTACGAGCTGATCGACTACAAAACCGGCCGGCCGAAGAGCTCCGCTCAGCTCGTCGACGACGTCCAGCTGTCCCTGTACGCCGTCGGCGCCCGCGAGGCGTGGAGCCTCGATGCCTCCCAGCAGGCCTACTACTACGTGCTCGACGATCAGAAGGTGGCCGTGCCGGCAGACCGGGTCGACCGGTTCGAGTGGATCCAGGAGGTGGCGATGGAAGTGGCCGACGGGATCCTCTCGCAGGGGTTCGAGCCGACCCCGTCGTTCGCGGCGTGCTCGGTGTGCGACTACCGGCTGGTGTGTCCGGCGGCCGAGGGGTAGTTTCTTGGGGCCTCGCTGCGCTCGGCGTCCGTGGGGCCGGGGAGGGCCCGTCCGGTCAGGCATCGCGGGCCATTCAGCCGACCCCCCGACCTGCATAACACGACACGCGCCGTGATTTCTCGGAGCCTTGACGACTTAAGCATGCCGCACATGCAGAGCACGTCACGGCCCTTTGCCGGCGCTCGGATTGTCGACTTATGCAGGTCGCGGCTCAGCCGCGGGCCGTGTCGGGGTCGTCGTCGCCGCGCTGGCGCAGGAAGCGCTGAAGCTCGCGCGCGATCGTGTCGCCGGAGGGCAGGGGGCCCTCCTCCTCGCTCAGCTCGGGCTCGGCCGACTGCTCGAGGCGCTCGACAAACGCCTGCACATCCGGGTCGCTCTGCACCGCGAGGTTGACCTGGCGGTCGTAGTCGGCGGTGGCCGACTCGAGGTCGGAGGCGTCGACGGCGACCTGCACGAGACCCTCGAGCTTGCGCACCAGGGCCAGGGCCGCCTTCGGGTTGGGTGCCGCGGCGATGTAGTGCGGGACGGCCGCCCACAGGCTGGCCGAGGGCAGGCCGCTTTCCTGGCAGGCGGCGTGCAGCACGCCGACGATCCCGGTCGGCCCCTCGTAGGAGGAGCGGTTCAGGCTGAGGCGCGCGACGAGATCGGAGTCGGTCGCCATGCCGGTGACCGAGATCGGCCGCGTGTGGGGCACGTCTGCCAGCAGCGCTCCGAGGGTGACGACGAGCTGCGTGCCGAGCGCCTCGGCGAGCTCGGTGATCACCTGGCTGAACGTGCGCCATTTGAACGACGGCTCGTGACCGACCATCAACACCAGGTCGCGCGGGGCCCGCGGCACCCGCGCTTCGAACAGCTCGACCTCGGGCCACACGATCCGGCGGGCGTGCCCGTCGATCAGCTTGACGTGCGGGCGCGTGCTCTGGAAGTCGTAGAACTCCTCGGGGTCGATCGTCGCGAACCGCCGCGCGCCGAGCGCGCCGGCGACGAACGTGATCGCGCTCGAGGCCGCATCCGCCGCATCGTTCCACCCCTTGAAGGCGCAGATCAGCGCCGGCGCCCTCAGGCCGTCGGGCCGATATTCCCATTGCAGTGGCTGCATCCGACTCAGCGTAGATGATGGGGGCATGAGTTCGGTCGATTCCACCGCGAAGGCGCCGCCGTCAGGCGCCGCCGACAACCCGACTGTCACGATCAGCGGCCTGCGCCCCGGGCAGGAGGTCAACGGCATCTTCGCGTGCTCGCGCAAGGACCGCCTGTTCACCCGAAACGGCTCGCCGTATCTGGCCCTGGAGCTGCGCGACCGCAGCGGGTCGATCGCCGCCCGAGCGTTTCAGGGGGCGGACATGTTGTCCGGTCGGTTCGAGCGGGGCGATCTGGTCCGGGTGTCGGGGCGGGTCGAGCGCTTCCGCGACCAGCCTGTGCTCGAGCTCGTCGACATCGCGCGCGTGGCCGATTCTGGTGGCCCCGATGCCGGCGCTTTCGACCCGGCATCGTTCCTACCCACCGCGTACCGCGATCTCGACGAGCTCGACGGGTTCCTCGAGCACCTCGCCGGCGAGGTCGGCGATCGCCGGTTTGCTGGGCTTCTGGACGGCCTGCTGGGGGACCCTGAGCTGCGCGCCGCCTGGCGCCGCGCGCCTTGCACCCGCGCCGGCCATCACGCGTATCTCGGAGGACTGCTCGAGCACACGGTGGCGGTGGCGACGCTCGCCCTCGAGGTCTGTCAGCTGCACGTGCGCCTGAGCCAGGACCTGCTCCTGACGGCGGCGATCGTCCACGACCTCGGGCGAACGCGCGAGTTCACCTACGGCGCCGAGATCGGGATCTCCGACGAGGGCCGGCTGCTCGGCCACCTCGTGATCGGCGAGCGCATGATCTCCGAGCGCGCCGGCATGCTCGACGACCGGCGCCGGCTCGAGCTACTGCACTGCGTGCTCTGCCATCACGGCCCCGCCGGCGCGCCGGGCGGCCGCTTCGCCTCCGCCGAGGCGCTGACGCTGCACCGCCTGAACGCGCTCGATGCCAGCGTCAAGGGCGCGATCGAGCACGGCCTTGCTCTCGACCCGGCGCCGCGGTCCGCTGCATAGGTCGGCCGCGTAGGATCACCCGCGGCGCGGCACGGGCCTGGTGGCCCATCCAGTCTTCAAAACTGGCAGGGCCGGGCAGCCCCCGGCTTGGAAGGTTCGATTCCTTCGCCGCGTCGTGGCCGCAATGAGCGAGACGATTGCGGCGCGGCGGCCGGCGTTCACACCCCGTTAGTAGGCGAGCCCCGCGATCAGGAATGCCACGCCGCCTGCACCCAACAAGACGCCGCACCACAGCAGCCAGTACCGGCGTGCCAGGATCGAGATGCCGGCCAGGACGATCGCGACCTGCAATGCAACCTCAGACACGGCGTAGCGCTTGTGGCGCTGCTCCGCTTGAGTGCGGTCGGTCTCGTCGGTAGTGATTTTCGCCGATAACCGTTGCTCAGTTGGAGTCAACTCGTGTTGCACGCGGCTCTCGAGTTCCTCCGCTTTGGCAACGGCCGTGGCTTCCTTGGGATTGCCGGTGCCAACGACACGAAGCAGGACCGCGTCAGAGCTGGCGATGATCGTCTTGATGTCGTTGGCGTCAAACTGCGCTTGGGTGTCGGCACTCTTCGTCTCGTCGGTAATAACCCCGGTGGTGGCCTGGTTGCCGAGGTAAGTGGCGATTGCCAGGAACGCCGCGAGCACCGCCACGACGACCGCCGCGGCCCGAGCGAGCTTCCCCTCTTTCCCGTCGGACTCCTCCTGGCTCTCGACCACCTTCTCGAAGCGCTCGAGCGCCTCGTGAGCTTCCATCGCGTCCTCCGCCTCTTATTTACGGTGGGCGCAGCTTAGATTAGGTAGCGACTCCCTTTGTTTCGCAGCGAACGCGCAACCGAGAGGTTACGTTTCCGCGGAAACGTCCGCCTTCGCGCCACCCTCGTGCGTGATCTTGTCCGGCTCGGTCGGGCGGTTCGAAAGAATGGCCAGAAGTGAGCGACGCCGAGGCGTCCTGATCGAGAGCAGAACGAAACGATGAGACGGGTCGCCGTCGTGCTTTACGTGCTCGCCCTGGTAGCCGTCGTGGTCGGCGTGGACATCCTGTTCTTCAGGCACCACTTCTCGGAGCGGCTGATCGTAAACGTGGGAATTGTCCTGGTATTCCTGGCGTTCGGTGTGAGGTTCCTGAAGCGCAGGTGAGCGGAGCCGGGCAGAAATTCGCGTGGCTGCGGGCAGCTGCGGAGTGGCCGCGGCTCGCTGCGCTACCTGGAATTCTCTGCCACCGCGTCGCAAAATCCGGCGACGTCGGTGAGCACGGCGTCGCCGAGAAATCGCAGGCTCTCCATCGCCCGCACACCCGCCTCGGCGTTCCCGGCGCCGCACGCATCCGTTACCACCACCGGGATGAGGCCCAAGTCGCCCGCGTGCCTAGCGGTCGGTTCGATGCCGATCTCCGTCGCCACGCCCACGATCGCAATGGCCCCGACGCCTGCTCCTCGCAACGCCAGCTCGAGCGGAGTACCCGCGAAGGCCGACAGCGTGAGTTTGTCCAGGACCGCCTCTTTCTCGTTCGGCCGGAGCTCGGGCGCGATCTGAGTCTGAGGAGCGTCCGGCAAGAACGGAGAGCGAACCTCCTCGAGGCGGTCCACGCCCTGCCAAGCTCGCCACATCCTCAGCTGAGCGACCCCCATCAACTCGACCGGCAGGGTCACGTGTCGCGTGAAGTACGTCCTCACCCCCGCGGCTCTTGCCGCTTCGAGGACTTCCCCCACGTTGTTGACGACCCTCTCGCGGTCGGCAATCTGCTCCAAGATCCCAACCTGCATGTCATAAACGAGCAGCCCGAGACCCTCAGGGCGGCACACCTCGGCGAGAGACCGCGGAACGCTCAGCCCGTTGAGCTGATCCATGCGCATCACCCTACAGACGACCCGGACCCGCTCGGATGCGAGGCGTAATAAGCTCGGCGCCGGAGATGTCAGCGAGTGAGTCGAACGAAGCCGAGCGCCGGCGCTGGAATGATTGCGCGTGGGCCGCAGCCTGGCCCAAGCGCGAGCGGCTGACCACGGCCGTGACCGACATCCTGCTGAGCCAGGCAGCGCTCGAGCCGGGCGACGCCGTGCTCGATATCGGTACCGGCGGCGGCGTCGCAGCGCTGGCAGCGGCTCGGATGGTTGGCGATGGCGCGGTCGTGGGTGCGGATATCTCGGCTCCGCTGCTCGAGCTCGCGAGCGATCGAGGCGAGGAGCAGGCGGCAACGAACGTGTCGTTCGTGCTGGCCGATCTCCAGCACGAGACTGTGCCGGGCGGCCCGTTCGATGCCGCCATCAGCCAGTTCGGGGTGATGTTCTTCGACGAGCCGGAGACCGCCTTCGCGAACATCCGGCGGCAGGTGGTCAGCGCTGGCCGTCTGGGATTCGCCTGCTGGCAGGCTCCCGATCGCAACCGCTGGTTTCCCGGCACGGCGCTCGCCGGGATTGCGCCGCCGCCCTCGCCGCCCGAGCCGGGCAAAAGCCCGACGCATCCGTTCAGCCTGTCCGACCAGGACCGCGCGGCCGGGATTCTCGAGGCGAGCGGATGGCGCGAGGTCAACGTCACGCGGCACGAACTGCTCGTGACCGTGGATCGCGACGCGATCGTCGACGACGAAGCGCTTGGGTTCCTCGGCATTCCCGAGGATGCCCTCGGTGACGCGTGGCAGGCGATCGAGCGCCACCTTGCGCCGATCACCCGCGACGACGGGCGGATCGACGCGCCGCTCGCGTTCTACATCTTCACCGCCACTGCGTGAGCACGCCGGCCGGTCCGCGTGTCTAATGCGCACGGCGGGCGCGCCGGTCAACCGCCTCGAGACCGGCGATCAGGACGTCGAGTCCGAAGCTGAAGCGCGCCTCCGCGTCGTAGGCCGCCATCTCTTCGCCGATGGACGCCAGGACTGGGAAGCGTTCGCCGGGAAGAGCGGCATAGAAGCGGTCGATCTCGGCGAAGTACTCGTCGATCTCCTCCTGGGTCATCCCGCTGTGCTCGAACAGCCCGCGCTCGAACGCGCACGCGCACACGTAGAGCAGCAGCTGATCGAGGCCTAACGCGACCGTTCGGTCTGACAGCCCGCCCGCTCGCAACACCCCGGCGAGCGCCTCCGCTCCGGCCAGTGCATTGGGCGAGGTGGGGATCCGGCCAAGGCCCGCCAGCGCCGCATCTCGATGTGCCGTGAGGAGCTCCAGCAGATCCCCGAGCGACTCGTGGACCTGTTTGCGCCAGCGCTTCGGATCGGGCTCGGGGAGCGGCACCCGGCCGATCAGCTCGTCGAACACGAGCTCGAGCAGCTCGTCCTTGCCGGACACATATGCGTACAGGGAGGCCGCGCCTGTCCCAAGTTGATCGGCCACGCGACGCATCGACAGACCGGCGACGCCCGCCTCGTCGAGCACCGTGATGGCGGCGGCCACGATCGACTCGACCGACAGGCCGGAACGCCGCGAGGTCGCCTTCGGCCGGCGGGAGACGCGCCGCGGCGGTGGCGGAAGCGCCGCGCTAACCGCGCCGGCCGCCTCGGTCGTTGCCTCGACGACCCTCTTGCGCTCAGGACTTGACGGCTGCATGCCGATATTGTAGAACATCGTTTGCGAACGACGTTCGCGAACTATATTCGCATAGTGCGAACAGTGTTCGAAGAGAGGAACCGGAAAATGACTTCAGCCCCGCGTTTAGGCCACCCGCTGAGGTGGAAGATCCTCGCTCTCGTGCTCGCCGCCGAGTGCATGGACCTGCTCGACGGAACGATCGTCAACGTGGCCGCGCCGACGATCCACGCCGATCTCCACGCCGGCGCGGCGACGCTCGAGTGGGTCATCGGCGGTTACGCGCTCGCGTTCGCGGCGGGCCTCATCGCGGGCGGCCGGCTCGGCGATATCTACGGCCGCAAGCGGTTGTTCATCCTCGGCGCGCTCGGATTCGTCGCCTCCTCGCTGGCTTGCGCGTTCGCGGTCGACTCGGCCATGCTGATCGGCTGCCGGCTCGCCCAGGGAGCCGCGGCCGCCCTGCTCATCCCGCAGGGCCTCGGGATCATCCAGGAGGTGTTCACGCCCGGCGAACTCGGGAAGGCGTTCGCGGTGTTCGGACCGGTGATCGGCGGGTCCGCCGTGCTCGGCCCGATCCTCGGCGGCGCCCTCATCGCCGCCAACGCGTTCGGGAGCGGCTGGCGGCTGATCTTCTTCGTGAACCTCCCGCTTGGTCTGATCGCGGCGCTCGGAGCCGCGAAGCTGATGCCGGAGTCACGCGCGGCCCGTCCGCCGCGGCTGGACCTCGTCGGCACCGCGCTCGCGGCGCTTGGCATGGCTTTGCTCGTCTACCCACTGATCCAGGGTCAGCAGGCGGGCTGGCCGGCCTGGACCTACCTGATGGGGGCTGGAAGCGCGGCGGCGTTCGGGCTGCTCGTCGTCTGGAGCCGGCGTCAGCGCCGCGCCGGCAACGATCCGCTGGTCGAGGCGAGCATCTTCGCGCACCGCTCCTACACGGCGGGATTGGCCACGATTGTCGTGTTCTTCGCCGGCATGATCGGCACGTTGCTCGTGCTCACCCTGTTCCTACAGCTCGGCGAGCACTTCACCGCCATTCATGCCGGCCTGACGCTCGCGCCGTTCGCCGTCGGGACCGCGATCGGTGCCACGCTCGCCGGGGCTGTGCTCGTTCCTCGGATCGGCCGGACGGCGCTCCAGGCGGCGACGTTCGTGATGGCCGGCGGGGTCTGGTGGCTGCACGAGGTGGTGGGCGCGCACGGCATGCACACGGGTTCGCTCGAGCTGATCGCACCCCAGCTCGCCGTCGGTCTCGGGATCGGGATGACGATCTCGCCGCTGTTCGACTTCATCCTGTCCGCGGTGACCGAGGCCGAGGTGGGCTCCGCATCCGGCGTCGTCACCGCCGTCCAGCAGCTCGGTGGCGCCATCGGAGTCGCCGCGATGGGCACGATCTTCTTCTCCGCCCTCGGGCATCTCGGCTTCGTCACCGCGGTTCAGCGATGCCTCATCGTCGAGCTCGCCACGACCCCGGTGCTTCTCCTCCTAATCAGTACGCTGCCGTCGCGGGCGCGCGAGTCACAGCCCGGCGCGACCGGCGCGACCGCGGTCGCGACGACTGCATGAGAGGAGATCCATGGACGCGAGCGGACACGAACCTCTTCGCGGGACCGTCGGATTCATCGGCCTCGGGCGCATGGGCTGGCCGATGGCCACGAACTTGGTGGTAGCGGGCTACCAGCTGGTCGTCCGGGACGCCGATCGCGACGTGCAGCGGCGGTTCGCCCAACAATCCGGCGCGGTCTCGGGACGCGATCCGAGCGCGTTCGCAACCGCCAGCGTGCTGATCACGATGCTTCCAGACGGTCGAGCCGTCCAGGACGCCCTGCTCGGCGATGGCATCGCCGATGTGCTCCCCAGCGGCGCCCTCGTCGTCGACATGAGTTCCTCGAGCCCGCAAGACACCCGCGATCTCGGTCGGGAGCTCGACCGGCGGTCGCTGGCGTTGATCGACGCGCCCGTGTCTGGAGGTGTCCTGCGCGCGGCTGACGCGACGCTCGCGATCATGGCCGGAGCCGACGACGAGGTGGCGCTCGATCGCGCGCTGCCGATCTTGGGTGCGCTGGGACGCCGGGTCTTCCGAACCGGTCCGCTCGCCTCCGGTCACGCGATGAAGGCGCTCAACAACTTTTGTGCCGCTGCCGGGTACGCGGCGCTCGCCGAAGCGCTCGTGCTAGGTCGCGGCTTCGGTCTCACGCCCGCGACGATGGTCGAGGTCGTCAACAACTCGACCGGTCGTAGCTTCTGCAGCGACGTGGTGTTCCCCGAGGAGGTCGTGACCGGCCGTTACGGCACGGGCTTCGCCGTCGGCCTGCTGGCAAAGGATGTGACGATCGCGGCCGGCATCGCCGAAGGCTCGGGCATCACGGCGCCACTGTGTGAGCTCGTTCAGCGGCGTTGGGCGGCAGCGGCGGAGGCGCTCGGGTTCGCGGCGGATCACTCGATGGCTCACCGGGAGTGGTGGGACGTCGACCTGTCCGACGCCTTGCCCACGTGACGACATGACCGGCTGTCGGCCCCAGGGCGCTTGGAGTCAGGAGCCGGCGTCGGGCTCGGCTTCACCTGAGCCCCCGGCTGGTCGCGACTGCTCGATCGCGTTGACGACATCGCGCAGGTAGACGAGGTGCTCGCGCATGGCGCGCTCGGCGGCAACGGGGTCGCCGCGTACGATTGCCTCGAGCAGGTCGCGATGCTGCTCGGCGATCACACTCACGACGACGGCGGGCTCGATCACCTCGGCAAGCCGCGGTTGCAGAACCTCGACGATCCAGCCGGTTAACGCGCCGGCGAGCCGGTTGTCGGCGATCTGCGCGATCAGATGGTGAAGGCGGGCGTCAGCCTTGGTCGTGGCGGCGTGATCGTCAGCCGCAGCGTTGACGTCGTCGACGAGGGCGCGGAGGACAACCACATCCTCCTCGGTGGCGCGCGCGGCGGCGAGACCCGCGAGTGGGATCTCGAGGAGCATCCTCGTCTCGAGCAGCTCATCGAGTTCGATGCTGCGGGCGTCGAGCATCGTTGCCACCGCGGCGCTGACGCTCAGGCCGATGCCCTGCTCAGGCGTTGCGGCGACGAAGATCCCGCCCCCTGGGCCCTTGGAAGCGCGAACCAGGTGCTCGCTCGAGAGCAGGCGCAGGGCTTCCCGCAGCGTAGGCCGGCTGACGCCGAACTCGCGCGCGAGGTCCTCCTCGCGCCCGAGCCTGTCCCCGGGCTTGAGCTGCTCGCCGGCGACGAAGCTGCGGATACGCTCGGCCACGGCATGGCTGGTGCTGAGGGAACCAGCAGTGTCCGCGGCCCCGAACGACGGCGTCATACCGACTTCCCGTCGTGCGAGAACCGACGGGGAGGTGTCTCCCGGGTGTCGAGGACCCGGCGGGTCTTGCCGCTGGGAGCGGGCAGGATCCCGGGTTGGAGCGGAACGATCCTCACGCGCAGCCCGAGGCGCGTACGCAGCCGAGCCTGGATCGCCCGGCCCTGACCCGGTCGCGCGAGCTCCACTTCAACCTTCACCTCGTCCATCGCCGCCGGCTCGTTGTAGAAGGTGATCCGGAACTCGCCAAGCTCATCGAACTCCCGCAGGACCTGCTCGATCGCTGAGGGGAACACGTTCATGCCGCGGATCACGACCATGTCGTCCGTCCGGCCGAGAATCCCGCCCGGGAGCCATCGGTCTGGGTGGCCCGCGGGGCATGGATCGTCGCAGCACTCGACGACGTCCCCGGTCCGGTAGCGGATCGCGGGGAAGCCCTTACGCCCGATCGCGGTCACGATCAGCTCGCCGAGCTCACCGGCGCCGACCGGGTCCTCGCTCCCCGGAGCGACGATCTCGGTGACGAATTCGCGCTCGTTGATGTGGACGCCGCCACCCTCGACGCACGGATAGCCGAACGCCCCGACCTCCGACAGGCCGGCGTGGTCGAGGCAGCGGGCGTCCCATAGCGCTTCGATCTGCGAACGAACCGCCGGCAGCGACGCGCCGGGCTCGCCCGTGCAGATGATCCTGGTCACGGACGAGAGAGCATCTTCGAGTCCCTTCTGGTCGGCGACCTTCGCCAGCCGCACCGCGTAAGAGGGCGTGCAGACCAGCACGGTGGCGCCGTAGTCCCGAATCGTCTCGAGCCGCTGGACCGAGTCCATCCCGCCGAGCGCGATGCGGTTGGCGCCGACGGCGCCAGCCCCCTCGTAGGAGGCCCAGAACTGGATATACGGACCGAACGAGTACGCCAGCGCCACCAGATCTGAAGGGCCCACCCCGGCGGCGGCAAACACGTCGCGCAAGCACGCGCGCCACCAGTCCCAATCCTCCTGGGTGTCGAGCACGCGGAGTGTCGAGCCGGACGTCCCGCTCGTCTGGTGCAAATGGACGTAGCGCTCGCGGCCGTAGGTGAGATTCCGGCCGAACGGCGGGTGAGCGAGCTGATCGCGGAGCAGGTCGTCCTTGTCGACAGGCGGGATCTGGCGCAGATCACCGAGCGAATGGAGCACCAGACCGGCAAGCCGCTCTTGCTGGAACTCGTTCACGCCGCGCACCTCAGCGATCAGCCCGTTCAGACGCTCGAGCACGGTTTGCTCGTTGCGGGAAGTCGACGGGCTGGGGGAGATCACGGTCCGGGCTGGGCGACGACATTACCCGCGCTCTCGGCGAAAAGTCAAGGGAGAGCGCTTATCACCGAAAAAACTTGACATATATGAAGAAGCCAGATTAGTGTCCGCCCGCCGGGTCGAGCACGGAGATCCCGATCAGGCCAGCAGCTACACCTGCCGGAGCACCGTGGTCCTGGACAACCCATTCCAGCCGGGACCCCAGGGAAATGAGCGCTCCGGCCCCGGGTGGGGCGGCCACGGATGGGGTGGCCGGCGCAATAAGTCCCGAACGTAGCTGGTGAAGCCGGCGGCGGCCGCCACCCGGCGGCCGCCGTCCGGCGCTGCCGCGCCCGCCGGCTCATAGACTCATCAGTTGCTTGTTCTCAGACACCGCGTCAAGAAACGGCTCGGATCCGCGCTCGGCGCGGACCATCGAGCGACTCGTGGTCCTCGCTTACATCCTGGCGGTGGCGATGCCGCCGTTCGGGCTTGCCCTGGGGATCGGGCTCGGCGCCCGGGCCCGATCGAAGCACTGGCCGTGGATCGTGCTGGTCAGCGTCGTCGCGGGGGTGATCTGGGCCTTGATCATCGGCTCGGGCGCCTTGAGCTCGACCAACCAGGGCTACTGAGGCGAAACGACCAAAGAACGCGCTGAACGCGCGAGTAGTCTCCGCGTGGTGACCGAGGTGGAGCTGTGGACCGACGGTGCCTGTTCGGGCAATCCCGGTCCGGGTGGCTGGGCGGCGCTGCTGCGGATGGGCGCGCAGGAGCGCGTGCTCTCGGGCGGTGAGGACCTCACGACGAATAACCGCATGGAGCTGACCGGCGTGGTCCGTGGGCTTAGGGCGCTCAAGCGTCCCTGCCGGGTGCGGGTCCATATCGACTCGACGTACGTCAAGAACGCGTTCACGAACGGCTGGCTGCATCGCTGGCAGCACAACGGCTGGACGACTCGCGACAAGCGCCCGGTCAAGAACCGCGAGCTCTGGTGCGAGCTGCTGGAAGAGGTGGCGCGGCACGAGGTCGAGTGGGTGAAGGTCGCCGGCCACACGGGCGTCGAGCTGAACGAGCGCGTCGATCGCCTGGCCTGCGTCGAGCGCGATCGTCACGCTGAGCGCGCAAGTACCAACGGCGGCGACCCAGCGGTCGACCTTGCGGCGTAGGCCTTAGCCGACGCTGCAGCCGCGCTCGACCAGGGTGTGGGCGGAGCCGCACGGGCACACGCCGTCGATCAGCGTGACCTTATCGACGAGCTCGTAGCGGATCAGCGGGAGCGCGTGGTTGTAGAGAACGGTCAAGAGGACCTTCGCCGATCGCACCCCGGCGGGTACGGCCACGCCGTTCTCGTCGACGGCCTCGAGGATGATGAGATCGTCGCTGAGGTGCATCCAGGGGCCGTGTCCGCAGCCGATGCCGATCGGGCCGGCGTCGGTGCTGACCCACCAGTTGAGCACCGTGGTTCCCAGAACCGATTCGGCGGCCTGTCGCACGTCGGCGGGCACGGGCTCGCCCCCGGTGATGATCGACCGGGGCGTGATCGTCAGTTCGCCGGCGCGCGCAGCCTGGATGAGCTCGATCAGCCCAGACGGACACGTGAGCAGCGCGTCGGGCTGGATCTCGTTGAGGGCGGCGATCACCCGCTCGGTGGGCAGGGTCATCGGCACCGGATGGATGCGGATCGTGTCCGGGTCGGAAAACGTGCGCACGATCGCGTGCGAGATATATGCGCCCCTGCCGACTGTGAGGACCGCCATCGAGATCGGCTCGCCGCCGCGGTCGCGCATGAGGTACCTAAGGGCGCCGGCATAACAGGTGGCCCACCCCCGCCAGTCGTAGACGAACACTCCGCGCGCGCCGTTCGGGCCGTTCGAGACGACCGGTTGGTAGTGGTCGAGCAGATAACGCGGTTCGGCCTGGAGGCTCACGACGTGGCTCTCGACGCATGAGAGCGTCAGCCTCGGGTCGGTCACGATCTCGTCGAAGCTGCCCATGACGTCCTCCTTGGTCATGATTGGCAGCCGGCCCAGCCCGCTCTCATCGAGGCTGGCCGCATCCACCCCCGCGAGGCGCCGGCGGTGCCAGGACGAGCGCTCCTGGGCAAGGGACACGAGCTCGCGGAGGCCGCGCCGGCGCTCCTGCGCGATCCGCTCCCGGGACCACCGCAGGCGTTGGCGATGCTGTTCGCTGGTCCAGCGCTGGTCCTGGACGTGCAGCTCGCGCAGCTCCGCGTCGGAGAGGACCTCCGGCAAGGGTCTGCGCATCAACGAGGGGTTCATCGGGGTGGGCCTTTCAACGGAAGCGGGTTGCTCGATCGCATCCTCGGCCTAAACCCCGTGCCATGCCATCGGGCAAGCGATCACTTCTGGCTGCGCATCTTTAGGAGCCGGCGCTCGATGTTTAGAAGGCGCGTCCGGGGACGGTCCGGTCCGTAACCCCTTCACTGGGGTCAGGTCCTACCTCAGACGTGCGCGGATCCGAGGTGTTTCGCCCTCGTTGGAGGGTGTCGCGCAGAGCCAGCACACCGGAAACTAATTGTGAGCCGGTAACAACTGCCTCTGGGCCGAGGCCGCGGGCCTGGCCAACTTTGGCGCTCAGCCTGCGTATATGTCAGGTGAATCGCCAAAGTTCGGCCTCGACCGTTCGAGTAACTGTGTGCTGCCCACAATGGCGCTCGTTTGTGCAACAGCTTCGTTGCGTTGC
>Ga0335073_10007066_pt1 | contig 15736 bp, 9 predicted proteins | sample Lox_Sample_22_FD_207093 | JGI IMG/M metagenome (GOLD analysis project Ga0335073, IMG submission 207093) | Soil microbial communities from Loxahatchee National Wildlife Refuge, Florida, United States - Lox_Sample_2.2 | ecosystem: Environmental > Terrestrial > Soil > Wetlands | place: USA: Florida... | reverse complement strand
ACAACGGTTGCGGGATGCAATGCCCAAGGGCTCCCCGGGTGGATCATCACTGCAACCATAACTGCAAAAGCCCAAGGCTTAACGGGAACGGCTTCCGTGACCTGCACGTGGGATTAGTCGCTGGGGCGGCTTCGAAGGATTGAAGGATAACTCGTAGATCAAAACCGATCCGAGGATTTAGCCCTAGCCGAGCTTAGTTGTTGGAACGTCGCCATAGCGCTCAAGACCCTCAATGAGCGCTCAACCAATCTAGAATTTTGAAACCGTGGCATTGTTGTTTCCGGTGACCCAGACGTTCGCCCCGTCGAACGCAATGCGAGTAGCGCTCGAGGGCGTCGGGAAAGTACCTAGCACCCTGCCAGTGCTGGCTTCCAGTTTGGTCACATTGCTACTTTCGTAATTCGCCACCCAGATATTGATCCCGTCAAAGGCTACCCCCACTGGGTCCGAGCCTACGCTGTACGTTCCCACCACCACGCCGTCGCTGACTCGCAGTTTGGTCACAGTACCGCTCTGGTAATTCGTCACCCATAGGTTGGTCCCGTCGAAGGCCATGGCGTCGGGGTTGGGCACGTTGGCCGTACCCTCCAGAGTGCAATCCGTTGGCCGTAGCTTATAAACAGTATTGTCGGCCGAGTTCGATTCCCAGATGTTGAGGCCGTCAAACGCGACGCCATTCGCCCCGTGTCCCACGGGGCAGGTCGCGAGGACGGTGCCGTCGCTGGCGCGCAGCTTGGTGAGGCTGTTGCCGACGTAATTGCTAACCCAGATGTTCGCCCCATCGAATGCCAGCCACTCGGGACCTTGACCCACCGGGAAGGTTCCGAGCGTTGTCCCGTCGCTGGCCCGAAGTTTGGTCACGGTAGCGTTGTTGCCGTTCGTGATCCACATGTTCGCCCCGTCGAAAACGATTTCACGGGGAAAATTTCCCGCGTTGAAGTTCCCGAGCACCGTGCCGTCGTTCGCCGCCAGTTTGGTCACCGTATTGCCGAGGTTGTTCACCACCCATATGTTCGCGCCATCAAAGGCGACTCCAACAGGCGCGGCACCCACGCTGAAGGTCGTAGTGAGATTCACCGGGTACCACCGCAGGATGGCGACCGCATTGGGGTTGATCGGCGGAGCGGTAACCGTATTCGTCGTCCCCTTCTGTTGTGCCTGCGAAGAACAGACCAACAACAGAAACACCATACCTACGAAAGAGCCTGAATGCATTTTCATCATTGTGTATCTCCACTCAAGTGTAAGCGTCCGGTTGAGACCGTCTCGACAATCACCTAAATGAGAGGCATTCTCCGAAGTGGACACTTAGGAATAAGTGTCCACTGGAGCGTAGATGGACACTTCCCGACAGGTGCCAGATGCGATGGCCGCGAAGAATGAATCGGCCAATGCCGCCCAGCGACAACATCGGAGCATCGCAGAGAAGCGGCGGATTGTCGAAGAGACGTTAATCGAAGGCGCGTCGGTGGCGCGCATTGCGCGAGCCCATGGGGTGAATGCGAACCAGGTATTTGGCTGGCGCCGGCTCTACTTGAGCGGCAGACTCGGGGAGCAGAAGCCGACAATGAAGTTGCTGCCGGTGCGAGTGAGTGAAAGTTTGCCGCCAGTCACGACCCATGCCAGTAACAAAGCCTCGACGTCGATCGAGGTTGCGAATCCAAAACCTAGTCTAGGCACGATTGACATCAAACTGCGGCAGGCACAGTTGCGCATCGAAGGCTCTGCTGATCCAGAGTTGGTTCGCGTGTTGTTGGAGTGTCTCACGCGATGATTGCGCTGTCGGCCAAGACGCGGATTTGGATCGCAGCGGGCGTAACAGACTTGCGGCGAGGGTTTACGGGGCTGAGTGCGCTGGTGCAGACAAAGTTGGAACAGAGTCCGTTCTCCGGACAGGTATTCGTGTTTCGTGGGCGGCGCGGCGATCTGATCAAAGTGCTGTGGTATGACGGGGATGGCTTGTGCTTATTCGCGAAGCGGCTGGAGCGTGGGCGGTTCGTGTGGCCGCAAGCGCAAAGCGGCACGATTTCGCTCACGCGTGCGCAGCTATCGATGCTGCTGGAGGGCATCGATTGGCGACGACCGGAGCGCACCTGGGAGCCGCAGTTGTCGGTGTAACAGGCGAGATTCTTTCCACAACTTTTTCGTGCCCACACGGAATGAAAATGCGCACATTCATGCGATACTCCGCGCATGCCCGTGAGTGCGCTGCCCGATCTGAACGTCCTTCCAACCGAAGCGCTGCGGGCGTTGATCCTGACCCAGCATCAGGAGTTGATCAGCAAAGACGAGCAACTACTCTCCCGCGAGCGCGAGATCGAGCATCTGAAGCTGCTGTTGTCGAAGCTGCATCGCATGCAGTTTGGACGCAAGTCGGAGAAGCTGGCGCGACAGATCGAACAGTTGGAACTGCGGCTGGAGGAGTTGCAGTCGAACGGTAGTGAGAAAGAACCCAAGCCGTCCGAACCGGCTTCGGTTCCAGCCTCTTGGGGCACGGCATCAGCAGCCGCCAAGCCGACGCGTCGTGCTTGGCCCGATCATCTTCCGCGACAAACACGCCGGCACGATCCGAAGGAAACGGTGTGTCCGCAATGCCAGGGCGAGTTACGAAAACTGGGCGAGGACGTTTCGGAGATGCTGGAGTACGTGCCTGCCAGTTTCGTGGTGATCCGGCATGTGCGCACGAAGCTGAGCTGCACCAAGTGCGACTGCATTGTGCAGGCGGAAGCTCCGAGTCGTCCCATCGAGCGTGGAGCAGCGGGCCCGGGACTATTGGCGCACGTGTTGGTGTCGAAGTACTGTGATCATCAGCCGCTGTATCGCCAGTCGGAGATCTATGGCCGACAAGGAGTGGAACTGGAACGGTCGACGCTGGCGGGCTGGGTGGGAGCAAGCAGCCGATTAGTCGAACCGCTGGTCGAAGCGCTGCATGGCTATGTGATGGAAGCGGGCAAGCTGCACGCGGACGACACGCCCGTGCCGGTGCTGGCACCGGGCAACGGCAAGACGAAGACGGGGCGGTTGTGGACGTATGTGCGGGACGATCGTCCCGCGGGCGACCGTGCTGCGCCAGCGGTGTGGTTTGCTTACTCGCCGGACCGCAAAGGCGAGCATCCCGAGCAGCATCTGCGCCAGTTTCGCGGGACGTTGCAGGCGGATGCTTACGCCGGTTTCAATCAACTCTATGCCGATGGCCGCATCCAGCAAGCCGTGTGCTGGGCGCATGTGCGGCGCCACTTTTATGATCTGGAACAAGCTCACGCTTCACCGATCGCACAGGAAGCGCTACTGCGGATCGTCGCCTTATATAAGGTAGAAGATCAGATTCGTGGTAAGCCGCCGGAGGAACGCCGCGCCGTGCGCCAGGCAGAGTCGAAGCCACTGCTGGATTCTCTGCGGCAGTGGTTGGAGACAACCTTATCGAAACTCTCGCGCAAGTCGGACACGACGGCCGCGATTCGCTACGCGCTCTCGCGTTGGGACGCGCTGACACGCTATATAGAAGATGGCCACATTGAGATCGATAACAACGCCGCGGAGCGCTCTTTGCGTGGAGTGGCCCTGGGCCGCAAGAACTACTTGTTCGCAGGATCGGATGCCGGAGGAGAACGTGCCGCGGCGATCTACAGCTTGATCGGTTCGGCCAAACTTAACGGCCTGGATCCCGAAGCCTATCTGCGGGAAGTGATGACTCGCATCGCCGACCATCCCATCAACCGGATCAAAGACCTGCTGCCTTGGAATATCAATCTCACACATGCCGAAGTGTCCCCTTAACCCATTCGTGGACACTTAGCAAGACGGTCTATCTCGGACGCTTACGTTCTAACTGCTTGCTCGTACTACGTCTTCACCCCCGCGCCACAGAGTGGGGACGCCAACTCGCCCTGGGGCCTTCCATATTGATTCCGCGGATGCACAACAGTGGGCAGACCCCCAGGTCCTGCTCGCGGCCGCCGATCACTTCTACTGGTTAAATAACGGACCCGCAGCAGCGCCGCTCTATGCCCGATCCGAGAAACTGTTCTCGGAGCGGAGCGATGCGCGAAACGAACTTCACGCCAAGGTGGGCCGCCTTAGATCAGAAGCCGAAACGATGTCGTTTGTAGACCTCTCTCGGTTCTTGAACGAACAACTGCAGAACCCCATCGTGCAGGGTGACAAGAGACTGCGCAGCTGTCACGTAGAACACAATTCGCACATTCGTCATATCTTATCCTCTCTTAATGATACGCCCAGTTGTGCCCATGTGTGCCTAGCTGTGCATAGATGATTTGTCTTCCAAAATTCTCTTTTTCCCCTATTAGGCTTGAGGCGACGGGTTTATAGGATTTGCACCGATGGAATTGCCGTTATTTGGATTTTCCGTTTCCGCTGTTCCAGTTCAGTCTTTGTGGGGATCGACCGGATTAGTTCACGCAACTCGTTCATGTCCACACTCTTTCACAGGTCTGCGACCAATTCCAGCTCTGTGGATTTCAAACGGCACCACTACCGATCTTTGGGTAGTGGGTCAGCACGAACCCACTACCGATCTTTGTCGAGCATTGACCTGAACCCGTCGGTGGACTAGGCTTCTCTGTTTCACTCTGGCGCGAAGATGATTAAGTTGAATGTGAGATTTACGCCTCTTCGACTTGGAACGCTGGTCGTCCTGCTTCTTAGTGTTTGCTTTTCAGGTTGCGGTGGGGGCAGTTCTGGCTCGACCGGACCAGTCGGTCAGCCCAACTTCTCAATCGAGCTAAGTCCTGACAATGAGTCGATAGATCAAGGTCAGAGTGGCACAGTCGCCATCTCAGTCCATCCGGTAAACGGATTCGACCAGTCAATCTCTATATCGATAACTGGTTTGCCAGCTGGGGTAATGTCGAATCCGGCCTCGCCCTTTACGATAAGCACCTCGGGCCAGACAGTGACATTTAACGTTGCTTCGAGCGCGGCGCTGGGGTCTTCGACGATTACCTTCGATGCCTCGAGCGGTGGTTTGAGTTCTACCGGACAGGCCTCAATTTCAGTCACGCAAGGGCCGCCAGGCCTGCCGGATGATCGGACAACGTTTGTGCGTACCGACGACACACCGTTATCAGTTGTCTACGACGCTGTTCACCAGCAGATTTTTGCGAGCGCACTACATTTGAATTGCGTCGACGTGATTTCGCTGGCGACCCAACAGATTGTGCAATGCATTCCAGCATCCGGCGCCTTGGGTCTGAGCCTCAGTACCGACGGTACGAAGGTTTTAGTAGGAACGCAGGTTGGCGTCGTGGCGTGGATTGACACGAGCTCACTCCAAGTGGTCGAGCGGGACGTAGTTCCACAACTGCCACAAAGTCTGACAGCACCGGCAGGAATGACATACGTGGCGCCAGCGCAAGCCTATCAGGCTGCAAACGGCAAAGTGTTGCTGTTCTCGAACTGGGGATACATGAATCTCTACGGTGATGAGTTTCAGGGGGCCACGGCCGTCGAGTGGGATCCAGTAGCCGGAACATCCGAAGTGAGGAACGACTCGGGTGGAGGGGGCGTTATTTCGGCGAGCAGTGATCACACGAAAATCCTGGTAGCTGGGGGCAGTCTGACCCTCTACGACTCGAACTCTGACACTTTTGTCGCTGCACCATCGGACACCGGGCTGCAATTCGCGACCATCAATCCCGCTGGTTCACAGTTTGCCGTTATTGGTGGAACGCCGCTAGTCAGATTTTTTAATACATCAATGGAGCAGGTGGGGTCGACAGCTATCACTTCCTGTTGCGCCGCCGGACCGCAGATTGCGGTGTACAGTTCCGATAGCAAGTATCTTTACCTAGTGTACGTTGCGCAAGATAGTGGTGTTCCGCTCTTGCTCACAATAGATGCAACCTCATTCCAAATTCTCGGCGACGCGCCAGCATACTCATCTGAGGTCGCCTACATTTCTGCTCCGGCAATCACTGGGTATCCGCAAGCGGCGGATAACACGGGTCTGGTTTTTGAAATAGCAGACCATGGAGTCGCGATCATCGACGCTACCGATTTTCGCGATTTCACTAGCGCTCAGATGGTTGACGAATTCATTGTCGCCACGCCTGCTGAGGGCCCAATCAACCAATCTACGATCACGCAATTCACCACCGGAATCTTCAGTTCGCTCCCCGATGTCTTTATCGGAAGCCAGACTGGCATTAACCCGGTCTTAAGTGTTTCTGGTCAACTCGTCGCAACTGCGCCACCCGTATCCACAGCAGGTGTCGTCGATATCAAAGCGGTGCAGGCAAATGGTGTTGAAGCGTTCATGCCGCAAGGCTTCACTTACGGATCTGTTCCAGTTCAATATGGACTGCTCGCTGCGTCGACCAAAGGAGGAGTGACGGCAAACCTGTTCGGTTATGGCTATTCGATCGATCTTGAAAGCCCGAATATTCAGGTGAATGTCGGCGCGTCACAGGCGAGCGTGCAATCCTACAGTTTCTACCCAACCCAAGTCTATTATCCATTCCCGCTTCAGAATCTTGTGGTGACCGTGCCGGAGGGAAGTTCCGGTGCGCAAAACATAACGGTAACGTCTGCCACTGGCACAGCAGTGTCATCGAATGCGTTCCATTACCTGCAAAGTGTGACGGACTACACTTCAACAGATACCTTCTTATATGTCTTGTATGACAAGGGGCGAAACCAGGTCTACTTGAGCGCGGGCGACCACATCGATGTGTTCTCGTTGAATATGAGTAGCTTCACATCGCCGATTGCAATCCCTAGTGTCAGCGGATCGCGGCTGATTCTCGGGCTTGCCCTTACACCTGACGGCTCAAAGCTGCTAGCAGCCAACCAAAGTGATCAAAGCGTTGCAATTGTGAATCCGGATAATCCAACTGTCGGCGCGGTAGTGGTGAGCTTACCCCCAGCTGGATTGCCAGGCAATCCAGGGCCATACCAGGTTGCCACGACCAGTACGGACCAAGCCTTTGTGACTGTGACAGTGGGGAATGCCCTAAGCGGCGGCAGTACATCTCTCTACGATATTGACCTTTCGAGCTTGCAGGTCACGACTGTCAACCTGCCCGCTGGCGCTTTTCTCAATCTCAATGAGAATTTTATCCAGGCATCAACAGACGGAACGGTGGTTGTTGTGGCAACGTCAAATGCTAGCAACGGTCCGTTGCTGTCCTGGCAGGCTGCCACGAACGTTTGGGAACCTCACTTGGTCGAGGGCCAGTTCTGGGACAACGTTGCCATATCTGCCGATGGCAGTGTCATTGTCGCGGATACCGAAGCGTCCGTTTCTGCGTTCCCTTATCCGTATTTGCTCGATTCCCAACTCGATCTGACGGCGCAGGTGAATTTCCCAGAGTTTCAGTCGATTCCAGAGGGCCCTTCTCTACAGCTGGAACAGACCGGGGCTCTGCTCTACGCCGTCAACCCAACTGGCGTAGACATTATCAACGCTCAAAGTGGGCAGCTTATGGAGCGCGTGCTTCTCTCGGAACAGATTTCGACAGGCGGATCGACGCTTTCTCAGATTGCTTCGAAAGTAATGGCGATTTCGCCCGCCGGCGACCAGATTTACCTATTAACGACAACGGGCCTCACCGTGGTTGACTTAGACGCAGTTCCCCTGGCAATTGGTTCTGTGACGCCAAAGTCGGGCTCCGCCGGTACGACGCTCACAGTGCGCGGCTCAGGCTTTGTGAACGGGATGTCGGTCGAGGTGGACAATATTCCGGCTTCAATCGAGTTGGTTGATTGCTCCACCCTCAAAGTCACTATTCCAGCTTCAATCCAAAAAGGGGCTGCCCGACTGAAGTTGCTCAATCCAGACAAGTCAACCTTCGTGCTAGATGCAGCGATTCAAGTTCGCTGAATGAGACCAGCTCACTTGTTTTCTTAATGTCAAAACAGGGCGCCGTCCTTCATTGTTGCCACTGCGCTAAGCCGGAGGTGGCCTTTCGAGTTTTTTGCCGGTATCAAAAAATAATGGTCGCGCAGAACTCGGCCAAACTCTTCCGCGACTGACTTGTTCGGAATTCGTAAATTGGTGCGTTTTTTCTTTGAGAATGGAATGATTGTGAGCTTTCCTGAATGCTTGGCCGAACTTGCCCTCTAGTGCTTCTTAAGTCGAGCGATAAAAAAGGATTAGCCGAATCACACCAACTATTCGACGATTTTGCTTCTTGGCCTTCACGTTACAAAATCGAGAATTCCACAGGGGCTAGGTGGAGTTCCTACTGTTTTGCACTATTGCTTTACAACCTTGAAGTCACTAGCGTGTAGGAGAAAAAACCTCGACTTGTAATCAGCCAGGTGACGGCGGAACCCATAAGTAATTGCCCGAATTCAATAGCGAGGCAACCTCGTTGGGCATTCTGGATCAGCCAATCAGAGCGTGCACAGCATCTGCGCGCATCAGCATAGACCCTAGCCAGAGTACGTGTGTCAGGTGCGCAAAGCGCAGTCGGTTCATTTCGGAGGGAGAAAGCCTATGTCCGGCTCTAGCAATGCAGTTTTCGCTCCGCATACGAAGAATCTTCGCGTCAATTCTTGTTTGATAGTTGCCTGGCTCTTCGCAACTCTTCTGGTAGTCTTCGCCCTTCCTGCGTCCGGCCAGCAGGTAAATCCTGGAACTGACACCGGGCTTCCCATGTATGGAAGCTTTCAAGCAGGCAATCCAGATGTTGTCAGTTTCCAGAGCCTAGCCCTCCATGTTGCTGTTCCAATCACCAGCGTCAGGGAGCGTGGTCGGAGTTTCTCGTGGAGCATGTTGTTCGACAGCCCCGGTTGGGAGGTGCAGTGGATTCCTCAGCCGACCCAGCAGGACCCCGCCAACGGACAATATTCGGTCCAGAAAGTCCAGAATACTGGTGCATTGGGCGGCGGCGACTGGATAGTTGCCAATCCCTTTTCCTGGAATCTCGGCTACACATCTGCAACTGGGACATGTCCTGGAATAAACGAGAAGTACAGTTATTTTTCTCAGTTTTATATACAAGACCCGGAAGGAACGAAGCACCAACTTCAGCTTCGACTGGAAGAGGGGGATCCGTACCAATGCTACGGGAATACGCTTAGTAGTCAGGCTACTGACGGTTCGGGAATAGCCGTAACGATAGCGAATTCCAATCCACCGACCGTCGTTAGCGCTACGCAAAAGGACGGGACGCAAGTGATGGGAGTGAATAGCTGGATGGATGCGAACGGCAATATGGCATCATCCGTTGCGGACATGCTCAATCGAAATGTAGTTTCATCAACCCAGTCGGGCAAAACACTCACGTTAGGCGTGATGAATTCCAACGGAGTTATCGAAAGCTACACGGTCCAGTATACAACGTTCAATATCCAGACAGCTCTATGCGGGATAAATCTCAGCAAATACACTTGTACAGAGTACTCCGGCACGGTCAACGAAGTCACAAAGATTACGCTACCGACGGGCTTGTCTTACCAATTCAGCTACCAGAACAACTCAATGCTTCAATTAACTCAGATCACGCTGCCGACGGGCGGAACAATTTCATACACATATAATCCGAATCCCTCGCTCCTCGCGATTTGCACGGCACAGCAAAATGGAACTCGTACACCGAGTTATGATTGCAAGATACCCATTGCCAGTCGCACAGTGTTTGATGGCACTGGCAATAATCAGTGGGTGTACTCAGGAACAGCAGACCACGGCGGCACCACCACCGTCACAGATCCAGCCGGCAACCAGCAGGTCCATACATTCAGCTACATTGGGGCGCCAGGCACGCTGAGTGCGAGTCCGGTGGAAACAGCTGTGAGCTATTATCAAGGCTCGTCTACCAGCGGCAAGTTACTGAAAACTGTGACCAGAAACTGGATAGGTACTGGATTCATCGGCGATGCTCAGATCGGAAGTACGGCATACCTAGGATATTTACGTGTCAGCAGTGAAACAACAACCCTCGACAACAACCAACAGAGCCAAATTCAAACTGATTTCGGAGACACGAGCTTAACGATGAATCCTACCGAAAAGCGGGAATACGCTTTCGGATCGGGTGCTCCGGGAGCACTCATTCGACGTACAGACTATTCTTATCTCCATACGAACAATCAGACATATCTGAACCTTGGCATCCTGGACCGTGTCACAAGCGTAGTCACCTACGATGGTTCTGGCAACCTCATTGCCCAAAATCAGAATGAGTATGACAACTATACGCAGGGCATTCAAGGAACGAGCGCAGTTCAGCACAGTTCGTCATTCGGTTCGGCTTATACAACTCGCGGAAATGTGACGGCAACGGAGCGCTGGCGTAACACTGACGGGACGTGGCTGACAACTCGTAACCAGTACAATGACGTGGGGGACATTATCTCCACAACGGATCCAAACACAAATACGACTTCCTATAGCTACGCTGATCAATGGGCTAATAGCTCGTGCGCCCCGCCCGGTGCGGGGCTGGCTTACGTGACACAAATCACGAATGCCGCAAACGAGGTGACGAAACACACATACAACTCGTGCACAGGGCTGGCTGCCACAACCACCGACCCAAATAGTCAACCGACAACCACGACCTACGATGGAATGAATAGACCCTTGGTGACCACATTTCCCGACACCGGTCAGACAACCAACTGCTACGCCGACGATCCAACAGGATCGTGCTACTCGAGTACCTCTCCGCTCCAGGTCATAACGACCAGCTTGATCCGAAGCGGAGTCAGCCTGAAAACCACGGCTCTCTATGATCCCTTGGGGAGGATCAGCCAAACCCAGCTGAATTCAGATCCCAGTGGCACCGTCTATGTCAATACGACGTACGATAGCATCGGTCGAGTTGCAAGTGTAAGCAATCCGTACCGCTCTACTAGCGATTCCACGTACGGAATAACCTCATTTATTTACGACGGCCTGAATCGTAAAACCCAAGAAACGGATGCAGACGGTTCCAATTCCATCATCAACACCACTTATTGCGGCGCGAGTACATTGGTGACAGATGAAGCTGCCCATTGGCGGCGTAGCACCACCGATGCGCAGGGCCGTTTGATCGAAGTAGACGAGCCAAATTCCACGACAGCAACGGTAAATGCTTGCCCGGCGGGCGGCGATCCAATTTGGGTGACCACTTACAGCTATGACATGCTGAACAATATGCTCGGTGCTGTTCAAGGAAGCTCGCGGACCCGTGGCTTTACGTACAATTCCCTTAAGCAGTTGCTGCAATCCACGAATCCAGAGTCTGGCACGATCTGCTACGGCACTATTGTGTCTGGAACCTGCCAGAACAACGGGTACGATGGTGATGGAAACCTCGTGTACAAAACGGATGCACGGGGAATCACGACTACTTACACGTACGACAACGTAAACCGACTGAAGAGTGCGAGCTATTCCAACGGCGACCCCACTGTCACATACACCTATAGCGAGACGAGTTGCCTCGGATTGGCAAACTGTTACAACATCGGGCGGCGAACTTCGATGACAGATGCTGCGGGAACAGAGCACTTTGCCTACGACACAATGGGTCGTGAATGGGAGGAGCAGCGCACGAGTAACAGTGTCACCAAGAACACATCGTACTTGTACGATCTTCTTGGTGATCTGACATCGCTTACCTACCCCACCGGTCGTACTATTACCTACGCGTATGACACGGCGGGACGGCCTTTGTCGGCTATCGATCAGGCTAATAGCATTAACTATGCGTTGAACGCGACTTACGCTCCGCAAGGGGCATTGGCGGGCGTTGATCTCGGTGGCTCGGGAGGCGTAAATCTCACGCAAATCTACAACTCGCGTTTACAGCCTTGCTGGCTGTACGCCACAACGGGAACGGCTCTTTCGACCAGCACAGCTTGCAGTGCCACTGACCCCGGTCCGGGAAATATTTTGGATCTGCAGTACAATTTCAGTGTGGGAGCGGGCGATAATGGCAACGTTATTGGGATCACGAACAACCGGAACAGCACCCGCACGCAATCCTTCAGCTATGACCAAGTAAACCGCATTATGACAGCCAAAACCAGTTCGACGACTGGTGGCAACTGCTGGGGCGAGACCTTTACCTACGACCAATGGGCGAACCTCACAGCGAAAGGCGCTCTGTCGGGGTATGGCTCGTGCACCCAGGAGAGCCTGAGCGTCACCGCTACAACGAACAATCAACTTTCGTTTACCGGCTCGTCCTACGATGCCTCTGGCAACATGCTCAACGACGGTGTCAATGCCTATACATTTAACGCCGAAAGCGAAATCAAGTCGGCTGCGGGCGTGAACTATACCTACGATGGCGATGGCAACCGTGTCGAGAAATCGAATGGGAAACTTTATTGGTATGGTGCTGGGACAGAGATTCTCGACGAATCCAGCCTGAGCGGAAGCTTCACCAACGAATATGTCTTCTTTGGTGGCAAGCGAATCGCCATGCGCAACGTTTCGACGGGAACGATTTACTACTATGCCGAAGATTTCCTCGGTAGTTCGCGGACGATTGTGCAGGCGGGTGGAACTTCACCTTGCTACGATGCCGACTTCTACCCTTTCGGGGGTGAGCGGGACATCACAAACACCTGCTCGCAGAATTACAAGTTTGAAGGGAAAGAGCGGGATACTGAAACTAACAATGATGATTTCGGCGCCCGCTACTATTCATCGCGTTTGGGACGCTGGATGTCAGCTGACTGGTCTGCAGTGCCAGCGCCCGTTCCTTACGCAAACCAGACCAATCCCCAGACCTTGAATCTCTATGCAATGGTGAACGACAATCCTGAATCGTTCGCCGATCTTAGCGGGCACGATCCCGAAAATCCGTCTACAGGAGCACCGGCGAGCGCGTGTCAGGGTACAGAGTGCGACAAACTCGGCGCAGGGCAGGCTACTTCCACCACGGCCTGCGTTTCAGCACCTGTCGTAAGCGGCCCGCTTCCTTGCACTACCACGAGCGGCGCTCAACAAGTGTCAAGCGACCAACAAAAGCTTGAGAACGAGGCTACGGCGCGAAATACGACAACAGTCGGGTTCCTTAACTCACAGTCTGTCACCAGCAAAGATGGAAGCACAACTACTACAACCAACACCATCACTAACGTCACGTTCTCAGAAACGGGGAAGGTCGTAGGGGCGACCCAGAGCACCATAACGGAGGTTTACGACAATACCAAGCAGTCTTTGTCGTCGGTTAAAACCACCGACCCAACCTCAATTTCCGAGAAGCAAGCGGTAGGCACTGTAGGCACGAGGGCTTTCAACGATGCCCGAGAGAGTGCCCTCCCAAGCTTAGCGACACAATTCGGTCGGGTCACGGCGGAAGACGCTCGCGCACATCCGTTCAAATACGCCGGAGCCGCAGCTAGCGCAGCGATATCGGTAATCGACCCACCAGCAACCATCGGAGCGGCTGTGCGGGCATTGGTACCCGCCGTGCTTGGCTTGCTCGATTCGACCACGGGGAGCAACTAGCCAATGCTTAAGAATCCTTATCGCCTGCTGCTGTACACACTCTCGCTGGTGATCCTGATTTCCGGAATCCTTGCGCGAAAAGACTCACCGTTGGCGCTCCCCACCGCTGCTTTCATGAGCATCTGTGTAGGGGCAAAATCGGGCAGTAAGCATGCACCTGCTAAGTCGGCGATGATTGTCGCCGTGCTTATGACGGTCTTAACTTTGGCTGTCAACGTTGGGAAGGTGGGTAGCGTCGTGACCCGCGATGTTCTCACTGGCATTGTCGTGGGTGGAGGGATACTGCTGATTTTCCTCAAAGGGCCAAAGGAAAAGACAGCGGGATAAGTATCCGACCGCCGAGCAGAGTACCCGTTCTTGGTGCTTCTGGGCGGTCAGGGCGAGCGAACCGGGAGCGGGTGGGGGTCGGGTAGGTACTCTGCTTGCTGGGATGTTCTGGGGAGTTTTTCTTTTAGCCGTGGGTTAGGTTTGTGGCCGCGCCGGGGTGTGGCGCGGCCTTGCCGTCTGCGGGGTGCCGATCCGGTTCCTGATTCCGGGGGTCAGGAGCCGCCGATCTTCGCTCTGATCTGGGCCGTGATCCGGGGTCGGATTAGCGGCGCTTTCCGGTGCCGATTCCGCCGTCGAGGGGTGAGGTTCTGGCCTTCGGAGTCGGGTTACTGTGCGGTATCCGGGCAAGTCAAAAGCGCGCCGCCTACGGCGTCGGGTGTGAGGGTGACACGTCACCCCTGAAAGGGTGCTGCACGGTAACCTGCGGTTACCGCGCGCGAACCTGTTGAAGACAAAGCGGCTAAGGGGAAAATCCGGCCATCGCGGTTGCTGTAGAGCAACCTGAAGTTAGCGCAGGGGAATGACCTGATGGGATGGACCCGGCCTGACGATTGGCAGTTTGCTACCGTCGTTGCAGGAGGGTTCTATGGCCATCGAGATGAGAGTAGTTGGGTTGGACGTTGCAAAGAATGTGTTCCAGGTCCACGGCGTAGATCGTCGTGGTGAGACAGTCCTTCGTAAGCGGCTTCGTCGAGCCCAGGTGGCAGAGTTCTTCCGGCACCAAACTCCATGTTTGATCGGCATCGAAGCCACACAGGGTGCTCACTACTGGTCTCGCGTTCTGCGAGGGTTGGGGCATGAAGTTCGGTTGCTGGCTCCGCAGTTCGTCAAGCCCTATCTGAAGTCGCAGAAAAACGATGCCAACGATGCGGAGGCAATCTGCGAGGCGGTCAGCCGTCCGAATATGCGCTTCGTGCCTAACAAATCCATCGAGCAGCAAGACCTGCAAGCGTTGCACCGGATACGGAGCCGCATGATCGGCTCGCGCACGCAACTGGGGAACCAGATTCGCGGTCTGCTTGCCGAGTACGGCATTGTGCTTCCCCTTCATCTTAGCCAGGTCCGCAAAGCGCTCCCCGAGCTCATCGAAGAGGACAACGCACTCCTGAGTGGATTTGGCCGACAGCTCTTGGCTTTGCTCTACGAAGAACTGTGCGGATTGGAACAACGCATCGCCGCGATGGAGGAACGGATTCATCAAGTCCACCGCAGCAATCCACTCTGCCAGAAGATCGCTGCCGTCGAAGGAGTAGGCCCGGTCATCGCAACCGCAGTGGTGGCGGCGATTGCGGATGGAAGAGTCTTCCACAACGGACGGCAATTTGCGGCTTGGGTCGGACTGGTACCACGACAACATTCCAGCGGCGACAAGCAGCGGCTGTCCGGGATCACCAAGCGCGGCGACCCTTATCTGCGAATGTTGCTGATTCACGGCGCGAGATCGGTGGTCTATCGGGCCCCTAACAAGAACGACAGCCGCAATCAGTGGATCGCAGAGAAGCAGCGTAAGTTGGGCACAGCGAAGACCTGTGTTGCCGTGGCCAACAAGAATGCACGAGTAATCTGGGCACTGCTGGCGCGCGATGAACCTTATCGCCGTGCGGCATAGCCACAGACGACGAATTCTCACGGGACTGCAAGGATGATTTGAGTGATGACATAAACGGCGAGACCGGCTTGTCTAAAACCTGTCAGCGGGGGCTGGGCCGAAGGAAAGGCCGATGACCTGTTCAAGGCAGACAAGCGCAGATTCCATCAGGGCCCGAGGGTGATAACCCTCAACTTCGAGGCCGGATATATGCACGCAGTCTTTCCTCATGCCATCACACCGACAGTCCTTGTAGCGCGGGCCGGGTCCATATATGCCCCCAGCTTTCGTTCACGTAAGAATACGACGAGTCAAACTGCCCTATCTCCGGTTTGAGCGGGGATGGGGGTCTGGGGCAAGGGGCCGACGTTTGAGGCCTCTTGCCCCAGTTCAGCTCAATAGAA
>Ga0335073_10007063_pt1 | contig 15742 bp, 14 predicted proteins | sample Lox_Sample_22_FD_207093 | JGI IMG/M metagenome (GOLD analysis project Ga0335073, IMG submission 207093) | Soil microbial communities from Loxahatchee National Wildlife Refuge, Florida, United States - Lox_Sample_2.2 | ecosystem: Environmental > Terrestrial > Soil > Wetlands | place: USA... | reverse complement strand
ACGACCCCTCATTGGTGCCGGACTGGGGTTCTCGGCCTATCCCGAGCTGGCGCCGCTCACCCGGGAGCTGGCGGCCGTCGAACTCGTGCTCCCCCGGGCGAGCGAGATCGCCCTGCTGGGGCGGTGCGACCTGGCCGCGGGTATGCTGCTGCCCCCCGAGCAGGCCGTCCCGGTCTATCTGCGCGACGAAGTCGCCCAGATTCCGTCACGTAGCTGACACATATGCCGCAACGTCATGAATTTGCAATGATCTGGCCATGTAATACCGCCGCCATCCACTGCGGTCCACGATGCCAGCCAAGCAAGTACTGATCGTCGAAGACGAACGCCCCATCCGCGAAATGATCGCCTTTGCTCTCAAGCGGGGCGGTTTTGAGGTGCGCGAGGCGGAGGACTGCCGTGCGGCGCGGGCGCTGCTGGCCGATCGGCGTCCTGATCTCGTCCTGATCGACTGGATGCTGCCCGACATGAGCGGACTGGAGCTCACGCGGGCGCTCAAGCGCGACCGCGAGACCCGCGAGCTGCCCATCATCATGCTCACGGCGCGTTCGGAGGAGGGCGACAAGGTCGCGGGCCTGGAAGGCGGCGCCGATGACTACGTCACCAAGCCGTTCTCGCCGCGGGAACTGCTGGCGCGCATCAATGCGGTGCTGCGCCGCGTGGCGCCGGACGGCGACGGCGAGCGCATCGACTTCGAGGGCCTGGCCCTGGACCAGGCCAGCCACCGCGTGCTGGTCGGGGAGATGACGGTGCCCCTGGGCCCCACCGAATACCGCATGCTGGAATTCTTCATGACCCACCCCGAGCGGGTGTATACGCGCGATCAGCTGCTCGACCGGATCTGGGGCGGCAATGTCTACGTCGAGGAGCGTACCATCGACGTGCACATCCGCCGGCTGCGCAAGGCCCTGGAAGAGTTCGGGTACGATCGGTTCATCCAGACGGTGCGCGGCTCGGGCTACCGCTTCTCAGCCCGCGCGGCCTAGCGCCGCGGCACCGCCGGCATACGGAGTCGAGGTTTCCGGGAACCCATGTCTCCCCGCATCCAAGCCGTATGGTTCCTCGTGCTGCGCCTCGGCGCGGTGGCGCTCGGCGGGCTGCTGCTGGGGTGGCCGCTGGGGCGGCTGTGGGCGGGGCTGGCGATCGCTTTCGCCCTCTATGCCGGCTGGCAGCTGGCCAACGTGCTGCGCGTGGAGTGGTGGCTGCGGCACCGCGGCTTTGCCGAGCCGCCCGACATCGGCGGTCCCTGGGGCGAGGTGATCACCCAGATCGTGCGCCTGCACCGCCGCAAGCGCTTCCACAAGCAGCGCTTCATGCAGCTGTTCCGGCAGATCCAGCGTTCCACCGCGGCCCTGCCCGACGGCGTGGTCATCCTCAACGACCTGTGCGAGATCGCCTGGTTCAACCGCATGGCCGGGCAGCTGCTCGCGCTGCGCCGTCCGGCGGATCTGGGCCTGCGCATCGACAATCTGGTGCGCCAGCCGGAGTTCGTGCGCTACCTGAACGGCCACCAGTACGCCAATCCGGTGATCGTCCGCTCAGCCACCAGCGAGAGCCAGTTCCTGGCGCTGCAGGTGGTGCCCTATGGAGAGGGACAGCAGCTGCTGCTGGTGCGCGATGTCTCCCGGCAGATGCGCCTGGAGAGCATGCGCAAGGACTTCGTGGCCAATGCCTCGCATGAGCTGCGTTCGCCCCTGACGGTGATCTCGGGTTACCTGGAGACGCTGCAGGATCCGGCGCTGGACCCTGAGCTGCGCTACCCGGTCGCGGAAATGCGCCGCCAGGCCGAGCGCATGACCATCATCATCGGGGACCTGCTGGAGCTGTCGCGGCTGGAGGCTGACGAAGGCGAGATCGACGGCGTACCCGTGGACGTGCCCGCGCTCATCGCCATGCTGCGCAAGGACGTGCTGGCGCGGCCGGAGCACCCGGGCGAGGTGCGGATGCGGGTGGAGTCCGCCCTGATGCTGGCCGGCAGCGAGTCGGAACTGCACTCCGCCTTCGCCAACCTGGTCGACAACGCCGCCAAGTACACCCCCGCCGCCGGGTCCATCGAGATCCGCTGGTGGGTGGATGAGGAGGGCGGGCATTTCGCGGTGGCCGATACCGGCATCGGCATACATCCGGACCACATCCCGCGCCTCACCGAGCGCTTCTATCGCGTCGATGCAGGCCGCGCCCGCGGCACCGGAGGCTCGGGACTCGGCCTCGCCATCGTCAAGCATGTGCTGCAGCGCCATGGCGGCCAGCTGGAAGTCCAGAGCGTCCAGGGCCGGGGCAGCACCTTCACCTGCCACTTCCCGCCGTACCGGCTGCGCGAGTCGCTGGCCGGGGCCCGCACCGACGTCCAAGCCGCCGCGAGCTGATCACCCGCCCGGCGCCGCGCATGTTGCACCACAGCGGCAGCAACCCGTTGATTTCAGAAAATCTTCGCCGGGCTGTCACGCAACCGACATGGCCCGGCCCCAAGGTGAGGGCAACCAGTACAGCCGTGGAGACATATGGCCGGCCATTCCAGGGAGCGCCCTACCCGGGTGCGTACGCTGTTCCTCTCCGACATGCACCTGGGCTTCAAGCGCGCGCGCACGCGCGAGCTGCTGGCCTTCCTCCAGCATGTGCAGGCCGAGACCATCGTCCTCGGCGGGGATATCGTCGACGCGCTGAGCCTAGGGCGGAAGTTCTTCTGGACCGAGGACCACTCCCAGGTGCTGCGGCTGCTGCTGGCGCGCCGCCGTGCCGGCGCGCGCCTGGTCTACCTGCCCGGCAACCACGACGCCGCGCTGTCGATGTTCCTGGACATGCTGCAGGGGCAGCTGGAGGTGCATCGCGAATGGGTGTACCGGACGGCGCGCGGCGAGCGCCTGCTGGTGCTGCATGGTGACCAGTTCGACCACGAGGTGGGCTGCCCCGCCTGGCTGTACTGGATCGGGGACCTGCTGTACGAGGCCACACTGGCCTGGAACCACCGCGTGAACGACCTGCGCCACCTGGTAGGGCTCCCCTACAGCCCCCAGACCGAGGGCTTGAAGCTGGCCACGGCCACCAGCCGGCGCTTCATCGAGCGCTTCGAGCGGGTCGCGGCCGCCCATGCGCACGCGCAGGGCTACGATGGCGTGATCTGCGGGCACATCCATCGTGCCAACCTGTGCCGGATCGACGGTTCCATCTACTGCAACACCGGCGACTGGGTGGAGTCCTGCTCGGCCCTGGTCGAAGACCTGGACGGGGAACTGCGGCTGCTGCGCTGGCCCGGCGGTACGCAGGCGAGCCTGGTGCGCGCGGCGTCGCTGGCCGAGGCGGCCTGAACCACCCCGGGAGGAGCAGCACCGCGGGCGCGGACCGGTCTCCATCCTTGCCGCGCTCGGCTATGATCCGGACTTCGCCAGCCCGCCCGATGCAGGACGTCCCATGGAAACCGCCGACCTGACCCACCACATCTCCCGCCGCTTCAACGAGGACCTCGAGCGCGTGCGCAACCGCGTGCTCGCCATGGGCGGGTTCGTGGAGCAGCAGCTGCAGAAGGCTGTGGCGGCCCTGGTCGAGGGCGACAGCTCGCTCGGCGAGGCCGTCGCCATGGATGACTTCAAGGTGAACAACATGGAGGTCTCCATCGACGAGGAGTGCAGCCGCATCCTGGCGATGCGCGCCCCGGCCGCGGGCGACCTGCGCGTGATCGTGGCCATCATCAAGACCATCACCGACCTGGAGCGCATCGGCGACGAGGGCGAGAAGATCGGCTACATCGCCTCGCGCCTGGCGACCATGGAGCGCCCCGCGGACAAGTACCGGGAGATCAAGCACCTGGGCAGGCTGGTGCAGGAGATGGTGCACAGCGCCCTCGATGCCTTCGCCCGCATGGACGCCGAGGCGGCCCTGCAGGTGGCGCGGCAGGACATCGCCGTCGACGAGGAGTACGAGTCCATCCAGCGCCAGACCATCACCTTCATGCTGGAGGATCCGCGCACCATCCGGCGGCACCTGGACGTGATGTGGGTGGTGCGCTCGCTGGAGCGCATCGGCGATCACGCGAAGAACATCGGCGAGTACGTGATCTACATGGTGCACGGCAAGGACGTGCGCCACACCGCGCTCGAGGATGTGGAGCGCGAACTGCGCGGCGCGCGCAACGAGCCTCCGCAGGGCTGATCCGCGGTCCCGGCAGCGGTTATGATGCGCGGATGCCCAGCCGCCTGCCGACCCGCCTGATCAACGCCGCAGGCTTCCTCGCCTGCGCTGCCATGCTGGGCTATGCCCTGTACAGCGAGTTCCACCTGGGACTGGACCCCTGCCCGCTGTGCATCTTCCAGCGCATCGGCGTGCTGGCGCTTGGGCTCGCGTTCCTCGCCGCCGCCGTTCACAACCCGGCGCGCTGGGGGAGGCGGGTGTACGCGGCGCTCACCGCGCTGGCGGCGCTGGCCACCGCGGCGGTCGCGGCCCGGCACATCTACATCCAGAGCCAACCTCCCGGCACCTTCGCCGCCTGCGGCGCCCCGCTCAACGTCCTGATGAAGATGTTCCACATCTGGACGGTGGTGGCAAAGGTGCTGCACGCCGGCGGGGAGTGCGCGGTGGTCAACTGGAGATTCGCCGGGCTCACCATGCCGGAGTGGGTGCTGATCTGGATGGTGGGGCTGGGCGCGGCAGGGGTTACAGCGAACTTGAGGCGGTAGCCTGTGGCACGCGGATTGCGTCCGCCCATGTGAAACAACACATGTGCGTCCGCAGCTCCGCGCGCCTCTCAGGTGAGCTCAGACATCGGCAGCTTAGTGAGCAGTTACGCCAGCAGCCGCTCCAGCACGCCCAGGTACATCGCGTGCAGGGCGTCGATGTCCGCGACCCGCACCTGTTCGTTGACCTTGTGGATGCTGGCGTTCACCACGCCGAGCTCGACGATCTGCGCGCCCAGGGCGGCGATGAAGCGTCCGTCCGAGGTGCCGCCGCCGGTGGACAGGGTGGGAGGGCGTCCCGCCACCTCGGTGACGGCCGCGCACACCGCAGCCGACAGCGGGCCGCTGGGCGTGTAGAAGGGCTCGCCGGAGAGGTGCCACTCCAGCGTGTAGCGCACGCCGTGCCGGCGCAGGATCTGCTCCACCTTCTCCTTCAGCCCGGCCAGGGTCTGCACGGGGTTGTAGCGCAGGTTGAAGCGGGCCTTGAGCTCCCCGGGGATGACGTTGGGCGCGCCGGTGCCGGCGTTGAGGTTGGAGACCTGGAACGTCGTGGGCTGGAAGTGCTCGTTGCCGCCGTCCCACTCGTGCCGGGTCAGCTCGGCCAGCGCCGGTGCCAGGGCGTGGATGGGATTGTCCGCGAGGTGAGGGTAGGCGATGTGACCCTGCACGCCGTGCACGGTGAGCCGGCCGGAGAGCGAGCCGCGGCGACCGATCTTGATGGTGTCCCCCAGCACCTTCTCGCTGGAGGGTTCCCCGACCACGCACCAGTCGATGCGAACGCCGCGCGCCGCAAGAGTCTCCACGACGCGCTTGGTGCCGTCCACCGACGGGCCCTCCTCGTCGCTGGTGATGAGGAAGGCAATGGTGCCGCGGTGCCCGGGATGGGCGGCCACGAAGGCCTCGGTGGCCGTGACCATGGCCGCCAGCCCGCTCTTCATGTCGGCCGCCCCGCGCCCATACAGAACGCCGTCGCGCACGACGGGCTCGAAGGGGCGAGTGTGCCACTCCTCCAGCGGACCCGTGGGCACGACATCCGTATGCCCGGCAAAGCACAGCACCGGCGCGGTGCTGCCGCGCGTGGCCCAGAAATTGTCGACGCTGCCGTAGCGCAGCTTCTCCACCTGGAAGCCGGCGGCGCCCAGGCGATCCGCCAGCAGCTGCTGGCAGCCCTCGTCGGCGGGGGTCACGGATGCGCGCGCGATCAGGTCGACGGTGAGATCGAGCATCTTGGACATGTGCGGGGGCCCAACCTATTGATCAAGAAGGTGTCATCAGCGTGCAACCACCCCATCACCACAATGGTGGCGCGTAAGGGCCCTGAAACTCTCGCCGCCGGATGCTGCGGAGTCGACCGGGCCCTGGCGCGCTGCGGTCGTGTCATGAGGCTGTCACATAACTGTCATGTAATGCCCGCGCCGTGCACGCGCCTCGTCCGGCCCGGAGGTACTTCCGCCGGATGTGATTCTTTCACAGCATCAGGAGCAGAAAAATGACCCTTGCAAGTGTACAACGCGTATTGGCGGCGGCGGCCGCTCTCGCGCTGGCAGGCATCGTGCATGCGACGGACATCTCCGGCGCCGGCGCCACCTTCCCGTACCCGGTCTATTCCAAGTGGGCCGCCGCGTACAAGCAGCAGACCGGCATCGGCCTGAACTACCAGTCCATCGGCTCCGGTGGCGGCATCAAGCAGATCAAGGCCAGGACGGTCACCTTCGGCGCCTCCGACATGCCGCTCGAGCCCAAGGATCTGGAGTCTTCGGGCCTGATCCAGTTCCCCGCCATCATCGGCGGCGTGGTGCCGGTGGTGAACATCCGCGGCATCCATTCCGGCCAGCTGGTGCTGGACGGGCCCACCATCGCGGCCATCTACCTGGGCGACATCAAGACCTGGAATGATCCGGCGATCAAGCGGTTGAACCCCGGGCTGGCGCTGCCGGCGCAGGCCATCGCCCCCGTCTACCGTTCCGACGGCTCGGGCACGAACTTCCTGTTCACGGACTACCTCTCCAAGCAGAGCGCGAAGTTCAAGGACAACATCGGTGCGGCCACCTCCGTGCAGTGGCCGGTGGGGATCGGTGCCAAGGGCAACGAGGGCCTGGCCAACCAGACCATGCAGACCGGCGGCGCCATCGGCTACGTCGAGTACGCCTACGCCAAGCAGAACCAGGACAAGATCGCCAGCGTGCGGCTGGTCAACCGTGCGGGCAAGATCGTGGCGCCCAGCGCGGCCTCCTTCCAGGCCGCGGCCGGCAATGCGGATTGGGCGCATTCGGATCATTACCACCTGATCCTCACGGACCAGCCGGGCGAGCGCAGCTGGCCCATCACCGGCGCGAGCTTTATCCTCGTATACCAGATGCCGCCGGATCCGGCCGCGACCGGCGAGGTGCTGAAGTTCTTCAGCTGGGCGTTCAGGAACGGCACGGGCCTGGCGGAGTCGCTGGACTACGTGCCCCTGCCCGCAGGCCTGATCAAGCAGATCCACGCGACGTGGAAGACCATCAAGACCCAGTGAGCCCCGTTCGGTCAGGATCACGATAGGGAGCGGCCCTGCCTCGCCCCGGGCCGCCTGAGAATGGACCAAGCGACCTTCGCCATCGATACCCGACATACCGCCCGGCAGCGCCTGGGCGAGCGCCTGTTCCGGGGGGCGACGCTGTGTGCCGCCGCGCTGGTGCTGGTGCTGCTCGGCGGCGTCACCGTGGCGCTGCTGCAGGGTGCCTGGCCGGCGCTGTCGCACTTCAGGCTCGGGTTCATCACCCACGTGGTGTGGAATCCGGTCACCCAGAAGTTCGGTGCGCTGGCGGCCATCTATGGCACGCTGGTCACCTCGGCCATCGCCATGGCGATCGCCATCCCGCTGTCCTTCGGCATCTCCATCTTCCTCACCGAACTGTGCCCGCTGTGGCTGAAGCGCCCGGTGGGCATCGCGGTGGAGCTGCTGGCGGCCGTGCCCAGCATCATCTTCGGGATCTGGGGCCTGTTCGTGCTCGCACCGGTGCTGCAGCAGCACGTACAGCCCTGGCTGATCGACCATCTGGGCAACCTGCCCGGCATCGGCGTGCTGTTCCAGGGGCCGCCCTACGGCATCGGCATCCTCACCGCCGGCGCGGTCCTGGCCATCATGGTGCTGCCGTTCATCTCCTCGGTGATGCGCGATGTCTTCGAGACCGTCCCCGACGTGCTCAAGGAGTCGGGCTACGGCCTGGGTGCGACCACCTGGGAGGTCATCTGGAAGGTGATCGTGCCCCACTCGCGCTCGGGCATGGTCGGCGGCATCATGCTCGGCCTGGGACGGGCGCTCGGGGAGACGATGGCGGTCACCTTCGTCATCGGCAATGCGCATCGCATCAGCTCCTCGCTCCTGGCCCCGGGCACGACCATCTCGGCCTCCATCGCCAATGAGTTCACGGAGGCTGTGGGCGACCTGTACACCTCCTCGCTCATCGCACTCGGGGTGCTGCTGTTCCTCATCACCTTCACGGTCATTGCCGCGGCGCGCCTGATGCTGCGGCGCCTGGACCGCCGCGCCCTGTCCTCGGTTTGAGACGCGCATGACCCGCAGCCACCGCCGCAAGCTCGTCAACGCCCTGGCCCTGGCCTGCTCGGGGCTCGCCACCGCCATCGGCCTCGCCTGCCTGGGCGCGATCCTGTGGACGCTGCTCAAGAACGGGCTGGCCGGCATGTCGGTGAGCCTGTTCACGCAGATGACGCCGCCGCCGGGGTCGGCCGGCGGCCTGCTCAATGCCATCTACGGCAGCTTCATCATGACGCTGATCGGCATCGCCGTCGGCGCACCGGTGGGCGTGCTGGCGGGAACCTACCTGGCCGAGTACGGGCAGAACGACCGGCTTTCCACCGTCGTGCGCTTCGTCAACGACGTGCTGCTGTCGGCTCCGTCCATCATCGTCGGCCTGTTCGTGTACCAGGTCGTGGTGGTGCCGATGGGGCACTTCTCGGCCCTCGCCGGCAGCCTCGCGCTCGCCGTGATCGCCATCCCCGTCACCGTGCGCACCACCGAGGACATGCTGCGCCTGGTGCCGCAGGGCATGAAGGATGCCTCCATCGCCCTCGGCGCCTATCCCTGGCGCACCATCCTCAGCGTGATCTATCCGGCCGCTCGCAGCGGCATCGTCACCGGGCTGCTGCTGGCCGTCGCCCGCGTGAGCGGGGAGACCGCGCCGCTGCTGTTCACGGGGCTGAACAACCAGTTCTGGAGCAGCAAGCTCGGGGATCCGATCGCCAACCTGCCCGTGGTCATCTACCAGTTCGCGCAGAGCCCGTACCCGGAGTGGCAGCAGCTGGCCTGGTCCGGCGCGCTGCTCATCACCCTGGCCATCCTGCTGCTGAGCATCCTGGCGCGGGTGGTCATCTCCGCCCTGCAGCCGAGGTCGCGATGATACCGCCGGCCACGCACGGCCCGGTCACGGAGCCGGCGGCACACCGGGAAACGGCCGCGGCGCCGGCCGCCGATGCCGTGCGCACCTCGGGCGTCAAGGTGCAGGTGAAGGACCTGCACTTCTACTACGGTGCCGCGCATGCGCTGAAGGGCATCAACCTCACGCTCGCGGACCGCAGCATCACGGCCTTCATCGGCCCCTCGGGCTGCGGCAAGTCGACGCTGCTGCGCACGCTGAACCGGATGTACGCGCTGTACCCCGGGCACCGCGCCACCGGCGAGGTGCTGGTGGACGGGGAGAACATCCTGGCGCCGAATGTCGATGCGGCCGACCTGCGGTTCCGCGTCGGCATGGTGTTCCAGAAGCCCACGCCCTTCCCCATGTCCATCTTCGACAACGTGGCCTTCGGTGTCCGCCTGGCGCAGCGCATTTCGCGGCGGCAGCTGGCCGAGCGCGTGGAGGCGGCGCTGCGCGACGCCGCCATGTGGGATGAGGTGAAGGACAAGCTGCATGACGATGGGCGCAGCCTCTCCGGGGGGCAGCAGCAGCGCCTGTGCATCGCCCGTACCATCGCCGTGCGCCCCGAGGTCATCCTGTTCGACGAGCCCACGGCGGCGCTGGACCCGATCTCGACGCTGCGGGTGGAGGAGACGCTGCAGGGCCTGCGCGAGCAGTACTGCATCGCCATCGTCACCCACAACCTGCAGCAGGCCGCGCGTGTGTCCAACCACACCGGCTTCATGTACATGGGCGAACTGATCGAAGTGGGTCCCACGGAGCAGATCTTCACCTCCCCAAGGGACCGCAGGACCGACGACTATGTCACCGGAAGGTTCGGCTGAGGCCGGAGGCGGGGGAATGGACGAACAGCTGCGCAGTGTCGCCGACCGCCCGGAACGCATCGCGCCGGCGGCGGCTGCCGCACACCGGGGGGCGGCCGATGCCGGTACGCCCGAGCCACAGGCGGCCGCGGCCGGCCGTTCCGCGCCGCCCGCCCTGGCTGCGGGCCGCAGCGCCCCGGGGCGACTGGACCAGGACGCCGGGGCCACCGTGGGCCAGGTCACGGTGGAGGACCCGGTGTTCTCCTGCCGCAACGTGAACGTGCACTACGGGCCCAAGCATGCGCTGCGCGATGTCAGTCTCGACGTGGGACGGCGGCAGGTGCTGGCCATGATCGGTCCTTCGGGCTGCGGCAAGTCCACCTTCCTGCGCTGCCTCAACCGCATGAACGACACCATCCCCGGCGCCCGGGTGACGGGGCAGATCCTGCTGGAGGGGCGCGACATCCACGATCCGGCGCGCGACGTGGCGATGCTGCGCGCCCGCGTGGGCATGGTGTTCCAGAAGCCCAATCCCTTTCCCAAGTCAATCTACGACAATGTCGCCTTCGGTCCGCGGCTGCACGGGCTCACCAGGAGCCGCGCGGATCTCGACGAGCTGGTATGCACCAGCCTGCAGCGCGCGGGGCTGTGGGACGAGGTCAAGGACCGCCTGCACCACGTGGGCACCGGCCTGTCCGGCGGCCAGCAGCAGCGCCTGTGCATCGCCCGCACCATCGCCGTGAAGCCGGACGTCATCCTCATGGACGAGCCCTGCTCGGCGCTGGACCCCATCGCCACCGCCCACATCGAGGACCTGATCGACGAGCTGAAGGAATCCTTCGCCATCGCCATCGTCACGCATTCCATGCAGCAGGCGGCCCGGGTCTCGCAGCGCACGGCGTACTTCCACCTCGGCTCGCTGGTGGAAGTGGGCGATACGGACCGCATCTTCACCAACCCGCGCCACCGGCTCACCGAGGACTACATCACCGGCCGGTTCGGCTGAAGGGCGCTGCGCGGCGTCTGCATGCGCGTACCGCGGCCCACCTCCGATCCGTCCATCCCACTCCAAGCCCATGCGCGAAGGTCACATCAGCAAGGCGTTCGACGGGGAGCTGGCGGGGCTGCACATCCGCGTGCTCGAGATGGGGGGCCTGGTGCTGGACCAGGTGCGCGAGGCCGCGCACGCCTATGGAGACTGGGATGCACACGCGGCCCAGCGCGTGGCCGAGCGCGAGGGCACCGTGGGCGGCTATGCCGCGGCGGTGTATGACCTGCAGCTGGCGCTGATCGCCCGCCGCAATCCCGTGGCGAGCGATCTGCGGGCCATCGTCGGCCTGGGCCGCGCGGCCTACGAGCTGGACCGCGCCGGGGCGGACGCCCGCCGGATCGCCCGCACGGTGCTGGCCCCGGGGGGCCGCCCGGGCCGCAGCACCGCGAGCGATGCCAGGCACCTGGCGGACCTCGCCCTCACGCTGCTGCGGTCCTGCCTGGAGGCGCTCGATGTGCTGGACGGGGAGGCGGCTGCGCAGATCATCGAGCGCGATCATGACCTCGATGCCGAGTACGCCGCGGGCCTGCGGCGGCTGCTGAGCCGTGCGATGGAGAACCCCGCCAACCTCGACGTCACCGTGGAAGCCGCCTTTGCCCTGAAGTCGCTGGAGCGCATCGGCGATCACGCCTGCAACGTGGCGCGGCAGGTGGCCTTCATGGCCACGGGCCCAGGCGCTGCCTGCGCCGCGCCTGCTGGACGGGAGCGGGGGGAGAGCGGAGAGCGCAAACCCGGCGAAGCCGGCGCGGGGAAGTAACGGCCGGCCGGACTTGCATCCGGCCGGCCGTCCTGGCTGCCCGTTCCCGTGCCTCAGTGCTGGTACGGGTAGTAGCGGAAGGAGAACATGCCGATGAAGATGTTCGCGTCCGGGGCGACACCGGGGGCACCCGGGGCGAGGCCGCCGGTGCCGGAGAACAGCGTGCGCTCCAGCCACTCCATCTGCATGCCGACCTGGACGTTGCCCAACTGGCCGCGGTAGGCCTTCCACCAGAAGCCGCCGGTCACCTGGTCGATTTTGCGGTTGGCGCCGGCGCAGGTGCCGCCGAGGGTGTAGCAGCCGCTGTTGTTCGCACCCGGCAGGCCCAGGCCGTAGTAGTACGGCCCGAAGTCGGTGCCGGCGGCGTTCGTCAGGATGCCCTGGTACAGGGTCCGGCTCTCCTGCTCGCGGCCGGAGTACAGGTACAGCTGCCAGGCGGAGGAGGGTGTGGCGGTGAAGCCGGCCAGGACCTCGTACTCGGCCACCGGCTCCAGAGCGCCATCGGGCTTCATGACCACATCCGCCATCGAGCCGGAGCCGTAGCGGGCGATGCCCTTGCCGACCAGGCCGCTCAGCTGGAAGCTCAGCAGCTGCGGCGCCAGGGGCAGGATCATGCCGGCGCCCACGCCGCCGCCGAAGCTGGTATTGGTGTCCGTGCCCACCGCGGAGCGGAACCAACGGCCCAGGCCGTACAGCTCATAGTGGCCGTAGCCCGGATCTGCCGCGATCTTCGCCACGACATCGGGAGCAGGATCGATGGAGTAGTTGGTCGTCGGGGCGTACAGCGAGCCCGAGGTATTGCCGACCTGGGTGATCGTGTCGGTCGGGAAGGCGGAGGGAGTGCCCGCCGTGGTCGGGACGTTGTTGGTGGTGGTGATGCCGGTGGCCTGCGGGCTCTCCAGCGACAGTCCCAGCCACAGGCCGTCCGTCACCTTGTCGACGAGGCGCACCTGGGGGTTGCGGGTCCAGTTGAAGCCCGCGACGTACTGCGCGTCGATGGTCAGCGGCACGTTCTCGTCGCGGGGCTCCATGCCCTTCTTCTCCAGGGTCACCAGGCTCCAGCTCTGGCCACCCAGGATGTACCAGCCCGAGTCGCTCTCGAACTTGCCGTAGATATTGCGCATGCGCAGGTTGTAGCTGTTGCTCTCGTTGGAGTTCGCAGTGGGCGCGGCGCCCAGGAAGTCCATCTCGAAGTAGGCCTCGGCCTTCGCGCCGTCATACGGCTCGCCCTGGGCCAGCAGGGAGAGGCGGCTCTGGCGGGCGCTCTCGCGGAACTCGCTGATGTAGCTCTGCTGGTTGCTGCCCATCGGGATGGCGTTGAAACTCGAGCCCACATCGGCGGTCTCGTCCTTGTTGCGGTAGATGGTCGCCAACTCGGTGAAGCCCCCGAAGGTCAGCGTGACCGGGCCGGCTTGGATGGCAGGGCTGCTGGAGGAGGCCGGCGGGGCGTTGGACGGAGAGTTCTGCTCCGGAGAGGTCTGCGCCATGGCCAGCGGAACACCCGCTACCCCGAGCACCAGTGCAACGGCGGCAGCCACCGGGCTCATGCGGCGCGGCTTCGGTGCAGACTCGGACGTGGAGGTCGGGTAATCCGGACGGATAGGTGTCATAAACGGTTCCTTCTCACCTTAGGTGTGGGACGCGAACGCCTGGGGACGACTGCCGGATTCGTGAGCCGGCAGCGTGGCCGTCCTGTGGGACGTATCAGCGCCGCAACTGTGCGTCAGATGTGTGACAAAGCGGTTGCGCAAGCATGACAGTTTTGTGTCATGCGCCCGGTGCCCTGGAATCAGGCGCTTTCACGGGCCCGTGATATGTGGGACGGCCCCGAAGCCGACCTTGGCGTCACCCGGATGGGGCACCGGTGAGCTGGTGTTGCTTTTTCACATCGGGGACTTGAGCGGATCGTCGCGGGTCAGCAGCCGGCGGAAGATGGCGATGATGGCCGGCTGCGGGCGGCGGATATCCGGCAGTTTCTGGAAGGACTGCCAACCGCCGCCGAGACTGCGGTACAGGGATACGAACTCGTCGGCTGCAACGGTCTGGGCCACAGCGTACTCATCCTGTATGACAAATGCCTGACGCTCGGCATCGACGACATTCAGGAAATCGGTGAGTCCACGGTCGTAGCGCTGCTGCGCCAGTTCCACGGCGCGCTGGCTGGCGACCAGTGCATCCCCGAGCTGCTGCAGGCGGGACTGCTCGGCGGCGTAGCTCTCCACCTGGGTGTCGACGTCCTGCACGGCTGCCTGGATGGTGTGCCGGTAAGCGATCAGCAGCTCCCGGGTCCGCAGATCGGCGATGTCCACCTGCGCATCCAGCGTGCCGAAGTCCAGCAGCGGCCACAGCACGGAAGGCCCTGCCGACCAGATATGCTGGCCCACGGCCGGATCGGTGTTCAGCCCCTGCTTCTGAAAGCCCACGGCCGCCGTGACGGCCAAATCCGGGAAGAGGTCGCCGGTGGCGACGCCGATGCGGGCCGTGGCCGCCCCGAGCTCGCGCTCGACTTCCCGGATGTCCGGGCGCTGCCGCAGCAGGTCGAGCGGCAGTGCCGCCGGTGACAGCTGCGGCGTGGCGGGCACCATGGCGGGCTTCAGCTCTCCAACCAGCTGCTCGGGAAAGCGGCCCAGGAGCGTCGCGATGGCGTACTTCCCCGCGTTGACCTGCGCCTGCATCGGCGCCAGCTGCGCGGACAGGTCGGCCAGCTCGCGGTCCGCCAGCGTCACGTCCAGCTCATTGGTGATGCCGCGCTGGAAGCGGATGTGGACGATGCGCTGCGATTCGCGCAGCACGGCGATGTTGGCCTCGAGCACCGCGGCGCGCGCCTGCGTGCCGCGCAGATCGATGTAGGCCTGCGCCACGTCGGCGATGACCCCGACCAGCACGCCATCACGCGCCGCGGCCAGGGACTGGGTGTCGAAGTGCGCGGCCTGCATCTCCCGCCGGTACTTGCCGAAGACGTCCAGCTCCCACACCGAATCGAACCCGCCGATGGTGTTGATGTGCTCGAGGCCCGTGGTGTCGTCGGCGGCGATGAGCGATTGGGCCGCCCGCCCGCGCGTGAGGTCGGTGCCGGTGCCCCAGCCGGCGCCGGCCGAGCCTTCCGCATCCGGCAGCACGGTACCGATGAGCGCCGCCTCGTAGGTGCGCGCCGCCTGCAGGCGGTCGAGCGCGATCTGCACGTCGGGATTGTCGGTGATCGCCTGCTGCACCAGCGAGTTCAGCTCGGGATCTCGCAGGGCGCACCACCACGAGGCCAGGTTCGGGGCGGGAGCACCGGCAGTCGCGGCGCCGGGTGCCTTGCCGCCCATGGCCGGGGCGGGCGCCGAGGAGGCCGCCAAATGAGCGGGCAGGGGAATGTCCGGGGTGTGGTAGTCGGGGCCCACGGCGCAGCCCGCGAGGATGGCGCAGGCGCCCGTGAAGATGGCGCAGGCGCTGAAGCCCATGCAGGCTGCGAGGCGCGCGCGCGCCGGGCCCGGCCTGCCCGGCTCGTGCGCAAGCCGGGGAGCCAGGGGCTCCATGGCCGGACGCCGCCCGAGCGGGGAGCTGCTCATGACCCCTTCTTCCCGCTGCTGCTGACCACGACGGGATCCCCGGCGGTGATCTGGCTGCTGAGATTGAGGATGAGCCGGTCGCCGACCTTCACGCCGGAGCCGAGCTCCACCATGCTGCCGTCGTCGCGTGCGATGACTACATCGCGCAGCACCACGCGGTTGTCGGCATCGATGGTGGCGACCTGGGTGCCGCCGGCACGGAACAACAGCGTGGCCGCGGGCACCTGCACCAGCCCGCGCGGCGGCAGATCGAAGCTGACGTTCACGTACATGCCCGGCACCCAGTGCCCGGCGGCGTTGGGAATATCGGCCTCCACCTTGAGGGTGCGCGCCTGCGTGCTCAGGGCCATGGAATTGCGCGCCACGGCGCCGGACCAGGTGAGCCCCTGGGCTCCGCCGGTGCCGCTCACCGTGACGGGCACGTCCTGGCGCATGAGATCGGCGGCCGCGCTCTGGGGCACGTCCACCCACACGCGCATGGGGTCGTTCTGA
>Ga0335073_10007062_pt1 | contig 15742 bp, 17 predicted proteins | sample Lox_Sample_22_FD_207093 | JGI IMG/M metagenome (GOLD analysis project Ga0335073, IMG submission 207093) | Soil microbial communities from Loxahatchee National Wildlife Refuge, Florida, United States - Lox_Sample_2.2 | ecosystem: Environmental > Terrestrial > Soil > Wetlands | place: USA... | reverse complement strand
GGTGGAGCCGGGCCATGAGCGGCTGAGTCATCCGCCTGGTCGCCCGCGTAGCAGCTTTGGCCGAACTTGCCGACGCTTTTCTCGGCGACTTCGTCCATGGTCTTTGGCCGGCGCGGGAGCTGCTACTTCGCCGACGCGATCATGCACGGCATGCCGCCGCACATCGCCCAGCTCGTCGCCGGGCACCGCGACATCGGCGTCACCCTCGGCTACAAAGCCGTCTACCTACCCCGAAGAAGTCATCCGGCTGCGCCCCGACCCCGCCCAGCGACCACGGCTAACCGAAATCCGCGGCAACCTGATCACCCGCATCAGCGAAGCCCAGCGCGAAGGCTGGACCGGCGAAACCGAGGGCCTGCAGGGTCAGCCTCGCCGCCACCGACCAGAAACTCGCCCAGATGGACCAGATCGCTGCCCGCCGCCGCGCTACCGCCATCCACCTGGGAATGCCCGGCCACGCACCTGCCGTCGGCGCCCGCCGCGATCACCGCCCTGGACACCAGCGACCTACCCTGCTCCGGCGGCGAGCAGCGGATGCTGCGGCGAGCGCTACCGGCGGATCGCCAGCCGCCGCGGCGCCAAGAAAGCCGTCGTCGCCGTCGGCCGGTCCATCCTGATCATCGTCTGGCACCTGCTCTCAGACCCCGACGCGCGCTACACCGACCTCGGCCCCGGCTTCTTCGACCAGCGCATCAACCCCGAATTCCGGCTTGGAGGACTTCGACGGTGCCAACGGCACGGTGGTGGTCCAGCCCGGCGAGCACGTGATCTGCACCGCGGTCAACGTTCCGCAGCCGGCCGCGCTGACCCTGGTCAAGCACGTCGTGAACGACCACGGCGGCACCGCCGAACCGGGGGACTGGACGCTGAGCGCCCGGCCGGACGAGGCCGCCGTGCCCCCGGGGCCGACCCTGACCGGCATGACCGGCAGCCCGGAGGTCACCGGGGTCGCGATCCCGCCCGGCGTGCCGTACACCCTGTCAGAGGGCGGCCCGCCCGGCTATCCCCTGGAGAGCCTGGCCTGCGTCATCACCAGCACCCACACCCCCGTGGTGCTGCATGCCGACATGCTGACCGCCGACATCGGCGAGGACATCACCTGCACGTTCACCAACGTCCAGTCCGCGCCGACGCCGACGCCGACGCCGACGCCGACGCCGACGCCCACGCCGACGACGCCCACACCGACCGTGACGCCGACCCCGGTGCCGACGCCGACGCCGACCTTGCCGATGCCAACCGGCGGCGCGTCGACCGGGAACGCGGCCCCGGCCAGCGACTCGTCCGGCCTGCTCGTCGGCGGTGGCATCGCGATGTGCGCGCTGGGCTGCCTGGTCGGACTCACCGCGGCCTGGCGACGCCGCCGGCCCCGGGTCCCGCGCTGATGCCGCGGGCCGTCGCCCAGCGCTGGTGGCTCGGCCCGGCCGCCGCCGTCGGCCTGGTGGCGGCCGGGGCGTCGATGGGCCTCGCGGGCTGGCGATCGCGCGGGGTTTCCGTGCCGCCGGAGCCGCCCAGCTCGGCCTATGGCAGCAGTGCGGCGCCGCCGCGGGTTGCGGCCCGACCGCTGCCCTACTCGGTGCCGCTCCGGGTCACCATCCCCGCCATCGGGGTGAACGCCCAGGTCATTCCGCTCGGCGAGAACCCGGACGGCACGGTCACGGTGCCGCCGCTCTCGATGCCGTTCGTGACCAGCTGGTTCGATGAGGGGCCCGCCCCGGGCCAGCGCGGGCCAGCGGCGCTGTTCGGCCATGTCGACACGGCCTACGTCGGGCCCGCCGTGTTTTACGACCTAGGCGAACTGCGGCCCGGCCAGACCGTCAGCGTGACCCGCGCCGACGGCAGCACGGCGGTTTTCCGGATCGACCGCGTCGCCATGTATCCCAAGATCGCCTTTCCCACCGCGGCCGTCTACGGCCCCACGCCCGATGCCGAACTGCGCCTGGTCACCTGCGGGGGCCCGTTCGACGAGGTCACGCGCACCTACGTCGACAACGTGGTCGTGTTCGCGCGGCTCAGAGCGGTCGGCGGATCCTGAGCGGACGCCCCGCCCGGCACGGGCCGGGGCCGTCGTCACGCGCCGAGGTCCAGGTCCAGGACGAGAACGCCCGCCACCAGGCCGATCGCGAGCAGGCCGTCGACCGGGACCGCGGTCAGCGCGGGGTGATGGGTCGGGATCGTCAGCACGCACGTGCCCGCGGCCGGGTCCCAGATTCGCACGGTGGCGTCGCGGCTGGCACTGGCCAGCCGGTCTCGGCCGTGCCTGGTGAGCGGGGCCACGCTGGTAACCCAGTCCTGATGGCCGCGCAGGATCGCGCGCTGCTCTCCGGTGTCGGTGTCCCAGATCCGCACCGTGCTGTCGCCACCCGCGCTGGCCAGCAAATCCCGGCCGTCGACGGTGACCGGGCATACCGCGCTGACCCCGCCGCGGTGGCCGCGCAGGACGCCGCGCTGTTCGCCGGTGGCCGGGTCCCAGATGCGTACCGTCCGGTCGGTGCCCGCGCTGGCCAGCAGCTGCTGCCCCTTCACGGTGGCCGGGCACACCCCGACGACCGGGCCCTGGTGGCCGCGCAGGACGGCGCGCTGTTCGCCGGTGGCCGGGTCCCAGATGCGTACCGTCCGGTCGGTGCCCGCGCTGGCCAGCAGCTGCTGTCCGGCCACCGTGACCGGGCACAGCGCGCCCACCCCGCCGTGATGCCCCTCGAGGACGGCGCGTTCCTCGCCGGCGTCCGGGTCCCAGATCCGTACCGTGCGGTCGTCGCCCGCGCTGACCAGCAGCTGCCGTCCCGCCGCGGTGACCGCGCACAGCGCACGGACCCAGTCCTGGTGGCCCTCCAGGACCGCATGCGGCTCGCCCGTGACCGGGTCCCAGATCCGCACCGTCCAGTCGTCGCCGGCGCTGGCCAGCATCTCCCGCCCGCGCACCGTGACCGGGCCGACCGCGCGCACCCAGTCCTGGTGGCTCTCGACGGCGTCGAGGCGGGCCCCGGCCATGGCGTGCCCGGCCCGCGGCTTCGCCCGGGCCCACCGGGCCAGGTACGGCGCGCCGGACCGGCGGTCGTAGCCGGATTCCATGCCCTCCAGGGCCTGAGTGACGCTGAACAGGGCGGCACGCTCGCCGCTTCCCGCCGGGATCGCCTCGGGCGTCAGCTCGAGCATCCGGACGCGACCTCTGGCGGCGGAGGACGCGGCCAGGCCGCCGGCCAGGATGAGCCGCCGCACGTCGGCGTGCAGGAGATAGGCGTCGTCGGCGAGCAGGTCATCTACCAGCCCGGCGGCGGCGGCGTGGCCGGGCAGCGAGCGGGTCAGGTACTCCGGGACGTTCTCCCACCCGCTGCGGCGGCCGTAGCCGGTGAGCGCGGCGGTCAGCGCCCGCTCGTCGTCGCGGCGGTCGACGGTCTCGGCCCGCGTGCGGGTGAGGGCATCGCTGCACGCCTGGTGGAACAGCCCGAACACCGGCGGGCCGGAGGGGTCCGTGGCCGAGCCGACCAGGAAGGCCGCCGTCGCCGATCGCGCGAACCGGATCAGGTCGGCAGCCGGGATCCGGGTTCCGTAGAGGCTCTCGATCGCCAGCTGCCACAGCTCGACGGGCCAGCCCGGGGCCTGCGCGAACGCGAGGCCGGTGAGCGCCTGGTCGGTGAGCGCCTGGTCGGTGAGCGCCTGGTCGGTGAGCGGCCCGGCGGGCGATCCGGCCCCTTCGGCGTACCCGGTCAGCGCGGCATCGACGGTCGCGTCGAACTTGAGCTCGCCGGGGTCGGCCGCCTGCTCGTCGTGCAGGCCGCGGCCGCGCGCGACCAGGCCCGCGATCAAGAAGTTCCGGTCGGAAAGGGCGGCGATCCTGCGGGCGACCGGCGCGGCGGCCGTGGCGTCGGCATATGGGTGCCCGGGCCGTTCGGCGGAGGCCTGGGTCAGGCCGCCCAGCGCATAGGCGGCGAGGTCGTCCTCGGCGAAGTACTCCGGGTCGTTCAAATCGATCACGATCGCGGCGTCGCCGAACGGCGTGACCAGCGAGCCCTGGCCGTCATGGTGGCGGGTGCCGGCGATCACCTGGACGCCGACATCGGCACAGGTCTGCACGAGGGGCAGTACCACCGCCGAGATGATCATCCGGCCCTGGTGCGCGCTGGCGGCCTCGTCGATCCCGTCGATGATCACGTTGAACCGGGGGGAGCCGCGCTCCTCCAGCGCGTCGCGCACCGCCCGCGCGAGGTCGGCGGTGTGGTCCGGCAGCCCGGCCGACGCGGCACGGGCGATGTCGGTGGCGACCTCGAGGGCCGTCTTCGCCCGCGCGTGCACGGCGCAGGCCACCGACCCCGGGCTGGCGGCCGCGGCGTCATCATCTCGCGGCAGCCGGGCCCGCAGGGCTGCATCGGAGGTCGCCACCGTCCGGCCGAGCAGCGCGGACTTGCCCGCCCCCGGTGCACCCGTCACCACCAGCACCCGCCGGTCCGCGACCGGGCGGTCCAGCCAGTGTGAGATGCGGGTCAGCGCCCGAGCCCGGCCGACGAACCGGTGCCCCGGGTTGGGTGACCCGCTCCACGCGGCCAGTGCCGTCTCCCCGGCGGCCCGCGCCGTCCAGGCCGTCAGCCGTTCGAGACCCTGATCCGGCAGGCTCAGGGCGGCCTGGCCCAGCGTGATGGCGCGGCCGTCACCGTCGCCCTGGGCCTGGCCGACCACCCCGACGACCGCCTGGTAATCCGGCGACCAGAGCCCGCCGCCGCTGAAACCGGGGCGCGTCAGATCGGAGGATGCCGAGTCCAGGCGGACCCAGCCATGTGCCAGCGGGGCCCCCGCCACCCCCTGCGCGGCCCGGCCGAGCGGATCACGATCGGGGAAGCCGAACGCCCGCCAGGCCAGGCCGGCCAGGTCGGAAGGCCGGGGGCTGCGCAGCGGCGCTGGCTGCGCCCCGGATGGCACGTCGCCGTCCAGCACCAGGATGGCCACGTCGGTGGCGGGCGGCGCGTACGCCGCGGCCACCGATGTCACCCGTCGGCGCTCGCCTGTGCCGCCATCCGGGCCGCCATCGCGGCCCGGCCCGGCCGAGCCGGGGAACGAGACCCACAACGGCTCCCGCACCTCGCCGGCGGACAGGATCACGTGCGCGGACGTGAGCACCTGGCGCGGGGCGACCACCACCGCCGAACCCAGCGGTCGCGGATCCCGCTCGCCGGCGTGGACCGCCGCAACCCACGCCTCAGCCCGCGGGCGAGGCACACTGGTCTCGCACGTCAGCCCCAGAAGGCGAGCTTGCCGCCATGCGTGCCCCAGCTGAGCGCTCGGGTCACGCTCGCTTTGGACTGCGTCCAGCGCAGCGTCATGCCCGCGAAGTAGGTCTGGCCATGGTTGGTCAGAACCCGGGACAGGAGCATGGTCACCCGGTAGACGTGGTAGCGCCCCCCGGCGCAGTTGGGCACGCAGTTATCTATGTAGTACCGGCCGACGGCCTCGGCGCCGGACGGCTTCCACCGGCTCCACACGAGGTGCGTGATGAAGTGCGTCCCGTCGGTTCCGAAGGCGATGCGGTCGGGCCTCACCGCCGCGTGCAGAGACCCGAAGCTGTAGTTCCCGAACCCGTAGACCACCGTCATTGGCGTCGCCATCGTCGCCGTCGAGGATCTCGCGGCCGTTGTCCGCGCGACGGGTATGGTCGCCGCGGCCGGCGTGGCCGCCGCCGCGGGTGCTGCCAGGAGCAGCGCGCCCAGCATCACTGCCGCTGCCCTGCCGATCTTGCGCATGACTTTCGTGTTCCCCCGTTTCCCTCCCTGCCTAGGGCAGGTGCTCACACCCGGCCCGGGCCGTCATGCTGGCGGCCAAGGCCCGGCACTGCCATACGGGAAGGCGCGGCGGCACGATCTGCCCGGCCAGGAGACCGGTTAGCGGAAGAGCCGCTCCACGTAGTCCGCGCCAATCCCCGCTTTCTCGTAGTGGTTCTTGCACAACTCTATGTAATCGAATACGTCGAAGTGGCCCGAGGGGTTGCCGTTCTCGTCCAGCCAGATCAACGGCCCCGTCACGTTGAATGTCACCCTCATAGGTTCCTCGGACTCATACGCCACGAGGGTGTGCGCCTCACCTGGTGCCTCGTAGATCCAGTCCCCGGCGGTCGCGACCCAGTCATGCTCAAGGTATCCCCACTTACCTGAGATCGTATACGCGAAGACCTGCTGCGGATGGTAATGGCGGTTCACCAATCCGGCGCCGCGTGCCATCAGGACGTCACACCACCGGTTCTGGCTCGGCGATATCCACAGCGGGCGGGTTCCTACCGTTTCGGACAAAGGCGCGTAGAAGCGCTCATCATCGGTCGCCGCGTTAGAAATGTATGCCTCGGGTAGCGCACCGGGGCGGAATACCTGCGCGATCGGTTTGAAATCTCTCCAGAACTCCCTACCGCCGCTTTCGCTCATGATTCCTCCCCACCTGGCCGTGGCCAGGACGCCGGTTGTCATGGTCAGGTTTCCACCGGGGCCAGGACCGGGCAACCGCTCTTCCGCCTGACGGTGCGCAGCGTGGCGGCGCCGCGCCCGCGCGCCGCCGGCCTCGCCCCCCTGCACCCTCGCTCCCCGCGCCGCGCCCGCGCACGGGTTGTTCATCGTCCGTTGGCGCGAGCGGACGCAGAAAGCCTCGAACCGTTCACCGCGCGCGCGACGAGTAAGTGACGGGAGGGATCCTGATCGTCACCGTCACCTCCGGCCGTCTCGCGAACCTCAACGCCGGCTATGCCCGCAACCACGGCACGGCGGTCTGGGGCGTCGGCGACGAGGCCTGGTCCCTGCGCCACGGCCGGTACGTCGTTTTCCGGGTCGGTGATGAAGTGGTCAAGGTGCATGCCGTCGGCCCGGTGTCGGCCGCGGACCCTGACCTGCTGCGCGGCCTCTCGGTCACGCTCGCCGAGCGACTGGCCGCTCTGGTCCCGGGCCGCCCGTGATCCGGTCCGGGACCTCAGCGCCGCGCCCGCTGCGGCGTGCTGACCGGCTCCTTGTGCCGGGTCAGCGACTCGATCGGGCCGTTGAACATGTGGCCGCGCGGGCAGCGGATCCTGGCGCACTCGAGCGGGCCGTCGGTCGACCGCATCGCGTACCAGTCCTCCACCTCGGCCGGCAGATCGCACCGGACCGCGCCGCGGGCGTCCATGTACGCCGGGCAGTCTAGGAACGCCACCTCGGATCGCATCGTCAAGCCCCCGTCCCATGCCGGGCCCGGCCGGCCGCACCCCGCGCCGTCTCGAGCCTCTACCGACCAGAGCCCGCTCCGGCGGCCCTGATACACGGGCACGAGGGCCCGGCGCGGTTCAGCCGAGGGTGAAGGGGTCGCGGGTGGCTCCGGTCAGTTCCACCCACACCGACTTGGTCTCGGTGTACTCGCGGATCGCCTCCGCGCCGTTCTCCCGGCCGATTCCGCTGGCGCCGAAGCCGCCGAACGGCACGTGCGGGCCGACGACCCGGTAGGCATTGACCCAGACCGTGCCGGCCCGCAGCGCGGCCGCGACCCGGTGCGCGCGGTGCACGTCCTTGGTCCAGACCGAGCCGGCCAGACCGAACTCGGTGCCGTTGGCCAGCGCGATCGCCTCGTCCTCGGTGCCGAACGCGGCGACCGCCACCACGGGCCCGAAGATTTCCTCGCGGACGGCCCGCATTCCCGGCGTCGCGTCGACCAGGACGGTGGGCTCGACGAACCAGCCGCCCAGGCCCTTGACCGGCCCGCCGCCGCAGGCGATCGTCGCCCCGTCGGAGCGTGCGGACTCGAAGTGACTCAGGACGGTGGCGTACTGCTTGTCGGTCGCCATCGGGCCCATCTCGGTGCCCGGGTCCGTGGGGTTGCCGATCTTGATCGTCCGGGCCCGGCTGACCACGCGCTCGATCAGGGCGTCCTTCACTTCTTCCTGCACGACGACCCGCGAGCCCGCCATGCAGGTCTGGCCGGTCGCGGCGAACACGCCGGCGATGACCCCGTTGGCCGCGGCGTCGAGGTCGGCGTCGGCGAACACGACCTGCGCCGACTTGCCGCCGAGTTCGAGCGTCACCCGGGTCAGGTTGTCGGCGGCGGCGCGCGCGATGAGCTTCCCGACCTGGGTGGACCCGGTGAAGGCGATCTTGTCGACGCCGGGATGAGCGACCAGTGCCTGGCCGGCCGCGGGGCCCCAGCCGGTCACTACGTTGACCACGCCGGGCGGGAACCCGGCCTCGCCGACCAGCCGGGCGAACGCCAGGGTGCTCACCGGCGTGTAGTCGCTGGGCTTGACCACGACCGTGCACCCGGCGGCCAGGGCCGGCGCCAGTTTCCAGGTCAGCAGCAGGAGCGGCGAGTTCCACGGGACAATCGCCGCCACCACGCCCACCGGCTCGTTCCTGGTATAGACGAGGAAGTTGGGCTTGTCCGACGGGATCACGCTGCCCTGCACCTTGTCGGCCAGCCCGGCGAAGTAGTAGTACCACTCGGAAAGGCCCGCCATCTGGCCCGCCATCTCACGAAGCAGCTTCCCGTTATCCCGCGTCTCGAGCTCGGCCAACCACGAGGCTTCGCGTTCGATAAGTTCGCCCAAGCGGTGCAGAAGCTTGCCGCGCTGGGTCGCGGTGAGCTTGCCCCAGGGACCATCGAGAGCGGCGCGCGCGGCGGCGACGGCGTCATCCACGTCGCCCGCGTCCGCGTCGGGGACCTGAGCCCACGGCTGGCCGGTGTACGGATCGGTCGAGGCATAGGTACGGCCGGACCTGGCGGCCCGCGGAGAGCCGTCGATGAGCATGAGCAGCTCTTCGAGCCGCGCCCGGCCTGCGGTGGTGCTCGTCATCAATCCATCATCACTCGCCGCCGCGGTCGCCGATGAGTCCGGGGCCGTCCGGCCGTCCAATGTGGCAGGCCCAGTGGAACGGAGGATCCACGATGAACACCGAGCCGCGCATCGAGGAGCGCGCCGCGCAGCCCTACGTCGGCATCCGGCGGCGCGTCGCCATGGACGGCCTGGGCGGCGCGATCGACGAGGCGCTTCCGGCGCTGTTCGGGTGGCTGGCGGAACGCGGTGTGCCGCCCTCGGGACCGCCGTTCGTCCGGTACCACGTCATCGACATGATGCGCGAGCTCGACGTCGAGATGGCGGTCCCGGCCGAGGTGACCGCCGACGACGGGCGCATTCAGGCCGGCCTGCTTCCGGCCGGCCGGTATGTGGTGCTGCGGCACACCGGGCCGTACGACGGGCTGGTGGCCAGCAACGCGGCGCTGCTGCGCTGGGCGGACGAGCAGGGCATCGCCCTCGACAGCTGGGACACGGCCGATGGCACCGCCTGGCGCGGCCGGGCCGAGCACTACCTCACCAACCCGGCCGAGGAGCCCGACTCGGCCAAGTGGGAGACCGACGTGGCGTTCCTTACGGCCGACTAGCCCTTGACGTAGGCGAGCTTCTCGGTCACCTTGCCGTCTTTGACGGCAAGGACGTCGATGCCCCGGATGTGGCCGCCGGCCCAGTCATAGCGCCAGCGCTGGACGACGCGCCCGCCCGCCGAGAACGAATCCTCGACCGTGAACCGGCTCGCTGTGTCATCGAAGATCGGCTTCCAGGCCACGCTGATGGCGGCATGGCCGACGTAGCGTTCGCCGTCCGGCGCGGGCGACGTCGCGTCAAAGACGCAGTCGTCGCTGGTGAGCGCCAGCGCCGCGGCGAGGTCATGGTCACTCCAGGCCGCGTTGAACCGGCGGACCGCCTCGGCCGCATCGTCGCCGTCGGGCGCCGTGTCGCCGAGCCGCGGCTGGCCGGCGGTCGTCATGACAGCGCCGGCTCGACGTCGCGCAACCCGCTGCGGATCATCTCCCGGAGTTCGGGCGTGTCCTCATGCCCGTGCTTGGCAACCGCGTGCGCGGTCGCGGCGTCGAGAACCTCGTCCTCGGTACCGGCGATCGCGAGCGTGCAGCCGATCTCGTTCGGTATCTGGCGGCAGTCGATCATCTTCCGGGCCATAACTGGCTCCCTTCCCCCCGGGCCGAGGCCGGCCCCGACCGTGTTCCTGACCGTCTGGCAGCTCGGATATGCTTACTTATCAATAGGTCAGATTCTGACTTACTGGTAGGTCAGGCGTCAAGGACTTGGAGACACTGATGGCTGCTCCGCGCGGGCACGAGGACGCGGGCACTGCCTCGCGGATTCTGGATGTGGCCGAGCGGCTGGTGCAGGTCCGCGGGTTCAACGGCTTCAGCTACGCCGATATCGCCGCCGAGTTGAAGATCACCAAGGCCGCCTTGCACTACCACTTCGCCGGGAAGGCCGATCTTGGCGAGGCGCTCATCGCCCGCTATGCGGCCCGGTTCACGCAGGCCCTTGCCGAGCTTGACGTCGTTGACGATGCCGCCCGCGCCAAGCTCGACGCCTACGCGGCGCTGTACCTGAAGGTCCTGCGCAACCGCAGCATGTGCCTGTGCGGCATGCTGGCCGCCGAGTACCAGACCCTGCCGGCGCCGATGCGCGATGCCGTAATCAGTTTCTTCGACCAGAACGAGACCTGGCTCGCGCGCGTCCTGGAGCGCGGGCGAGAGGACCATAGCCTGCGGTTCGCCGGGTCTGCCCGAGACACCGCCCGGATGATCGTGGGCGGCCTAGAGGGCGCGATGCTGGTCGCCCGGCCGTACGGTGATGTGACGCGATTCCAGGCCGCGGCGGCCAACCTGCTGGCCGGGCTCGTGCCCGCGGACGGCGAGACGCCCGCCGCCCGCGTGGGCGGGGCGGCCGCTCAGTCCGCGTGACGGCCTGGCCGCCCCCACGATAACCGCCAGCGATCCGAACGGCGCGTCGACCGGGTCGAGCAGGTCGTCCCGCACCGCCGACCAGCCGCTTACGGCATACCGCAGGTAGCCGGCCAGCACCACCAGCCATACCAGCGCCGCGACGGCGGGCAGCGTGTTGCCGACCGTGCGCGGCGTCCGCCCGTCGCTGGCCAGCGCGACCCAGCTTGCGCCCAGGCCAGCCAGTCCGAACGGCACGCTGAAGAACTTGAGGGGCATGCGGGAGGCAGTACCGTCAGTAGTTCACCGACAGCGACGCCAACGCCCGGTCGGCGGCGGTCCGATCGGCCGGCGTCACCAGCTTGATCTGCACGCAGATGATGTAGCTGTGGTCACTCGGCCACATCGCGATGTTCCACAGGCGGGTGGCGGAGCCCGCGCAGGTCTGGGTGTCCAGGGTGCCGGTCCACCGGCCGAGCGCATAGGGCTGGCTGGAGAAAAGGCTGCAGTCGGTGAAGCCGATGTGCTGCAACAGCGTCGCCGGCGTGTAGCCATCGGCCGTCAGCTGCCGCGAGGCGCCGACGAACATCCCCGGCGTGGTCCAGTCGGTGAACCACGCGGGTACGTTCGTGGAAGCGTTCAGCCCCGGTCCGATATCGGTCCCGTTGGGGATCGGGGGAATGTTCGTCGGGTGCCAGCCGTCTCCGGTGACGCTGGTCCAGTTGTCCGGCACCAGCACGGAGATGTCGCCGGTGGCATCGTGGACCACCCGCCCTGGCGCGGGGGTGGGGGACGGGGAGGTGCCGTGCGGCGTAGCGGATGGGGTGGCGGTCGCGCTGGCCGTGGCGGTCGGCGAGACCGTCGGGGAGGCGGAAGAGCGCGGCGTCGGCGGAACCGTCGCGGTCGCCGCGGGCTGAGCGGTCGAGGTGGGCCCGGGCTTCGGCGCGGCGCGCGAAGCGGCTCGCGCGGCCGCCGCGGTCGGGTGCGTGCCGCGGCTCGACAAGGTCACGATCAAGGCCGCGGCGACGACCACCGCTAACCCGACGATCGCGGCCGCCACGATCCCGGGTCGGCGGAGCCGCCGCCAGGGATTCTCCTGTCGACCGGGTTTCGGGCCATGCCCAGATGAGTTCCGCTGTTCCATGCCAGCCCCCCAATGCCGTCGGATCGACGGCGCCTTCCTGCTAGTAATGAATCGAGAGCGAGGCGAGCGCGCGATTGGCGTTCGCCTGGTCGACCGCGGTCACGATCTTTACCTCCAGGACCGCGATATAGCCGTGGCTTTCAGGCCAGAGCGCGACGAACTCGTAGCGCGTCGCGGAATTCTGGCAGTTCCACATGTCCCGGTATCCGGTAAGCCCGTCCGCGCGGGTCGGCTGCTGGGACGCGAAAAGGCAGTGGCTCGGGGCGAGCGCCGACAGGATCGTCGACGGGTTGTAGCCGGGCACGAGCATCTTGGAGACCCCGGCGAACAACCCGGGCGTGGTCAGGTCGTCAAACCACGAATAGATATTGGGCGACGCGTTCAGGCCCGGGCCGATGTACTGCCCGTCGGTGACCCCGTCGATGTCGCCCCGGGGATGCCATCCGTCACCGGTGAAATCACCCCAGGAGTTCGGGACGATCACCGAGACGTCCCCGGTTTTGTCGGTGACCCGGTGGCCGGGCGGCGGCGCGGGCACCCCCGAACCGGCACCGGCGATGTGGATGGCCACGACCGCGGCCAGTGCGATCACGATCGCTCCGGCTGCGGCGGCGAGCAAGGGTCTCGGGCGGGACAACCAGCGGCCGCCACGGCGTCGGGCGCGGGGAACGGTGCTCACCGTCGGCGGCCCCGGCGGCTTGGCTCGCCGTGGCGAGCGGGTGCCGGCCGGACCGAGGATGCGCTGGATGCCGTCGAGTAACCGCTCGGCCTCCTGCTGCCAGAGTTCCGGCCGCCCGTACAGGTCAACCCAGGTCAGGCTGCTCAGGGTCCGCCCGGCCCCGATGTCGAGATCGGGAATCTTGCAGTTGTCGAACCGGACCGGCATGAGATAGGCCCGATCCGCCGGGCGCTCGCGAAGCTCGTTAATGGCGAGCAGCAGTTCGACTCTCTGGTGGGTGCGCCGCCGCCGCTCGCTGTTCCGTGAGAAACACGCGATAAAGGCCAGGCTGTTAGCGCCAATAGCCTCGCGGATCTTTGCTTCCCAGTCGTCGCCCGGGCCCAGGCTGCTGATGTCACGCCACACCCGGATCCCGCCGGCCTCCAGGAACTGCTGCAGCCGGTCGACGTGCCGGCCGTCTTCCCTGACGTAGGAGATAAACGCATGCCCAGGTTGCCCCATGGCGCCCCCCCGGCCACATGGACCAAAGCCGGCATCCCGGCTATACGGTTCAAAGCTTAGAAGTGCGGGCGACGGCTCGGCAATACTGAGTCCGCCATTAAGAATTGCATATAACCGACATATCCGAACGCCGCGCCGGCCGCAGCGAATTCCGCCCCGCCGTCGGCGGCTGCAAGCGGCCGGCTAACGTCGCCGCTCGTGACGGAGACGATCTATGTGGGCAACGCCGGAGCGGACGCTCCTGCTAACCGCGGCTGGCTGCTCGGGCATTTCAAGCCGGCCGAAGACGCCCGGCACAGCGACGAGGTCGAGATCAAGTGGGCCGTCCACGCGAAGGGTGACCGGCGTGCGGACTGGGTGGCCGGCGAGCAGCGCTCGGCGCTGATCCTGCTGGTCAGTGGCCGGTTCCGGATCGACCTGCCGGAGCGCAGCGTGCTCCTGGCCGAGCAGGGCGACTACGTGGTGTTCCGTGGTGTCAGCCACTCATGGGAGGCCGAGGACGCGTCAGTGGTAGTGGCGGTCCGCTGGCCGTCCATCCCGGGCTATGCGGCCGGCACGGCTCAGTCGCCGCCGTAGAACCCGATGGGTCAGGCGGTCGCGGGCCTCGACCGCTGACCCCGTCGCCGATCGCCTCCACCACCCAGGCGCCCTCATGCCCGAGGACGGCGGGCAACGGCGACGGGATCCGGCCGGTGAGAATGCCAGCGCCGGGTAAGCGCGCCGTCGCCCGGTTGCATAGCCTGGTAGTGGCGCGCCGGGAAGTCTGGTCGGCGATTATCCGGTCGGTGGAGTGGGTGGGGTTCAGCGGCGTGCGCGGTATCGAGACGGTGTTGTTGCTGGTCGTGCTGGGCACGGTGGTCGCGGCCTTTGCCGGTCGCCTGCGTGTTCCGGCTCCGTCGCTGCTCGTGATCGCCGGGCTGGTCGCCGGGTTGCTGCCCGGTGTGCCGACCGTCCATGTGCCGCCCGACGTGGTGAGCCTGGTCGTGTTGCCGCCGTTGCTGTATGCGGCGAGCGAGGAACTGCCGTGGCGGGAACTGCGCGTCCTGTGGCGGCCGGTCGTGGTGCTGGCGGTGGGCCTGGTGCTCGCGTCGGCTGGCGCGGTCGCCGCCGTGACCGGCGCGGTGGCGGCAGTCCCGGCTGGAATGGCGTTTGTGCTCGGTGCGGTGCTGGCGAGCACCGACCCGGTCGCCGTCAGCGCGCTCGGGCGGCGGCTGTCACTTCCGCCAAGAGTGCAGGCGCTGGTCCAGGGCGAGAGCCTGTTCAACGACGCGACCAGCCTGGTGCTGTTCCAGATCGCGGTGGCCGCCGCCGTTGCGGGGCCGGCGACCGGGTCGGCGGCCGCTGCGGTGCTGCACGGCGCGCTGCGATTCGTGGTGCTGGCCGCGGGCGGCGCGGCGGTCGGCGCCGTGGTCGCGGTCGTGGTGATCGTGATCCGTCGGCGGGTGACCGATCCGGTGCTGGAGACGGTGCTGGCCCTGATCACCCCCTACGGGGCGTTCCTGCTGGGCGAGGCGGTGCACGTCTCGCCCGTTATGGCGGTGATCGTGACCGGGCTGGTGATCGGCACGTGGCGGGAACGGATCACGACGGCGCAGACCCGGCTGCAGTTGCACTCGGTCTACCAGACGGTCATCTTTCTGCTAGAGAGCGTGGTGTTCAGCCTCATCGGCCTGGAGTTGCCTGCTTTGATCCGCGCGCTGGCCCATGCCGAGGCGTGGCCGGCCGAGGCGCTCGCCGTCGCCGGCACGCTGATCGCGATGCGGATCGTGTGGGTCTTCCCCCTGTCGGCCCTCTTGCAGCGGCGCAGCAAGACCCGGCAGCGCTCGTGGGCGGTTCCGGCCGTGGTGTCCTGGGCGGGCACCAGGGGGGTGGTGCCGCTGGCGGCCGCCCTGTCCATACCGCTGACGACGGACAGCGGGGCGCCACTGCCGGGACGAGATCTGGTCCTGGTGCTCGCGACCGCGGTCATCGTGGTCTCGCTGATCGTGCAGGGGCTCACCCTGGAGCCGCTCGCCCGGTTCGCTGGCATCGCCCGGCCCGGTCCGGCCCGGCACGAGGAAACGCTGGCCCGGCTGCGACTGGCCGAGGCAGCGCTGGCCCGGCTGGACGAAATCGCCGGGGACCAGGCCTCACCCGACGACGTGATCGACCGGGTGCGCGACAGCTTGCATGCCCGCATCCACCGCGGCCGCGTTCAGGCCGGCCGCGCCCATGCGCCGGATCATGACGGCCTGACCGAGCGAGACCTGCGCCGCGAACTCATCGCCGCGGAGAACGCCGAGCTCATCCGGCTGTTCCAGAGTGGTGAGATCAGCCAGGCCGCCCGGCAGCGGCTGCAGCGCGACCTCGACCTGGAAGCCACCCGGCTGGGGGGTGACCTGCCGGGGTAGAAGCGCCGGGGTCGTTGTGAGCCTCGCGGCTAAGCTGCCTGGCCCCTCACTCGAAGGAGGGCTTGCGGTCCCGGGTTCGCTTGAGCTCGAAGAAGCCGTCCGCATCGGTCACCAGCACCACGCCGTCCCACAGGCGGCCCGCGGCCTCGCCCCTCGGAATCGGGGTGATCACCGGGCCGAATATGGCATTACCGCCGATCCGGATGACGGGGGTGCCCACGTCCAGGCCGACGTCGTCGAACGCCTCGTGGTGCGAGCTCTTGATCACCTCGTCGAGCTCGGTGCTCGTGGCCGCCTTCGCCAGCGAGTCGGGAAGTCCCACCT
>Ga0335073_10007061_pt1 | contig 15743 bp, 21 predicted proteins | sample Lox_Sample_22_FD_207093 | JGI IMG/M metagenome (GOLD analysis project Ga0335073, IMG submission 207093) | Soil microbial communities from Loxahatchee National Wildlife Refuge, Florida, United States - Lox_Sample_2.2 | ecosystem: Environmental > Terrestrial > Soil > Wetlands | place: USA... | reverse complement strand
GCATGTCTAATTGAGTATTTGTTACTACATGACGAAGCTGCCAATTCCTTGGAATCTGTTCCTGAGATCTGGAGGGCTCCCACCTTCTCATGTGGCTGTCGCGTATTGTATAGTTCAGGCATGTAACCCTTCATTTGATCGAATGACTTGGTATCCCGCGCTCGTCACACCTGTCATCACGACTTTTTTCACATGTGTGCCAACGAAAGATGTACAAGTATGATGAAAGTAGGCACATGCATGTCAACTATTACAAATGCTATGGCCATAAGATTCCTTCCCAGTGGCTCGGATATAGCGTCGGTTGGCTGGTGTTGTGCCTACAATGGTGCGACAAACGATAGTTTCCGAGATCGGACAGACGGCATCTCACAAATTAGACTCTCACTCAGTTTCGAAATCTCAGATGCAAAAGGTTAATGAAACTACAACGGTCGACCGGATGTGGGCTTGAAACGCGGCAACTTCTAACCTATCTCGACTATCAATAGCACGGGTCTTGAGAGGCAGCTGTCGTAATTGTACGTCGAAAGAACAGGTGAGATAGATGTTGAAGACGCACGTGTTGCAGCCTCTCGAACGCGTGGGAAATTTAGTATGCCGATCAGTCACCGAGTAAACAAATGTTAATTCATCAGATCGCAAAACCTTTACAATATAAACATTCTGGAGACAAACTCCAGCAGCGATAAATTACGACAGCAATCTATGATCTCCAGCCTGAGAAAGGAAAGAAAGAAGTTTGTGACCAAGGGGCCCCAAACAACACTCAAAAAACCCATCTACAAAGACAAAAGAAAGAAACCCACCCCACAATCAGAATTAACTCTTTCTCCCATTCCAAGCCATCGACCATAGAAACATAACCAGCAGCTTTACTTACTCCAATACCAAAATCAAGCAAAAAGAAGGAAAGAAAGAAAAAGATTATTCAAAACCCTCATATACAAATCCGCAACGACCCCATCCTACAAAGGAATCCGTGCCGGCCGTGATAACTTTGGGCGAGGCGTACGGATTGATGTAGTAGGGCTTTAGTTTTGGAGGACGTTTTGGGCGAATTCGCCAATGACATTGCCGGCAGGACTGTATTCGCACATGAGATAGTATCCTGGGGTGCTCGCCGTGTTACATGAAATCCAAGCACATCCAACTGACGTAGAACCAACCCAGACAACTTGAGTGAAGTGGCCGGTGCTTTCAGAGAAACCGGGATCGCCAAAGTTGTAGTCGCTGATTTCGTTGTACCAGGCTGCAATAGATGCTTCAACACTGGAGTATCCAGCTGCCAAGTTTTCTCCGTAAGGACCTGGTCATTAGTTAATGCTAGAGAGTGTGTATACCGCCTGTGTGTTGGAAGACACAGCTGGATGCATGAGATTGAGCGTATGAAGCAAGAGTATCATCCCAGGTAAGAGCTGGTGCGCTGTGTTGTGAACGGTATTGATTGTGAGCATCCAAAACAGATTGGGAGATGGGGTCTGAGGAATCAGATGAGGAAGAAGAGCCGGAATTGGAATTGGAATTGGAGCTCTGAGTCGTGGTGGGTGCAGCAGCTGGGGCAGCCTCTGTGATGACCTGAGGAGCTGGAGGTGGAGTGGTGCTGCTGGTGCTGGTAGTAGATGTAGTCGGGTTTTGAAATTCTTCAGCTGCGACGAATGCTGCCGAGGAAGGAAGCATTGAAACCGCACCAGAGCCGGAGGCGGAGGACGGGAAGGAAGTGGCGGCGGCCGACGGAGTGTCAGAGGGCTGTTGGGTACGTCTGACAGTTCTGGTCACCGTGTGAGTGTGACCAGTAGGGACGTATGATTCTGCGTTGATGGTCTCGGTGATGGTAATAGTGACTTGACGTTTCTCTTGCATGTGGACAGGGAGATCCGGGTCACGTTCATAAACAACATGGATCACCTCGAATTGGGATTGGGAGTTGGCATCGGGTCCTGCGACCGGCGCAGCGTTGACAGCGGAGAGAGCGACGAGAAGGGCAGCGACAACTGACGTACGCATCTTCTCGGGATGTGATTGAAATGAACGTAAAGTTTATTTAGGAATCGAAAGGGTTCAAAGGAAGGACTCTCGCCGAGTTTGTCTCAACAGGGGTGAAAGAAAGAGAACGAAACGCACCCGCGGGGCTTGTTGACAAAGGAAGGAAGAGGAAAGAATGACTGACGATAAACGCACAGAAGGGGAGGCGAAGAGGGAAGGAAGAAAGGGAAGGAAAGAATGAAAAGAGCTGAGGACCTAGCTCTGGTGAAGATTAAGTCGAGGTGATGGAGGAGGAGAGTAGATGGGTGGCACGATAAAATATATTTAAACAAGCATTGAAGGTATGGGGGCTAGCCGACTTTCCTAACCTAAAATCACCAATAGGTGCCCAGTGCTCAGCCTGGGGATGAGCTGGAAGGTGTGCAGTAGCCACAGAGCCATGCGGGTTTGCTTCGTGCTTGTTGTCAGCAAATGCTTAGGCAATTGCAGGCTGACCGAGCGGGCAACGACTCCTTTGGATTGCATATATGGGAAATGAAATTCCTTGAGAGCCAAAAGGGGGGGTTTATTGCTGTGTTTCCCTCAAGGCACGGTCTAACGCTTGAGGAATCTCATGAATTGAACAGGGGGGTGCGATGCCCGAAAACAAGGTATGTCAAGGCACGGACTGCGGGTTGGACAGCCAAATGAACCTATCCCATGCGCGTAATATTATAATCAGCGAATCACCGAGGGGCTGCGGCTTGCGGCAAATTGCTCTCAGGAATGCGCCTCACTTTGAAATGGCTGCCAATCAAATCACCCACGACCCAAACTACCGAGCACCTTCAAACAAAATCATTGTCCATCTAACATACAGAACACACGGACTTTGCAACTTGGGATAGTGTTTTGATGCTAGGTTGAAATGGATCAAGAGCTTTGTTCGCTTCATCAATAAAGAAAGACCTGCCATGTGAAGCCACTTCATTTGCTTAACGCTGTGGTCTGTGGGATTGCTTTTTCATTTGTGAAACCGGGGATCGGGCCCCAGGGGCCGCGCTGGCATTATGCAGGCAGGCGCAATATAATTTAAAATTTGAGGGGTGATTTGGTGTTTCAAGTGTCAAGCTTCCTCAATGAAAGTTCAGATGACCAAGATCATCATAGACAGCCGAGAAATTAGCTCTTGCCTTGCAGCCACCGTTTCTTGGCAACCCACTTCTAATTACCCTACCTACCCTTTTCATGCCTTTTGGCGACAGGTCGGGATACTTTTCTCAGTTCTAGGATCGCCTCGGCTGATGATGCATCATCAAATTAACCCCTTGTCAAAAGTAGTTTAAATTAGGCGGTCAAAGCATTTCAAAATAGATACGAAAACTTCTCTGGAGCTTTTCGCCGGACATCACGATTTCGGGTGCTCGGTTATAGATTGAGCACCTGACCCCATTGAACACCCCGCCACCGATGATGATCTGATAGTGGCCCCATTCTAGACCTCGGCGAAAGCCAATCTTGCGTCTCCGGGGATCAGTGTCCAGGGCTACCGACGATTAATTACTTCTCCTGAGTAAGCGAAAATTGAATTCGTCTTTGTTGTCATCCAGCGCGCGTCCCCAATTAACCCCTGGGAACCGTTGGAGGATGAGATTCAGCTGATCATCAGATTGGTCGATCATGCTCCACATTTCCAACGTTCAGCCACCAAAAATGTAGCCACCATCTGACGAGAGTCTAGCGACATTCCCCAAGTGGCTCAGTAAGCAATCGCTAAGCAAATTAAGGTCCGTCGGAGGATAACTACTTTTCGGAGAATTCTCTTGTCGAGATATGGTCGGGAATTAAGGCGATCGTATGATACTTTAAAAAAAGATCATTCCTCGAGATACAATTTCCGTACCTGGTACACAGATCCAACGTCCATTCATTCCGGCCCCTGACTCGACATGCGTTGATAGCCATAACAGGTTACTGAGCAACAAAACGACTATCAGGGGCGACAGGGTCAAGCCAATCAATTCTGTATCATTATTATCGCTTACGTTCTGTTATGCCATGCTGTTGTCAAGATGTCTCTCCCTGTCTATCAACAATCTCATAAACTCCCATGCCAACTTCTTTCCATTCCGCCCCTTCGCCCACGTCACTCCGTCCACCTTCAAGCATACCATGTTCCAATACAAACCCACATCTTCTAACAAGATCTCTAATGATATCATCGCAACTCCCAAGTAACATAACATCAAACTCTATATGCGTAACCGGTGTCTTTGAAATATAAATCTGTGGTATTGAAGCAGGAAGGACCCCGATAATCTCGGAAACAGGAGCTACTTTCAGAGATGTTCCAATGCAAATTAGTAAATCGCATTTTGTAACGTCACCCAAATCTGCAGAGCCAGGAGGTCCAAGTAACGTATAATCGAACTTTTTGGATAATGGTTCTCCAAAGAAAGTTATATCAGGCTAATTCCCATTGTCAGCACAATGTAAAGAAGGAAGAGAACTTTCATGATTCCCTCAATAATGTTGTCATCTTCATCGTCGTCATCATCATCCCAATCACTCTCTCGTTTTCGTTTCTTGCCATTTTTACTCTGTCGAGCTTGTTGTTCTCTTTCTGCCTCACAAGCTGGACATTTAGGCACATTTCCATTCAAAATATCTTCTCTAATTTCTTCCCCTGAAACTTGTAATTTGCAACGCATACATGAAGCAGTTGCGAAACTACCGTGACATTGAACTAGTTTATCTTCGCGCACACCAGCCAAGTGTTCGAGGTTATCGATATTTTGTGTATATACTCGAAGGAGTTTATTCTTGTCTTGGAGAAGACGGAGGAAGCCATGCGTCGGCGAGTAAGATGTTGTCGAAGGGAGAATCTGACGAGCAAAGGAATAGAATATGTTCGGATCATGACGAAATACTTCAATGTCAAACATATCCTAATCCGTTAACTGAGGTCCTATAGAATGCAGTACGTGAGGATCTTCCAAGCCCCAGTCTGCCAACATAGCATAGATACCCTTATCTGACCTGAAATCAGGAATACCGCAACTCGTACTGATTCCTAGTAGAATGTCAGACAACAGCGAATGCGATGATACCAGCTCCAGCGAGAACAATGATATTGTGCGAATTTTGGATTAGTTTGACAACGTCGTCGATGGTATTCACATCATCCAATTTCTTCCTTCTTCGAAGTTCCGCTTCAACGGCTATGCGTAAGATTTGCACGAGACTAATAAATTAGGCGCTTCATCTCTGTTACTAACGTTTCAGGAGGAAATTCCAACCCTTCTGGCTGAAAAGTAAGCACGAGGCCGATATTCAGACGTACCAGAACGTATTCAAACGCATATAGAACATCTTCTAACGAATACTGGGTATCTCCCTGAACGTATTTCCGCATGAAATTGGCACCTCCGAGACTTCGAAGTTCAGCTTTGATAGCCTCAGCTTCTTCCTTGCTCATTCTAGGTTCGCCTTTGTCAAAACGAGATCTCTAGTAGAAAGATACCGTCTCCATTATTTTCTCTGATGCTTTCGGCGTGGAATAAGTCCAAGATTAGGCTTTCAGGAGAGACTGCTTCTTCTTCTGAGTCTTCATCTTCCCACTCATCTTCGTCCTCTCCCGCCAGTTCGTCTTCATAGACCGTTTCAGGATCATTCTCGTCGCCGGGCACTGAGATTCTTGGACGTTTCAGGGGAGGTGAATTAAGCCCTGTTTCAGTGTCCAAGTCCATTGCCGAGACCATTACTGGAGGAGTAACGGTATGGCCATCTTCTAGGTCGTTTTGTATAGCCTCTTTAGGCTGTTCTGAGGCCATCGTTCTCCTGACCTGAATTGCGCGAATCTTTGGTCGTGCTATAAAAAAGTTGAGTTTCGTGCGGCGATCTTTTTTCGAATTTTCACCTGACTTCACTTTCCTCCGCAACACCGCAACGCGGACTGTCTGTCACCCAACAGTCACAGTCACAGTCAAAGTCGAGCATGAAGCAAGAATCATAGATAGACTGTGCGTGGTCAGATTATATTGGCATTAATTGCATAAACCCCTGTTGAACAAGCTTGAAGCCAAGCTCCTAATTTATCAAGTGCCATGTCGGCGCCTGCGATTCCCGGATTCTATTATGGTAAAACCCTCTATCATCTCGTACATTTCTCATAAACTAGACCCTGAGAAACAAAAATACTTCAAAATAGAAGAACATGGAAGTCCTTCAAACCCCTATTCACGCGAAAACATAGCCAAACGTCGTAGAGCGGAAGAACGCCAAGCAACACTCGCCCAAGAATCCCGTCTCCAACAACAACAAATCCAATCCATGCGACCTGTCCAACGCTGGACTCGCTCAGGTCAAAATATCCCAGGATACATGAACTCTCGAGAAATAGGTTTATCAACACCTAACGGAAGTCGCAAGTGTCTTGAAACTAAACTTATGCGACGACAGAGAGTTTGGCCTTTACGTCCTATGAATCACCTTGAGCAACTTACTGCTTTTGCAGTTGATGAGTATAGTAATGAAGCTGTTTTGGGAACTCAGGCAGGATTGGTGTCGTCTATGCCGATTGATTTGAAGGATGAGCGCTCCAGAGGTGGATTGCCGTTACAGTATCCTGTTACGAGGTTTACGTCGCAGGTTTCATCGATTTCGCTTTCGCTTACGGAGGAGATTAAGACTTTGGTTTGTTGTTCGATGGGGAATGAGCATGCGGATAGTACGATTCATATTGGACGATTTAATAGGCCGGATGAGAGGCCTTGGGGATTGGAAGTGCACGCAGTTATGAAGCCTAGGAGAAAACAGGCGTTGTTTTGTACTACGATCAGCAAATATACTGCGGATTTGTTTGCTGTGGGTGGAGAGAATGTCATTTTTGTTACGGGTGGAGTTAGAGAGTCGCAGCCTGTGTTGCATATTAAGAGCAATTGTTTGGCAGTGGAGTTTCTGGGTCAACATACACTCGCCGGGGGAGGCAGAAATGGCGGTGTCACGTACGTCCTTTCTTCATATCGTTTCTCATATGCAGTTTGTATGATTTCAGAGGAGATACATATCTCCAGAACGACGGTCCAACGGTTCAACATACTTCAGCAATAACCCATTTAAAACAAGTAGATGATCATCTCCTTATGGTCTCCGGACTCCGAAATTCGGTATGTTGTCGTTCGTCCTTCTTCTAATGGTCAAGCTTGCAATGTATGATCTTCGAAATCTTCGGAAGGATGATTGGGGCGCAACCGTACCCATTGTAAAGTACAAAGGGCATATGAACGCATGTACTCTTGGACTTGGATTCGATGTAGATCCTTCCCGCACCGTTGTGGCTGCTGGTAGGAAACTCTGATCTTATATGCTGATTTCTAGCTGGCGATGACGATTACGTGCGGTTATGGTCGATTAGTACGGGAGAAAAGCTCCATGCTAGAATATCAGAATATCGTTTTGATGATAACGTTGTTGGATTGCAATTTTCTCGTGAGATGGATGGGCTGTGGATTGCTGGGCACACGGTAGAATATTGGAGCATTTAGGTTTTGCATCTGGTGAGATACCGTAATTTGGCTTGGGTTATGAGGTCTGCGAGTTAATTATTTTGGGTTTAGGGAATGGTCACTTCTAAAGCTAAACATTCAAATATTCATCTGGCGTGCGATCGTAAAGGCCGAAAGTAACGGCTGTATTTCCATGTTCTCAACCTTCACACTCCTGCAGTAGTCACAGGATTGAAAAAAGAGACAGAGAGGACAACGTTCTAGATGATTTATAAACTATTCACATACAGCATTTCGCCGAAATACGGTTGAGATATGGGTTAAGTGGTTGGTTACTTTGACTGAGCGGGGATCGTCAGCGATTTGAAAACAGCCTAATCGATTTTCACGCGGTTGACGATACTTCCTCGACCACAACAATGACGGTTGTACGGTATCCATACCTGATATCAAAGTAGCCAATTCTTACTTCAATCTAAAATGTAGATGGGCGGATCCGTTCTTTGGCATTGCAATAGGAACATTCGCATTCTGGCTGTCTGAGCGAGAGAATACCCGTCCACCAGGCCACTCATGGACCGAACTCTCCAAGAAGCGTCTACAAAAGCACTACAACTACTGGATCAAAGGAGAACCTTCAATCGGCCCCAAAAGTAACACACGACCTGGCGAGAACCGCGGACTATGGTAATGGGACGATGAATACGGTAGCGGTTGTACTATATGTTTGAGTAGGGAAACGGAAATTGGAAATGGAATGCATGTTTTGACCAAATATATTTTGCTACTTATGATGTCTCGGCAAAGGTCAACTTCTGCTCGATATACATCTTATTATAAATCACCATGCCTCTTAACGCCAGAGCTTTCTTATCCCCTGCGCTGCAACGAGTGTCCTTATCGTCTACAACGTCCATAAAACCTTCACACCAAGAACTAAATTACATGTCTACTCGAATATAAAATGTTTATAAGTCACCCGCTAAACCACAGTCAGCGCAATTCTTTGAAGAAGGGAAAGGAGACATACCAGGAACAGGGATAGGATCAGAAGTGATCGGTGGAAGAACTTCTTCTGCAAATTCACCATCAACATTTCCATAGGGATAGTATTCACAAGTCAAGTAGTTGGGGAATGATGAGCCCAAGGCGTCTTGACATTGATTCACAACCCATCCACAGCCAATTTGAACGGAATCTTTCCAGACGACTTGAGTGAAGTGGCCTGTGCTGAGAGAGAAGCCTGGGTCATTGAAGTCGTATGGTCCAGTGACGATCTCATCGTACCAGAGATAGACGTAGTATGAGGGATTTGTGAAACCTCCGTATGCCAAGTTCTCTCCGTAGTAAGGAGATCCTGAGTGACCTTGTTGGCAGAAAGAAGAGTAGTTGGCAGCGTAGGTAGCGAGAGTATCGTTCCAGGTTACAGGGCCGACACCGTGACGAGCGCGGTATAGATTGTGCCAATAGACCATAGCTGCGGGGAAATCTGTTGGAATGGCAGTGGAACTGCTGGAGGCAGCGGAGGAAGGAATTGTAGTTGATGCTGTGGATGAAGGTGTTGAAGTAACTGTTGGGCCTGCTGCACTTGAAACAGGGGTTCCGGCAGCGCTGGAGGGAGTACTTGTAGGGGCACCAGCCACAGATGTTGGAGCACTAGATGTCGGAGCAGCAGCACCGGATGTAGGAATACCCGCAGCAGATGAAGGAGCACCAGCTCCACCAGTAGAGGCTGGCGCAGAGCTTGCAGGAAGAGCACCAGAGGAGCTAGGAGCTGTGAAAGAGGATAGCGGCTCAGGTGTAAGAGTGACTTCAACGCAGGCGGCTCCACCAGCTGCGTTGAGCGAAATGAAGAGTGCTTCCGAGTTTTCGCAGACGTAGAAGAAACATGGTGCGCTATCGAAGAATGCTTCGAGGAGGCCGGTAGAGATATCCCAGGTGACAGTAGTAGTTTGGGTACTGTTATCTCGGCGACGGAGTCTAGTGATAGAAGGTGCGAAGACAATTGGAGAGAGTGCATCAGACCCGATGAGCCCAGTGTCGACAAGTGCAACGTTTCCGAATCCGTCGGTCAAAGAAGTGCCGACCAAGTAGAAGCCAGTGAAAGCAGCTACTTCGGGAGAATCAGAGGGAACGAGGTCGAGAATGAGATCTTCAATGATACCAATTTCGCCATTTGATGCAGCAAGGAGGAAAGGCGTAGAAGAGGGAGCGCCTCCAGTGCTTGAGGGGCCGCCGCCATTGCCTCCAGATGTGGTAGGTGAACCTCCATGACCATGACCATGACCGCCATTTGATGATGGGCCGGTAGGCTGAGAGCCCCTGGTGCTGGTTCCTGGACACCAGACTTGTCCAGTACCAATGATGATATTGATGGAGATGTCGTTGATGACAGAGATGACAGGAGAAGGTCCGTTCCAGAAGGTCTTTGTGATGTGACCTCTGGTGGTGGGGTGGTAGGTAGGAGGTGGATACCAAGTGTAGGTAGCTGTGCAGGGAGGAATGGTTTCCTTGTGGCCATCAGCATCGATAACCCATTCAGGAATGAGGCAAGTATCCCATTCGCAACCTGGGGGAAGCAGTGTTGGTGAAGGGAAAGAGCATGCAGTGACACTAGGATATTAACAAAACGTCATAAATGGAAATATACGTATGGGTGGTAGGCAATAAACTTTCTGTTTTACCATTCTTGTCGACAGTGCAGACAGTGTTGACCATGCATGTCGAGCCAGTGGTATATGTAGTGGGGAGGACTGAACCACCTGAGCAAGTGACGGAGGTACAGATTTCAGTGACGACGTATTGAGGAAGGGTTCCGACAACGGTGTATCCGCACTCGGTGCAGCTTGTTGGGTAGATTGTAGCGATGGGGCAGCTGGTCGGTGTTTGATATCCAGGTGCAACAGTGACAGTGACTGTTTCCGTCTCCCACTCGACGACTTCACTGCAAACACAACTTGTCATATCATCTCCAGCTTGAACAAAAGCGGCGGCTAGCGCGACAACTCCAGCAGAAATGAGTGAATACTTCATTTTTGCAAAAACGAATGTGATTGACTGAACAAAGAACGACTACGCCTAGAACGGCGAAAAAGAAAGACTGAGAGTGAGGTACAAGAGAGCGACGGTGAAGGTGTCAAATGCTGTTGTCGAGATGGATGAAAATATAGTGCCGGAGTGGAGGACATGGATTGTTATTTATACGAGACGGCATCGAGTTGAAAATAAGGGACCGGTATGCTCGTTGCGGAGAAAAGCCAAACATTCCGACGAATCATAGATCTGACTTTGAGCCATTTAGCGCGAAATTAGGAGGATAATACATACATACCGTTGGGATGCGCAAAAGACGCGGTGTTGATTGAGAAATGCTATGGACGCCACTGCGAATACCAGCCCCTCCACACACATTTTTCAACCGCTACCCCTGGCGATAATCTCCACCCCCTGGACGTCAACAGCGCGTCACGACTTGCATCCGAGTATTCCATCATAGTAGGTGCGATTCTTGATGGATGAAGTTCAACCAAAATGACTAGTGGCAAGTGAATTGATCACTTAGAGACGTCCAACGAACCGGCGATTGAGTCACGTCTTGCTGTCGGGTGGAGTTGGTTAGTGTTGGAAAATAAGCAGGTAGATCTCAAATTGCGATATAACCCGGATTTGGAATGGCGGTTGTCGCAGAAACAGGCCCCTGTTTACGTGAGCCAGCCACCGCCACAAAACTCAAATCTTGGTCGATCAGAGACTCGTCAGACGACATTTCTCACATCTGAATACAGAACATAAATAGATCAAGGGGTTAATGCAAATAAGCCTCATTTGAATGGTATCTACGTATACAATCCTCAGGAACGTCATACCATCAGTGACTTAATACACGCCACGCCGGCACGGCAGCCCCTGTACGTCAACGTTCCAACCGGATATTTTGCAACCAATCACTTGCCAAGGAGCACTTGAAGGGGGTAAACAGCCCATCAGACAAGCCTGCTGAGTGGCTGGGAAACGAGAGCCTGGGAGGTACCGGAAAGAAACTGCATTCCTGGTGAAGGTTAACATTCAATTACGAATTGTGATTCGAGAATGACCTTTTTGAGGAATGTGGGCGCGTCGACCGATCTTCGGACTGGTCCGATTAATCTAAAGTTGAGTACATTCCGATCGAAATTCTGCTTCGAGGTATATCGACAAACCATGATGCTCATAGAGAAGATCGGAGATTTTTCACAAGTACAGGACGATAATACCGCGTTAATGACTCCATTTCAGGAACCCCACGCGGAATACCTCGTTAAATTGATCGTCAACATAGAGATCCACATCTAATCTCCAAGGTTATAATCCGTTCACCGAATGTGACTCAACAGTAGTGCAGAAAGTTTAGATATTGGAACGTAACAAGTTGAAAAAGGAGAGTCGAGATAAAGTAAAGATCGACCTACAGTACTAAAAATAAATATATTTTTCTCCGACCCTCCACATACATCATTCATTCCTTATGAATACTCACTCACGTGTCCATACTTGGAGGACGACACACAACTAACAAGCTGTTCTCTTGTAAACACCATCTCCCTCTTGTTGAGCCTTCAACGTTTTCTTCAAATGCTTAATTTTATCGTGCCTGGCGTGTCCAGCATGGTTACTCAATCCCTTATTATTCCTATCAATCTTATCATTGACAGTCAATTTGGCATCAGGATGAGCCAATGCCTCAATGTCGACATTGTCAGCAACCATCAATGTTTCAGTAACTGCCACAATATCCTCAATAAGACGATCCGACATGGCTACCATTAACTTTATTAGGGAGAGGATGTACAGGAAGTGAAACTCTCTCGGACGACAACTCGCAAGATCTCAGTCTTCTCTTCATTCGGAGGCAAGGGATAATTAGGCAAAATCCAGCCTTTGACACGGAGAAGAGTTGACACAGCAGCTTGTTTAATATGTGGGAATTCCTTGATAAATTCATCTGTCAAACGGAACGAAACAACAGGGAGACCAGGAACATAACGTTCAGGATCCTCTTCATCAAGTTTCGCATTCACAACCTTATGAATCTGCGACAAACACACATAATCTACCGTCAGTTTTGTAGTGAAGGGGAGTACAGCCAGTGGCTTCCAAAGCAGTGGAGATGAATCGGGCATTTGCCAAACTTTGTTTTTGAACTGCTGCGTAGCCTTCGAATCCCAAGTGGATGAAATTGTAGTATTGGGCGACGACGTGGGCTCCTGGACGGGAGAAGTTGAGGGTATATGTTTCTTCGGTGCCGCCAAGATAGTGAAGTTCGAATTTCAAGTGTTCTGGAAGTTCTTTTTCATCACGCCAGACAATCCATCCGACACCAGGATACACAAGACCGTACTTGTGTCCGGATCTACACATCAGCATTAGCACAATTCAACAGCGTTCAGCAGAATTGAATAGGACAAAGGAAGATACGCATTGATAGATTTAACACGAGGAATTTCGAATCCGAATTTCACGCTTGGAGTGGCAAAAGGACAGAATAAGGCACCTGATGCACCGTCGACATGAATGGGGATATCAAAGCCTGTTTCCTTTTCATATTCATCGAGAAGTTTGGAGACTGTTTCAACAGGTTCGTAATGGCCTGTATATGTAGATCCAAGAATGACAAAGATGCCAATAGTATTTTCGTCGAGGTTTTCGCGGATTTTACCGATATCAAGACAATATTCGGATTCCTTCTTGACAGGGATAATTCGAGCTTCGACTTCGAAGTAACGTGCGAATTTCCTATTGGTAAGACAGTTTCCGGGGAGGGAAATACTCAAGAGCAACTTGGGCGTTTGCACCCATCAAGATGTTGGGTTTGGAAAAATCGCGACCTGAGGAATTAGTATTTGCGAAGGAATTGGAGAAACGGACCTTTGGCTTGTTGTCTTTCGATCCATCTGCGTTTCATAGCGAGACCGCCAAGGAGAATTGCTTCGGATGATCCAGTGGTTGCAGTTCCCATTGCAGTTTCACCTTTTTGGGCGTGCCAGAGATTACCAAGCATCGAGACACAACGTTGATGAAGATGCAACATGGCGGGATATTCATCGTTATCAGCAAGATTCTTAGACAAATTCTCCTTGATCAATTGTTCCTACACAGGAGATTAGAACGACATCCTCACAATAGGGAAAGAAGAAGCGAGGGGGTCAAGGGAGATACAGCTTCAGGTTCCATGAAAGTAGTGACGAACGAAGCGACGTTCAAATTCGGTCTCCCGTCGAAATCGAGTTCGTCGTGGATAAGTTGGTACGCGGCATTGGAGGGAATTCCTTCCTTTGGAATGGCAAATTTGGGGATTTGTTCAGCGGAACCATAACGAGAGGCATATGGTGTAGAAACACTGTTGTGAATATGTCCAAGCTTGGTATTGTCAAGATGACGACAGAGGTTGATGACCTCGTCTGGATCGACGTGCTAAAGGACAATGTTAGCTAGTTGTACAAAACTAGAAAGGGTAATTAAACCGTACCTTGTGAAGAACCATGATTCAAGTACAATAAAGGATTGAAAGAATTGAAAGAAGTGAAAAGCAGATTTGTAGGTAGGATTGACTTGAGAAGAGGATTGTTTGTTTGCGGCAAACTGGGGAGTGGACGGGGAAGGGGCAATCAAGTTGTATTTAAGTTCCTTTTAGGTCTGAGCGCACCCCACTCTTGTAAACTGCAGTGCACGCCCTCAAAAGGCAGGCTACAATACGAGGCATGCATGGCGTAAGGTTGGATCCTCATTTCTATTAGCGGCCCATGCGGAAATTGAGCGAACCAAGCGCGGTGGAATTTGCACGTGCTGAGAAAGAGTCCCACGTACCTGAGCCTATGAAGTAAGTCGTGCCGAGAGCGACTAACGGCGACGAGAGATAATGCCACTCAGAACTAGTATTGAGGCTTGCTTTAGCTTTGATGGCTGGATCGAGTGAGTGGCTGTGTACTGGAATGGCCGATCTCTGAAATAAAGTTTTTGAGCAATCGCAAATGCAGAAGCACAGGTGCGGATCGGACTTGCCCGGCTATTGGTCCCTTCACAGCTACAAACTAGCATACTGGCGGCTGTTCAAAGCTGCAATTCCGTTATGGGAAATGCGAGAGATAAGCTCATACAGGTCATGCTACCACTTGCAGATGCTTTCTTTCCTTCTTAGCACTTGTATCGGGAACCGAGATTGCCGAATTTGCAAATACTTCAAGTAAATGATGTGAATATCTTAACCGTTCCGTAAGCGAATGTAATGACATCACAGGAACATCACTGCGGAGACAGCGACAACACCGCACCACACTATTCAAACAGGCTTTCCACCAATCTTTGCAATTACACATTTTCACTTCGGAAGTCGCAAAGCTTCAATTTCTCATATTTCACAAAATACAAAATAGACACCCCACGACCATGTCCTCTTCAGCAGATGATTCTGGCAACTCCCTAAAACGCCGTCTTCGGAGCTCGGGACAAGCATTCGCCGAACATACCTTGGAAACAGCCAAAAACGCCGCAGCAGGGCTTCAGCATACCCACGCAGCTTATCTCTATCCTCTGCAGGTCAGTCGTCACCCTTCTCCCTTGGCGTCCTACCCCAACTTTCCCCAACCTTTTGCACCAATACCCTAGTCCGGTGCACTTCAAGAGGCGTCGCAACTAACATGTTTTTGTGTAGGGGATATACTATTTCGTTACGCATCCTGCCTTGCTTCACACGTTCATGTCCTCGGTGATAACCTCGCTTGTCCTGTCTGCCGGAATCGTCATAGCAACATGTTTCTTCGGATATCTTCCACAGGCTGCACTGTTAACTGTCGTCCTCGGTCCATTTGGCTTTCTTGTTGCGGTTGTGGCAGTCATTGTAGAAAGTTGGCTGTTCGTCAAAATCTTCGTGGGATCGTTCTTAATCAAGGGAATGATCGGAGAAGATATTTTTGAAGTAGTTCTACAACAACGATCAAGCGGTGCAATACTAAACATAAAATCCAAAACACCTGGCTTAGGATCTCTGGATGTAGCAGACAGAGCTACAAAAGCGTTCCAACAGTTCCAACCCGGCGCTTTGACACAGTACTTCCTGACCCTCCCGTTGGCATTTATTCCTGTCATAGGATGGGCACTTTTCATCTATCTCAATGCCCGTAAAACAGCCAAATCTTATGTACAACCGTATCTCAAGAGAGGACGCGGATTACAAGGAAGAGCGGAACAGGTTATAGAGGAACATGAAGCTGAATTCAATAGTTTTGGTGCTGTTGC
>Ga0335073_10007060_pt1 | contig 15743 bp, 15 predicted proteins | sample Lox_Sample_22_FD_207093 | JGI IMG/M metagenome (GOLD analysis project Ga0335073, IMG submission 207093) | Soil microbial communities from Loxahatchee National Wildlife Refuge, Florida, United States - Lox_Sample_2.2 | ecosystem: Environmental > Terrestrial > Soil > Wetlands | place: USA... | reverse complement strand
GCGCCGGGTTCGCCTATCAGGTGCGCCGTCCCGGTGCCGGCGGGCGGTAGCGTTCCAGACAGAAACACCTGCCGCTGCCAGGCGAGCGCGGCGCGAGGAGGTTAACAGCCGATGGAGCTACCGACCGGGGAACTCGGCGGTGGGCTGGACGAGGACGCTGGGCTGGACGAGCACCGCGAGCTGGACGAGCCGCGCGAGTCGGGCGATCCCGGCAAGGCGGGCGATCTCAGTAAGCCGGGCGAGTCGGGCGATCCCGGGAAGCTGGGCGGGCCGGGCCAGCCGGGCGGGCAGCGGCCCGCCACCGGCGAGCCGAGGGTTGATGCGGCGCTGGCCACTCTGGACGAGCTGGCCGGGCGCCCGGTTACCGAGCATCGAGCGATCTTTGAAGACGTGCACCGGCGGCTGAGGGACGTGCTGGGCGAGCTGGATACCCGTGAGCCGTCGCCATCCCCCGAGGATGCCCGCGGCGCGGGACGCCGGGCGGGTCGCTGACCAGGTTGCCGGTGAGTCCATGGTGAGGAGGATGCGGCTGGACACCGAGCTGGTGCGCAGAGGGCTGGCCCGGTCGCGGGAACAGGCGGTGGACCTGATCACGGCCGGCCGCGTGGCGGTCAGCGGCCAGACCGCCGCCAAAGCGGCCACCCAGGTAGGCCAGGACGCGGCGATCACGGTCGCGGAGGCCGACCAGGCGCCGGATTACGTGTCCCGCGGCGGTCACAAGCTAGAAGGTGCGCTGGCTGCCTTCACTGGCCTGACCGTCGCTGGGCGGCGCTGCCTTGACGCGGGCGCGTCTACCGGCGGCTTCACCGACGTGCTGCTAAGGGCAGGCGCGGCGCAGGTGGTCGCGGCCGACGTCGGGTATGGCCAGCTGGCCTGGTCACTGCGCACCGATGAGCGGGTAACCGTGCTTGACCGCGTCAACGTGCGCCTGCTCACCCCGCAGCAGGTGGCCCCGGCACCCAGCCTGGTCACTGCCGACCTGTCGTTCATCTCGCTGTCGCTGGTGCTTCCCGCGCTGGCCGCCTGCGCTGCCCCGGACGCCGATTTCGTGCTGCTGGTGAAGCCGCAGTTCGAGGTGGGCAAGGGCAAGGTCGGATCGGGCGGCGTGGTCCGGGATCCGGCCCAGCGGGCCGCGGCCGTCATGTCCGTCGCGGACGCCGCGTCTGAGCTGGGCCTCGGCGTCGCCGGAGTCACGGCCAGCCCGCTCCCCGGGCCGTCCGGGAACGTGGAGTACTTCCTGTGGCTGCGCCGCGGGGCGCCGCCGCTGGACAGCGCTGCTTTGCAGCAGGCCATCACGAAAGGATCTCATTGAAGTCGAAGCGGACCATGCTCGTGGTCGCACACACCGGGCGGCCAGCGGGGGTGCGCGTTGCCCGCACGGTGGTGGACAGGCTGACCGCGGCCGGGGTGGCGGTCCGGGTCCTGGAGCCGGAGGCGGCGGATCTGGACGCCGCAGCCGCCCAGGTCGTGCCGGTCTCGTCCCTGGCCACCGACGGCGCGGAGATGGTGCTGGTGATCGGCGGCGATGGCACCCTGCTGCGCGCGGCCGAGCTGGCGCGGCCAGCGGGAGTGCCGTTGCTCGGGGTCAACCTGGGCCACGTGGGGTTCCTGGCCGAGGCCGAGCCGGAGAACCTCTCCGAGGCGGTCGACCGGGTCGTCGAGGGAAAGTACGTGATCGAGCGGCGGATGACGATCGACGTGACCGTGCGCACCAACGGTGAAGTCACCGCCACGACCTGGGCACTGAACGAGGCCAGCGTGGAGAAGGTTGCGCGGGAGCGGATGCTCGACATGGTGCTCGAGGTGGACGGGCGCCCGCTGTCCCGGTGGGGTTGCGACGGGGTGGTGTTCGCGACTCCGACCGGCTCCACGGCGTATGCGTTCTCGGCAGGCGGTCCGGTGGTCTGGCCCGAGGTCGAGGCGCTGCTTATGGTGCCGATCAGCGCCCATGCCCTGTTCGCCCGGCCGATGGTGGTCTCGCCGCGCTCGGTGCTCGCGACCGAGGTGATTGGGTCCGCCGCCGGGCAAGGCGAGACTTTTCAGGCGGTTATGTGGTGCGATGGACGTCGTAAGGTTGATCTGGACCCGGGCGCGCGCGTCGAGGCGCGGCGCGGGAGCGAGCCAGTGCTGCTAGCCAGGCTCCGGGGCGTCGGCGCGGACGCCGACGGAACCGAGGTCGGAGCGCCGTTCACGGACCGGCTGGTGGTCAAGTTCGGTCTCCCGGTGGCGGGCTGGCGGGGCCAGGGCGACTCACGGGCGGCGGAGCCCGGCGGGGTCACGCCCCAGGGAGCCGCGGCGGCCCGCCAGCGAGACGAGGAGCCGGGCGGCGATGCTTGAGGAAGTCCGTATCACCGGGCTCGGCGTCATCGACGATGCCGTGCTCGAGCTGTCCCGGGGCTTCAACGTGGTGACCGGCGAGACCGGGGCCGGCAAGACCATGGTCGTCTCCGGGCTCGGCCTGCTGTTCGGCGGCCGGGCCGATCCGGCCCGGGTGCGGCCGGGCACGGAGCGGGCGAACGTGGAAGGCAGGCTCAGCGTCGCACCCGAAGGCCCGGTGGCCCGGCAGGTCAGCGACGCAGGCGGCGACCTGGATGACGACGGCGGCACGCTGATCCTGAACCGCTCGGTGTCGGCCGAGGGCCGGTCCCGCGCCTACGCCGGGGGCCGGTCGGTCCCGGTGTCGCTGCTCATCAGCCTGGCCGATGACCTGGTCGCCGTGCACGGGCAGGCCGACCAGCAGCAGCTGCTCAAGCCAGGCCGGCAGCGTGAGTCGCTCGACCGGTTCGCCGGAGCGGACCTCGCGGGGCTGCTGGCCAGCTATCAGCGGGTGTTCCACCACCACCGCGACGTGCGCGCCGAGCTCGAAAAGCTGACCTCGCAGGCACGAGAACGGGAGCGGGAGGCCGAGGACCTGCGCCGCGGCCTGGCCGAGATCGAGCGGGCCGAGCCCGCCGACGGCGAGGACGTCGAACTGCTGGCCGAAGAGCAGCGGCTCTCCCACGCGGACGCGCTGCACTCGGCGGCCACCACCGCGCATGAGGCGCTGCTGGGCGACCCCTCGAGCGGCCAGTACGACACGCCGGACGCGGTTACGCTGCTCGGGGCGGCCCGCCAGGCCCTGGAGGCCGCCGCTCACCACGACACCGCGCTCGCGGCTCTCGGCGCGCGGGTCACCGAGGCGGCCTACCTGGTCTCCGACGTCGCCGCTGACCTCGCTTCCTACGCGCAGTCGGTGGAGGCAGACCCGGTGCGGCTGGCCGCCGTCCAGGAACGCCGGGCGACGCTCGGCCGGCTGATCCGGATGTTCGGCGCGGACGCCCCGGAACCACCCGGGACGGATGCCGTCCGGGAGACCCCAGGCGCAGGCCCGGCCAGCGACGCCGGCGACGCACCAGAATTTTCGGGAACGGGTAGCGCCGCCTCCCCGGGTGGGCCAGGCGGCGGTGGCGTGGCGGCCGTGCTCGCCTGGGCCAAGCGGGCTAGTGCCCGGCTGGCCGAGCTGGAGGGCGACGACGACCGGATCGCCAGCCTGGCGGCGGAAGAGACGGCTCTCGCCGCCGAAGTGCAGCAGCTGGCCAGCCAGGTCACCGAGGCCAGGAAACAGGCAGCGGAGCGGTTCGCCAACGACGTCAGCGCCGAGCTCACCGCCCTGGCCATGCCGCACGCCCGGCTCGCCGTGGCGGTGACGCCGCTGGATGAGCCCGGCCCGCATGGCGCCGACGAGGTCGAGATCAGGCTGTCGGCGCACCCGGGCGCTCCCGCGCTGCCGCTGCACAAGGGAGCCTCCGGCGGCGAGCTGTCCCGGGTCATGCTGGCCATCGAGGTCGTCTTCGCCGGCGCGGATCCCGTGCCGACCTTTGTCTTCGACGAGGTGGATGCGGGCGTCGGCGGCAAGGCCGCGGTGGAGATCGGGCGCAGGCTGGGCCGCCTGGCCAGGCTCGCGCAGGTGATCGTGGTGACCCACCTGCCGCAGGTGGCGGCGTTCGCCGATACCCACCTGGTGGTGGAGAAGGCCGACGACGGCTCGGTCACCAGGAGCGGAGTCGCCCGGCTCGACCGGGCCGGGCGGGTCAGGGAGCTGTCCCGGATGCTGGCCGGGCTCGAGGACTCCGAATTCGGCCGGGCGCATGCGGAGGAGCTGCTGGCCGCCGCCGCGGCCGAGCGGGCTGGGCCGGCCTAGGCTGACGCAGGCCGCCTAACCTGGGCGCCGGCTGTGAAGTTGCTGATGATTGCGGTCCGTGATACTACCTGCGTTCTCTGACAAGCGCGGAGTCTGGCAAACTTACAATGCGATGAAGGCACAGCCTCGCAAAATACGCAATCGCCGGAAAGCGTCTGATGGCCTACCCGGTGTAACTGCGACGGCTCGGTTGGACCGCAGGACCAAGAGTCTGGTCAACCGGCTGTGCCCCGGTGACATCGCCGTCATTGATCATGCGGACCTGGACCTTACCGGCGCCGATGCGCTGATCGGCCGCCGGGTCGCCGCGGTCGTGAACGTGGCGCCGAGCATCAGCGGCCGCTACCCCAACCGCGGGCCGCAGCACCTGCTCGACGCGGGCATACCGCTGATCGACGACTGCGGCCCCGAGGTGTTCGACCGGGTGAAGGAAGGGCAGTGCGTCCGGCTGGACGGTGACACGCTCTACCTGGGCGATCAGGTCGTGGCCAAGGGCAGGCAGCAGGATGCCGCATCGGTGGCCGAGGCGATGGCCGAGGCCAAGGTCAACGTGGCCGCCGAGATCGAGGCGTTCGCCACGAACACGCTGGAGTACATCAAGCACGAGTACCCGCTGCTGATCGACGGGATCGGGATCCCAGAGCTGCAGACCAGGCTCAACGGCCGGGACGCGCTGGTCGTGGTGCGCGGCTACCACCACCGCGAGGACATCGCCACGCTGCGCTCCTACATCCGGGACCGCAGGCCGGTCATGGTGGGCGTTGACGGCGGCGCGGATGCCCTGCTCGAGGCCGGCTACCGGCCGCAGCTGATCGTCGGCGACATGGACTCGGTGTCCGATGGGGCGCTGACCTGCGGCGCGGAGATAGTCGTACACGCGTACCCGGACGGCACCGCGCCGGGCCTGCCACGGGCCAAGGCGCTGGGGCTCGACCCGGTGCTCTGCCCGGCCGCGGGAACCAGCGAGGACATCGCCCTGCTGCTGGCCGACGAGATGGGCGCTAGCCTGATCGTCGCGGTCGGGATGCATCACACGGCGGTAGAGTTCCTGGACAAGGGCCGGTCGGGGATGGCCAGCACGTTCCTGACCCGGCTCCGGGTGGACGACAAGGTGGTTGACGCCAAGGGTGTGAGCCGGCTTTACCAGAGCCGGATCTCGGCCCGGGCCGTCATCCCGCTCGTGCTCGCCGCCGCCATAACCATTGTGGTAGCCCTCGTGGTGCTGCCGTTCGGCCAGATCTTCTTCAGGTACCTGTTCACCCAGCTGGAGAACCTCTGGTACTGGCTGACTGGACTGTTATAGTGATCGATTTTCGCTATCACCTGGTCTCCATCGTCGCCGTGTTCCTGGCGTTGGCGATCGGCATCGTGGTTGGCGCGACCGCGCTCCAGCCGCACGCGCTCGCGCTGCTCGACCGAGAGTCGAGCCACGAGTCGCGGGAGATCACCCAGGATCGGACAGAAATCAACAACCAGCAGAACCAGATCAACGCCGATCAGACGCTCGACCAGGCCGCGGCGCCGATCTTGCTGCACAACCTGCTGACCGGCCAGAAGGTGGTAATGGTCACCGCGCCGGGGTCGGAGGGCGCCGCGATCAACGGCATTACCAGCGCCCTGAAGCAGGCCGGGGCTCAGATCACCGGCCAGGTCGCGCTGCAGCCCGCGTTCTTCGACATCAGCGCCAGCACGGAGAGCAGCCTCGAGGCGCTGGCCGTGAAGGACGCACCGCCTGGCGTCATGCCCAGTGACAAGACGGGGCAGCAAGACCCGGTGGCCCGGATCGCGGGGCAGCAGGAGGCGGCGCAGGTCATCGCGGCCGCGCTGGTCACCACGGACAACCCCGACAGCACCGACCTGCCAGCCAGCCAGGTCAAGACCATAGTCTCCGATTTCTCGCAGCAGGGGTACCTCCAGGTGAGCCCGGCGAACGGGTCATCCACGCTGGCTCAGGCCACGCTGGCCGTCATGGTCATCCCCGCGAATCCGCCCACCGCGGGCGACACCGATCCGGCCAACCTGGCCCTGATCTCCCTGGGCGGGCAGCTCAGAACGGCCGGCCGCGGGGTCGTCATGGCGGGCTCGCTGGCCGGGTCGGGGGCGGGCAGCGCCATCGACGAGCTGATCTACGGGGGCACCGGGATCCAGCTGTCCAGCGTCGACGACGCGGACAGCGAGGACGGCCAGATCCTGGTCGCCCAGGCCCTCAGCTATCTGGTGCTCGGGCACAAGCCGTCCGCATACGGCGTCCTGGCCGACGCGGTCCCGACCCCGGCCCCCACCCCGTCGCCCACGCCCACGCCGACCCCGTCGCCCACGCCGACCCCGTCGCACCCGAGCCGCGGGTGAGCCGCCGCCTGCTCCGGGCCGGCGGAGCGCTGACCACCGGAGCGCTGGCCGCGGTCACGGCCCGGGCTGCCTATGCCGCGCTGAACCAGCGGCCTCCCGGGGGCCGGGAGGCGTGGGCCAGGACCAACCATCGCGGCGAGCCGGTGACCCTGCTCGAGGGCCCGGCCGCCGCCGCGGCGGCGGCCGTGGCCACGCTGATCGCGCCCAGGCTGCCCGCCCGCAGCCGCGCCGCGCTCGCGCTGGCCGGGGCGGGCGCGGCCGCGTTCGGCGCTCTCGACGACCTGAAAGGCAGCGGGGACCGGCGCGGGTTCCGCGGCCACCTCGGGGCGCTGGCCCACGGCGAGGTCACCAGCGGCGCCGTGAAGATAGCCGGAATCGGCGCCACCGGCCTGACGGCAGGCATGCTCATCGGCGGCAGCAGCGCCGACGGCTCTGCGGCCGGCACCGCGGTCGACATCGTGATCAACACGGGCCTGATCGCGGGCGGCGCGAATCTGCTCAACCTCTTCGACCTCCGGCCCGGGCGGGCGATCAAGGTGGCGCTGGCCGCTGGCACGGCGCTCGGCGCCGGCTCGGTCCCCGGGTGCCTGGCCGCGGCCGCGCCGGTCGGGGCCGCCCTGGCGGTGCTGCCCGAGGACCTGGGCGAGCGGGCGATGCTCGGTGACAGCGGAGCTAACGCCCTGGGCGGGATGCTCGGCGCGGCGGCCGCGACGGCGCTGCCGCGCACGGCCCGGGTCACCGTCCTGGCGGCTATCGTCGGGCTCACCGCGGCCAGCGAGGTAGTGAGCTTCACCAGGGTCATCGAGCGAACCCCGCCGCTGCGCTGGCTGGACATGCTCGGCCGCCGGCCGGCCGGGGCCGCCGGGCAGGGTGCGGCCAGTGCGGCCAGCGCGCCGGGTGAGGCAGCCAGGCAGCCTGCGGCCAGCGCGCCGGGTGAGGCAGCCGGGGAGCCTGCGGCCAGCGCGCCGGGTGAGACAGCCGGGCAGCCTGCGGCCAGCGCGCCGGGTGAGGCAGCCGGGGAGCCTGCGGCCAGCGCGCCGGGTGAGGCAGCCGGGCAGCCTGCGGCCAGCGCGCCGGGCGATCTGAGCGACGTGGCCGACGGCGTCAGCGGCGCGGACACGGCTCCCGACGCCGGCCGCCCCGGCCGCTCCGACGGGACCAGCGCTCCTGCGCCGACATCGGCCGCCACAAACCCGCAGTGACGGCGCTCCGGATCGCCTACGTGATCGGCACCACGGCGGGCGGTACCGGGCGGCACGTGGCGATGCTCGCCGAGGGCTGCGCCGGGCGAGGCCTGACAGTCAGCGCCTTCGGACCGGACGCGACGCGACGCCTGTTCCCGGCGGTCGCGTTCACCGCGGTCGACATCGCCGAGCGGCCCCGCCCGGTACGCGACACCGCGGCGGTGCTGCGGCTGCGCAGGCTCCTGGCGGGCTGCGCACCCGATGTCGTGCACGCGCACGGCGTGCGCGCCGGCGCGGCCGCTGTGCTCGCGCTGACCGGAGCGGCCCGCGGACGCCGGCCAACGTTGCAGGTCACCGTGCACAACATGGCCCCATCCGGAACCATGTCCGGCCTGGTCTACCTGGGCCTCGAGCGGCTCATCGCCCGGCGGGCCGACGCGGTGCTCTGCGTTTCGGCAGACCTGGCTGGCCGGATGCGCCGGGCGGGCGCGCGCGACGTCGCGCTGGCCGTGGTCCCGGCGCCGGCCGCGCCGCCGCCATCGGCCGAGGCGGTGGGGAAGGCACGAGCGGAGATGGGCGCTTCTGGGCGCCCCGTCGTGCTCGCGGTCGGCAGGCTGGCCCGGCAGAAGGGCTTCGACGTCCTGCTCGAGGCCATGACCAGGCTGAAGGACCGTGACCCAGTGCCACTGCTGGTGATCGCGGGAGACGGCCCCATGGCCGGCCAGTTGGCCGCGCGCTCGCGGGCGGCCGGCGCCGACGTCAGGCTTCTCGGCCAGCGGGCGGACATCCCGGCGCTGCTCGCCGCGGCGGACGTGGTGGCGGTGCCGAGCCGCTGGGAGGGTCAGCCGCTTATCGTGCAGGAGGCGCTGCGGGCGGGCCGGCCCCTGGTCGCGTCCCGGGCCGGCGGTATCCCCGAGCTGACCGGTGAAACCGCGGCGCTGCTCATCCCGGCCGGCGATCCGGTCCGGCTGGCGTCCGCCTTGGCGTCGGTGCTCGATGAGCCAGCCCAGTCCGGCCGCCTCGCGGCGGCGGCGCTGGCGCGGGCCGGAACGCTGCCGTCGGAGTCTGATGCCGTCGATGCCGCGATTGCTGGCTACGCCAGGCTGGCGGCCAGGACCGGCCCCGGATCGGCATAAAGGCCGGGCACCGGCCGCGCGGCTGTTAATCCACGGGTAAGCGCCGATTGCATAGGCCAACATGCAAAGACATCTTCACTAATACTTATCGCTTTCTGTAACAATCCCGTATTTTCCTCTGTGCGACGTCTGTCGGTGTGATCCACTATTCTTCTGAGGCGGGGCACCTGCGCCTGCCCCGGGGGGACGGACCGATGGGCAAGAAGGGCCGGGTTCTGCCGTTCGTGAGACCGGTGTCTCACGGCGCGCCAGACCCTGCTGTCGGCCCGGTGTCAGCTAGCAAAGCGCCGGAGGCGCCAGCCAGCACAGCGCCGGAGGCGGTTGCTGGCGGCCAGTCCTCCCGGCCACCGGTACCTCCGCTGCCAAAGCGGATCCCGGGCGGCTCTCGCCCGATGCCCGGAAAGGGGCAGTCGCGGCGAGCCCAGCGGCCAGGGGTTCCGCTGCCGTCCATGGCTTCGCAGCCAGATCCCGACCGCGTGATCGAACCGCAGGCTCCGCCGCCGGAGCCACACCGTGAGCCGGTGACCCGATCCGATGCGCCACGCCCGGAACCGGCGGCCGGGCCGGTGGCCGGGTCGGTGGTGCGCCGTTCGGATTCGCAGATCGAACCGCAGCCCGCCCAGCCCGTGGTGCGTCGGCCCGGCTCCGACGTCATTCCGTCCTGGAGCAGCGTCGTCGCCACCACGGTGCGGCTGTGGGTGGAGCGGCGCAGGGCACGGTGGCGGGTGGCGGCTGCGGTCATGGTGGCGCTGATCGTGTTCGCCGCTGGCGGGCTGACGGTGGCGCTGCTGCGGAATTCCGGGCCCAAGAGCGCGGCGGGCAACCGCGGCGCCGCGTCTGGCTCGCCGGGCCTTGGCCCCGTGCAAGCGGCGGCGACCGCGAGGCAGCAGGCGGCGGCGTGGGTCGCCGCCCAGGTCAGCCGCAGCGCCGTGGTGTCGTGTGATCCGGCCATGTGCGCGGCCCTGCAGGCGAAAGGCTTCCCCGCCGGGGATCTGATGACGCTGGGACCGGCGGCCGCCGATCCGCTCGGCTCGGCCGTCATCGTGGCCACGGCGGCCATCCGCAGCGAGTTCGGCAGCCGTCTGACCGCGGTGTACGCGCCAACTGTGATCGCCAGCTTCGGCTCCGGGTCGGCACAGATCGATGTCCGGGCCTACGCCGCCGGGGGCGCGGCCGCGTACCTGGCCGCGCTTCGAGCCGACGTGGCCTCCCGGCGCAGCGACGGAAGCCAGCTGCTGCATAACTCGCGGGTCAGCGCGGCGCCGGCGGCACGGCGGCAGCTGGCCGCCGGCCAGGTCGACTCGCGGCTGCTGATCACCATTGCGACGCTGTCCGGCCAGGGCCGGGTGAGCATCCTGGCCTTCGGCGACTCGGGTCACGGGGCCAGCCCGGGCGTTCCGCTGCGCCTCGCCGAGCTGGCCAGCCCGCCGGGGGCGAAGAGCGGTTACCTGCAGTCCGTGGTCACCCTGCTGCGCGCGCAGCAGGAGCCATACCTGGCGAACAGCGTGACCCTGGCGCGACTGGCCAACGGTCAAGAGGTGGTGCGGGTCGAGTTCGCCGCACCGAGCCCGCTGGGACTGCTGAGCGGTTAGGCCCGCAGCCCAGATGAAATATGGGAGGGGAGCATGGAATCGCCAAGAAAAGGGGCCTGGCTAGCCAGGCTGATTACTGCATCGGTCCTTGCCGTCGGCCTGGCCGGGCTGCTCGGGCTGACTGGCTCGGCCGCGTCCGCGTCTAGCGGGGTCGGCTACCTCAGGCTGGCCCACCTGTCGCCGAACACCCCCGCGGTGGATGTCTACCTGTACTCGTTCGGTGACCCCAGTGCCATGGTCGTGCTCGACCACGTCGCCTACGGCGACGTGTCTCCGTATGAGTCGGTAGCACCCGGCGAGTACACCGTCGCCATGCGGGCGGCCGGCGCCGCAACCTCAACCAAGCCGGTGCTGTCCACGACCATCGACGTGGTCAGCGGCCGTGCCTACACCGTCGCGGGCATGGGCCCGCTGTCCGGCCTGCGCCTGCAGGTGATTGACGACAGCCTGGCCATGACGCGCGACGCGGCGCTGGTGAGAGTGATCCAGGCGTCGATGCATCAGACCTCGGTGACCGTGACCGCGGGCTCGACAACGCTCGGCAGCGATCTCAACTTCACCACGGTGACTCCTTACAAGGTGGTCAAGCCGGGAACGGTGGCGGTCAAGGCGGTCGGCGAGAGCGAGCGGGGGAGCGGCACGTTCACGCTGGCGGCCGACACCATCTACACCATCGTCGTACTAGATGATTCGGGACACCTGGGGCTGACCAGCCTGGTCGACTCGTCGGGCAGCAAGGTCATGCCGCAGGGCGGTGCGGCCACCGGTTTCGGCGGCACCGCGGCACGTCCCGGCGCCCCGTTGCTGCCCTGGGCTGCGGCCGGCGCCGCCGGGGTGCTGGCGGCGGCGTGCGGGCTCATCCGGATTCGCCGCCGGCGCCGCCCCGCCATGCATGCCCGGTGATCCCGGCTAAGCGGCCTGGCCGGCACATCTCGCCCATCCGGGTGGTGCGCCGGCCGGCCGCTGCGGCGGCGCTGATCGGCGGCCTCGTGGTCGCCGGGGCCGGCGCTGCCGGGCTGGCGGCAGCCAGCCAGACCGGGCATCCCGCCGTTCCGGTGGGCAAGCCGACGCTGATTCCGGTGCCCCTTGGCCGCCAGGCGGCGGCCCCCCAGCCGTCGCCGCTGCAGGTGGCGGAGCCGGTCCGCGTCATCATCCCGTCCATCGGCGTCGGCACCGGGCTGGTCCACCTCGGCCTCACCCCGTCCGGCGCCCTGCAGGTCCCCACGTCCACCGCGGTGGCCGGCTGGTACACCGGCAGCGCCCGGCCGGGCGCTATCGGCGCCGCCGTCATCGCCGGCCACATCGACTCGGTGAGCGGGCCCGGAGTGTTCTTCCGGCTGAGCCTGCTGCGCCCGGGCGAACGGGTATACATCCGGCGAGCCGACGGCTCGCTGGCCGTATTTGAGGTGACCGCGGTGCACTCCTACCTCAAGACCAGCTTCCCCACGGCGGCCGTGTACGGGCCGGTGGCCGACGCCGAGCTGCGCCTCATCACCTGCGGCGGCACGTTCGACTACGCGACCGGCCACTATCTGAGCAACGTGATCGTCTACGCGGACCTGGTCCGGTAAGGGGTCAGCCAGGTGAGCGGGACCCGCCGCGGGCGGCCGCGGCCCGGAACCGGCCCAGCGAGAACCGCCGCGCCGCGGGGTCGGCGCCGCGGCCGGTAGCCAGGTCAGCGAGCCACTCGCCGAGCAGCGGCCCGAACTTGAACCCGTGCCCGGACGTGCCGCTGCCGACCACGATGTTGCCGACCCGGTCCACGATGAAGTCCTCGTCCGGGGTGTTGTCGTAGATGCACCGCTCGGTCTGCACCAGATCCGGGCCGAAGCCGGGCAGGTACCGGCGGGCCACCCGGCCGAGCTGCTCGGTCAGGCCCGGGTCGGGGCGGTGGTCCTGGCGGCCGGGGTCGGCCGGCGGCCCGCCGTGATGCACGCCGATCTTGTACAATCCCGAGCCGGGCACGGGCAGGCCGTAGGGCACCTCGGCGTCGTAGCAGATGAAGATCGGCATGGGCCCTGGCTCCGTGGCCGGCGCCAGGTAGCCGACCTGCTCCAGCGTGGCTGAGGTGGGCACCATGATCCCGCCCGCAGCGAGCAGCCCGCCGGTCCACGGTCCCGCGCACACGACGGCGGCCCGGGCGGTGACCGGGCCCGCGCTGGTGCCAATCGTCACCCGGCGGCCGTCGTCCGCGATGCCCGTGACGGTGACGCCGGTGCGGATCCGCGGCCCGGCGGCGGCTAGCGCCCGCAGTGCCGCGTCCGCGCTGATCACGCAGGACTCCGGCTCCAGCAGGGCCGGGCCACCGATGGCTATGCCAGGGAACCTGGCCGCCGCCTCGGCGGCCGGCAGCAGCTCACATGGAGCCTGCGCGGTCTGCATGGCCGCGTGGACCGTGCCCAGGTTCTGCCCGAAAGTCAGGTGCGGCGTGGGCTGGAGCAGTTGCCGCCCGCACTCGTCCTCCAGTTCGGTCCAGGGCTCGCGGGCGCGCATGGCCAGGCTGACCCACCCGGCGTCTTCGTAACCCAGCCGGAAGACCCGGCAGCTGCCCTTGGACCCGCCATTCTCATGGCCGATCTCCGCCTGCTCCAGCACGATGACCTCGCGCCCGCGCCGGGCCAGAGCCCGTGCGCTGGCCAGGCCGAGCAGCCCGCCGCCCACGACCACGACATCGCAATCAGCCTCCATGGCGGCCAGGCTATGCGTTGCCGCCGCGGCGGTGCTCAAGCGACGAGGGCGGGCTTGAGCACGTCCTCGCACCACTGGCGGAAGCTGGTGGGGGTGGTGGACTGCGGGGTGCGCGGCTCGGCGTTGTAGAGGCCCTGATCAACCCGGGCCATTCTGTGGACCAGCCGCTGGGCCCAGGCCCTGCTCATCCCGTGCCGCATCAGCGTGGCCTCGAACGTCTGGCCGGGGACCTGCGCCGAGACCTGCTGAGCGATGACCGAGACCGGACGACCCATGCGCGCCGACGCGCGCCGCAATCGCGAGCGGATCATGGCCGCCGCCGGCGAACTGTTCGCCCGCCAGGGCCGTGACGCCGCCCAGATGGAGGACATCGCCGCCCATTGCGGCCTGGGAATGGGCACTCTCTACCGCCACTTTCCCAGCAAGCAGGCGCTGCTGACCGCGATGATCCGCGAGCGCTTCAAAGGCATGGCAGGTCTCGCGCGTGCCGCCGAGCAGGTCACCGACCCCGGCGAGGCCTTCGAGACGATCCTGCGCAGCTACCTGGAGGCCGCTGACGGCGACGCCAGCTTCCAGCTGGCGCTAATGGGCTCCGGCGACCTCGAGTGGGAAGGCGTCGAACAGCAGAAAACCGAGTTCACCGAGATCGTGACGCGCATCATCGACCGCGCCACGGCCTCCGGGCAGCTGCGCAGCGACTTCACCTTCGCGGATTTCCGCATCCTGGCCCGCGGCGTGATGGCCACCATGTACTTCCGGCACGGCGGCAACGCCGACTGGCGCCGTCACCTCGATCTCGTGCTCGACGGCACGCGCATCCCCGCGCGGTCAGCGCCGCGCCGAAAAGGCTGACCGGCCCGCAGACCGGATTGTGACCCGCATCACGTGCGTGGACCTGTCACATCCGGCCGGGCCCGGTGGTCAATGCGGTGTAGCCCATACGACCAGCAAGGAGATCACCATGGTCGCCCGACTCAACTTCCACGACCACGCCGTGGCCGCGAACTTCGCAAAGCACCTCAACCTGGCGGGCAAGGCGGTGACCGATTCGAGCCTGCCGGCCGCCACGCAGGCGCTGGTGAAGATCCGGGCCAGCCAGATCAACGGCTGCGCTCGCTGCACCGACGCCCACACCAAGGACGCCCAGCACGCGGGGGAGAGCCCGGTCCGGCTCAACCTGGTCGCGGTGTGGCCGGAGGCGACGGTCTTCACCGATGCCGAACGGGCCGCGCTGGAACTCACCGAGCAGGGCACCCGCATCGCCGATGCCGCAGCCGGTGTCACCGACGAAGCCTGGGCCAATGCGGCCAAGCACCACGACGACGACCAGCTCGCCGCGCTGGTGGCGCTCATCGCGGTCATCAACACCTACAACCGCGTCAATGTGATCCTCCGGCAGCCCAGCGGTGACTACCAGCCCGGCCAGTGGGGATAGGCCGCGACCGGTACCGCTGTGACCTGGCAGCTGCTTGGAACGTTTGAGGTGCCCGGGTCTGGTTAGCCAGGTGGGGCGGCCGGGTACTGAGGTGAAGTCTGCCGGGCCGGTTGAGGCATGGCCGTGGCCAGGACGCCGCAGAACCCGAACCGTCGCGTCCAGCAAGACCCGCCGCTGGTTTCGCGGGACAAGATCGGAAAGGTGTGTCGTGCGTGCTTTGCGCTTTGACCGCTTCGGCGATCCCTTTGTCCTCCACCTGGCCAGCCTGCCCGACCCCGTGGCGCAGCAGGGTGACGCCGTCATAGCCGTCAAGGCCGCCTCGGTGAACCCCTCAGATCTGGTCAATGTCGCCGGCCACATACCGGGAACGACCCTTCCCCGTGTCCCGGGGCGCGATTTCTCCGGTGTCGTTGTCGGCGGACCGCAGGACTGGATCGGTGCGGAGGTCTGGGGTACCGGCGGAGGAGACATCGGCTTTACCCGCGACGGTTCACACGCGGAATTGCTGGCGGTCCCGGCAGCGGCACTGGTCCGCAAGCCCGGGCGGCTGAGCTTCGAGGAGGCTTCGGCCGTCGGAGTCAACTTCGTCACCGCCTGGCACGGCACCGTCGACACCGCCCGGCTGGCCGCGGGGGAGAACATCGCTGTGTTCGGCGTTTCTGGCGGGGTAGGTGGCGCTGTCGCCCAGATCGCCCACTCGCTCGGTGCGCACGTGATCGGCATCGACCGGGTCCGGCCCGCCGAGGACACACCCGCCGCGTCGATGATCGAGGAGTTCATCGCGATCGACGGCAGCCCGCAGAAGGTCGGTTCCCAGGTCCGGCGGCTCACCGCGGGCCGGGGAGCGGACGTGGTCTATGACGCCGTCGGCGGCGTCACGACGCCGGCGGCCCTGGCCTGTCTGGCTCAGCGGGGCCGGCTCGTGGTGATCAGTGCGGTCGGCACGCAGACCGTGCAGATCGACCTTACTGACCTCTACCACAACGAGACGCGGATCCTGGGATGCAATAGCGCCAGTCTTGACGTTGTGGAATGCGGCACACGGCTCCACGAGCTCACGCCGTACTTCGAGTCCGGGCAATTCCGCCCGCTGCCCATCGCTGATCGCTACAGCCTGGATAACGCCACGGACGCCTACCTGGCGGTGGAGAAGGGGATACGAGGCCGGGTGGTCATCGC
>Ga0335073_10007059_pt1 | contig 15745 bp, 9 predicted proteins | sample Lox_Sample_22_FD_207093 | JGI IMG/M metagenome (GOLD analysis project Ga0335073, IMG submission 207093) | Soil microbial communities from Loxahatchee National Wildlife Refuge, Florida, United States - Lox_Sample_2.2 | ecosystem: Environmental > Terrestrial > Soil > Wetlands | place: USA: Florida... | reverse complement strand
CGGCCGGAGCCTCGGAGGAGTACGAGGTGGCCTCGCCGGACTCCGCGGCAGCCTCGGCGTCGGCCCGCTGGGCGTCCTCCAACTGCTTCTTGTGCGCCTCGAACCGCTCGCGAGCGGCCGCGTAGCGCTTCTCCCACGCCTCGCGCTGCTCCTCGTAGCCCGGCAGCCACTCCTGGGTCTCGGAGTCGAAGCCCTCGGGGTAGATGTACTCCCCCTTCTCGTTGTACTGGGCCTCCATGCCGTACTGCGACGGGTCGAAGTTCTCGTCCGTCAGCGCGCCCTCGTTGGCCTGCTTCAGCGACAGCGAGATCCGGCGCCGCTCCAGGTCGATGTCGATGACCTTGACCAGCAGCTCGTCGCCGACATTGACGATCTGCTCCGGGATCTCGACGTGCCGCTCGGCCAGCTCGGAGATGTGCACCAGGCCCTCGATGCCGTCCTGCACCCGCACGAACGCACCGAACGGAACCAGCTTGGTGACCTTGCCGGGCACGACCTGGCCGATCTGGTGGGTCCGGGCGAACTGGCGCCACGGGTCCTCCTGGGTCGCCTTGAGCGACAGCGAGACGCGCTCGCGGTCCAGGTCGATGTCGAGCACCTCGACGGTGACTTCCTGGCCCACCTCGACGACCTCGCTCGGGTGGTCGATGTGCTTCCAGGACAGCTCGGAGACGTGCACCAGGCCGTCGACGCCGCCGAGGTCGACGAACGCGCCGAAGTTGACGATCGAGGACACCACACCGCTGCGGACCTGGCCCTTGGCGAGCTTGTTGAGGAAGTCGCTGCGGACCTCGGACTGGGTCTGCTCCAGCCACGCCCGGCGGGACAGCACCACGTTGTTGCGGTTCTTGTCCAGCTCGATGATCTTGGCCTCGAGCGTCTTGCCGACGTACGGCTGCAGGTCGCGGACCCGGCGCATCTCCACCAGCGAGGCCGGCAGGAAGCCGCGCAGGCCGATGTCGATGATGAGGCCGCCCTTGACGACCTCGATGACGGTGCCCTCGACGACCTCGTCGCGCTCCTTCTTCTCCTCGATCGTGCCCCACGCCCGCTCGTACTGCGCGCGCTTCTTGGACAGGATCAGGCGGCCTTCCTTGTCCTCCTTCTGCAGGACCAGGGCCTCGATCTCATCGCCCACGGAAACGACCTCGGACGGGTCGACGTCGTGCTTGATGGAGAGCTCGCGGGACGGGATGACACCCTCGGTCTTGTAACCGATGTCCAGCAGCACCTCGTCGCGGTCGACCTTGACGATGGTGCCCTCGACGATGTCGCCGTCGTTGAAGTACTTGATGGTCTTGTCGATCGCAGCGAGGAAGTCTTCGGCCGTGCCGATGTCGTTGACTGCAACCTGCGGGGTGGTGCGGGTCGGATCGATTGTGGACGTCATGTAGTGGGTAGGTCCTGACAGTTGTCGGTGTGACTCGGGACGGCCCGCTTTCACCCGCCCAGCGGAATCCGGTGCTGCTCACTGACCAGCGCCGATGCTGCGAACGAGAGTGGATGAGTGGCCTACTCCAGGACGAGGCCACAGACCGGTTCCCTGGCGAAAGCCTACTCCAGACCCTTGCAGGGGCGGAAATCCGGGCTTTCACGGCCTGCAACGCCCGAACGTGCGACAGCCATTCCCGAGTGGCAGCACGGTCACCGGCCGGATTGGACCTGGCGGCTGGCTAGATTCGACCCTCGTGGGAACCGAATCCGAACTCGGCACGGTGGGCGTCGGGCGGCGTCCGCTCGGCGCGGCGGAGTCCGCGCGGGCCAGCCGCCGCTGGTGGGACGCCGATGCCGACGCCTACCACGCCGAACACGGCGGCTTTCTCGGCCGATCCGATTTCGTCTGGTGCCCGGAGGGCCTGCGCGAGGCGGACGCCGGCCTGCTCGGCGAGGTCACCGGCCGGGACGTGCTCGAGGTCGGCGCCGGCTCGGCGATGTGCTCCCGGTGGCTGGCCGGTCGCGGGGCGCGGCCGGTCGGGTTCGACATCTCGCTCGGCATGCTGCGCCACGGCGCGGACGTGCCGCCGGCGGTGCCGCTGGTGCAGGCCGACGCGCAGCGGCTGCCGTTTCGCGACCGCTGCTTCGACCTGGCCTTCAGCGCCTACGGGGCGCTGCCGTTCGTGGCCGACCCCGGCGCGGTGTTCGCCGAGGTGGCCCGGGTGCTGCGGCCGGGCGGGCGCTGGGTGTTCTCGGTCAGCCACCCGATCCGGTGGGCCTTTCCGGACTCCCCCGGCCCGGACGGCCTGACCGCCTCGATGTCGTACTTCGACCGCAGCCCGTACGTCGAGTTCGACGGCGCCGGCGGGGCGACCTACGTCGAGCACCACCGGACCCTCGGCGACCGGGTGCGGGACCTGGTCGCCGCCGGCTTCCGGCTGCTGGACGTGGTCGAGCCGGAGTGGCCGGACGGCCAGGAGAGCGTCTGGGGCGGCTGGTCGCCGTTGCGCGGCAGGCTGCTGCCGGGCACCGCGATCTTCGTCAGCGAGCTTGCGAGCTGACCGTCCGGGTCGTCAGCGAGCTTGCGAGCTGACCGTCCGGGTCGGTCAGACCCTCTCCAGCGGCTCCTCGACCGCGGCGTGCTGCGGCGGCGCCTCGTTCGGCGGCCGGCGGAGCAGCAGCACGCCGATCGCGAACGCGATCAGGCCGACCACCAGTGCCAGCAGCGGCAGCCAGACGGTGAGCAGGTCGATCTTGTTGCGACCGTCCTTGGCCTGCTTGGCCTGGTAGTTGATGGCGTCCTGGTCGAAGGTCAGGGTGGTGTCGAGCGCCGGCGTGCCGTTGGCCAGCGTGCGCACCTGGTGCTCGACGCCCTTCACGATCACGCCGGTGACCGGGTCGATCCAGACCGTCCGGGTATCGCTGTACTTGCCGGGGATGCCGGGGCCGACCGGCAGGTCGATGTTGTCGATGACCGCCTCGTACTTGTACAGGTTCAGCCCGGCGAGCTTCTCGGTGCCGATGAACCGGGCGTCCGGGGCCTGCTCCGACACCGGATCGTAGAACTTGTAGGTCTGCTTCTTGGCGTTGAACGGCCACTTGTAGCTCAGGCCCACGTGCTTGGCCGAGGTGTCGCCGTTGACGTTCTCGTGGTACTTCGGGTCGTTGACCGACTCGGCGGTCTTGCGGTCGGCGGCCACCCGGTCGGTGGTGAAGGACAGCAGTCGCTGCTGCGGGTCCTGGGCGTCGACGCATTCCGGCGGGTTGTCGACGTCCTTGACGATGCAGAGCGTCTCCTGCACGACGGTGACCTTGGAGTCCGAGGCCGTGGAGTCGGTGCGCACCCGGCGGGTGGCGATCAGGTTGGTCTGCTCGGTCTGCCCGGTGCTCGCGTTGAGGATCGTCGCGGGGCCGGTGGCGACCTGCTTGATGTCGAGGTTGAGCGGGGTCTTCTCGGCGTGGGACGGCGCCCAGAACCGCAGACCGGCGGCCAGCACCAGGCAGAACACGCCAATCCCGATGAGTACGAACGACAGCGCCTTGCGCACGCCTGCTCCAGTTCTCGCATTTTCACCGGCACGTAACCGGAAAACGGATGTCGTGGCACGCTACCAGCGGGTAGCGGGACTCCGTAACATCTCTGCGAAACAATCTGGCAACGCCGCAGTTGCCGCAGCTAGGGGGACCTGTCATCGCCGAATCGAGTTCCACGGCGCGTCCGGTCATGCAGGCCGAGCCCGGCCCGGCATCGACCGATCCCGAGCTGGCCGGCCCGGAACCGGCGGCCGCCTCCTCCCCCGGCCGGATCGTGCACGTCCGGTTCCGGGTGGACGCCTACGCCCTGGCGCTCGCCGCTATCGTCGCCGTCCAGGCCGTCCTGATCGGGGTGATCGCCAGCCGGGGCTCGTTCTACGCCGACGATCTCAGCTACATGTCCGAGGCGACCGGCCGCTCGTTGGGCTGGGGCTACCTGACCGCGCCGGTGAACGACCACTTCGTGCCCGGGCTGCGACTGGTGTTCTGGCTGATGAACCGGACCACCCGGCTGCACTACGGCGTCACCATCCCGGTCCGGATCGTGCTGCAGGCGGCCACCACGCTGCTGATGTACCGGCTGCTGGTCCGGCTGGTCGGCCTGCGCCCGGGGGTGCTGGGCGTGCTGGCCTGGTATGCCACCAGCCCGCTGCTGATCCCGGGAACGGTGTGGCTCACCACCTCGGTGCACCTGCTGTCGGCCCAGCTGTTCGTGGTGCTGGCGCTGTCGTTGCACGTCGAGTACGCCCGCCGCGGCCGGTTCGGCTACGCGGCCGGCAGCGCCGCCTGCCTGCTGGTGGCGGTGCTGTTCTGGGAGGTCTCGGCGCTGGTCGTGCTGATGCTGCCGATCCTGTCGTTCGGCTTCCTGCACGCCGGCGACGCGCGGGACCGGCTGCGCGCCACGCTGCGGCAGTGGCCCGGCCTCGCCGCGCACGGGGTGCTGCTGGGCGCCTGGGTGACGTTCTTCCTGGCCGGCTCGTACGGCGGCTCGGCGCACCCGTTCGGGGTCGGCGGCGCGGCCGAGGTGCTGCGGGTCGGCTGGCTCGACACCTTCGTCCCGGCGCTGTTCGGCGGCCCCTGGCACTGGTTCTACTACGGCGACGTCTACTTCCCGGTCGCCTACCCGGCGCTGGCCGCGGTGATCGTGGCGCAGGTGCTGCTCGGCCTGGTGCTGGCGATCGCGCTGCTGCGCACCGGGCCGCGCGCGCTGCTGGCCTGGGCGATGCCGGTGGCCGTCTTCGTGCTGGGCACCCTGCTGGTCGCGGTGGGCCGGTTCTGGATCTACAAGGACCTCACCCCGCGGGCGTTCAACTACGCCTTCGTGCTGGCGGTGCCCTCCACCGTGGCGGCGGCGCTGTCGCTGCTGCCCACCCGGCCGACCCGGGTGCCCGGTGCGCTGCACCGGGCCGGGCGCCGGCTGCCGCACCCGGGCAGCGGCTGGCCCTGGCTCGGCCGGACGTGGGCACGGCACGGCACGGCCGCCGTCGCGGTGGTGACCGGGCTGGCGCTGCTCGGTTCGGTCCTGGTCACCGACGTGCGGTTCACCCACCGGTGGGCGCAGAACCCGTCCCAGCGCTACCTCGACACGCTGAGCCGGTCGGTGCGCGCGGCCGGTCCCCGGGTCAACCTCTGGGACGGCCCGGTGCCGCAGTCGGTGCTGGCGTTCTTCTCCAGCGGCAACCACATCTCCGACGTGCTGCACCTGGCCGGGGTGCCGGCCCGGTTCGACGCGCCGGACACCGACCCGATGGTGGTCAACGACGACGGCACCCTCTCGCCCGGCCAGCTCTTCGCGGTCGCCCAGGGGGTCCAGCGGCCGCACACGCTCTGCACCGCGCTGGTGCAGGGCCAGGGCAGCTGGACGATCCCGCTGTCGAGCACCCCCACCATCAACGAGTACTTCCTGAAGATCAGCTACCTGCAGCAGCTGCCCTCGGTGCTGAACATCAGCCTGCGCGATGCCACCGGCCGGGCGATCGTGCCGGTGCGCGGCAGCCGCACCGCGCTCAACGACCAGCTCGGCAACGTCTACTTCCGGCTGCCGCTGGCCCGGCCGGCCGCCGTGGTGATCCGCAGCGAGTCGGCCGACGCGCGGGTCTGCTTCGGCGCGGTGCAGGTCGGCGTCCCGCTGGCGGTGCAGAAGTGACCGGCACGCGGCCGGCCGGCGGTCAGGGCGGTCGGGGGCAGGGCGGTCAGGGGCAACGGTTCGCCGCCCTCGACGGGATGCGGGCGATCGCCTGCTACGCGGTGATGGCGACCCACGTCGGCTTCGCCACCGCGGAGTCCTTCGGCGCCCACCCGCTGGCACCGTGGATCTCCCGGCTTGACGCCTCGGTGCCGATCTTCCTGATGCTGTCGGGGTTCCTGCTCTACCGGCCGTTCCTGGCGAACCGGTTCCGCGGCCGGCCGGCACCGGAGGTCGGCGAGTTCTACTGGCGGCGGGCGGTGCGGGTGCTGCCGGCGTTCTGGCTGGCCAACGCGGTGACCCTCGGCCTGCTGACCAGCCGCCGGGCCAGCCCCGGCGACTGGCTGTCGTACCTGACCCTCACCCAGACCTACGACCACCACAACGTCGACCCGTCGCTGACCCACATGTGGACGCTGGTGGTCGAGGTGTCGTTCTACCTGGTGCTGCCGGCGATCGCGCTGTCGCTGCGCCGGCCGGGTTCGGCGAACCAGGTGCTCGGCGAGCAGGTGACGCTGCTGGCGCTGCTCTTCGCCGGCAGCGTCGGCTGGCAGCTGCTGGCGTTCCACCTGCCTGCGCTGGGCGTGCCGGCGCTGGACTGGCTGCCCGGCACCATCGACTGGTTCGCGCTCGGCATGCTGCTGGCCCTGCTGTCGGTCAGCCCGGCCGGCTGCACCGCGCTGGCCCGGCCGCGGCAGTGGCTGGCGCAGTGGGCGGGCGCCCCGGGGCAGTGCTGGCTGGCGGCCTTCGTCCTGTACTGGTTCATCACACTGCCGGTCGGCGGCCCGCTCGGACTGGAGCAGAGCACCGGCTGGCAGCACGTCACCAAGAACGTGGGAGAGGGCGTGCTGGTGTTCCTGATGATGCTGCCGCTGACCCTCGGCGGCGAGGCCGGGCTGGTCGGCCGGCTGCTCGGCAACCGGGTGGCGCGGTTCTTCGGCGAGATCTCCTACGGCGTGTACCTGTGGCACCTGCCGATGCTGATCCTGCTGCAGCGCGACCTGCACCTGCCGGTCTTCCAGGGCCACTACTGGGAGACGTTCGGGCTCACCGCCATATCGGCTACCGCGCTGGGCACGCTGTCCTGGTTCTGCTTCGAGCGGCCCCTGCTGCGCCGGTTCTCCCGGCCGTCCTGGCGCCAGCCCGCGGCCACCGCGAGCGTCACGCCGGCGATGCAGAGCAGCTGAACCCACCACAGCCCGCCCCGGCTGGCCGCGGTGCCGCTGTGCCCGTACGCGGGTCCGAGCGCGGCGAGCGGCACCAGCACCGCGGCCAGCCAGTACGGCAGCCGGCGGGACCGGGCCGCGAGCAGGACGGTGGCCGCCACCAGCAGGCCGACCGGGCCGGTCAGCGCCAGCGCGCCGGCCAGCGCCAGCACCGGGGGCAGCCAGCGCGGGGCCGGCCACTCCCCGATCGCCGCGGGGGCGCTGTCCTCGCGACTGCGACCGAACGCCAGCCACAGCAGCGCCAGCACCGCGAGCAGCCCGAGCACCAGGCCGGCGTCGAAGGTGCGCTGCGGGGTGAAGCGCAGCGTCACGGTGCCCCGGCTGCCGGCCGGCACCCGCCAGCCCTGCATCCAGCCGTCCACCGTGACCGGCGCCAGCCGATGGCCGCCGAGCAAGGCCTGCCAGCCGGCGTTGGCGTTCTCCCGCACCACCAGGATCGCGGCGGCGCTGGCGTCCAGGTCGACCGTCCGGTCGGTGGCGCCCCAGTGGCCCGGGGCGACGATGCCCGGGGCGACACCGCCGGCCAGCGTCGCGCCGACCCGGGTGAGCACCAGCCGGGTCGGCTGCAGGGTCAGGTCGGCGGCGATCCGCAGGTCGTGGGTGCCCCGGGCCAGGCCGACCGGCGCCGTCCCGCAGGGGGTGGCGGTGAACGGCGCCCCGCCGAGCAGCTGGGCCCGGGTCGCGCTGGCCTGGAACGGCACCGGCCGGCCGTCCACCTGCAGCACCAGCCCCGAGCCGCAGCCGAAGCGCACCGGCGCGGTGGCCGCCGGCGGGTAGCCGCCGTCGAGGCTCACCTCGCTGATCCCGGCCGGCAGCAGCCGCCGGGTGCCGGTCAGCGTGCTGGACTCCACCCGCAGCTGTGCCGTGAGCACGGTGATCGCCAGCCGCGACGTCGACACCGGGGCCGGCAGCCGGAGCAGGCCGGTACTGGGCACCGGCAGCGTCCAGTGCCGGCCGGCCGCCGTCACCCGGACCTCGGTCGGCCGGGCGGCCGGCGCGTCCGGATCGGTGCTCAGCCGCAGCACCGACACCGTCCGCGGCGCGGCGAAGGCCAGCGTGAGGGTCGGTTTCAGGTCACCGGGGGCGGCCACCCAGCCGGTCGCCGAGTCGCCGTCGACCGCCGCGCCGGGCCGTTCCCGGGGGTCGGCGGAATCGGTCGAGCTGGCGGTGGCGGCGATGCCGTTGCCGGCGTCCAGCAGCTGGTCCAGCGCCGCGCCCGGCCGGGCGGTCACCGTGACGGCCGGCCGGTAGTCGGCGGGCTGCGGCTGGTGGAACGTCCGGTCGATCAGCCCGTCGCTCTCCCCCTGGGCCGCGAACGCCGGGTCGCAGGCGGCCCGGCCGCGCACGGTCAGGCAGCCGGAGCGGCCGCCGGCCGGCACCGCGAAGGTCATCAGGTCCGGCGCGGTGCGCCCGGTCGGCACCACCAGGGTCCGGGTGGCGGCGATGCCGGGCACGGCCAGGGTGGCGATGCCGACCGACTGGCCGGTCGCGTCGAGCACGGTGATCCGCAGCGTCCTGGTGGCACCGGGCACCGCCAGCACCGTCTGCAGCAGCGGCCCGGGGGTGACGTCGGAGTCCCGGCTGCCGGCGTCGGTGGTGATCCGGATCCGGCTCGGGTAGCCCAGGCCGGCGGCGAACGCGAGCTGCAGCCTGGTCACCGGGTACGGCTGGTCGAAGGCGACCGACAGCCACTGCCCGGCGGGGCCGCCGAAGGAACTGGTGCGCCAGGCGGTGTCCGGGTCGCCGTCGAGCGCCGACCACGGGCCGTTGGCCGGGCCGGGGTTGATCAGCGCGCCGGCGTCCGCGCCGGAGGAGGAGGCCCGGACGTCGGTCACCGCGCCGCGGTAGGCCATCGTCGACAGCGTCCCGGGGTCCGGCGGCAGGTAGTCGTGCGCGGCCCGCTGCTGGCCGAACGGCTGGCCGGCGGTCAGGGTGGCCTGGGCGGCCCCGGTCTGGCCGAAGTTCGCCTCCCGCCGCGGGATGCCGTCGGTCACCACCGAGGCGTCGCCGCTGCCGGAGAACAGCACCGGGCTGCTCGCCGGGATGCCGCCGGCCAGCACCGCGCCGAGCTGGTCGGCCGAACCGGTCGCGGTGACCGCGCCGGCCGCCGGCAGCAGGCCCACCTCACCGGCCCAGCCCGCCACCGCGTAGATCTGCACCATCGGCCGCGGCACGGTGGCCCCGAGGTCGACCAGCTGCCCGGCCGGCGCGGCGAACCGGTCGTCCGGGCCGAAGCCGGCCACCGGGCTCAGGCCCGGGGTGTCGTCGACGGTGGCCTGCAGCAGCGCCTGGCCGGTGCTGCCGGAGGCGGCCGTGTCCAGGTCGTTGCGCACGATCAGGTACCGGATGCCCGACCGGGCCAGCAGCTGCGGCAGCGTGTCGTCGCGCCGGCCGGCCGCCAGCCGCAGCGAGACGTCGTCCAGCAGCCGGATGTAGGCGGCCGGGGCCAGCGGGATGCCGTCGCGCACCGTCCACGGCCCGGTCGCCACCGGTTGCAACGCGTCGTCGACGGTGGCGCCCCAGCTGTACACCGGGCGGGCCGCGCCGGGCACCACCAGCGCCCGGCCGGCGCCGTCGTGGCTACCGAGCCAGTCGCCGGTCTGGCGCCACCAGCTGGCCTCGACCGTGCTCCGGCCCTGCGGGACCAGCCGGTTGACGATCGCCGGGCTGATCGCCAGGGCGCCGACCGCCAGCACCAGCAGCCCGGCCAGCAGCCGGGCCTGCACCGGCATGCCGCGCAGCCGGACGCTGACCGGCACCCGGACCCGGCTGGCCAGGTGGCCGACTCCGATCGCGACCGGCAGCCGGATCAGCGGGTCGAACTTGTGCACGTTGCGGAAGGCGTTGAGCGGGCCGTCCAGCAGGGTCCGCACGGTGGAGCCGGCCGGCGGCCCGACGTGCGCGACGAAGCCCATGCCCAGCAGCACCAGGCCGGCCAGCAGCAGCCCGCGCCAGAACAGCCGGTGCGGCAGGTCGCGGCGGGCCAGGCCGGCGAGCCCCGCGGCGGCCACCCCGGCGGTGGCCAGCACCACCACCGGGACGGTCACCAGCACCCAGCCGGCCGGCCAGATGTTGGCGCCCAGGTAGGACTGCCAGTGGTCGTTGCCCGACAGCATCGCGATCAGGCTGGTCGGGCCGGTGGTGATCTGGGCCGACTCGATGTAGTCCAGGAACCGCGGGCTGTACTTGCCCAGCAGCAGCAGCGGGATCAGCCACCAGGCACAGCTGAGCGCGACGCCGACGGCGAACCAGCCGGCCAGCCGCCGCCGGCGCGGGCCCGGCGCCCGGGTGAGCAGCCACAGTGCCGGGGCCGGCAGCACCGCCAGCGTGGCCGCGGCGTTCACCCCGCCGGCGAACAGCAGCGCCAGCCCGGCGCGGGTGCCGGCCCGGCGCGGCGACCCACCCTGGCTGCCACGCACCAGCGGGATCATCAGCCACGGCAGCACCGCGACCGGCATCAGCTCGGACGAGATCGAGCCGAGCTCGGTGAGCATCCGGGGCGCCAAGGCGTAGGTGAGCCCGGCCGCCACCTTCGGCCAGAACGCCTCGGTGCCGAGCAGCCGGGCCAGCCGCACCACGCCGAGGAACGCCGCCACCACCAGCGCCGACTCCCAGCCGCGCTGGATGACCCAGGCCGGCAGCGCGGCCAGCTTGCCGAGGGCGAAGAACGGCCCCATCGGGAAGAGATAGCCGTAGGCCTGGTTCTGCAGCTGGCCGGCCGCACCGGTCGGATCCCACAGGGTCAGCGATCGGCGCAGGAACCGCAGCGGGCTGACCACCAGGTCGAGCTTGGTATCGGGCGCGGTCTGGCCGGCGCTCTGCGCGAACACCAGCACCGCGACCGCGAGGCTGATCGTGGCCAGCCGCAGCCGCTGCACCGCCAGGGGCTCGGCGGGATGCCTGCCCGTCATCGTTCGCGCGTCACCAGAGCTCATCGTTCGCGCATCACCAGGATTCATCGCTTGCGCAGCACGAGGGCGAGGTTCCACAGCGCCACCTCGCGCACGGCCGGCACCCGGGCCAGCCACCACGCCCACCGCGGATGGTATCTGGGCAGCGCCGCCAGCACCTGCACGTCGGGACAGCCGGCGGCCCAGCGCAGCGCCTCGTCCACCCGGTGCGCGAAGAGCGTCCGGCCGTAGGCGTTCTTCGGCTCCCGGCCGTGCCTGCGGGCGTACCGGCGGCGGGCCCGGTCACCACCCAGGTAGTGCCACGGCGCCGTCTCGTGCCCACCCCAGGGCGACAGCCACGGCGTGAACGACAGGTAGACCAGCCCGCCGGGCCGGGTCACCCGCACCATCTCGGCGGCCATCCGCCACGGCTCGGCGAGGTGCTCCACCACGTTCGAGCTGTAGGCGAGGTCCACCGAACCGGTCCGCAGCGGCAGCGCCGTCGCGCTGGCCACCAGGGCGTGGGCCTCGGCCGGCAGGTCGGTCGGCGCGTCCAGCTCGATGCCGACGTACCGGGCGCCGGCGGCGGCGAAGGCCCGCCCGAAGTAGCCCGGCCCGCCGCCGACGTCGATCACCAGCGCGCCGGGCAGCGGCGCCCACTGCCGCAGCTGGGCCACCGAGTCGGCGGCCAGCGCGGAGTAGAACAGCTCGGGGTCCGACTGCTCCCGCAGGAACAGCCGGAACAGCCGGACCGAGCGTGCCAGCCCGGCCCGGCTGCCGGCAGGACGGACAGCGCGCACCGGCGAACCGTACCCGGCCGGCGCGGGCCTGCCGCGATTCGGTGTCACCCGCCGGCGTGGTGGGCTACCCTCCGGTAACTCGGTTCTCGGGGTGACGGGGAGCAATGGTCAGCAGAGCGCGCACCGCACGCCGCGTGGTGTTCCTGGTCTGGCGGGACACCGCGCATCCGGATGGCGGCGGCTCGGAGGTCTACGTCGAGCACATGGCCCGGTGGCTCGCCGCCCGCGGGCACGAGGTGGTCATCCAGTGCTCCGCGCATGCCAACGCGCCGGCCGACGAGCTGCGCGACGGGGTGCGGTTCCGCCGCCGGGGCGGCCGGCTGACCGTCTACCCGCACGCCCTGGCCTACCTGCTCTCGGCCGCCGGCCGGCGGGCCGACGCGGTGGTGGACGTGCACAACGGCCTGCCGTTCGCCAGCACCCTGGTGCGCCGGCGGGGCGTCCGGGTGCTGGTGCACCATGTGCACCGCGAGCAGTGGCAGATCATCTACCCGGGCCTGCAGGGCCGGCTCGGCTGGTGGCTGGAGTCCCGGTTCGCACCGCGCCTCTACCGCCGGCAGCCGTACGTCACCGTCTCCGAGTCGTCCCGCGCCGACCTGGTGGGGCTGGGCGTCGACGCCGGCCGGATCGACGTCGTGTGCAACGGCATCGACGTGCCGCACCCGTCCCGGCTGCTGCCCCGCTCGGCGACGCCGCGGATCTGCGTGCTCGGCCGGCTGGTGCCGCACAAGCAGGTGGAGCACGCCCTCGACACCCTGGCCGCGCTGGCGCCGCACCTACCGGAGCTGCGGATGGACGTGATCGGCGACGGCTGGTGGCACTCCGAGCTGGCCGCGCACGCCGACCGGCTGGGTGTGGCCGGCCGGGTCACCTTCCACGGCCAGGTCACCGACGCCGAACGCGACCGGCTGCTGGACGAGGCCTGGCTGATGCTGGTGCCGTCGGTGAAGGAGGGCTGGGGCATCGCGATCATGGAGGCGGCGGCCCGGTCGGTGCCGGCGATCGGCTATCGCAGCGCCGGCGGCGTCACCGAGTCGATCCAGGACGGCGAGACCGGGCTGCTGGTGACCGACCAGGCCGAGCTGACCGAGCGCGCGCGGTGGCTGCTGACCGACACCGAGGCCCGGCTGGCGATGGGCAAGAAGGCCCGCGAACGGGCCGGGCACTTCGACTGGCAGTCCTCGGCGGCGCGCTTCGAACGGCTGATCCTGCCGGACTGAGACGCCCTGGCCGCACTGCTGGGCCAGCGGTCAGGGAGCGCCGTCAGGGCGTGCCGGCGGTCAGCGGTTGCCGTAGTTGACGATCGGGGCGGAGGCGGGGTTGTGCTTGGGCGCGGCGGTGTTCGACGAGACCACCCCGGTCACCACGACGCCGGCCAGCGCCGCACCGACGATCGCGCTGACGATCAGCCCGACGAGCTTGCCCACGCTGTCTCCTCCCAGCCCTCACGGCTGTCCAGGTCACCCGGAAGTTACCGGCGAGTGTAGCAAGGACCCCGGCCCGCGTCCGGCGTTCGCCCGGGCGCGTCCCACCGCCATTCCGGCCGCCGCCAGGACCACCAGGCCGACCAGCAGGTCGGGCCCCACGACGAGGATCGCCCTTGCGGTGTCGGCAGGTTCGGCCGCGATGTCACCCGGCACCCGGTAGAGCCGGACGCCCGGCCCGGCCGGCTGCGGCCGCAGCCCGGACAGCTCCGGCAGCGGCGGCCCGGCGGTGTCGGCCTCGACCACCACCCAGCCGACGCCGAGCCGGGCCAGCCCGGCGGCCAGCTCCGGCCCGGACGGCCGCCCGGCCAGCAGCCGGCCGACCCGGGCCGCCGCCGGATCCTCGCCACCCAGCACGGTGGCCGCTCCCGACCCGGTGGCCGCTCCCGATCCGGTGGCCGCTCCCGATCCGGTGGCCGCTCCCGATCCGGTGCCGCCGACCACCAGCCGGTCGTCCACCACGGTCGGCGCGTCCAGCAGCCGCGGCGCCGGGTCGATCACCGAGCGGCCCGGTGCCCAGTCGAAGGCCCGGTACGAGGCGAACGGCAGCACCAGCACCCGGGTGTGGCTGCCCGCCACCCGTGCGGCCACCGGCGCCCAGCCCGCCGGGTAGTGCACCGGGGTCAGCGGCAGCCGCAGCGTCGCGGGCGCGTCGGGCAGCAGGGCCAGTGGCAGCAGGGCGGCGGCCACCGCGAGCAGCAGCCGGGCCGCCGGCTGGCCGAGCCGCAGCCGGTCCACCGCCAGCGCCCCGGCCAGCACCGCCAGCAGCACGAACGGCATCAGCCACTTCTGCCCGTCGCGCAGCAGGCCGGCGCCGGGCAGCGTCCGGACCGCCCACCGGACCGCGGCCGCCGGCCCGGGCAGGCTCGCGGCCGCGGCCACCAGCAGGGACGCGCCCGCCAGCCCGGCCAGCCGGACCGCCAGCGCCCTGGGCCGTACCAGCCGGGCGCCGGCCACCAGCGCGGCCAGCACCGCGGCCGCGGTCAGGTACCCGAGCAGGCCGGACCGGCTGGCGGGCATCACGTCGGCGTTCCAGCTGCCGCCGAGCCCGACCAGGCTGGCCAGCGCCCCGCCGGCGTGCTCGGCCCGGGCGGCGAACGCGGCCACCGCGCGGGGATCGCTGGTGGCCGCGGCCGGGGTGGTGAGCGCCGGCAGCAGCCAGGGCAGCTGCACCAGCACGGCCACGCCAACGAGCCCGGCGGTGCGGCGGTCGCGCCCCGACCAGCCAACCGTCACCGCGACCGCCGCCCCGATCAGCCCGCCGGTGGGCGTGATCGCGCAGGCGGCCAGCGCGCAGATCAGCCCGGGCCAGGGTCGGGGCCCGGTGCCGGTCCGCAGCCGGTCGGCCGCGCGGACCAGCCACGGCAGGGCGCCGTAGCACCACAGCAGGGCCCACTGGCCGAGTGCCAGCCGCTCGACCAGGTACGGGTTCCACACCGCGCAGCCACCGGCCAGCAGCAGCGCGGGCAGGTGTGCCTGCCGCGAGCCGGCAGCTGGTTGTGGTGCGCGCCTCAGCGGTCCGACCGGGGACGTCGGGCGGGCACCACCCCGTCCGGACGCTCCGACGCAGTGCGAGACCAGCCGGCTGCTCCCCCAGCCGGCGAGCAGCAGCGGCACCGCCAGCGCGATCCGGCCGGTCAGCTGGCCGCCGAGCAGCTTGCCGGCCAGCGCCACCAGCGCGTCCAGCGGCACCGCTCGGGGCGGCGCCGAGCCGAGCCCGACCGAGCCCGCGTTCAACGGCTGGTGCGGGGTGAAGACCATGTCGTGGGCGAGGCCATAACCGCCGTGCCGCTGCGGCCAGAGCAGCCAGCCGGTCAGCAGCACCACGAACAGGTCGGCGGCACGGAACCGGTCGAACCGGCCGGGCACGCGGCGCGGGAGCACGGAGCACGACCTTCCGACGGCTGCGGTGGGCACGACGGCGGCGGCGTTACCCTCTACTGGCGATCAGCACTGTAGCCCGCTGCGGAAGGACCGAGCTCGTGTCCGAACGGCGCACCCGGGCGCTGGCCCGTGGCCTGGTCGGGGTGACCGGGGCCGGCTGGCTGGGCAACCTCCTGAGCTACCTGCTGGTGCTGCTCGCCGCGCGCCGGCTCGGTGCGGACGGCTACGCCAGCCTGGTCACGCTGATCAACCTGCTGCTGATCGGCTCCGTCCCGTCGTTCGCGCTGCAGGCGGTGGGCGCCCGGCGGATGGCCACCGGCCAGGACCGCGGGCTCTGGCAGGCCGGGCTGCTGATCGGCGCCGCCGCCGGCCTGCTGGTCGCGGCGATCGCTCCGGCGCTGCGGTCCTTCCTGCACCTGCCCTCGCTGCTCGACCTGCTGCTGGTCGCCGTCGCGCTCCCGGCCGCGGCGGTGCAGGGCCTGTGCCAGGGCGTGGTGCAGGGTGAGCAGCGGTTCACCGGCCTGGCCGTGATCACCTTCGTCGGCATCGCCGGCAAGTCGCTGGCCGGGCTGGTCGGGCTGCTGCTGGCCGGCACCGCGACCGGCAGCGTCACGGCGATCGCGATCGGCGTCAACCTGGCGGCGGCCGGCTCGGTGTGGGCGCTGCCGGAGCTGCGGCGGCGGGCAGCCGGAGGCTGGCGGTTGCTCCGGCCGCTGGTGGTGGAGTCGGTGCACGCCTCGCACGCGTACGGGATCTTCCTGGTGCTGAGCGTGGCGGACGTGCTGCTGGCCCGGCATGTGCTGCCGAC
>Ga0335073_10007058_pt1 | contig 15746 bp, 4 predicted proteins | sample Lox_Sample_22_FD_207093 | JGI IMG/M metagenome (GOLD analysis project Ga0335073, IMG submission 207093) | Soil microbial communities from Loxahatchee National Wildlife Refuge, Florida, United States - Lox_Sample_2.2 | ecosystem: Environmental > Terrestrial > Soil > Wetlands | place: USA: Florida... | reverse complement strand
CTCCCATGCTGGCGCGCGCCACCAGCTTCGAGCCGTCCACCGCGAGCTGCAGCGAGCCCGCCTGGCCGGTGAGCGCGAACACCACCGCCTGCTGGGGCTGCTCGATGCGCAGCCACGCCGAGGCCGTGAAGCCCTGGTCGGGCACGAGGCGCAGCGATGCCGAATCGGGCACCCGGATCAGCTCCTTGCCGGTGAACTTGACGCCGCCGCCGATGTACGAGGCGGGATTCAGCTGCGCCGTCGAGAGATCGGGGTTGTTCCTGTACGAGGTGCCATCGAGCGGGGTGCCTGAGGTCTCGGCAAACGAGAGCGTCAGCACCTGCGGCGTGTCGTAGGTGCCGGGTCCGTCGGAGGCCGCCGCGGCATCCGCGTTGCCGTAATAGGCGTAGAACTTGTCGGTCTTGGCGCCGCCCGTGAACTGAGGAATGCGCACCCAGATGAAGGCCATCTGGTTCGCCACGTCGATTTTCTCGATGTGGAACTTGAGCGGTGTCTTGTCGTCGCCCGCGATCAGGCGGAAGTCGGAACCGTCGGGCTTGACGTCATTGAAGTAGCTGAAGTTGCCGAGCGAGAGGCGCAGCAGCACCGGCACGTCGCTGGCGCTGGCGGCGATGTCGGCGCCGGTCGGCGAGGCATCGAGGGTGAATTCCTTACGATACTTCCAGTCGCTGTTCCACCACGAGCCCGCGCCGGCAAGAGCCGGAAGGCAGGCGGCGACGAGTGCCAGAGCTGCGGCCTGAAGTTTCATCCTGAGGAATCCTTCGCGAAAAAACGCTCCATTGTTCAGGCCCGATGTGATGCTTTTGTGACAGTCCGCGCTTCAGGGCACCGCAGTCTTCTGGCGCTTGAGGCACTCGATATCGTCGGGCTTGCAGTTTTCCTCGCCGAGGCCCGTGACGAACACATCGAGCCAGCTCAGCGCCGCTCCGGCGATCGGCGCGACCTGCTTGGCGGGGCCGCCTTCCTCCGCAGCGCCGGTGCTGCTGGTTGTCGTTCCGGCCGCTGCCGAGGAGGCGCCGGACAAGCTCGCGCCCAGGCTCGAGACGTCCGCCGGCACGCCGGCTGCGGTTCCACCGAAGCTGATGTTGCTCGCGCCGATGACGTGCGCGGCGGCAATGTTGATGTTGCCGGAGGCGGCGATGCCGGCGTCCCCGGCATTTACCGTGCCCACCGGGGCGTCCAGGTCGACGTTGCCGGGAGGCACGCTGTCGCTGGTCTGGATCGTGCGGATGCCGGACCCGGCGGCGAGCGAGGAGCCGAAGTTCAGGGTCACCTGACCGGTGCTGCTGATCGAGATGCTCGGCGGCGGCACCGAGAGCGACGATTTCGAGCCGTTGCCGGCATCGATGCTGCCGAGTGTGGACCAGATGAGTATGTTGCCGCCCCCGAGCGTGAAGATGCGCGAGGTATTCACGTTGACGTCGCCGAGCGAGTAGATGTCGATGTCGCCGCTACCCTCGGCGACGATGCCGAGCGAGGAGGCCGGCTTGCTCGGAACTCCCGGTGGCGTGTTGGCGAGGCCCACGTCGATCTCTCCTCCGGGAACCAGGATCGAGATGTCGCCGCCGTCGTCGGTGTAGATCTGGCTCGACGAGAGCGTCAGGTTTCCGGAGTAAGGCGAGCCCGTCGAGCGGCTCTTGGGGAACAGCGCATCGATCGCCGCGTAGCCCTGGGCGAAACCCGCGCCGCTGCCCGAGTTGGCGGAGCGCCCGGAGAGCAGCAGCTCGTTGAAGAACACGGCATCGACCAGCGCGGTCTGCTGCGCGGCGCTGAAGCCCGCGAAGTCTGCCTGCGCCTGCGCGAAGCTCAATCCCGTGGCACCGTTCAGCGATTCGACGTAGGAGATGAGCTGCGTCTGATAGGCGCTCGATGGCGCAACGATGGAATCGAGGAAGCCGCTCACGTCGGCCCCCTGGCTGCCGTAACCCACCAGCAGATTGACGTTGGCCCCCAGCGGGGTCGTCAGGTTGGCGTTCCGCAGATCGCCGATGGTGACGATGCCCCCGCCGAAACCGAGGTTGAGGTTCCGTCCGGTGAGCACGTCCAGGCTTCCGGGACCCCCGACCGCCAGACTGCCGCCGCCGGTGCCCGCGTTCAGATAGTCGCGGCCGGCCGCGACCAGTGTGATGTCGTCCGGCGAGACGTTCTGACCCTGGAAGTTGAGGTTGTCGATGTCTCGTCCGGCCACGATCTGCGTGGCCTTCGGCATCTCGAGGCTGAGCCCGACGATGTCCTGGCCGGCGGTGATGAGAGCGGGATCGGGGTCGCCGGCGTGCACTACGCCCGAGAACGGCACCAGCGCGAGCGCGAGCCCCGGGTCGTTCACCGTGGGCACGCTGCTGAGGGGCGTATCCGCCATCATGAGCGAGGTGTTGCCCGTGACATTCACATCAACCGCCGCAAATATGGTGAGCTGCCCTTCGGCCGCCGGGGTGAGCACTCCCTGGCCGGAGCCGGTCATGTTCACGTTGCCCTGCAGGGACTGGACGTTCAGGCTCGGCGGCATGATCGCGAAGCCGGAAGTCGTGCCCGCGTAGCCCACCAGCGCACTCAGCGGGTCATTGGCCGCGCTCGGCAGCACATCGAGGATTGCGTCGCCGGTCGTCGTCGAGAGAGAGACGCGCGAGTCCGGTCCGTAGGTGAGAAAGCCGTTGCTTATATAGAGTGCAAAGTCGCTCGCGATCTGCGGCACCAGTGTTGGATCGTAGATCGCATTCACCTGCAGGCCATCGCGGACCCACACCGACACCTGCGAGTCGCCGAGAGCGATCGTGCCCCCGACCGGCACCGGCTTCGAATTCGGGTTTTGCTGGTAGGTGCGGCTGGCAGCGAGCGCCCCGTCGGCGGTCAGCTCGCCGGTGCCATCGGCGACGTAGATCTGCGGGCTGCCGATGTCCCCGCCGGCGTGCATGAGGAGTCCGCCGCCGCCGCCGTAGAGCGTGGCCTGACCGTTGAGGGTATTGCCGGCCGATACGTAGCTGTCGGCCACCGCGGCGGAGAGATTGGTGATGCTGCCGCCGGCAGTGATGCGGGCGTCGCCGCCGCCGAAGGACCCGAGGTTCCAGTCGAAGGCACCGTAGTCGACACCGTACTGGGCCGGCTGGTCCGAGCTGCCCTGGTAGAACAGCCAGCCCGTGACGCTGAAGTTGCCGCGATCGGAGCCCGGGTCGCCGACGCCGACCGGCGCGCCCACCACGTCGCCGCCGGCGACGAGGCGCACGTTGCCGCCCTGGCTGCCGAAATTCATGTTGATGCTGGTGTTGTAGTAGGGGTACGGGCCGAGGACATTCGCCGGCGCGAGGCCGCCGGTGTACACCGATCCGCTTCCGCCCGCGCCCGCGGCGAACACGATGTCACCGGCCGCGGCGAGATTGATGTCGCCCGTGCCAGTGCGCACTACCGAAGGGCCGACGCCATCGTTGGTGTCGTCATGGGGTATCGACGAGGACGACAGGGTGAGGCTCGCCGTCGAGCCGGTCAGGGTCGTCAGCGGGTTGGCGCTCGTGACATCCGCTCCAGCGACGATGCTGAAAGAAGCGGACGGCGCAGAGCTCAGCGCCACCAGGAACGTGTTGCCGGTTGGATCCGTGATGAAACCGTCCGAGATCGTACCGTTGACGGCGACCGAGCCGGCGGCGCGCACGCCGAGGTTGATCACCTGGCCGAGCCCGCCCTGTGCCACCGGCGTGCTGTACGGGCTGAGGTCGATGCCGGGCAGCGTGAGCGTGTCGGTGGGATTCGCATCGATGAGCTCGACGCCCGCCTCGATCAGGGCCGGCGTCGCCCCGAGATTCGAGGCCGACGGCGTCACGAGGCGCTGCGTGATCGCGGATGTGGCGCCGCTCAGGAACGTGGATGCGGACTGGACGTCGTTGGGCAGATCGCTCGCGACGGTCGCGCCCTGCGTCGCGAAGGTGAGCACCGGCTCGATGATGACCTGGCCGGCCCGGGTGAGATTGGCGCCGAGCCCGGCGATCCCCGTTGCCGGCAGGTTGATGGCGACATCGCCCGCATTCGCGCCCGGGACCGCCGCGGCGCGCAGCACCACTTCGCCCATACCGGCCTGGCCGGAGGCGCTGATGGTGCTGCCGGGGTCGAGCGTGATCGAGCAGCCGCTGCAGGTCGCGTTCATCTCGATCTCACCGCCGAGACCGCCGCTGCCGCTGCCGTCGGCGTGCAGCGCCGCGCCGGATTCGAGCAGCACGGACTGGCCCGACAGATCGATCAGGCCGCGCAGCGCCGCCTCGGGTGCGCTCAGGACGCCGGCGATGTCGACGGTTCCGGTGTCCGCAGTCAGGCTGATGGAGTTGGCGGTCAGGGTTTGGGCCGCAGGCAGCGCCAGATCCCCCGCCTGCACGCGGACATCGACCGAGTCGGTGAAGCCCCCGCTCGTCAGCGAGGAAGCGAGCGCGGCGAAGCCGCCTGCCAGCTGCCCGGTATTCACGCTGAAGTCGCCGCCACTGCCGCCGCTGCCGGCATGTCCGAGCAGCGTCCCGGCGAGCGTTGCGGTGCCGCCGGCGACGATACTCAAGCGTCCCGCGGGCGCCTGGTCCTCGCCGGAGACGTTGAGCATCGAGCCCGAATCGAGCGTGACGTTGCCGGCGGCATTGATGGCGATGGTGCCGCCCGGTGCCGCCGCACTCTGATCGGCGGCCTGCAACAAGGTGCCCGCGACTTCGATCTCGCTGCCGGCACCCAGATGCACATCGCCGGCGGCGGCCGTCAGCGTTACCACGCCCGCCGGAGCGGCAATCAGCCCCTCGTCGTCGATGCTGCTCCCCTCCAGGGTGAGCGCACCGCCGACCAGGGGCAGCCCGACCACAGCGGGCGGCGAACCGGCACGGCCGAACTGCAGCGCACCACCTGCCGCCAGCGTCGTTTGCGCTGCAGCGCCCGGGGTCAACTCGCTGGCGTCGATGGTGAGATTGCCGGCGGTCGCGATGCCGCTGACGCTGCCGGGAGTGCTGGTGACAGGCCCTGCGATCTGCACGACGGTGTTGGCGAAGCCGCTCAAGGCGAGCGGGTTGGCCTCCAGAGTGAGGGCATTGCCCACCAGCGTCAGGGTCCCGCTGCCGGCGAGGGGCGTGGTGGGGCTCGGGCTCGCTCCACCGAGTGACAGGCTCGCGGCGCCGAGGCTCGATGAGCCGCCGCTTTCGTTGTTGATCACGTCGGCGATCAACGTGAGTGCTCCCAAAGTCGGGCTGCCGGCCGACGACAGGCCGACCGTGACGGGCACCTCGAGATCGATGCTGCTCTGGCTCGCCAGGCGCAGCGATCCGGCTGTCTCGAGCGAGGTGAGCAGACCCGCATCGATGTTGAGCGTGTCGGGTTGGGCAGCGCTTGTCCCGACGAAGGCGATGCTGTCGGAGCCGAGCGACCAGGCCGCGCCCTTGCCGTCGAGAGTCCCGGCGCTCGTGAGGCTCGCGGGCGCATCGAGCACCAGCGCGCCACCGGAAGCGAGGCTCGATCCCCGATCGAGCATGAGGGCGCCGCTTCCCCCGCTGCCCGTGCGGCTCACCAGCGGCAGCGCGAGGTCCGAAACCGCGAGGAACGCCGCCCCCGGGTCGCTCAGCGTGAGAATCTCGGACGCCGGTGCGCTGGCGAGCACCGTGCCGCTCTTGCCGGATGTCGACTCGAGGGTGGCGCCGCCTTGCACCTCGATGCCGTCGTGTGCCACGAGGAAAATCTGATCCGCGGACAACGTGACGCCACCGTCCACGACGACATTGTCGGCCGCGACGCTGGCCGCGACCGTCGCCGGCATGCCCGCTGTGGACGCGCTCACGGGAGCCGCCGTTGCGCCACCCAGGGTGATCTCGCTCGCGTCCCAGCTCTGCAGCACCGCGGCGGACAGACCCACCGCCCCCGGCGCGGAAGCGGTCCCGTCCTCGGAGATCTCGAGGCTCGGGGCGCTCACGTTGACCTGCGCCCCGCGCCCGCCGGCCGCGGCTGCCGTCTGCACGCTACCCTGCAGAGTGAGTGAGCTGGCGACCGCAGAGCTGCTGGACGCTACGACGTTCAGGTTCAGTGTGCCCGCATCCGCCGGCAACGGGACCGGGCCGCTGCCGCTTTGCGCCGCCGCCGTCGCGAAGTACGTGGACGCCTCGCTCACCGAGTAGGCGGCGAGCTGTTGCGCGTAGCCGCTCGGGTAGATGGCAAAGCCCTCGTAGAGGGTCGAGCCGGCGGATTCGTTCGCGCCGAAGGAGCTCAGGAACCCGGCAACCACCGGGACGCCGTTGCCGAGCGCGCCGATCTGGCCGCCGCTCGTGCTGGAATACGACGGCTCGATCTGGATCAATTGCGCGCCGGGCAACAGTGCATAGCGCGGCGGCAGCAGTGCGTAATAGCCGGCGGCGACGCCGGCGCCGCCCGACAGATACACCGTCTGCCCGCTGCCGAAGGTGCCACTTTCCTGCGGGTCGTGCGGCGCCGGGACACCAGGCTGCGAAGGCAGGATGGCGAACAGGCCGGGGATGTTGGCGGGGTCGCCGGAGCCGCCGAGGCGATCCTGGGTGCCGCCAGTGCCGGGCACCCATTCGTAGGCGTACAGGTCGCCGCCGCCGGTGAGGTTGACCGTCGCGTGCGGCTGCAGGATGAGATCCGGCGCCGTGAGGCTCACCGATTTAGCCGGGACTGCGCTGAGGAACGTGCTTGCGCCGCTGCCGGCCACGATGGAGACGTTGCCTGTGAGGCCGGCGGAGCTCGGCACCGGATCCCGATAGGCCCACTGCGCGCCATCGGCCTGAGTCTGTCCGTAAGGCACATCGAGTCCGGCGCCGCTCACCGATACGAGCGCGCCGCTGGAAAGCTGCAATGATTGATTCGCGGTGAGGTCGATCTGCCCGAAGGGAGCAAAGACACTGCCGCCCACTTCGATGCGATCGGCGGTCACGCTGAGCACACCGCCCGCGGAAAGCGGCGCGACGCTCGAGGAGCGGCTCTCGCCACCGATCACCGCGGGGTCGATGCTGATGCTGCTCGGCGCCGATCCGGCCGCCGCGGCCTGGATCGAGAAGCTCGTATAGGTGTCGGGATACACCCGTTGCGCCAGCAGGTCGAGCTCGCCCGCGACGGTGAGTGAGCCGAGCTCCGGGCCGCTCTGCGAGGCGGGGTAAGTCCCCTCAAGCTGAATGTCCCCGGAGCTTGACAGCGTGACTTCGTGAGTCTGATTCACCGTGACGTTGCCGACCAGGGTCAGCAGCTGACTGTCCACGGTCAGGCTGCCGGTGCCAGGCTGCAACCCCGCAGGCGGCGCGGCGGCGCTCGTCGAGCGAACGAGAGGGCTGCCGATCTCGACATCGGGCGCGCTGGCCACCGCGGCCAGGCCGGTCACGGCCAGCGTCTGTGTCTCCAGTGTGAGTGAGCGACCCAATGCGAGCGGCTCGCTGTTCGAGAACAGGATCTCCCCGGGAGCCGTGCCGCCGGCGTTGAGCGTCAAGGCGTCGATGCCGGTGCCGTTGAGGATCTGCGCGAGACCGATGGTGGCCTGCCCCGGCACGGGTGCGGGAGCGGCACCGGCATCGTTCACGAGCTCCATCACCAGCGGCTGTGAGGTAGCGGGCTGGCCGGGAATGACTTCGAAGCGCGCGAGATCGATCTCCAGCGAGCCGCCGCTCGCGGCTCCGGAGCCGCCGATTCCTGCCGTGCCTTTGAGGCTGCCGAGCAGCTCGATCGACTCGACCGAGCCCAGCTGCAACGAGCCGGCCGAGGTCCCCACGACCTCGCGGGTATAGGTCCCCGTGCCCGAATTGAGCACGTCCAGCGGCGCGCTCGTGCCGGAGAAGTCGATTTGCGAGCCGGCCGCCACGACCAGGTTGCCCCGATCGGCGAGCAGGCTCACGGTGCCCCCGTTGCTGACGGTTCCGAGCAGCAGACCCTGGAGATTGGGCGTGTAGACGGCACCCTGGGCACTCACGTCGATTACGGCCTGCGGCCCGATCGTGATGCCCAGATCCGGCTGATAACCGGGGTCGAGCGCCACATCGCCGTTGAAGTTGAATTCCGAGGGTGACAGCAGCTTGACGGCGAAGCTGCCCGAGGGCGCCAGCACGCTGCCGTCGAAGTAGATGCTGCCGGCTCCGGTGATGCTCACCGCGGCGCCGGGATCGGCGACGATCTGCGCGCCGCTCTGCACGTCGATGGCGCCGTAGTTCGTGTCGTTCAGGTTGGCATCGTCCGCCAGCCGCAGCGCCTGCAGCGACAGATTCGCAACGGGGCGCTGGTACGCCGGCAGCAGATTCGGCTGCGCGAACCCGAGCACCGTGCCGCCGCTCGGATGCGCCGCGGCCGAGGCAGCGAGCTGCAGGGTTTGGGTCTGCAGGTCGTAGAGCCCGCTGGCTACGCTCAGGGTGTCGGCGCTGGCAACCGACGGCCCGGTCGCGACCAGCGTGATGTTGGAGAACCCGTAGTCCGAGAGCAGCGGTGCATACAGTTGCAGCGAGCCGCCCGGGGAGGCGAGGTCATCGACGCGCTGCGGCTCGGTCCATGCGCTTCCCGTGCCCGGCGCCAGAGCGATGCGCGGCGCATCGATCGTGAAGCTGCCGCCGCTCGCCGTGCCGACACCGAACGCGCTGATCGCGGCATCAGTGCCGATGTCGATTGCTTCTCCGGGAGAAGGACTCGCATCGAGCGTGATCGAGCCGCCCGCGCCGTAGGTCGGCTTGCCGGTGCCCCGCTGCCAGGCGCCACCATTGGCCCGCAGTGTCACGCCGTTGCCGAGGGCCAGCTCGGCGGGAGACTGCGTCAGCTGCAGCTCGATGGTGCCGCCGTTCTGCAGAGTGGGAGCCGACCCGACACCGCCCGCCGCGAAGCTGTCGTTGGTCCATTGTCCGCTGACATCGAGCGTGACACCGTCGCCGATGTCCACGCCCAGCCGCAGTGCGCCCGGCGGCGAGTTGAGCGTCGCGTAGTCCGCCGCGTCCACCGTCGGGACGCTCGCGAAGATCAGGCTGCCGCCGAGGGAGGTGATGCTGGAATCGATGTCGACGCGCGCAGCCTGAACCTGCAGCGAGGTTCCGGGCGGCAGCTGCAGCGGCAGTCCCTGCGGCAACTGGAAGGTCGCGTTCGAGTCGAGCTGAATGTGATTGAAACCGTCGGCCGTCAGATAGCCGGCAGGAAGCTGCAGCGTCTGGATCGGCAGCGCCGCGCCATCGCTCACCACGACCGGGGTCGGTACGCTTACCACCTCGATGGGAGGGGCAAGGTAATCGGAGCCGTTGCTGCCCTCGCCGATCACCAGCGTGCCACCGAGCAGTGCCGCTCCGGTCGCGGTGCGCTGGTAAGGGCCGCTGACCGCAGCCGCGGACAAGCCGCCCTGCAGGGCGAGGCTCGGTGCGACGAATTGCACCGTGCCCGCGGCAGCGCCCTGTACATAGCCCGGCTCGTAAGTGCTGAGTCCCGGGGTGGGGATGATCTCCTTGACGCCCCAGTTGTCGAACGTCTGGGTGTAAGTCGGATTCACCACTCCGACATACGTCATGAGCGGATTGGCACTGCCGATGTTGTAGAGCTGACCATTGGCACCGATCAGCTCGGTGGTCTGCACACTGCCACCGAGGTAGGTGGTTTGGCCGCCCGAGACGTTGATCGAGGCGCCCGGCGCGAACACGATGTCCCCGCCGGACTTGAACGTGGCGCTGCCCCCGGTCTCGGTGCGTTGCGCGATGTTCTCCTCGACCGCGGCGATCGCCGAAGAGAGGTTCGCGATCGGGCTGCCCAGCCCGCCATCGGCACGGATGTCGATGGTGACCGTGTCGCCGCGCAGCGCACCGTTGCGCTGCGTCGGATCGTCCGCGAACTCGTTGGAGCGCAGCTGCACCTGGATCAGGTTCGCGTCCATGGGCAGCGTGGCATCGCTCCCCGACAGATCGATGGTCGTACCCGCATCGATCCGCACGCTCGCCGCAGGATCGTCGCCACCGGTGACGCCGACCGCGGGATCGCTGCTCGCGGTGACCGCAAGCGCACCGCTCGGGGCGCGGATCGTGCCCCCGTCCATGAAGATCTTCTGCCCGCTCAGCGTGACGGTCGAAGGCAGCTGGGTCTGCAGCGCAACCGCTTCGGCGGTGTCGGTGAGCTCCGGCAGAATTTCGATCTCGCTGTCCGGTCCGAGGGTGATCTGTCCGCCTTTGGTCTCGCCGTTGAGCTGTCCGCTGCTGACATTCGGTGCCGTGCCGGCAGTCAGCGTCACGGAACCGTTTGCCGCCACGGTGGTGGTCGCGGAGAGCCGCCCGTCCTGGTTGATCATGAGACCGGCAAGGGTGACGTTGCCGCGCGGCGTCGAGATCTCACCACTTGCCTCGTTGACGACGCTCGAGAGGAGCTGCGCGGCGGAGCTTCCCGCATCGACCTCGACGATCAGGCCGCGCAGCGCGTTGTTCGCGCTCGCCTGCAGGTACACACTCTGGCCGCCGGCGAGGATCACCTGGCCATCGGGTGCGGTGAGGGTGCCCGCGTTGTCGACGCTGCCGCCGGCGAGCAGCAGTCGTCCGCCGTCGGCGGCGGTGAGTTGCGCACCGGGAGCCACGCTGATGGTGCCGGTGTTGGGCAGCCGCGCGGCGCCGGGCGGGCCGTCGTCCGAGAAATGCTGGTAGCTGAGGGTGAAGGGCTCGAGCGCCGGCGCGCCGCCGACGACCGGCTCGAGGATGCCGTTGGTGAATGTGGAGTCGGTGATGTTCAGGGAGGAGGCGATCAGCCCGCCCACGTCGACATTGGCGCCGCGACCGAAAAGGAACCCGTTGGCGTTGATGAGATAGATCTGCCCGTTGGCCGTGAGATTCCCGAAGATCTGGCTGGGATTGCTGTCGTAGATGCGGTTCAGCGCCACGGCGCTCGCGGAGGGCTGCACGAACGTGACGGTACCGTCGGCGCCGATGTTGAAGCTCGCCCAGTTGAGCGTCGCGCTGCTGCTCGTCTGATTAACCGACAGGCTCCTGCCGGTGATGGTGGCGGAAGCCCGTCCCGAGGTTACGAAAGTCGGGTTCGCGCCGCAGGTCCCGGGCTGGCAGGGAACCGGCAGCTGCCCGGGCAGCGGCGGCGGGGGCGGCGGCGGGGGCGACGGCGGCGCGGCCTGCGCGGCAGAGTACGGCACGGCGATTGCACCGAAGAGGATGTGCCGGATCGTGCGCCGGAGGTCGTGCATCGCTCTAACCCTCAAGCCGGTCGTTCATGCTAGGTCACGAATGTGACGGCGGCGTGGCTGTCCGGATGGCGCCGGCCGCGGACGCACCGGCCCGCTCTAGAAGCTGCCGCGAACCAGAAACAGCACGCGCGCATCGCCGGCGTGCGTCACGCTGGCCGTGTCGAGCACGTGCGCCCAGGAGAGCGAGCCGGTGACCTTCTGCCCCGGCAGGAGGTCCAGGCCGCCGCCGAAGCTGCGCAGCTCGATGAAGGGGAGCTCGCCCGGCAGCGCCTCCAATACCTTGCCCCGTCCGGCGTCGTAAAAGATGTAAAGGTCGCCGAGCGTGCGCTCGCCGCGCTTCCAGGTCGGCGAGATGAGCTGCGCGGTCCCCTTGATGCCGCTGTCCACCAGCTCCTCTGCCTCGAAATAGCCGCGCACGCCGTCGATCCCCGCCAGGGAGAAATCCTCGTTGGCGATCAGGGGCTCCTCGGCACCCTGACCCGCCGCCCGCAAGCGCAGGGCGAACCCGGCGGGCAGCCGCCAGGTGGTCGTGAGATCGGCATGGAGGTCGAAGTAATTGGCGCGACCCTGGAAACGGTCGTTGGCAAACTCGGTCTCCTCCCCGACCAGTGGGCGGGCGCCGGCGTTGGCACCCAGCGCCAGGGACGTCGTGACCCAATCCGTGTGCGCGGCCAGCGCGTAGCCGGCCTCGAGGTTGAGGTAGGTGATCGGCGTGGCCAGCGCGGTAGTGGCGTTCTGGTTGATGGTATTGCGGAAATGCTTGTAGTCGGCGCCGAAGCTCACCGACTGCACGCTGTCGCCCGTGCCGGGAATCGCGTAGGCGAGCTTGGCGCTCCAGATCTCCCCGATGCCGAGCACGCCGAACGTTCCGGCAATGGGCACGTTGCTGTTTGAATTGACGTAGCTGATCGAAGCCTGCAGGCCATCGATGGGGTGCATCGCATAATTCAGCGCGAACACCCGCACCTGGGAGAAATCCTGGGGCGTGAACTGATACTGGAATGCGAGGCTGTCGAGCCGGCCGAACAGATCGTCGTAGCTCAGGCTCGCGATGCCGCGCAGCTCGTGCGTGTCGAGCGTCGCCTGGTTGTTCAATTCGAGGCTGCCGTGCAACGGCAGCTTGTCGTCGACGTTGAGGGACAGGTCCACGGTGCCGGGGGCGGAGCCCGCCTTCAACACCGGCACGACCTGACGATCCGCGGTCTCGCGGTTCACCGTACCGAGCTGCTCCTGCAGCTTCGAGAGCTGCAGGACCGTACCCGGAGTGGCCGCGGGCAGCTGCGCGATCACATCGCGCTCGGCGAAATATCTGGCACCGCCGATGGTGCGTTTTTCCAGCGTTCCTTCGGTCACGTGCAGGCGCACCACACCCTCGCGCACGGTCTGCGGGGGAATATCGACGAAGGCAGTGCCGTAGCCCTGCGCGTGATACAGATCCTCGAGCGCCTTGCGGGCGCCCTCCACGTCTTTCAGCGTTTTGGTGGTGCCGAGCAACGGATAGAGCACGCGATCGATGTCGCGCTCGGACAGCACGCTGTTGCCGAGCACACGGTATTCGAGCACGTCGAAGCTCTGCTGCGACGCGGAATCGCCCGTGGCAGCCGGCGGGTCTGCGAGCGCAGCGCCCGCTGCAAGCAATCCGGCGACGAGGATCGCCATCGAGCGGAACTGGGCGACTGGCGTCATCTTCACAGCATAAACAAAACTGGCCCCCCGGGGTCGGGGGGCCAGTGAAGGATCGCTCTTCTGTTGTTCAGTCGAGCATTACGGGAATTGCGTCGCGGTCACCACCGGATTGTTGCAGGTGATGCCTCCGCGGGTATACGGGTTCACGTACACCGTGGAGGTCGAGCCGTCCAGGTTGGTCCCGCCGCCGCCGGCCGTGACGACGTTGCTGGCGGGGTTGAGATGCACCGTTGTAGCCCCGTTGTACTTGAGGCCGCCGCCGAGGGCGCTGGCGATGTTGGGGATGGCGTCGACGTCGGCGATCGATGCCGTGGTCGCCCCGTTCTGCAGTCCGGAGACGATCGTCTCGATGGCCGTCTGGTCGGCACCGGTGTTGGCTCCGTTGTTGATGTACTGCGCCTCCACCCAGAACGGGTAGGTGCCCTGGGCCGCAGCGAGATTGCTGGGTGCGACGCCTTCGATCGTCACCCAGGTGAGATTCGCGGTCTGCGACTGGGCGGAGGTGCTGCAGCCGGCCACGCTGGTGCACTGCTGCGTGTTGTCGATGGTCGCGTAGGTCACGGCACCCGGCACCGTGTTGGCGTTCTTCAGCACGTCGCCCGTGGAGAAGTAGTTCGCCTGGGCCGGCTGGAAGATCGTGACCGAGCTGTTGCCCCCCGAGCCGCAACCGTCGCCCGCCAGCAGGATGTCGGTCGCTGCGCGGCTGCCCGAGCCCTGCTCGCGGTTCACGATGCGGATGGCGAGCGAGCTGGCCGCGGCCGTGACCGGCTTCAGGTTCACGTCATAGACCTGGCTCCAGTTCGTCACCTGGTGAGTCAGGATCGCGGCAAGCATCTGGCGGCTGAGGTTCAGCGGGGTCTCGGTGAAGACCGAGCTCGCCTCGTTGACATAGACCGCGTACACCTCGTCCATGATCCCGGCGGCCTTCAGGCCGAATACTCCGCCCGGATTGATCGGTCCCCAGATCGTCGTCGAGTAGGCGGTTGGATAATTGGAGCCGATCAGGGCCTGCGGCTCGACGTCGCCGATGCCGAGGTCCGGGATGTGGTAGCTCAGGGCACCGCCTGCCGTCACCGTGAACGAGTCGTCCACTCCGTTGGCGGTGCTCTCACCCTGTACGGTGATCGGGCACGACCCGCTGCAGGTACTGCCCGTGGAGGTCAGGGAAGGACCGTCGATCTCCGAGACCGGGTAACCGACCGCCGCCCGGGGCGAGCCGGTGGCGGTCGCATTCGCGATCGGCAGGAAGCCGGACACCGAGCCACCCTCGTAGCGCAGCCACACGTTGTAGTTGAGGCCCGCGTTGGCGGAACTCACCGCCGAGGACAGCGGCGTGCAGGCAATGCCGAGGAAGTTGGTGTTGGAGCCGTTGCTGGTGATGACGGTGGCATTGGAGGCCCCACCGCAGAAGTTGGTCAGAATGCTGTTCGTGAGGGCGACCTTGATCGCCGACGAGCCCATGATGTTGATGGTCGTGTTGGGACAGCTTGCGGTTGCGTTCGCAGCGTTACAGGTCGCCGCGATCGTCGAGACCGTCGGTGCGGCAGCAAAGCTTGCGCCGCTGCCGGCAACCGCCGCGGCGACTGCCGCGGCAATGTGAAGATTACGCTTCATGAAATTCTCCGGAAGTGTTGGGTAGCGTTAGCGGCGCTTCAGGCAGCGGCCACTTTGCGGCGCGCGATACCAGCCAGTCCCAGCAGACCGCTGCCGAACAGCCATACGGCGGCCGGCAGCGGCACGGAGGCCGGTGCCAGCGAGAGGCCGCTGCTGCTCAGACTCGCAACGAGGCTCAGCTGCTGAACGTTGTCGGACGTGACAGTGCCCTGGTCGGCCGCAGTCAGCAGGTAGAGATTCGCCGAGCCGAGGCCGTTGGTGGCCACCGAACCGGTCAGACCGTACCAGACGTGGTTGTCGTTCGCCGTGCTGCTGCTCGAGGCATTGAAGTTGGTGCCGCTGCCCGTGTTGGCGGAACCGTCCATCGTCCCGTACAGCGAGTTCGCGGTGGGCGTGGGGCTGAGGGAGATCTCGCCGTTGAGGTTCTGGACCGTGGTCTGGAGCCCGATACCCATTTCGTTCAGGTTGTAGCCGGTCAGGCTGCTCAGGGCGGAGATCGTCGCGCCGTTGCTCGCCGAGGTGATCACGACGGGCGACGAGGGATTCGTCGCCGTTCCGCCGGCCGCTTCGAGCGCCCAGACGACCGTCGTTCCGCTGGTCGCATACGAGAGGAAGCTGGTGAGGTTCGCATCGGCGAACGTGCCGCCGGTGCCGCCAGCGACATTGGTCGCCGACATGCCGGTGTCACCGGCGTAGGCCTTGACGAGCGTCGTGCCGTTGAAGATGTCGGCAAACAGGATGAGATCGCCGGGGTTGCCCGTGAAAGTGGAACCGCCCGGATTGGGCACCGTGATGGCGGCCTGCGCAGCCATGGAGCCGCCGAGCGCGAGCGCTCCTGCGACACCGAATTTGAATAGATTCTTCACTTGGACTCCTTCATCGATTAGTTAGTGATCAAAGCGGAGTGCGCCGCTGCCGCGTCGCTCTCCGTCGAGGTAGTTCTCCCTCTTGCGAACCGGACCTTACTGGCGCGACATGCTGCGCAGGTCATGTGGCATATGGGTGACGGAAATGTGATCCTTCACACACTCGCGGCGCGTGACTGGCAAACGTATGACAAACGCATGCGCTGGAGCCGACGGAGCATTGCCTCCGGCTTCGAGGTTTGCGCGCTAGGATTTCGCCGATGGAATCGCTGCAGACCGCGCTCAGTCTCCTGCGCGAGGGCCGCTTCGCCGAAGCCGAGGCCGTGTGCGCGCGCCTCGCCGCCGCGGGGCCGGATCGATATCCGGCGCTGACGCTGCGCGCGCAGCTGCGCCTCGACTCGGGGCGCGCCGAGGCCGCGATCGCCGACCTCGAGGAGATC
>Ga0335073_10007056_pt1 | contig 15750 bp, 22 predicted proteins | sample Lox_Sample_22_FD_207093 | JGI IMG/M metagenome (GOLD analysis project Ga0335073, IMG submission 207093) | Soil microbial communities from Loxahatchee National Wildlife Refuge, Florida, United States - Lox_Sample_2.2 | ecosystem: Environmental > Terrestrial > Soil > Wetlands | place: USA... | reverse complement strand
GAATTCGTGCCGATTGCCAAGCACAGCAACCGCGTGAAGTTCCTGATCCTCTCCGCAGTGGTGCTCGCGCTGCTGGCTGCATCCGCGGCTTTGTGGCTGAACCATCGGCGTCAGGCTCTTCCGCTTCGCGCCAGCGGCACTGTCTTGATTGCCGACTTCGAAAACCGGACCGGGGATCCGCGTTTTGATGACGCACTACTAACGGCATTCACAGTGAGTATCGGCCAGTCCCGCTATGTGAACATATTTCCGCGCAGCCGGTTGGAATCGGCGCTGAAGCGGATGGGGAGGTCCGGGACTGAGCGAGTCACCGTTCCGCTGGGGAGAGAGATTTGCACTCGAGAGAATGTCCGAGGCTTGATTGCAAATACGATCACGCGGACCGGACAGGAGTTCGAACTGACGACGCAATTGATCGATCCCGACACTGGAGCCGCGGTTCGCTCCTATAAAGAACGCTCTTACGGCGAGGATCACATACTCGATGCCCTTGACTCGATTGCCGAGCGGGTGCGTTCCGACTTAGGTGAGTCGCTTTATGAAATCCATCAGGCCAACCAGCCACTGCCTCAGGTCACAACAACTTCGTTGACAGCGTTGAAGGAATATACGGAAGCCTCGTCGCTTTGGTGGGTGCATACGAGGCCCAATGATGCGGTCGCCCTGTATAAAGCTGCGATCGAACTCGACCCTAATTTTGCCATGGCTCATGCGGCCTTGGGGCGGGCGTACTGCAGTTACATCTATTACCAAACCGACCTTGGGCGAAAGGAGTATGAAAAGGCACTGGCCCTTGGGTCGCGACTAACGGAGCGCGAAAAAATGATCATCGAGACCCACAGAGCTCTCGACCTCGATCATGTGGAGGAAGCATATGGTCTCTATCATTCCTATCTGGCCACCTACCCGGATGATTGGGACATGCTCCGGGACTATGCCAACTTGTTGCGGATGCACGGGCGCGAGGCGGAAGCCATTGAACTACACAAACGAATCCTTGCCATCTCGCCGGACGATACCCGCACCTGGATTGAGATGGCGACCGCGTACAGGGTGTTGGGAAACTTTGCTGCGGCTGTGCAGGCATACTCCCATGCCTTTCAGATCGAGCCGAATCAACTGACCGCCGGCAATGTCAACCGCGAATACGGCATGGCGTTGATTGGGAACGGCGAGGAGAAGAAAGCGGTCGCGGTCTTTTCCAATCTCCTTGAGCGATCTGATAAGCGTGAGGACGGGCTGCGTTCTCTAGCTCTTCTCGACCTTTACCACGGCAGGTATTCCAAGGCTCAAGTTCGTCTTCGCGAGGCGTTACAAGTCGACGAGAATACCCATAATGTCTTCGCGGCAGCGCGTATTCACTTCTTGATGGCGGTGGTTGCAGAGGGCATAGGTCAGAGCCGCATACGTCTTCAACAACTCGATGCTGCCGCAGCCGATCTCAAGATGATGGGGCCTAAAGTCGAGTGGGGCTCGATAGTCGGCCAGGAATATGTCCGCGCTGGAGCTCTAGCAAAGGCGGCAAAACTCGCGGAATTCATCACCCCTTTAGCCGACGCTCACGATAGTGAGCAGATAGGCTACGTGCATCTGCTGCAAGGAGCCATCGCCGCAGAAAAAGGGGAGGCCGGAAAGGCGGTTGCGGAGCTGACTCTCCTCACCGACCCCGCTTATGGCCATTCTTTGAATGGTCTCGCGACCGAGACGCTGGCGCACGCTTACCAACTGTCCGGCGATCTCGAACAAACTATAGTTTGGTATGAGAAGCTGGCGAGCCCGCTCGGGCCGCTGGCTTTCTGGGAACCGCAACAACGGTGGGCATCCACTCGCTACCAATTGGCCGTCGATTATCAAGAGCGGGGACAGACGAAGAAGGCACAGCAAACGCTCGCGATGCTGCTGGATTCATGGAAAGACGCGGATGCCAATCTTCCGCTACGAAAAGCCGCCCTGCAGTTACAGGCCCGGTTAGCGCAGTAGCCCCATAGCTGGCCACGCGAATTCGACCGCAAAACCCGGGGACCAACATGCGCATCGACTGGCACATCCCTCTGAGGTTTTTCCTCGATGCAAATCAAGAATCGTCGTTGGCTACTCTTCTAGTCTCGTTATTGGGTTTTTATCCGTCCAAGAAACCGCCAACAGATCAGAATGCAACCCAGAGCTAGGAACGCTTCATGAATGTCGGCTCGTTTCTCATAACGCACGCGCAGCCGCCGGAACTGGTTCAGCCAAGCGAAGGTCCGTTCCACCACCCACCGCCATCGCCCCAATCCACTGCCGTGCTCGCGCTGCCGACCCGATTGTGTGTTCGGCGACCGTGGCTATGACGCGGAGTCACGGTGTTGCGCTTCGCAAGAAGAGCGCAGACCCTCCCGGATTGAAGGAAGCTGCTGGAGTAGCGAACTGGTCGTCATTCGGCACCGCGATCCGCATTCTTGATTTGTTCCAATACACGACTCTCGATCGACCGGCTTGAAGAACCACGTTCACGCCCGGCCACGAACTATTGATTTTCCTATACATCTAGAACCACAATGCCGTCCTTCTAATGACCACGCCGAAGGGCGTGAAGCATCTAGAGCGTTGAGCGGCTCTTCAGAGTTTCGGCGACGTGTCATTTAGACGTTATTGTTACTCGGTCGTTTTGGGGATACGCTATTTCGTGTCCAAAATGAATCGTTTACTGAAGGAGCGACCGGCTCAGGTCCTACTATACTTCGCAGCCTGGACGCTAGTTGCATTATATCTCGCCACGGCCGTCGCAAGCCGCGCGGCCTACTACCAGCTTAGTGTTGAATGGCGTCATCTGGTGGCGATCTGGCTGACGGACGCCTATGTGTGGTCCTTGCTAGCGCCGTTTGTTTGGTTTCTAGCGAGTCGAATTCCCATTCGCCGAACAAACTGGGGACCTGCGGTTGCGGCGCACTTGGCCTTCGGTCCTGTTTTCGCATTGGTGGAAGCGGCCCTGTTCTCGCTAATCGCTATGGTGTTGAACTTCCGGATCAAACCCGGTTTTGAGGCCACGTTTCTCATGGTGTTGACTTTCGACTTTCATCTGGACCTGACGTTTTACTGGTTGATCGTCGGCCTACAGCACGCCGCGAGCGTTTATCGCGATTATCGGGAACGAGAAACGAAAGCCGCACAGTTAGAGTTACGGACCTCTGAACTGCAGAGGGAGCTCGTGCAATCCACACTGAGTGCTTTACGCATGCAGCTTCATCCGCATTTTCTCTTCAACACCCTCAACACCATAGTGGTGCTCGTGCGACAGGGCAGAACGCGTGAAGCCGACACGATGCTTACGCATTTGAGCGAACTGCTGCGCCGGACTCTCGACGAATGGGAAATCCGGGAGGTACCCTTGCGTACTGAACTGGAGTACCTAGGGCTTTACCTCGACATCGAGCGCGTGAGGTTTCGGGATCGGATGGTAGTCGAGATAGCCATGGCGCCTGAGACAATGGCAGCTCTGGTTCCTCCTTTCCTTTTGCAGCCCGTCGTTGAGAACGCTGTTCGGCACGGAATCGCAGCGAAGTCCTCTTCAGGCAATATTGTTCTTCGTTCTCGTCGGAGGGACTCGATGCTCGAACTTCAGGTCTCTGACGATGGTCCTGGACTCCCGCCGGTAGACCCCCCGCCGAATGGCGTAGGGCTGACCAACACACGCGCGCGTTTGCAGCAACTCTATGGCGCGTCGCAATCCGTGGAATTACAGAGCTCCGACCATGGCACTGTCGCCACGATTAGGATTCCCTATCATCGGGAGACCGATCCGCTCCTATGACATGTGATTCAAACAAGTCGATTTCGGTTCTGATCGTCGACGACGAAACACTCGCGCGCGAAGGCATACGCATGGTTTTGGAAAAGGACCCCGATATCAGCTTTGTGCACGAAGCGAAAGACGGGAAACAGGCTTTGCAATCCTTGCGCGCCCACAAACCAGACGTGGTCTTCATGGATGTCCAGATGCCCGAGATGAGCGGATTCGAGGCTCTGCAGAGTGCGAATATGGCGCGGCTTCCGGTTGTTGTTTTCGTCACTGCCTACGACAAGTACGCAATTGAGGCCTTCGAGGTGCAAGCTGTCGACTATGTCCTTAAACCCTACACTCTGGCGCGTCTGGGCCGGGCGATCGAACGCGCCAAGTTCCTGGTGATGAGCGAGCATAGCCGCCTGGACGCGAGGGTTCTCGCAGTGCTCCAGCAAATAGCACAGGGGTCGGAATACATAACGCGTCTAGCCGTAAAATCAGGCGACTCGACAACATTTCTGGAAGTCGGAACAGTGGACTGGATTGCGGCAGCAGAGAATTATGTGGAACTTCACTCCGGCAAGACGCGGCATCTCATACAGGTCACTATGAGTAGGCTAGCTAGCCGACTCAATCCGGCTATCTTCGTGCGCATTCATCGCTCGCTGATCGTTAACGTCAAGCGCATCCGCAGCGTTCAGCCGCAGTTTCATGGCGAATATCTCGTGACGATGGCCAGTGGAGAGCAGCTGCACTCCGGAAGGACCTTCCACGAAACGTTGCGTCGTCTAGTTTCGAATAGCTTCTAGTGTGCTGAGTCTAATGTTCGTTTACAAAAGCGAGCGACCGATTCCAGGATTTGGTCGGCGGACTTGGTCCATACAAAGGGTTTCGGATTCTGTTGTGATGGTCGATGAAGTGGCGAATCGCGTTCTCTAATTGCAGCGTGCTGCGGTGAACTCCGCGCCGGATCTGCTTTTGGGTCAACTCGGCAGACCAGCGCTCCACCAGATTCAACCAGGACGCCGAAGTGGGAGTGAAGTGCAGGTGAAAACGAGGACGCTTGACCAGCCAGCGGCGAATGCGTTGAGTCTTGTGCGTGCCGTAGTTGTCCAGGATGAGATGTACGTCGAGTTCTGCGGGCACGTTCTGCTCGATAGTGCCGAGGAAACGACGGAACTCGCGGGAGCGATGACGACCATGGAGTTGACCCAGCACTTTGCCGCTGGCCACGTCAAGAGCGGCGAACAGACTGGTCGTGCCGTGACGCTTATAGTCGTGGCTCCGGCGCTCGATCTATCCGGGCGCATGGGCAGAAGCGGCGCCGTGCGGTCCAGCGCCTGAATCTGGCTCTTCTCGTCCACGCACAGCACCAAGGCGCGGTCGGGCGGGTTGAGGTAGAGGCCGACGATGTCGCGGACTTTGTCGATGAACAGCGGATCGCGACTCAGTTTGAAAGCTTGGCTGCGGTGCGGCTGCAGGGAAAAGGCGCGCCAGATGCGGCTGATGCTGCTCTGGCTCAGCCCAGCCACGTGGGCCAGAGAGCGCGTGGACCAGTGGGTGGCGGCGGGCGATTGGCTTTCCAAGGGTGCGCGCCAGCACGCGTTCGACTTCGGCATCGCTCAGGCGGCGCCGGGTGCCGGGATGGGGTTCATCGAGCAGCCCATCGAGGCGCAGAAGCAAGAAGCGTTTTCGCCACTTGCCCACCGTTGCCAACGTGACCCGTACCCGGCGAGCGACCTCGGTATTGTTCCGCCCCTCGGCGCTGAGCAGCACGATGCAGGCGCGCAAGGCCAAGGCCTGCGCTGTCTTGGGACGGCGCGTCCACTCCAACAACTGCTGTCGTTCGGCGGGGACCAGAGTCAGGGGCGAGAGCGGGCGACCGAGAGCCATGCAGCTTCCTCCTGCTTATATCAGACGCAAGAAGAACCGTTACTTATTACACGAATATTAGACTCAGAGCGGCCTCATAAATGGGTATCGATAGGGGCTTGAATTCGCTTGATTGTCTCAACACAAATTCAGTCTTGTTGTGCGAAGATCGAAGACATGCGGCCTTCCGTCATATCTACGTCGCAGGCACCTTTGTTTAATGCCATAGAGCAGAACCTGCATGAACATATCGCGTTTGTGCAGAGATCGACGCCCGGCATGACTGTGCTCGACGAAGGGGATCTGCTTGTGGTCGACTCCGGCTTATCCTCAAATACGTTCAACAAGATCGCTCGTGCTCGGTTGCAAGAACCCGAAGTTGATCGTCGAACAAAGGAGGCGTTAGCGTATTTCACGGGTGTTGAGCGACCTTTTGCGTGGTGGGTCGGACCTGGTTCGCGGCCCTTGGACCTCGAAAATCGATTGCGTGAGCATGGTCTAGAAGCCACGGAATACGAACTGGGCATGGCGATGGAGCTAAGTGAGCTCCCCCCGAAACTCGATTGTCCTGGAGACCTTACAGTTCGGTGTGTCACATGCCTTGAAGCATTGACGGACTTCGCTAGCGTGTTTGCTGCGAACTGGCAACCGCCCGATCCGGCTGTACTTGTGTTCTACAAGAGTGCCGCCCCAGTGCTGCTTGAAGACCGATGCCCCATGAAGCTCTTTATGGGTTATCTGGACGATGAACCAGTGGCAAGTAGTGAGTTGTTTCTCAGCGGAAGGATTGCAGGGTTGTATTCTGTTTGTACGAGAAGAGAGTGCCGGGGCCAAGGCATTGGTTCCGCACTGACCTGGGTGGCACTTGACTACGCTCGTTGTCGAGGCATCCCGACCGCTGTCCTGCAGTCCTCGAACGACGGAAAGGGCTTGTACACTCGCCTCGGATTCAGTGCCTGCTGCGACTTTGCCGAATTCACTACGGACTGATGCCATATTCCAATCGCCGCTTCTTCAGCGGATCTCACATTTGGCGGAAGAGGATTTTCATACAACCCAGCCGCACCATACCGAAAAGGTTTTCGACGTGATACTCCCAGCGGATCACCAACCGTCGGAAATTGTGCAGCCAAGCAAATAGCCGTTCCACTCGCCAACGCTTGCGGTAGCGCCGCAAGGGACGACCATCCTGGGTGGGTTTACGACGCTGCCCGCGATGAGGCGCGATCATCTCGACTCTGTAACGGTCGGCCAGATTTTGATCCAGTCGGTCGCTGTCGTACGCCCTGTCGCCTATCAGTCGTTCGGGGAGGAGGTCGAGGAAGCTTTGCCCAAGGACTCCTTCGACCAGTTGGCTTTCGCGCGGCGAAGCGCTTTCCACGCTAACGGCCAGAGGAAGACTGTGATCATCGGCGATAGCCATGATTTTCGTGCCCTTACCGCGTCGGGTAGGCCCGACCGCGAGGCTCCCTTTTTTGCTCCCGTGAAAAAGGCATCGATGAAAGCCTCCTCCAGTCGCAGCTTTCCTCGGGCGCGCAATTCCTCGGCCAGCCCGCGCAAAATCTGTTCCAACTTGCGTTCGCGCACCCACTGCTGGAAGCGGCGATGGCAGGTCTGATATGAGGGATATTTCTCCGGCAGCTCGCGCCACTGCGCCCCCGTGCCCAAGACCCACAAGATTCCGTTGAGCACCGCTCGTGTGTCTTGCCACGGACGACCACGATCGTCGACACGCCGCTTCGGCCGCAAGATTGGCTCGATCAGTTGCCACTGGGCATCGCTGAGTTCCCATCGTCCTCGCATGCCCTCCTTCTGCCCACTTTCCCGCATGCTGGAAATAGCTAAGTAGGTTCAACCACCATTTATGAGACCACTTCTAGTCTCCTGAGTCATTGATTTCTTGCATATTGTTTTTGCCATGTACCACCAGAGTGCACGAGGCGAAGCGGCCAATGCTGCTGAGAATGGCATCGGCGGTCTTGGTCCATACAAAGGGCTTAGGCTGCTGATTGTGAAGGGCGATAAACTCAGCGATGGCAGATTCCAATTCACGCACGCTGGAGTGAGAACCGCGCTTGATCTGACGTTGCGATAATAGAGCGAACCAACGTTCCATTTGGTTCAGCCACGAACTATGGGTGGGAGTGAAGTGCAGGGTGAAGCGCGGGTGACGCAGGACCACTTGCGAATTTTCTCCGTCTTGTGGGTGGCATAGTTGTCGAGCACCAGATGAACCGCCAGATCCGCAGGAAGCGCACGATCGATATGCTGCAAGAACCTGTGAAACTCGATCGCTCGATGACGCGGCCAACACTTGCCGATCACCGACCCGGTGGCGATGTCCAAGGCAGCGAAAAGACTGGTGGTGCCATGGCGGAAGTAGTCGTGGGTTCGACGTTCGACTTGTCCCGGCAGCATGGGAAGGATAGGCTGACTACGGCTCAGGGCTTGGATCTGACTCTTCTCATCCACACAGAGGACGATGGCATGATGAGGTGGGTTCATGTACAAGCCAACGATGTCGCGCACCTTGTCGACCAGCAGCGGATCATTCGATAGCTGGAAGGTCTCGCTGCGATGGGGGCGCAGTCCGAAGGCCCGCCAGATCCGGCTGACGGTCGATTGACTAAGTCCGGTTCTGGCCGCTAAGGCTCGACTGCTCCAGTATGTGCTTCCTTTCGGAGTTTCCTCCAGGGTGAGGCGCACCGCACCTTCCACCTTGTCGTCCCCGATCTGACGCGGCGCTCCCGGACGCATCTCATCCCCCAAAGCGGCAATCCCGCCACGGATAAAGCGATTGCGCCACAGGCCCTCGGTGAACCCGGAGGTGCGCAACTTAGCCGCTACGGCAGCGTTGTTGTGTCCCCTGGCACACTCCAAAACGATACGGGCGCGAAAAGACAGGGAGCGTGAGCTGCGCGACTGTTGCACCAGCTGTTGCAACGCTAATTTTTGCTCGGGGCTGACGACAAGTTTGTGCTTGGTAGGACGTCCTCGTGGATGGGACATGATCCACGATACTCTCCCTCCAATATTTATGCCGCTATTTATGACTCATTAGACTGGTGCCTCGTGTAGTTTCTCCTGAGTGTCCGTTCATCCATAGAAAGAGCCGGTTCGTCAGTAAGAGTGTCCTTTCGGTCCCAAATCGTTCGCAGCACAAATCTTTTTTCAGTACATTCTCGCAATGGGCGGGACAGGAGTGCGCAATGATTCAACAACCTAAGAAAATAAGGAGCCTCCAATGACGTTCGACCACTGGAACCTCAAAAGCTGGAAATCTACGCGAAGGGCGGTTTGCGCTACAATTTTACTTTCGTCTGCCGTTGGATCTCTTGTTGCTGCCCGCCTGGCTCACATTAACCATGTGCAGGCCGATAGCAATCGCCTTTTTGAGATGCACATCTACCACGCCTTGCCCGGTAAATTGCCGGCATTTGAGTCACAGTTTCGCAACACGACTTCAAAGCTACTTGCCAAGCATGATCTGAAGATTGTGGGTTACTGGGTGGTGGAGAATACACCCGCCTGGGACAACACCTTCATGTTCATCGTGGCTCATTCCAGCCAGCAGGAAGCGACAAAGAACTGGGACGCTATGCGGGCCGACCCGGATTTTCAAGAGATCGTTAGAAAGAATTCCGATCCGGCTAGCAAACTCGTGGACAAAATAGACGTGTTGTACATGCGGCCGACAGATTTTTCACCGATGAAGTAAGGCGGTCTTGAACAGGACTCGATTCGCACAGCAGACGCATTCTCGACCAGGACGTTTTCTTTGGCGGACGGGTGCGTCAGTTTGGTACTGCCGATCCTAAGTTAGCTATCTGCCGAAGTATATTGACGTAGTTTCCGCTGTTGTAAACTTCGACCTTATCTGAACCACTGATAGCGGTGGATTGGTGTAGTTGGTTGCCGTGCAAAGCACAGGGGAGAGTGAATCTATGAAAACAAACCACAAGCTGGCGCTGGCAGTACTGGCTGGCGTCTTGATCGGCATTGGTGGCGCCAGTGCGATTCATGGACAGCAAGTCAAGATGCCACCTGCCTACGTCATGGCGGAAGTCCAAGTAACGGACCCCATTGCCATAAAGGAATATTCGGAGAAGGTCCCGGAAACGCTAGTGCCTTTCCATGGTCACACTGTCGTTGCGGGTGGAAAGACTCAGGCTCTTGAGGGCGAGCCACCCAAGTTCATTGTGGTAATCGCTTTCGATAGTATGGAGAAGGCGCGAGGCTGGTACGACTCACCAGCCTATGCGGCGATCAGGCCGATCAGGCAGCGCGCAGCGAACAGCCGCCTATTTATTGTCGAAGGTGTCACGCCCCAGTGACGCGGTTCGTGTGCAGATTGGTGGCGATCCACATTGTTTCGCCGTCGAAGGTCAATCGAGCGAAATGCGTAGAACCTTGAAGGGGGTGGCCATACTGGCTACCATTGAACTGCTTATTATGAATGTTCTCGCGATGGCGCAGGCTGCGCCAAAAATCCTCCTGATCGCCCGCGAGCCGCTAAATCCTAGTGCGGAAGCAGAGTACGACCGCATCGAGTCGCAAACCGCAGTGCTGGCGCAGGAGATGGCGTGTCCGCATCCGTACCTCGCGCTGCAACCGCTATCCGGTACGCAGAATGAAGTCTGGTGGTTCAGCGTGTTTGACTCTGAGGATGAGCTAAATTCGGTCGGCGAGGCATACAAAACGAAGGAAGCGCGGAACGCTGCGCTCACCAAGAACCAAAAGCGGAAAGAGTGATCAACGGGAAAGGTCATTGAGCATCTCGCTGATCTTGAACTACACGCGGACTCGCAGCCGTGGGCGATGGGACGAGCGAGATATGTCGTAGTCGCTATCAATCCCGTGACGCGGCTGAGCGGTAGTAACGTGTTCAAAGGGCGAGATGGCACGCACTACGAGATCTTGACGGCGAATGCGCGCGAAGAAGCCGAGCGGGTCGGGTGTGGAAAGAACTTTGTCCTGCTGGAAGTGGTGACGCGGTGGAGTTTCCCGGCGAGAGAGTGGGTCGACGGGAATCGCGAGATGTGGAAGGGAAGCGATTCGAAGCGTTGGAAAGCTGTACTTGCTTGCTCGCCCTGTGACCGGAATCACATCTCCTAGCAGATCTTTAGGACAAGAATGGGCGCATGCCAAGACTTACACTCACCGCATTCATACTCTGGAGTTCCGTCGGATCACTTGCGGCACAGAGCGGTTTCTGGGCGCCGTTTGTCCCGCCACATGCTCGGTACCAAATCGAGTGCCGCTTCAATACTCCGACGGAGCTGAGTGGCAATGAAACGATTCATTTTCGTAATACTACCAAGCGTGCTATGGAGCGTTTGGCCCTGGCATGGAGCCTTGGTCCAAACAAAACGGTGAGCGTGACAGCAGACGGGAAGCCCGTGGTTGTGCTCTTTCCGCCCGGCGACAAACAAAGTAATAGTCCCCTCTTATTGCAGTTGCCCGAGTCATTGCAACCGGGAGCGGAACTCGAATTGAAGGTGGAATTCCGCAACGCTGACCAAGGCAATTTGGATAAGGGTAATTGGCTGTGGCAAAGCTGGTATCCACAGTTGTGGTGGGGATTCGGAACGGCGGACGACTATGAGGCGCGGTTCACGGTTCCTTCAGGTTGGGGATTGGCCACCAGCGGGGTCTTGGAGCCATCGTCAGGAATTTGGAGAGGAAAAGACGTACGAGACTTCGCCGTCTGGATCTTCGATGAGAAGAAATATGTCGTGGATCGAGCCGCGGCAGGCGACGTGCCAGTTAGCGTGGTCCACACGGCGGCAGTGCAAAGTGCGCTCAGCTGGTGCTTCAGACCGCCGTCGATGTGATTGGGTTCTACCGCAAACGATTCGGGTTTTATCCGCATCGATCCCTCACCATTATTCCCGGCATGGATTATCCGGCAGGTGGGTATCCCGTTGCGACGGCGATGATCGCCATTCACGGCGAAGAACAGATGGAGAAAAAACCTGAAGCACATTTCCGCTGGATCACGGCGCACGAGATTGGACACATGTATTGGTCGCAATATGTACTTGCCGAGGGGGAAGATGACCTGAATTGGCTGATGATAGGCTTGGGTATTTTCGCCGATCGGGAATACCGAAGGGCGCGAGGGATTGAGCCGCCAGTGGGCAACCTGCCTGCGGGATACGTGGGGGGCAGGAAGGATGGAATCGATACCACGATGGATCTCTCGGACGAGCAGCAGGAGCTCATCGAATGGGATTTTAATAACGTCGTGGAGCACGGCAAAAGCAGCGCGATGATGGATGCGCTGGAATCCACTATTGGTGCGGATGTGTTTGACCGTGCGTACCGCCGTTCTCTGCGAGAGTTTCACGGGAAGCGGATGAATTGGCAGGATTTCGAGAAAGTTTGTGAACAGGAGAGCGACGAAGACCTGGGCTGGTTTTTTGAGAGCTGGGTCCGCACGAATGAGTTCGCTTACTATCGGATTACCAAGCAGGTATCGACTCGAACAGACAGCGGCTGGCGCACAGATGTAGAAGTTGCCTCCAGGGGCACACAACTGGCGCGCGTACCCGTGGTCGCGACTTTCACGGACAACTCGCAAGAAACGCTGCGCACGGACCGGCTCGCGGGGGTGAGCACCTTGGTTTTCGAAAGCAAATCAGCTCTGAAAGACATAAAACTCGACCCAACAAACAGTTTGTGGATGCTTGATTCTGAGCCTTCACTATCCGCGCCTGATTTGGAGCGTCGAGTTCTTCGGATGAAACTCACCGATTCGGGAGAAGAAGCACTTCAGCTCATGCCGAAGGCAAGGGAACTTCGCCTTACAAATTCGCAGGCATGGCGACGTCTTGGACTCATGCTCTACGATGCCAGACATTACCCTGAATCCCTCGAATGCTTCCAGAAAGCGTTCGAGACTACGCCAGACAAGGATTACCAGTTCATGGCCTTAGCCTGGCAAGGATTATTGCTCGATCTACTTGGTCGGCGTCAAGCTGCAATCGCAGCGTACAAAACGGCGCAGGCTAACGGTTCGGAACAAATATTTCGCCATGATCAATATAAGCTAAATATCGACCAGAAGTGGGTGGCAGAGCGTCTCCAAACTCCGTTTCAAAGAGAATAGCAATCACCCATTCGGTTCTACAAATTGAGCCGCGCTGACACCCGGCGCGATTGCGAGAGAGTTGCGCTGTAGAAGCACAGCTCAGGCTTTTCGAACAATGCTGGTTTATGATGCCTGCGCGAACGAGCTCGAAGATGAAACACCTTCTTTGTTTCGGGTCGATGCTGTTATTGATGATGCCCGCGCACATGTTGGCACAGAGTCCTTTTGATGGCACTTGGAAGATCAACCTCGCCGAATCCCAGTCTTCGACAAAGCCCGCCGTTTATTTGTTGCAAGGCGGCACATATCATTGCCCGACCTGTGATCCGCCGCTTGAGATTCCAGCTGACGGCGGTGACCATAAGATCACCGGAGAACCGTGCTATGACACCGTCAGTATCAAAGTCGTGGATGATCGGACGACGGAGGAAATTGACAGAGAAATGGCAAAACGGTTGGCACTACAACAATGGCTCTCTCACTCGACGGAAATACAGCCACGGTCGAGTGGACGGAAAGCTGCAATGCCCAAGGTGACGTAGTTGCGGGAAAAGACGTCATGGCTCGCGTGGCACAAGCCCCGCGTGGAGCGCATGCGATTTCGGGTTCATGGCGGATTACGAAGCGTTTGAACCGATCCGAAAACGCGCTCGTCGCAACCTCAAAACTTGAAGGCAACACTTTCAGCTTTGCTGATCCGACAGGGCAGGTTTACACGGCGAAGTTGGACGGAACCGAGACGCCCGTCAAGGGCGACCTTAGCGGCACTATGGTCTCGGTAAAGAGGATTGACGAGAACACGATTGAGGAGACCGATAAACGCGATGGGAAAATAGTCGAAGTCACTCGCTTTACGTGCTCTGCTGATGGAAAAACGATGACCGTTTCTATGGAAAACAAGGTAAATGAGACCACCCGGCAGTTTGTCGCGCACAAGCAGTAGGCTCAATCACGTGGCGAACGATGATGAGGAATGCTCGCGACCTGTGGAGCATGCCGAGACCGAGAATCGTCTGTTCCTGTAGCTAACCTGCGAAATCATTGAGGTGGTATCTTTTCGGAATGCCGAAATCGGCTCGCAAGCGCAAATTTATCGTCTACGTAGCCATTAGTGCTGACGGTTTCATCGCCCGACGAGACGGCTCTGTGGAGTGGCTTGACCGTCCACACCCGAAGGGTGACTACGGTATGCCTGAATTCTATCGTTCCATCGACACCTGCATTCTGGGGCGCAAGACCTACGACCTCATGGTGCGCTTTGGAATGGCTGAAGGGTACGCGAAGAAGAAGAATTACGTTTTCTCGCGCACGCTGTCCAAAGCTGCCAGCCCCAAGGTGAGTATCGTTAGCGAAGACGTGACCGCGTTTGCCGAACGGCTCCGCTCGGAGAAAGGCAAAGATATTTGGCTGGTGGGCGGGGCTGAGCTTGTTGCCGCCTTTCTCGATTCTGGGCAAGTGGATGAGTTCATCATTCATGTGATCCCGACGATGATTGGAGAGGGGATTCCGCTGGTTGCACCATGCCATCGAGACCTCGGTCTGAAACTGCTGGCGACCAAGAGGTTCCCCGATGGGGTGGTCAGGCTGCATTATGCCGTCCTCGATAGAGGAAGCACCGATTAACTGGGTGCTGATGTGCTCCTTTTCTACAGTTCCAGACCGCGAGCTTGAGGAAGAAAAGAACCCCGGCACCCCACGCATCCGCTGCCCGCTCTTCGGATGGTCGCCCTGCGAGGAGGACAAAATGGTTCTGCGAGTGTGGCAATGAGTGGAATACCTTCGACACGGGAGGAGTGTGCCCCGCTTGCCTGCACCAATGGACTGAGACGCAGTGCCTATCGTGTAGTTCGTTGGTCGCAGCATTCGGATTGGTCTCCACGTAAAGGAGAATTTCTTGTGTGGCTTCTTCCGCATTCAAGAGCGTACCAGTCCCGAAACCTATACCCGTTTGATTGTCGCGAACCAAGCTGGTACGCCTCCATGGTGGATTCTCGCCTGAATCCTGTCCGGTTCGATGGCGGCGACAGCCCATCCATTGCTGGCGTTGAATACCGCTCTCAATTCTTCCTGACTGATCGGGTGCGGACCTGTATCGGAACCCTTGTCGCTGAAGCACAACACATACAACGTTCCACCGTGCTCAGTCACCGACGCTAGACTCGCCGCATATCGTGTTCGCTCGTCGAGGTCGTCGAAGGTGTGGAACAGTCCGCAGTCCAGCACCGTCCGAAACTTGCGCCCCAAACGCTCCAACTGCAACGCATCAGCCGCAGCGAAATCAGCCTTAATCCCACGGTCGGCTGCTTTTTGTCGGGCGATCCCCAGTGCCGTCTCAGCCACGTCAAAGCCCAGCACCGATAACCCCAGCGCGGCGACGTGAAGAGCGTTCTCCCCGGTTCCGCATCCCGCATCGAGCACCGCTCCGACGAATCCGCCTTCAGATGCCAAGCGCACCACTGCTGGCTGCGGCTGACCAATATCCCAAGGCGCGGGCTCGTCGCCACGGTACGATGCATCCCAAGGTAGTCCCGACCGTCGTTCGTGACTGGTTGGGTGCCGACCACTGAACGGATCGCCAGCGGCGGTTCCAGATTGATCCGACATCTTCGTTCTCTTCCTGCGACTGGTTTTGACGCTCATCGTAGCACTCTAATTCACGTAAAATCGGCGCTATTCCGCGCTGCTACCGGAGGGCTTTTCGATTGGCAGCCGATGGTCGCCGCATTCGGACTGGTACACAACTTGATCCGACGCTCAACGAAGCAATCTCAGAAGTTCATTCACGTTATCGCTTACCGTATGGCGGGCGGTGTCGATCACAATGTGTTCACGTTGCCACGGCTCATATTCCCTTGAAATTACCTCGCCCCAACTGGGCAGTTTTAGACCGGAGATGTCAGAGACTCTGTTTTCGACTCGCCGCCGATGCTGTTGGGGATCTGAGCATACAATCTCGACCTCCACGGTTCTAGCCTGCGCGATTCGCTACGCCGATCCAAGCATCACGGCTTATCTGAACGGGATT
>Ga0335073_10007054_pt1 | contig 15753 bp, 13 predicted proteins | sample Lox_Sample_22_FD_207093 | JGI IMG/M metagenome (GOLD analysis project Ga0335073, IMG submission 207093) | Soil microbial communities from Loxahatchee National Wildlife Refuge, Florida, United States - Lox_Sample_2.2 | ecosystem: Environmental > Terrestrial > Soil > Wetlands | place: USA... | reverse complement strand
ACGTCCTCAGCATGGACTACGCGGACTGGCAGGCGCTGCACGAAGGCTACGATCCGCAGCGCACCGTCATGTACCGCAAGATCCTGGTGGAGGAGGGCAACATCCTCGAGTTCTTCAAGACGATCTACTTCTTCACCGAGTGCCTGGGCATCATCGGCAGCGTGCCAGCGGGCTTCCGCACGCTTGCCGTGCGGTAACGCCCTCGCCGGGTCCCGGCCGCGGTCACGCGGCCGGGACCCGGGCTCGTTAAGCGCGGCCTGGTGCCGGCCTCGTTCGGCGCGGTCTGTCCGACGGGGTTGCGCGACGGGCCGTGGACACGTTGGAATCAGCGAGTACCGGATTTTCCTAGGCAGGAGGGCTCTGGATGCGTATCGGGCTTACCGGTGGTGCCGCGACAGTTGACCGGATCGTCAGTCAGGCCAGCCGGGCCGAGGCGGACGGTTTCACCAGCATGTGGTACCCGAGCGCGGCCGGCGCGGGCGACCCGCTAGCGGCGATGACGCTGGCCGGGCGGGCCACCTCGGCCATTGAGCTGGGCACCGCGGTGCTGCAGTCCTATGCCTGTCATCCGGTCCTCCAGGCCAGCCGGGCCAACGCCGTCGTGTCCGCCATCGGCACTCCCGGCCGGTTCACCCTCGGCGTCGGCCCGTCCCATCAGGTTCTCGTCAAGAACCGGCTCGGCCTGTCGTATGACACACCTGGACAGCACACCGACGAGTACGTCCAGATCCTGGCCGCGCTGCTGCGCGGCGAGCAGGTGAGCTTCACGGGCAGGGACTTCCGGGTCGAGGCGGGGCCGCTCCCCCTTCCGGACGGGGCGGAGATCCCGGTTCTGGTCGGGGCCCTCGGGTCCCGGCTGCTGCGGGTAGCCGGCTCCTACACCGCCGGGACGATCTTGTGGATGGCGAACGCCAGGGCGATCGAGACGCACGTCGCCCCGGCGATCCGCAAGGCCGCCGCTGACGCGGGCAGGCCCGCGCCCCGGATCGTGGCTGGGCTGCCGGTCGCCGTGCACGACGACGACGCCGAGGCCAGGTCAGAAGCCGCCCGGCAGTTCCGCGCATACGGCGAACTGCCCAATTACCAGCGCATCCTGTCCCATGGCGGGATCGCCGGGCCGGCCGAGGCGGTCATCGTCGGCGACGAAGACAGCGTCGCCGTTCAGGTGCGGGCATTGTTCGAGGCCGGCGCCACCGATGTCTGGGCGGCCCCGTTCCCGGTCGGCGACGACGCGTCCGCGTCCCGGGCCCGGACCCGTGCGCTGCTGGCCAGCCTGGCACGAAGCTGAACGCGTCCCTGTCGGCGGGCTCGCGCCGGAAGAAGACCTATGCCGGGTGGTAAGAGCGGGAACGGATGGGTGACCTGCGAGCAGGGGCACCAGCACTGGGGCCTGTTCGGAGCCGCCGGCGTGCTGGTTTACGTGCCTCACCCAACGGACCAGGCGCTGAGCCAGGTACTGCTGCAGCACCGCGCACAGTGGAGCCATCAGGGTGGAACGTGGGCGCTGCCAGGCGGGGCGATGGACAGTGAAGAGACGCCGGCCGAGGCGGCGCTCCGCGAGGCGGACGAGGAAGTCATGCTCGATCCGAAGCTGGTCGTGCCGCGCGGCATGTACACAGACGACCACGGCGGCTGGGCATACCACAGCGTGCTGGCACAGGCGGCGGAGCCGCTGCGGGTCCACTCCGACGACTTCGAATCCGACGGTGCGGCGTGGCTGCCGGCCGTCGAGGTTGACCAGCTCGACCTGCATCCCGGGTTCGCGGCGAGCTGGCCGGTGCTGCGTGAGGCGCTGTCGCCGCTGACGGTCTTCGTTGACGGCGCCCGCTTCGTCGACGGCGCCCGCATGACGGACACGCGACCAGGGGCGGACAATCCGGCCGAGGCCGGCCGCCGGCTGCACGCACAGCTCACTGAGCTGATCCGCACGGGAATACCCGTGCTGCCGGACACTACCGCCGCCCCGTTGCTCGCCCGCTGGTACCCGGACTATGTCCTGGTGCTGGGAGAGGCGGCCGCGGCCGCGGCGGCGAACTCAGCGGCCGCCGACGCCGCGCGGGCGGCGGACAGGACACCACGAGCCAGTTGGAACGAGCCGCTGACGGTGCGGACAGCCGAGATCAGGATCGTCGCGGTCGCGGACGGCGCACGGGCCGGCGACGTGATCAGCGACCTGACAGAAAACACGCCGGGACGCCGCGTCGTGGTCAGTGACCGCCGCGCCGTTCGTGACCGCGGGGCCGCGGCGGGCGCCGCCGTGACCGGCCTGAACTGGCTACTTGGCCTGCTCAAGCCGGGCTGACCAAGCCGCGGCCGGCACGGCGTGACGGCGGCCTCGGCAATGCCCGCCGCCACGGTGACTCATTGCGCCGGTAACGCGCTCTCGCTGCCGGTCGGCGTGCGGCGGGCGGTGAGGAACAGCTCGGCCAGCTCGCGGGTGGTGGTGGCGTCTTCCGCGGCCTTGTCATCGCGCCAGCGGCCGGTGAACCGGGGAAAGCGCATGGCCAGCCCCGCGTCGTCCCTGACCTGGCCCCAGGCGGCGGTGTAGTTCGGGGAAAGGGTCAGCTCGGCGCTGAGGATCTCCAGGACCAGGCCCGGCTCGAACCAGAAGTCCGGCTCCTGGCGGGTGTCGACCCTGGCGGGCTTGTGCGGGCTCATCAGCGGTGCCAGCCGGGCGGGCAGCGCGGCCAGGTCGGCGTCGGAAAACCCGGCGCCGCACTTGGTGACGGCGCGGAAGATGTCGCTGTCCGCGTCGTAGGCGGCGAGCAGTACCGCGCCGTAGACCCCTGCGCGGCGGCCGCGCCCGGCGAAGGCGCCGATGACCACCAGGTCGGCGGTGTCCGACAGTTCGGTCCTGTAGTCACGCTTGAGCTTGATCCACTGCCAGCCGCGCGCCCCCGCCTGGTAGGCGGAGTCGGGCCCGGTTGACTTGCACACAAGGCCTTCGCACCCGTCGGTGACTGCCTGGGCGAACGTCGCGTCCAGTGCGGCCGGGTCGGTGATCTCGGTGGCGGTGGTCAGCCGCAGCCGCGGCGAGAGGGTCAGAGCCGCCTCCAGGGCGGCCCGCCGCCGGGGGTAGGGAAGCATGGTCAGGTCCTCGCCGTCGGCGTACAACAGCTCGAAGCAGAACAGGGCCACAGGCACGTCGCGGACGGCCTGGTCGATGCCGTGCTTGCGGCGCCGCAGCATGACCTCGCCGAACGGCCGCAGTTCGCCCGCTGCCACGTCGTACGCGACGATCTCCCCTTCCAGGATCGCTTCGGCCGGCCCGAGACCGGCTGCCAGCAGGTCGACGACGTCGGGGAACTGGTCGGAGATCTCCTCAAGCCGCCGGGTAAACAGCTCGATCGTTCCGTCGGCGGTGCGGTGCGCCTGAACCCGGACACCGTCGTACTTGTACTCGGCCGCGCAGCGCCCGCCGAGCCGGGCCAGGATCTCTCCGGCGTCGGACAGCCGCTGGGCCAGCATCACCCGCACCGGGTTTCCCGGCTGGACCCGCAGCTGTTCCACCGCGGCCAGCCCGCCGTTCACCACGGTGGCGGCTACTTTGCCGAGGTCGCAGCAGATGTTGTAGCCGCGCTCGAGCACCGGCCTGGCGGCCTTGCCCCCAGCGTGCACCTGGGCCAGCGCGTCCAAGATGGTGGGCGTGCCGATGCCCAGTCGCAGGTTCCTGGTCACCAGGCGGAGCAGGTAACGGGCCTCCAGCGGGGTAGCGCGGGTGAGCAGCCCGCCCAGCAGCTCAAGCTTGCGGGCCTGCGAGCCCGCCCCCGCGGCGGCGGCGATCTCGCGCAGCGTGCAGACCACCTCGGTGACCTCCAGGCCCGCCGCCCGGTCGCCGGTCCCGTCGCCGGGAAGAGCGAGCAGATGCTCCGCGGCCTGGCCTAGGTCGCCGGTCTCCCGCACCAGGACGGTTACCTGCGCGGCGTCGGTGCCGACCGCGGCAGCCACTGCGCGGACGGCGAGCTTTTCCGCCAGGCCCAGGTCAATCCCGGTGAACTCGGGCGCGATCAGGCCCTGGCACAGGTAGCACACACTCGGCAGCAGCTCCCCCGGGGTCTGCGCAAGCAGCGCGGCCAACCGCTCGGTCAGCGCCAGCCGGCTGCTCATCTGCTCCAGGTCACGATATGCCTCGGCAACAATCGAGTACCGCACAGGAGCCCCCTCTCCCGCCCGATCATGTCACGCTCGTACGGTGGTGCCCAGGAACGATCACCGCCTGGAGGCACCCGGACATGAGCATCGAGCGAGAGAAGCAGGTGGCCGCGGAAGCGGCCGCGGAGCTGGTCGAGAACGGCATGACCGTCGGGCTTGGCACCGGCTCGACCGTGGCGTACCTGCTTCCGGCCTTGGCCAAGCGATCACTCAACATCGTCTGCGCCGCCACGTCGCCGGCCACCGAGCACGCCGCGCGCGAGCTTGGCCTGAGGATCGAGGACGTCACGAGCATCGACCGGTTCGACATCACCATCGACGGCGCGGATCAGATCTCCCCAGATGGCTGGCTGATCAAGGGGGGCGGCGGCGCGCACACCCGGGAGAAGATCGTGGCCGGAGCGGCGGACCGGTTCGTCGTGATCGCCGACTCATCCAAGCCGGTCCCGGCCCTGCACGCCCCTGTCCCCCTCGAGCTGATGTCCTTCGGGCTGCGAGCCACGATGCGCCGGGTCGCCCCGGCCGCGCTGCGTGATGTCCCGCTGAGCCCGGACGGCGGCGTGATCGCCGATTACCACGGACCGGTCGATGACCCGGCGGCCCTGGCCGCCCGGTTGTCATCGACGCCCGGGGTCGTCGACCACGGCTTGTTCCCGCCGCAGATGGTGGCCATGGCCATCGTCGGCCGGGGCGAGTCGGCCGACCGGATCGATTTCACCGCCGGCAGCTGACCGGGCGCGGCCCCGGCGGGTCGTCGATGCGGGTGAGGCTTGAGAGCAGGCGCCGCGCGGCGGTTACACGGCCTGGCGCTCGGCATTTGCCGGCGGTTACCAGGTCTGCTCGCTGGCACGCACGAGGATCTCGTTCACCGCTACCCGGCGGTCACGGGTGACCACCCAGGCGACCGCGTCGGCGATATCTTCCGGCAGCAGCGGCTGAATCGCTTCCGTCTGACGCCGCGCCGCCTCCCGTATCTCCGGGCGAAGGTGCGTGGTCAACTCCGTGTCCACCGTGCCCGGTTCGATCACGCTGACCCGCACCCGCTTGGCGAGCAGTTCCTGGCGAAGTGCTTCAGAGAACCCGGTGACACCGAACTTCGTGAGGTTGTAGACGCTGCTCCCCAGACGGGCCACGCGCCCGGCGGTGGAGGTGATGGTGACCAGATCGGCCACGCGCCGCGGCGAGTCCCCGGCCGCGCGCACCAGGTAGGGCAGCGCGGCGTGGGTGACGTTGAGCACGCCGCGCACGTTGACGTCAACCATCTGCTCCCACTCACTGATCGGGGCGTCGAGCGCCGGGCCGAGCAGCATTACCCCGGCGTTGCTGACCAGGATGTCGAGCCTGCCAAGCTCGGCCGCCGTGCGCTCGACGGCCGCCGAGGCCTCGTGCGCGCTGGTCACGTCCGCCTGGAGAACGAGTGCCGTGCCAGAGTCACCAACTATCGTTCGGGCTAGCTCTTCGAGATTGTCGCGGCGGCGGGCCACCAGGGCGACGGCCGCGCCCTCGGCGGCGAGCCTGCGCGCGGTCGCTGCGCCAATGCCGCTGCTCGCCCCGGTGACTAGCGCCACCGCGTCCTTCAACGGCGTGTTCATCCCGCTTGGTCCCTTCCGCAGTCTTCCGTCGCCTGCGCTGGTCCGGTCACCTGGCACCGATGCGCTGACCCAGCCGGCCTGGTTGCGCCGAGTCCCGCTCCGGCAGCGGTGTCGCCGCCGGCGAGGTGAACGTCAGGAGCGGAAACCTTCTCCCCCGCAGCCCGAGCCCGGAGCCCCCCTCCTACAGCCGGACGTAGGCCGGCATGTCCTCGCGCGCGTACTCGCCTGCCAGCTCGAACATCGACTCGTTCAGCGGGTGGATCCCGTCCAGGTTGATGACCTGGAAGCGGTAGCCCATCGCCGCCAGCTCCTGCTGGAACTTGGCGGTCGACACGCCGTCCAGATACGCCCGCCGGCTGGACGACGGCGAGCAGTTGTAGGCGAGCATCTGGTCTGGGTGCTGCGAGTGGATTATGTCGGCGAACGCGCGGGCCTCGGCAAGGTCGGGCGACGAGGTCTCCAGCCACAGCAGGTCGGCGTAGGGTGCGAACGCGAGCCCGCGGGTGACGCACGCGTACAGGCCCGGCTGCACCCGGTGGAAGCCTTCCGCGGTCCGCTCGCCGGTCAGGAACTCATGGTCGCGCTCGTCGACATCCGATGTCAGCAGGGACGCCGTGTCCGCGTGGGTCCGGGCGATTACCAGGGAGGGCACGTCCAGGACGTCGGCGGCGAGCCGGGCGGCGGACAGGGTCTTGATGTGCTGCCCGGTCGGGATGAGGACCTTGCCGCCGAGGTGGCCGCACTTCTTTTCCGACGACAGCTGGTCTTCGAAGTGCACGCCGGCCGCGCCCGCCTCGATCATGGACTTCATCAGCTCGAACGCGTTCAGCACCCCGCCGAAGCCCGCCTCGGCGTCGGCCACGATCGGGGCCAGCCACTGCTGGCGCGGCGCGCAGCTGTCGGCCGACCGTTCCGACCAGGCGATCTGGTCCGCGCGCAGCAGCGCGTTGTTGACCCGCCGCACCATCTGCGGCACCGAGTTCACCGGGTACAGCGACTGGTCGGGGTAGGTCTGGGCGGCCAGGTTCCCGTCCGCGGCCACCTGCCAGCCGGACAGGTAGACGGCCTGCAGCCCGGCCTTGACCATCTGCACCGCCTGGTTGCCGGTGATCGCGCCGAGCGCGCGCACCGCGTCCTCGGAGTGCAGCAGCTCCCACAGCCGGTTCGCGCCCCGCCTGGCCAGGGTGTGCTCCTCCACGAGGGAACCGCGCAGCCTTATCACGTCCTGCGCGGTGTAGTCCCGCCTGATCCCGGTCCAACGCTGGTCGGTCTCCCACGATTCGCGCAGATTGGCCGCCTGCTGGCTGATCGTTTCCATGGTTATGCCTTTCGCTCAGTGCTCCGCGCCCCGCCCCCCGTGTCGCCGGGGCGTACCACCACGGTGCGGTACGCCGGTGCGGCCAGCCCAGGACCTTAGTCTGTAAAAAAGTCACAGATTTATCAGAACAGAATCGTGTTACACTTTTTCACTGATGAAAGAACCTCAGAAATTGGTAGAGACCGAAGGTCTAGACCTTGCCATGTTCGGCCAGCGGCTCCGCCACGCGCGGCGGGCCAAGGGGCTGACGCTGGCCGATCTCGGCGCGAAAGTGGGCCGGACCCCGTCGGTGCTCTCGCTGATCGAAAACGGCAAGCGCGAGCCGCGGCTGTCGCTTGTTGAGCAGCTCGCCGCCGCGCTCGGCGTGCCCGTGGCCGAACTGCTGAAGAAGCAGCCGCCCAACCGCCGCGCGCAGCTCGAGATCGCCCTGGAACAGGCGCAGCGTGACCCGTCCTACGCCGCCCTCGGCCTACCCGAGCTGCGGGTCGGCACCCGGGTGCCGACCGACGTGCTCGAGCACCTGGTCGCCCTGGCCAGCGAACTGCGGGCGCAGCGGGCCAAGCCGACCGCCACCCCGGAGGAAGCGCGCGCGGCGAACGCCGCGCTGCGCGCCTGGCAGCGCGAGCGGGACAACTACTTCGCCGAGATCGAACAGGCGGCCGCCGGGGCACTCGACCGGGCCGGCTACGAGGGCGGCGCGCTGTCCCAGGGCATGCTGAACACGGTGGTCACCAGGCACGGTTTCACCGTCCGTTTCACCAGCGACCTGCCCCGCTCGGTCCGCTCGCTAACCGACCTGCACGCGGGCCGGATCTACCTCAAGCAGGAGCCGGTCGGCGGCCACACGCCGCGCACGGTCATGCTGCAAGCTCTCGGCCACTTCCTGCTCGGCCATGGCACGCCCAGAGACTTCGCCGACTTCCTGCGGCAGCGCGTCGAGGCGAACTACTTCGCCGCGGCGATGATGATCCCCGAGCGGGCCGTCGTGCCGTACCTGCGGGCCGCGAAGGACCGCCGCGACCTGGCTGTTGAGGACCTAGTCGACGTGTACTCGGTCTCCTACGAGATGGCCACCCACCGGGTGACCAACCTCATCACGCACCACCTCGGCGTTCCCTGTCACTTCGTGAAGAACGACGCGAGCGGCATCATCTACAAGGCCTACGAGAACGACGGCGTGATCTTTCCCGCCGACAGCACCGGGGCGATCGAGGGACAGCGGATGTGCCGCCAGTGGTCGGGCCGTCAGGTGTTCGCCGCGGCCGGCCGTTACTCGCCGTACTACCAGTACTCGGACACCCCGGCGGGCACCTACTTCTGCGTCGCCCAGGTCGACCCGGGCTCGGCCGACGCCGGGTACGCCATCACCCTCGGGGTTCCGTTCGATCACTCCCGCTGGTTCCGCGGCCGGGAGTCGACGATCCGCACCCGGTCCCGCTGCCCCGACGGCGACTGCTGCCAGCGCGCGCCCGCCGCCCTCGCCGAGCGCTGGGAGGGCATGGCCTGGCCCTCGGCCCGCGCGCACTCGCATGTCTTGTCGGTGCTGCCGTCCGGTGCGTTCCCCGGCGTGGACGACGTGGAAATCTTCGAGTTCCTCGACCGCCACGCCGGCGATTAACCAGCGTTAAAGGCGTGCCAGCCAGAGGAAGACGGTGATCGCGAGCAGGCCGACCACACCGATGATCACGGCGGCGACCGCGTTCGACAGCAGCAGGCCGACCATGATCGCCGCGACGATGGCCACGATCACCAGCGCGCCGATCACGATCTTGACGTCCGTGGGCGTGCGGGGTTCCACGTAGCTGGGATTCGCCTGCTTGCGCCACTCCCTGGTCGGCACCCCGACTGGTGAGTAAGCGCGCGGCGCGGTCGGCTGCGGCACCGGCGTCACCGTCGCCTGCCGCCGCGTCGCGAGGACCCCCCCGGGCTCAACGTCCGGATCGGGCGAGGCGCCCGGTTCCGGCTCGGGCTCAAACCCGAAGTCCGGTCCAAGCTCAAGGTCAGGCCGCGTCTCGGACAGCGGACGCGGCAGCGGGACCAGCGAGCCGGACGGTCCCGTGGCGAGGCCATCGGGACCGTGGTAGGCGGTTCCCCAGTACTCGCCTGAGCCGTACACGAGCAGTCCGACGCCACCGGGCCCGACGAGTTCCGCCTGCGTCTCGAAGTCGCGCGGGCCGAACCCTCCTGCCGCGGGCAGAGACCGCCACCAGCCCACCTCTGGTGAGGCCGTGTACATCCGGGCGGCGTCCTTGCGCAGCAGCCGCAGGTCGGCGGGCGACAGCGTGAACTCGCCGGCTGAGTCGCGGGAGATCCTGTCGTCTGGGTTCTCACCAGGCCCGGCCTCCACGTAGCCGCTGACCACCAGGTAGACGCCCTGCTCGTCGGCCCAGCGGCGGCCATACAGCAGCCCGCCGGTGACCCGACCCTCCTGGCTCGCGAACTCCGCGGCCAGCCGCAGGTCACGCTGGACTTCCGGCTCGACAAGCACGACGGAATCCTCGTGCCCGAACACCTCGTGCCCGGCGAACGTGCCCCGCGGCCGGATGGGGACCGGTGACTCACGCTCGCCCGGCTGGAACACGGCCCCGCCGTCGGTCATCCCGGTAACCCCTCTCCCTGAGGTTGCGTCGCGCGCGGTAGCCTCCCGCGGCGCACTAGCGTTGAGATTACTGTCAAGCGGGCGAACTGTTTAGTCCGCTTTTTACCATAAGACCGGGACATGAAATGTGCCACGACATCGTTGTCCCGGGCCGGAGGCATAGCGAAGTATTTTCATCCAGATGCCGGCCGTTTTGTGACATTTACCGAGCGGGTGCCGGGACGTAGGACGCCAAGGTACCAGGGTGCGCGACTGCCAGGACGTAAAAGGTTTGCCCGGCCGGTGCCGTGCCTATTCCGCCGGGGCGGTGAAGCCGTCCGCGCCGACCGTGACCTCGGCGGTCTGCGCCAGTTCGGTGACCGGCCGGACCTTGCCGTCGAGGTCGAGCACCAAGGACGCGTCGGAGTACCAGGAGGGAATGACGGCGTTGCCCCAGAAGTCGCGCCGCCGGGGGTCGCGCACCGACCAGCGCAGCACCGGGTGGTCGGGGTCGCCGGTGTAGTAGTCGGAGGTGTAGATCTCAAGCCGGTGCCCGTCCGGGTCGCGCAGGTACACGTAGAAGGCGTTCGACACGCCGTGCCGCCCCGGCCCGCGCTCGATGCAGTCCTCCAGGTGCAGCGACCCGACGATGTCGCAGATCCGCAGCACGGAGTGCGCCTCGTGGGCGAAAAAGCCCAGGTGGTGCAGGCGCGGCCCGGCGCCGCCGGTGAACGCGACGTCGTGCACGGTCTGCTTGCGGTACATCCAGGCGGCGTAGACGGTCTGCTCGTCCTCGATCGTCTCCGACAGCCCGAACCCGAGCCCCGCGTAGTACGCCTGCGCTAGCGGCACGTCGGGCACGCAGATGTTGAAGTGGTCAAGGCGCGCGACCTCGGCGCCGCGGCGCAGATCGTACCGCTGCTGCAACCGCTCCGGATGCTCGGAGGCGTCAAAGAAGTCGACGAGGAACCCCAGCGGGTCTTCCGCCCGGACGACCTCGCCGATCCCGCGCACCGTCCCCGCGGGCAGTCGCTCCGTGCGGCAGTTCAGCGCCGCGTAGTACGCCTCCGCCCGGTCCAGGTCTTCGGCCGAGCGCACGCGGAAGCCAAGCGCCCCGGCCGCCGCCTCCGGCCCCGGCCGCACGATCAGGTTGTGGTGCGTGAGCTCGTCGTATCCCCGCAGGTACAGGGCCGACGAGTCCTCATAGGTCACGACAAAGCCCAGCAGGTCCACCCAGAAGCGCCGCGCCTCCGCCAGGTCGGTGACCACCAGCGTCGCGTACGCCGACCGGACGATGTCTGGAACCGGCGGCAAGTGGGTGTCAGTCATGAAAGGTCACGCTCCAAAACGCGGTACGTGCGTGTCGCCCAGGGCGATGTGCACGATCCGGGACTCGGTGTAGAAGTCGATCGAGTGCTGCCCGCCCTCCCGGCCGAGCCCGCTGCTCTTCACCCCGCCGAACGGGGTCCGCAGGTCCCGTACGTTGTGCGAGTTCACCCAGGTCATGCCGGCTTCCACCAGCGACGCGACCCGGTGCGCCCGGCGCAGGTCCGACGTCCAGAGGTAAGCGGCAAGCCCGTACCTGGTGCCGTTCGCCAGCGCGATCGCCTCCTCCTCGGTGTCGAACGGCGTCACGCACACCACCGGCCCGAAGATCTCCTCCTGGAAGATCCGCATCGCGGGGGTCACGTCCGCGAACACGGTCGCCGCCAGGTAGTTCCCGGAAGAAAGACCCGCCGGCCGGGCGCCGCCCGCCACCAGCCGTGCCCCCTCGCTCTCGCCGATCTCGACATAGGACATGACCCGGTCGTAATGCTCGGGGTGCACCAGCGCCCCGATCTCCGTGGACGGATCGGACGGGTCGCCCACCTTCACGCGGGCCGCGCGCTCGGCAAGCCGGGACACGAGTGCGTCATACACGCTGCGTTCGGCGAGGATCCGTGAGCCAGCGGTGCACCGTTCGCCGTTCAGCGACATCACGCCGAACAGGGCGGAGTCCGTTGCCGCGTCGAGATCCGCGTCGCCGAAGATGACGCACGGCGACTTTCCGCCAAGCTCCATCGACAGGCCCTTGAGGTTGTCCGCCGCCGACCGCATGATGATCTGCCCGGTGGTCGTCTCGCCCGTGAACGAGATCCTGGGCACGCCCGGGTGGGCGACAAGCGCCGCGCCGGCCTGCTCGCCGATGCCGTGCACGATGTTGAACACCCCGTCGGGCACGCCCGCCTCGGTCATGATCTCCGGCAGCAGCGAGGCCGACAGCGGCGTCCACTCCGCGGGTTTCAGCACCACGGTGCAGCCGGAGGCCAGCGCCGGGGCGAGCTTCCACGACTCCAGCATGAACGGCGTGTTCCACGGCGTGATAAGCCCGGCCACGCCTGCTGGCCTGCGCAGCACGTAGCCGAGCTGACCCGGCTGGGAGAACGCGTCCTCGTGCTGAGCGACGATCACGTCCGCGAAGTACCTGAAGTTCTCCGCCGCCCGCGCCGCCTGGCCTTTCGCCTGGGTAACCGGCAGCCCGGTGTCGAACGTCTCCATCGCGGCGATCCGCCCGCCCCTGGCCTCGATCCCGTCCGCGACCCGGTTGAGTATCCTGGCCCGCGCCCGCGCGCTCAGGCCCGGCCACGGCCCGCGCTCGAACGCCTCGCCCGCCGCCGCCACCGCCCGGTCGATGTCCTCGGCGCCGCCCGCCGCCGCCTGCGCGTACACCTGGTTGGACACCGGGTCGGCGACATCGAACGTCCCGCCGTTCACGCTCCCGGCGTGCCGCCCGCCGATGAAGTGCTCGATCTTCTCCGGCAGGTGGCTGGGCTTGCCTGCTGGCTGCGGCTCGGTCACGGGTACTCCCATCGTCATCCCGAACGTTTCGTGCTTCGCGTCCCCGCTACACCGCGACCTTGGCGACGGGCCCGTCAAGCACGGGCGCGCCCGCCGCGAGCAGCGAGAGCACCTTCGCCTGGCCGGCCTCGGTCAGCGGGACGAGCGGCGGCCGCACGAACCCGGAGCGGATCAGGCCGGCCCGGGCGAGTACCCACTTGGCCGCCGCCGGGTTGGTCTCTGTGAAGATCACGTCGGTCACCGGGTGCAGCCCGAAGTGCAGGTCACGGGCGGCCTCGAAGTCGCCCTCCTGCCACAGTTCGTACATCCGGGCGGTGGCGCGCGGTGCCAGGTTGGCGGTGGCCGAGACGAAGCCGACGCCGCCGAGCGACAGCAGCGGCAGGCAGAGCAGTTCGATCCCGGACCAGATCAGCGTGTCCCGGCCGGCCACGTGCAGCACCCGGGAGAAGTGCTCGAAGTCCTTCGTGGTCTCTTTGACGCCCACGATGTTCGCGTGCCGCGTGCGCAGTTGCGCCACGGTCTCAGGCGCGATGTCGACGGCGGTCCGCGACGGCACGTTGTAGGCGATCAGCGGGAGGTCGGGGAACTCCCGCGCGACCGTGTCGTACCAGTGGAACAGCCCGTCCTGGGTGGGCCTGGCGTAGTACGGCGTGATGATCAGCACCGCGTCCGCGCCGGCGTCCCGCGCGATGGCGGTCAGTTCCAGGGTCTCGTCCAGCTTCGCCGACCCGGTCCCCGGCACGAACGGCACCCGGTCGCCGATCTCCTGCGCCGCCGCCCTGATCGCGGCGGCCCGTTCCGCGGTGGACTGCGCGGACGGCTCCCCGGTGGAACCGCCGAGGGATATCCCGTGCGACCCCGATTCGAGCTGCCAGCGGATCAGGCTCCGGAGCGAGTCGAGGTCGGGCGCGCCGTCGGCGGCGAACGGCGAGACGACCGGGGCGATCGACCCGCGAATCCGCGCCGGGTCACTGCGGAACTTCACCAGCCGGCTCCCTTCTGTCCTCTTCTTCCTCGGCTTCTTGTTCTTCCTCTTGTTCTTCCTCGGCTTCTTGCCTGGCGGCCGCCCAGGCCTCGTAGGCGGCCTGCCACCGCTTCCCCAAGGGATACAGCCCGTCGACCGACTCGCCCCGGCCGACCATCTCGGCGGCGAACTCCTCCTGAAGCTCCTGCTCGGCGGCGTCCTGCGCCACCTCCATGGCCAGGTGGGCGGGGATGACGATGACACCGTCGCCGTCGCCGGCGACAATGTCGCCCGGCATGACGGTCACGCCGGCGCACGCGATCGCGGCGTTCACTTCCCACGGCACGTGCCGCCGCCCGAGCACGGCCGGGTGCGTCGCGCTGTAGTAGACGGGCAGGTTCATGGCAGCCAGTGCCTGGCTGTCCCTGATCGCGCCGTCGGTGACGATGCCGGCCGCGCCGCGCACCTGGGCCCGCAGCGCGAGGATGTCGCCGACCGTGCCCGCGGTCGGGTCGCCGCGCGCCTCGATGACCAGGATCTCGCCCGGCCGCACCTGCTCGACGGCGCGCTTCTGGGCGTTCAGCCCGCCGCCCGGCAGCGTCCCGCCGTACCGGGCGAACAGGTCCTCGCGAAACGGCACGTAGCGCAGCGTGCGGGCGAACCCGGCCATCTTCCGCCCCGGCTTGGTGGCGCGCAGCCCGTCGAGGGTGACGGAGTTGAAGCCGCGCTTGCGCAACTGGGCCGACAACGTCGCGGTGCTGACCCGGCTGACCGCCCGCAGCAGTTCGGCCGGGGAGTCTGACGGCCCTGGGGCGCCGCGGGCGCCGTAGGCGGCCTCGCGCTGCGCGTCGTCCGGGTTCGGCATCGCGCCTGGCGGGGACAACGCGTAGCCGGCCTCCTCGACCGGGCTGCGCAGCCGCCCGGTTGACACCCAGGCCCCGTCAATCCGCTCGGCTTCTCGCGCGTCCTGCCCGGCTTCTCGCGCGCCCGGTACGACAGCCGCGGTCACCTCGACCTCGACCAGGTCGCCCGGGCTGACCACGGTGGATCCGGTGGGGGTGCCGGTCAGGATCACGTCGCCGGGCTCGAGGGTGGTCAGCCGTGACACGTCTGCCACGATGTCAGCGAAGGAGAACAGCAGGTCCTCGCCGCTGAGCGCGTCCTGGGCGAGTTCGCCGTTGACCCAGGTCCGCAGCCGGATCCGCTCCGGGTCGACCGTCCTCGCGTCAATCAGCTCCGGCCCGAGCGGCGTGAACCCGTCGATGCCCTTGGACCGCACGTTGGATCCGTTGTCCGCGTAGCGCAGGTCGTAGACGCCGAAGTCGTTGGCGGCGGTTACCCAGCGAACATGGTCCCAGGCGTCGGCGGGCGCGACCCGGGTGGCACGGGTCCCGATGACCAGGGCGACCTCTCCCTCGAAGGCCAGCAGTTCGCACCACGGCGGCCGCAGCACCGGGGCGCCGTCCGCCGCGAGCGTGCTCGGCGGCTTGAGGAAGTACGACGGCCAGAGCGGCAGCCGGCCGCGTTCCATCGCCCGGCTGCGATAGCTCACATGCACGGCGACGATTTTCGAGGGCGCCCGGCCGGCCAGCGGCTGCGCCACCTGCTGCTCTGTCATCGGAAAGATCGTATATGACGCGTCTCCGGCCGGACAGTCCCGGGCGGCGACCTATAGCAGAGAGTAGTCGCATGTGAGAGTAGTCACATGGTTACGCATGGATAGACAGGGGAAGAACCGATGCGGTCGTGATTACAGATAGTCACGACAGCAACAGAGAGTCAACATACGGGGGAAACGTGACTCTTACCGATATCCTCACCAACAAGGGCGGCCAGCAGGGCCAGCAGGGTGGCATCGAGGCCATCTCTGAGCTCTTCGGAGGCAAGGGCCTGCAGGCGATCCTGTCGGCCATGTACTCCAACGGGATGGGGCAGCAGGCGAAGTCCTGGATCGGTACCGGGCAGAACCTGCCAGTCACAAGCGCCGACGTCAAGAAGATGGTGAATCCGGCGGCGCTCGCGCGGATGGCCAGGCAGGAGGACATGTCGCCGGACGAACTGTGCGACCACATCGCCCAGGCCCTGCCGAAGCTCGTCGACCAGGCGACGCCTAACGGGCAAGTCCCGAAGCAGGGCGGCAAGGACGTCCCGGCGGGCAAGTCCCACCACAAGAAGTAGACGCGCAGCCCTTCTCGTCGCGCGCCCGCGCCAGGGAGATAACCGGCTGGCCGGCGTGAGGACGAGAAGGTTTCCGCCAGCGAAGCGTGGCGCCTGCCGTGAACGGCAGGCGCCACCGTCATGTCCCCCGCCG
>Ga0335073_10007052_pt1 | contig 15754 bp, 21 predicted proteins | sample Lox_Sample_22_FD_207093 | JGI IMG/M metagenome (GOLD analysis project Ga0335073, IMG submission 207093) | Soil microbial communities from Loxahatchee National Wildlife Refuge, Florida, United States - Lox_Sample_2.2 | ecosystem: Environmental > Terrestrial > Soil > Wetlands | place: USA... | reverse complement strand
TGGCTTTACTTTGCGGTTTGATTGTTGTGCCACCTTGTGCTTGGGTATCTTTTGCTGCTTTGAAGCCCCTGCCATCCTTGCCCGCAGCCTCGTTCAGGACTTCTCTCTCATCTAGACGTTCCAATCTGCAAAATGCGGTGGTCAAAGAGATTCCAATTTGGCTGTGGCGTCGCCCATTTGTCCAAAATGCTGCGCGAACGCCGATCCAATCCTTGCCCAAGTGACACCAGAAGGTCAACGGACCATGCGTACTCTCATCCCCCTTTCCATACTCTTGCTACTGCCCAGCGTCTCTTCGCAAGGGGCCCTCTCAAATGTTGCACAGTACTTCTTTCCCAATTTCAAGACAAAATCTGCCGAGTCTACGGCTGCGACACTCGCCGAGCTCGGCATTGGCGATGGCGCTCATGACAGCTCAAAAATCATCAAAGTTACAGATTCCAATTGGGAGGAGTATTGGGGGCCTGAGCAGACGGGAGAATGGCTAGTAGAGTTCACAGCAAGCCCAGAGCATTGTGGAACCTGCGAGCTGGTGGATCTGGCTTTCAATGTTGCGATCTTTATATTCGTGTTGACTGATTCGACCAGGATGCATCGCATACACTTGCTGCAACGCAGCCGGACCTGCATATTGGACGAGTTGACTGTTCCAGCGAAATCATTCTTTCGACTAGATTCATCATCACCAAGCCGCCAACTATATATCATATCTCACCCGCAACTCGAACGGTTCGACGTCTTCCACCATACGTCGGGAGACCCGCCGAGATCATCCATTTTTATGACAAAGCCTACTGGCGAGAGGCTACTCCATGGAATGGCGTTTTGAATCCTCTGGGTAAAGGATTCGCCCCCACGCTTATGGGTTTCGCCGGAATTGCGTTGAAAGGCTACACCAATGCCGTGGACCGTATCCCGTACAACAGCCTACGTCGCAAACTCTAACGTTTTAGTCGTTGGTTAGGTTTAATTATCGTTGGAGCTATTTCGTCGTATGTGATGTGAGCGTTCACATTATCATCTTTGCTAAAGGATTAGGACTTGGCTACACGGCGGCCAGAAGGCAGCTCCGCCAACGCCGGATACAAGGAATGCAGGCTAGATAGCTAGCAGTTGGAAATCGTAGCCATCTCAGTTATCACTTCGTTACTACGATTAAACGCGACGCTCAATTTTAGATATCCTGTTCGGTAGCATCAATCTCACGCTATGCTTTCTACTCAATGCCTCTCTGGAAATGCTCGGACTTATCTAGCACCGCCACCAACTCCTTTCAAAGATGACAAGTAATCGCCCATATCATACTCCTCCTCATACTCCCTTTCGTCCCATAACTCACTCAGGTCCTCGAGGACATTCTTACCACCCTTCTTGATCGGATTCCCCTCCGCATCAACAGTGCTGTCCGAACCACCCGGTTTCCCATTCGTGTTGGTCGAGTCCTTCACATTGAAAAGATCGAGGATTTGGTCGGTGTTCATGGTCGCAAGCGCTGCGTTTTGTTGATTCACGATTGAGGAAGCGATATTTAATTTAAATGTTTGCAGACTAGCCTATTAGCATTGCCAACTCGCGAATTCTTACCCCATGATTTTCTCCTCCAATGTATTCTTGGTGATCAGACGATAAACATTGACAACGCGTTTCTGCCCAAGTCGGTGCGCTCGATCCATCGCTTGAAGATCTTTCATGGGGTTCCAATCATGCTCAACAAATACAACCGTGTCGGCTCCGGTCAGATTCAGTCCAAGTCCACCAACATGCGTCGTCAGGAGAAGGAGATCAATCGTGGGGTCCGCGTTGAATTTCTCCACAATGCCGAACCGATCCTTCGCGTCGACGCTTCCATCGAGCCGAAGGTAGGTCACCCCGGGAAGTTTCGCCTTTAAAACATCCTTCTCAATCCGGTCTAGCATCTCTCGTACTTGACAGAAGATCAGAGCTCGATGCTGAGAAACGATGCCCGACCCGGTCGTGAGCGCTTCCACTTCCGATTTTCCTCCCAACACTCCTCCGGTAATGCCGCAATCAGTGAGCAGTTCAGTCAATGCTGCAAGTTTCGGCGCATTCTTTACATCCCAAACATTACTCCCTTCGTGCTTAAGCTGCGCCGTAATCTCCCCGTACTTTGGGTGCTTTGGTTGTAACACGAGTCCAGGATGATTGCACAGCTTTCGCATATACTGCAAGGCCTTGAAGATGTGTTGCTTCCCTTCCTTCGACTCCACGTCGCCTGTGACTTCTTGAGCCTGTTGCTTTGCAAAGTCTTCATATAGGCGCTTCTGCAGAGGCGACAACTCGCAGTAGTAGTCTTGAATGATCTTTGGGGGAAGATCTGCCAAAACATCCTCCTTCATTCGACGGAGCAAAAACGGCAACACCTGTTTGTGAAGAGCTTCCAACGCAAGTGCACCTGTGCTATCAGTAAATTTCAAATATGTTCTGAATACCAGCTTCCTGCTCTTTCGAAGAGCTCTTGCTGTCACGACTTGCGGCGATCGGTTTCGCAAATTTCTCATGAAAGAACTTCTCCGTCCCAAGGAATCCCGGCATCAAGAAGTCGAACAAAGACCAGAGCTCGAGAACGTTATTCTGAACAGGAGTTCCGGAAAGAATTAATCGGTGGTTTGCCATCACCCGTTTGACAGCAAGCGTCACTTTCGCTTTCGCATTCTTGATGATATGTCCCTCATCGAGAGTACAATAATTGTAATTGTATTTGCAAATCAAATCTGTATCGTTGCGACATATATCGTAGGACGTAATGACGATGTCTTGATCTGGGATCAAGGAGCGAAGACGTTGTCGATCGGCGGGATTGCCCACGTAGACCAGAGCTTTCAAGAAAGGCGCGTAGGTTGAAATCTCTTGTTGCCAGTGACCGGTGATAGTCGGAGGACAGACGACGAGGGAAGGAAGTGGTCGATCTTCAGGGCTGTGGGTGACTTTATACCTTGCCGCGCGCATATAGTGGTCACTCGCAATGATGCAAATGGTCTGCAGAGTTTTGCCTAGTCCCATATCTAAGATTAGATAATTCATGTCGTGGACGGACCATCACATAGAATGCCGTGTAGGTGATATTTGTTCAGGAATGCAAGCCAGTTGACACCGTCTTGTTGGTATCTTCTCAAATCGGCCTGAATAGCTACCGGAATTTCGAAGGCATCGACTTTACTTCCGTCGAGCATTTGAGCGATGAATTTACGTTCCTCGTCTCTCTCGGCAAGCAGCTTCTCTGACATAGCAGGAGGGTCAGGTATCCCAGCCTAAATTCATTGAGATGTGTCCATGAAGAAATAGACTAATTACCTCCAAAGGCACCAGTTTTACAAGACTCGCGAATGTCTCGGTTGCTAACAATCGCACGTCGTTGTCGCTGTCGCTCATTCGTCCCATTACTGGAACAATGAGGAAAATAACGTACGGAAGGATTGCGGTATCGAGTGCTGTCACAAGATCTGGCCCATCAGACGGTAGAATAGGATACGTACGATAGATGCATTCGATGGCGCCCTGTCTTCTTCGCAATTCATGCTGATCCGCCACCATCGGCAAGATGTTCTCCACCATATACTTCATTCCAGAGCTAAGATTTGCTCTACACATGCTAGCAAAGCAGCGGGCAGCGGCAAATCGAATGACGGAGAAGCGACATTCAATTGCATGGACGATGTATGGATACATTTCTTGAAGTTGCTCGACGACGGTAGGATGTAAGCGCGGAAGCAGAGTTCGTAATATGGAGAATTCGTCGATGATGCTTTGACCAAATGTTGAAGAATCCGACTTGATATCTTCGGGGAAACCATCCGTAAAACCCTTGATTGTAAAAGCTGACAAGCAATCTTTCAACCGCGGCACGCTGTCAAACAGATCGGCGCCGAATATATCTGACAACTCCTCTAGCGCCGCTTGGGCCCCATTCCTTTTGATTTTTGCTTCGGCGGCTATCTTTGCGAATGCTACAAGATCTTTGGGATCCTTCTTTTCCTCTTCTCTCTTGAGAGAAAGAATGGATTGCTCGAGGGTTTGATGTGGGTGGAATTCCGGGGTCTCAGTAGTATCGACGCAGAGGAAAGCGGAGAGATTTCGTATCAGCTTTTCAGAAACCTTGGCGCGCCCTTGTTCGACACAAAGCGCGATCAGGCGGGCGATCGCGCTCGCTGATCGACGTTGTAGGAACTCGTTATCTTCCATCTGTAACATCAGCATTACCGGAGAAATAGAAATACTTTGACAGCGTTCATTATTCCCTGGATGATGGGATTCAATTTAGTTCCGAGGTCACCGAGCCATAAAATACTGCTAGCTGCGGCGCTTATGACTCTTCTCTCCAGAACTTCTTTCCGAATTCGGAAATCATCTATTGATTCCGCCAGCGAATCCCGCGACTCTTTCAGCAACTTTGACGCCTTACTGCGGTAAATTGTAGACAGCGCATTGTTGATTTTGTCGAAGTCTTTCTCAACGAAGTCAACAGCCCTTTGAAGAGCGAACGCTTGAGGGCCGGCATCGGGTTCTCCCTGCACTAGAACGGGGAGTATCGGAAGCTTATTCGATGCCAGATTTCCGTGTTCAACAAAAGCATTCGCGAGAGCTTGGCATTTGCGTCGTAGAGTTTGCAGAAACGGTACTAATTCCAAGAACAAGGCATCCGGCGAAACTGGCGCTTCAATGAGTGCTGCAATCGAGGGCCGTAGAATCATTCCGACACCGGTTCTGGTCTGGGAAGCGCGAGCACTTTCTTCTACGACGACACAAGCGAGCCATCTTGGGGAGCTCCAATTCGCTGTGAGACCTACTTGGAGTACTTGTTGAAACGCGGTGAGATCCTAGTCAACAGTCAAATTTCATTTCCAGAAAGGACTCACGTCTTGGGGCCATTTCATCATCAGCCGCCCAAGCGCCTTGGCGGCGCTAACACGGCTCCTTATCAATACGTCTTCACCTACCAGGTCGATGTCACCTCGAATCACAGGCCCATCAAGGTTATGGGGCTTGTTTTGTGATGTAGCCCAGTCGTCCTGTTCCTTCTTCTTTGCCTTTTTCGACGGTTGTTTGTCCGTTTTCGTTAAGGGAGTCCACGTCTGCCCAGATGGTCGGATTATAAGATTCGAGTCCATTGCTATGTTCGCGCGAGAAGTCCCAATGGGGGTAAACAGCAATGAAGACGTCTGGTGAAGTGACTGTCCGTACATCGATTGCAGTTCAGAAGGAGAAATGGAGGATATGAGATCCGTCCAGACGGACAACGACAGCTCTCGGATCTCATCGATTTGTTCGAAGAGTACGTTTTGAAATACGAGGCGCATCGCTCGAGCCGAGATCCACGTGGTGCCTTTTTGTTGCTTAATGCCAAGAAAGGTACGTAGAGCCCGGAGAACAGCCATTCTGACGGTCCGAATGGTATGTCGTAGAAATGGGAAAAGTCGAGGGATAAGTACTCCGAAAGACTTGTCCTCGTCGTGTGTTGCACTTTCCGTTATCATGTCGAGTACGCCCGGGAACGAGAATAACTTTGCCAACAGATCCATCACGCTACCTGTGCTGGCACTGAGGTCGTCCCTCAGATCCTCCAGGCTTGACCAGAGCGTGTCGATTAGATTTTGAACGGCGGACGGCCGCAGAGAAATGAACTGTTCGGCAACGGGAACGAGGGTTGCCGCTGCAACAGCGCGGACATCGTCGTCGTGATTGGCGAGCCCATGCAATACAGACTCGATGACTCCGTCCAAAACTTCCGGGTCCGAGAGGAAAATATCCTCTCGAACGGCGACAAGATACTTGATTCCCAACATTCCTCCATGACACACTTCCCAAATTGGACCGCAGTCATTAAAATCTGACTGTAGCACCAGACGCCTCAACAACCTGAACACTTGAACAACTGTCTCGGTTCTCATATGAACAAGAGCGGCTCCCAGCAGTTGTGCGACGCTCTCGCGAATCGGTGCAACAACTTGATCCGACACGTAATCCCCAAAGCGGTCCAGCAAAAATACACAAACACAGCGCAATGAGATATCCTCGAGATACTCCATGTTTCGTTTGTCATTTTCAGCTTTGTCCAGGCCCATCAGCCGTCCGGCACCAGCACCATGAAGTCTGAATATCTCCCGTAAGCCGATCGCGGCGCCATGTCGTGTCTCCCACTTGGGGTCGCTCAAGTCAAGAGTAAGGATTTCGACGAGCCCTTCAAACGGCCACACTCGTGCGGCTTCGGCGGATGCCCCGAAAGCGGCGATAGATGAGACCGCTGGAGCCTTATGTTCAATAACGACGCGATTAGAGTCTTGCGGTTGCTCCGTTATTGAGAAATAGTCGTCCTGAAAATCGGATTCCTGCTTGATAGGATGGGGCGTAACGGATCCATTGGCCACATCGATAGAGGTTCGTCGCCCAGCTGTGCTTTGCGAGTAATCGATGACTCGGACTCTAAATGGTTAGCTCACATCTCATAATAAACATCATACTTGTTAGAAGAGGATTTATTAGCCTTCGCCTTTCTTTTGAGGACATTGAGTTGCCTTGCACTCATTCCTTCAGTAGGGGTCGCGATGGTGCCTGAGTTGAGAGCCGCCGAAGTTGGGGTGTCCGTCGATTTGGAGTCCAATGGCATGATAAGTTTGGGCAGCTTAGCACCAGCTTTGATCGTACTGAGTCGCCGTCCATTAGATGATGGGTCGTCTCCATTTAAAGAATCTTCCGTCGGTGTCGCAAGGTCGTCGACATCGATCAAATCGGCTGGACGGCATCAGAAGGCAAATCATAGAAGGGAAAATACCATCAAATACTTCGCTCCCAAATCCCAACCTCTTATTGACTAATTGTTTCTGTTTTGCAATCCCTTCGGCTGTGCTCAAATCGAATTCTCTGGCAACATCGTATTCCTAAATAGCGATCAGAAATTTGATTCAAGACAGAAGAACCTTGCCAGCGCTTCCTAGAAGCTTTTCCCCGTTACGCATAACTTGGATCGGATCAAAGGTACGGAAACAAAGACGGCAGTCCCCGTCATCCTGCAAGACTGGCTTTGGAGACGTTTTCATCTCGTTCTCTTCCTCCTTGATGGGATCGAGAATGGATTCGTGTTTAAATTCGGGTTTGACAGCTTGCATGTCGTCATCTGGAGAGTTTGGATCCCAAAGAGGGACATTCTCAGATATGCCGCCGATTGCTTTTCCGGCGGCAACGCGACATTCCCATTCCCGATTTCGGAGATATGGGGCCACTCGAGCGAGCAAGTTGTAGAGTTCATGTGGATGCTGTTTCTGAATGGTGGCTAGCTGCTGAGCAGCAGTGTTGCGGACCAGGGTCGTCGACCCTGTCTCTAGGAGTACAACAAGTCTGTCGAGTCTACTCGCACCATTAGCCATCGATTCTTTTGGGGTTCCTTTGATCTGACACAAATATGGAGAGCTCAAATAGGAACTCTGTGGTTCTCACCTTGTTGTCATGGCAACAAAACGGCACTCAAGCCCATAGTTTCGAAACTGCCTGAAGGGGCCAAAAAAAAATTAAAAAATCGGGGGGGATTGGATGGTTTTAAATACCCGCTGATGAACCGCTTGACCCCCTTGAAATCACGTGATAGGCTTTAATATTTCGACTTGTCAAGTATCTAGAAGGTCAGAGAGAGAGTTCAGGCCCCTTTACGACACTCATTTATTCGAACCACACTCTAATTTCCGAGACTGTACGCCGATGGAACTAGCATTTGAGAAGATGGATACTCTGTAAATTTGTTTTACAGATTTGACCGTACAACCGTTCATTATTCGCGGACTATGACGCCGTCATAACTTCTCCAAACCTAAAGATGCGAGCGCACTGAGAGGCACGGACTATTTCCGCATGAAATCTATACCTAGCAAAAATAGAAGTTGGAATCAAAAAAATGCACACATGTCCCCGTGCACCTTTGTGGCCATCAAGAGAAGTTCCACTAGTATTGGAGTGTCCTATATCCTTTCCTCCCGCCCGAAAGTGCACACCCCGGACTCATCCTCCATTTCTGCAAGCTGCGATCCATTTTCGACTGGACTTACAGCTTCCTTCTCAGACTGTCCCGCTGCATCTACCGGCAATCCAAGGGCTTTCCGCAATCCTCGATTTTGAGTCTGTAGCTCATATAGGGCTTGGTCGAGGCCTCGATCAGCTTCATGGTCGACGAAATGAGCTTGTCGCAATAGATCGCTGACCTTGATCAATCGACCTTCGGCTTCGACGACAGCTTGCTGAAGACGCTCGTTTTCCATCTTCTCGTTGTTTAGCTTCTGATTGTAATCTTGATGGATCTGTGTAGTTCGAATCGAGGCTTGATACTATGGGCGGTTAGCAGAATGGTACCAGGTAGGGAATAGAGGGATGTTATACCGCGTGCTCTCTTATAATCCCAGTAGTACTTTCCATGCCTCTTTCATAGTCTTTTAATAATTCAGCCATTTCTTGATTCTCCTGTCTCAAGCTCTGATTCTCCCGCAGAAGTTCATCGCGCTCGGCCAGCAATTCGTCTATCGCATTACTACCTGACGGTCAAATGCTTCGATCGCTAATGGTTTCTACCAGCAGATGGAACGTGAGGCGAATTTTGAGTGGACTCTGAAGATTTGTATATTCGCAACTGTTCCTGTGCAAAATGTCAGCACCACTGTAGGATGGAGATGGTAACCTTCAACAAATCAGCATGAAGTTTGAGCTTCGTCGTTGCTTGTCTATTCTCCTCGAGCTGATGTGCAAGATCCTTTACTACGAGCAGAAGCTTGTGAAAGTCGTCGTTGGCAGGAGTGCTGCTTGACGTTGCCATCATCGCGTTGACAATCCACTCTCTATGAGAACATCTTGAAGGCAAAATGAGAAAAGTCGTGAAATTGCAAATTTGTGTCCAACCACCGGTTTCAGTTTCCCTTTTACTGGCCATTCGCGTTTTGCCTGTCCCGAGGATCGCCACGTTTTGACTTCCGTTCAAGCAGCGTCGTGGAGTCGGTTCTGTCCAATGCTCATAACACCTTGACACTCAATACCCTCCTGCTAGTTTGTCATCACTTCCGTCGATTTCTCGGCCCTCCGTAAAGTCATGCTCCGCGGCGTTCTTGGACTGTTAATATGGGCTGCCCTACTGCTGGTCGTGCTCTGTGACGTGGATTATTACAAAGTTCTTGGAGTGGACCGCGATGCCTCGGATAAGGACATCAAACGGCAGTATCGAAAACTCAGTAAGCAGTGGCATCCAGACAAGAACAGGGGGGACGAAACTGCGCATGACAAGTTTGTTCAAGTTTCGGAAGGTACCAACTTTTTGCCGCAATTTGAGTAACCTTGCCTCTAGCGTACGAGGTGCTATCTGACCCTGAATCACGCAAAATTTACGATCGTTATGGTGCAGAAGGCTTAAAGCAACAGCAACAAGGTCAGGGCGCGCATATGCACGATCCCTTTGATATATTTGCCAAGTTCTTCGGCGGTCGGGTGAGTTTCTGTCAAGTTATTGTCGCTAAACGAGATTAGGGAGGAGGTTTCCATCATTCCGGTGTTCGGAAAGGTCCCAATATGCAGACTGTCATTGAGATCCCTCTCAGTCAGCTGTATAATGGTGGCAATATTCAGATCGAAGTCGAAAAGAACGTCATCTGCGAGGACTGTTCGGGAACAGGGGCAGAGGATCCCAAATATGTTGTCGGTTGCGACCAGTGTGGCGGTAGAGGTGTTAAGATTGTTAAACAGATGTTGGCCCCGGGTATATTTCAACAGATGCAGAGCATGTGTGATCGCTGTGGTGGCACAGGCAAGATGATCACAAAGCCTTGCAAGACCTGTCAAGGCCAGAAAGTGCATCGCGACAAGGTTCAGCATGACCTCGAGATACCAAAGGGGCTTCCATTGAATGCCCAGATTGTTGTGGAAGCGGAAGCAGACGAAAGCCCTGATTGGGAACCCGGAGATCTCGTTTTAACTGTCCGAGAGATCAGCAACATGGCCGTGAACGGCGGCTTTCGAAGACGCGGTGCAGATCTCTTCGTTGATGTTCCTCTTGGCGTATCTGAGGCTCTTGGCGGAGGATTTGAGAAAAGCATTACACATCTAGATGGCCGTAATATCACCTTGAAGAGGAACAAAGGCAAAATCGTGCAATCGGGTTTGTTCACGCATTCTAGTCCCACTAAAATGGTCGTTAGGACATGTTGAGACACTGGAAAAGGAAGGGATGCCGATTTTTCGATCCGAGGGTTTTGGAAATCTCCATGTTACTTACCATGTCATATTCCCAGCCATCATTGACGATCAATTTGTAAAGGACATTCAATTAGCATTTGAAGGTAGAAAGAAGCGACTTTATGCAAGCGGAGAAAAAAGAGATGAGCTGTAGGCGTTTGTAGACTTTAAATGTTGAATAGAGGAGCATTCAGGGCATCCTCTTTTTTCTCCTCCTTGCTTAAATCATTCAAATATAGAGGGACTCCTATTTACTTTACCCTCGCGCTACACTGATGCAGGATTAGATTGTACATGAACAACTAACTATCCCCTAAATATTTTATCCTCATTACAACGGATATCTCATTATATGGACGGGTTCTTTCAATTTTTTGTGTTGTATGACGAACGGGACCCATTTTCACCAACGGACTGAGGCACTTGCGATGCAGATGACAAGTTTGCTCGTAGAAACGAAGAACTCTTTCGCTTAAGCATCATTCTCCGTGTGCCGCTAGCGTCTTTGATTGGGCCTCTTCCAGAGTACGTCAGCGTGGGCGAACCTAAAGACGGAGTTGCGAAAGAAGGTGTTGATGGAGGTGTGATCGTCAAGGCTAGTCGACTTCCATCGTCGGAAATGCCGTCACCTAGCATTGCTCTCCCAGATGAATACCGTTGCAGACTCGGCGAAACTGAAGTAGCCTCGGGCAGATCTTCGGACTGATCGGAGGATGGTTCGAGAACAGTGAAGGTCATTCCTTTCCAGTCGAGGGGGAATCCATCGTTGACAGGGCGTCTATCGAGTAATTTGTTCCTGTACCTCGCTTCTTCGGCGGGTGTAGTCGGTGTACTTCGATGCTTTGCGAGCATTGAAGGGAAGAATCGTAAACGGCTACTGTCCAGAGACACGTTCGGGGTGTCGACATCCATGGGAGTGATCTCCATTGGTATTGATGGATGACTTGCATCGGTGTCGGATGTCGAAGATGGTGGCGGTAGCGCCGGTTTCTTTCGTGGATCCCCCTCCCAAAATCGCTCGTTCGCTTGCGGCTCATGAGACCTGTGTCGAAGGTGATGCAAGCTAGTGGGAGTCTTCCCAAATACCATCTTGACGTTCATGGCATATAATGCATTGTCGATTGCAAGCTCGATCGCACAATGGTTGTGAATAATGCTTAGTTCTACTGGTAAGAAATAGAGCAAAAAAATGGATCTTTACTGGGCCAAGTCGCACGCTCACCTCGTAGTCTGGCTTCGATCAAGAATTCTGGAGTGGGATTCGACATCAACGCAGGATAATCCGTGTAAGAGATATCGGGAACAATAGTAATGTCGCCACTATAGCGTTGCGAAAGCATTGACTTAGAATTAGACATGTCCTGTGAAAGTGCCTACCTGAACTTTGGTGCACAAAACGGGGAAAATCCCGAGCTCGGACATCATATGCATGCGATGCATGATTTCGCCGACAGCCAGAGTCAGAGCCATGCTATTGAATCCACCATCGGGACGATTGGCTGTTTCTTGAGTTTCTGCCTTTCCAGCATTATGGAAACTTTTTCGGACGCTGCTGCTTTTCTCGAGAAACGGGACAATGTGCGGATTGACCTGGCTCACGATAAAATGATTGACGTTGAAAAGCTCGGACAATTTGGCCATGGGTAGGTCATTGTCCACGGAGCCATCAATCCAGCGCTGGGGAGATGCATTCCAAGGTTGCGCGAGACCGGTTTTCGGATCTTTTGCCAGAATCTCGGAAGAGGAAAAGATGAAGGGCACGGAGCAAGACGCCGCGATGGCGCTCCAGATTAAAACGTTCGGAGCGGTCAAGTAATTCAGTAGTCGCGGGAGTTCATAAACGCTGGCGCTAGAGACCGTTATATTCAAGATCCTGCGAGTTCGATTCTAAAAATCAGGCCTAGAGATCGAGCTGCTGGCATTTACGTAAGCTTCTTGGAAGGTAAGATCACCGAGGATGTCCTGCATTACCCTCGTTAAGTAGGATATATCTGACCATACACCTAGGGCAAGTCAATTATAGCTCCAACTGAATATTACCGATTTTCAATAGCCTCGCGATATGGTCATAAACCGTCTCTGGGTTTGTGGAATCTTGAAATACGTTGAGATCGCCATGGATGAAATCGTTCAGTAGCTGGGGCAATTCGTCGTCCGTCCGAGTGCAGCAGACTCCTGCAACAATGGAACCAGCACTTGTGCCACTTATTATCCGAGGTAGCATATTTTTCTCCATCAGAGCAGCCAAAACACCGACATGATTCATTCCAAGAGTTCCGCCGCCAGACAGCAACAAGGCAGTCCGCCCATAGGCCTATTGTTAGAGACGACTCTTTCTGACGAAGGATGTATATTACTTGACGAAGGCAGGTCAATTGATCGAGCTTCTGAGAATCCGACACGAGAGGACTTTCAACGCGTAGTAAAAACTGAAGAGCGTCTTGAACCTCGGAGATGTACTCCTCCACGATGTGTTTGGTGCCAATGTTTGTATGACTGTATAGCTGTACATAGTCAGCACTCGCCTAGGCACACTTTTGGAAGACACACCTGAGGATTGCCTGTATGCGCAAAATTGCGGGACAGAGAAATGCGCAAGAGAAACATCACTCGAGTGAGATCTCCAGCAGTCCGAGCGTCATGTAACTGCTTGAGTCGCTTCCGCAACAGTTTGTGATCGTAGGCCGGGGATAGGGGGTCTTCTTTCCATGCGTTTAACCCTACAACATGTCAGCACCAGAATGAGAGGGAGATATTCGGTACCATCGATGTTGTCGAGCTCAAGAGCTGCTCGAGCCCAGTCCTCATAAGAGGTGGCATTCTCGAGGGCAAACAGGGCAAACTTGCGTTGTCTAGCAGATACTTTCAACGCCCGCCGTTCGTTTATTGCCTACGAATGAGCATGTGATACTTTGCCAACCGGCTCACCTCGGTCAACGCGGACTGCACTGCCGATTTCCTCTCGGAGAGCGAGTTGAGGGAATTTTTAAGCAACTCGGGTATGCCGACGGTGGGCAAGGCAGAGGACATATAGGCAGCGAGATGTTCCAACATCCTCAAAGATTGTCGGTGGCAGGGGCAACACCGGCCCTGCACCTGTATCGTGTGTTGGTTGGTATGACAGCTGATTGATCAACCTTGAACCGTGGGGACATTTTCTCTCCACATTCTTCCGAATCCGGACACTCCCCTAACCCTAGTTTTTGGACGTTTGAGATGGGAAGCCGCTCAAAGAGAGAGCAGCAAATGAAAATATCGCTTGTGCCTCGGCTAGAGTAGAGGACGAGATAAGGGACAAGCACTTGTCGGCGCAGTTTTAGTATACGAGGAGCTTATCCCTGCGTGATCGAATTCTTTACGTCCCTATTTCCCGGAAGGACGAAAGTCAGTTCTCAAACCGATGGAAAAGTTGTGGGTACACCGTATAAAGCTTGAAATCCGAGTTCTGTGATACCAGACATTTTTGTTGGGGCCCAAAATGGGTTGGCATAACCTCTTTTTAGCTTGAGATACAGGCGGGCGAACGCAATACTCGAGCTTTCTAATTTGTGGGTGGATGAGTCAGCAGTAGGTGCCGCATCTAAAAATTTCAAGGAAATTTTCGCCCTTTTCATATTTCAATTCCAAATTTCAATTGGCAAGCGAACGTCAGAAGAAAGCACGATCCTTTGTCGCCTCTCGGGTCAGATTTAACTAATCATGGGTATTTCTCCTTTGTTTATCTTCTCCTCCGTGTTCTTGTGTTCTTGCTGACATTCTCCTTCCAGCTCCCAAAAAACAAGCTCAGAAAATGTCCCTGGGCGACTTCTTGCAAGACACCTGTTCGGCTCCCTTATCTACCCATTTGGGAGCTTTCATTGACGTGTGCTAGCTCTGGGAAACTGGGCAGACGAGTTGGAGGATATGCCTGTCGCGCGTATTACCCCTAGCTCCTTACCGGCAGTTCTTGCTAACTTTTCCAGCTTCCGTTGGTAGTCTCGCATCCTCCTTCCCAGACTCACACTTTTCTTCAGGTCGAGACAACCGAGACAGATACGACAACCGTCAATATGGCGAACGTCGAGATATGGCTTTTTCCCGAGGTACAAAACTCGAAAAGCGACCGATGTAAACTTTCTAGATTCCGAGGGTGATCTTCGAGCGCCCCGTCCTGTGGTCCCCCTACCTTCGCAACCTCCATACACTGCCCATGTCGGAAATCTCTCATTCGACCTCACAGAAAGCGAAATTGAAAACTATTTCGATGGGTGCAAGGTCATTAGCGTTCGAATTATGAAGGATAGGATGGATAACAGGCCAAAGGGATTTGGATATGTCGAATTTGCCGACCTCGAATCATTAAAGAAAGCTCTCACTCTCGCAGATGGACAATTGGCCGGGCGGAGCGTCCGCATAAGCGTCGCCGAACCTCGTAAGCGTCATGCATACCCAAACAGCTGATTGTATAGCCAAGTCTGGAGGCTTTGGCGGAGATGACTCTGCTCAGGGTGAATGGAGAACGGGCAAAGTCCTTCCTCCTTTGGAATCACGAAACAGAACAGGGGATCGCGAACCGCGAACCGCGCGTAACTTCTCTGGTGATGCCGCTGGTCGGTCTGAGCGTCGCGATATGAGTCTCCTCTCGACGGAGAGTGGGATGGACAAATGGGAACGTCGTGGTCCGTTGCCGCCATTGGAGACTGATCGTCGTCAACGAACGTCGAACGCTCCTCGTTCTGGAAGCAGTAGTTTCGGAAATGCAGCAAATCGGTCGCCATCTCGCGAAAGTCCTGCTGACAGTGGCGAGTGGAGAACTGCAAGACCCTTGCCGCCTGCCGCAAAAGTCGACGGAGGTATTATGTTCATCTATACGTGACTGCTAACGAAATTTATAGATACGCCGCCCCCAACCTCACCTTCTCTCGGATCACCAGTGTTGCATCGGAAGAAATTGACCCTCTTGCCGCGTAGCGAACATCCCCAGGAACCTCTACCTTCCCCTTCTGCTCCCGAAGAATCAAAATCAAAGTCAAATCCGTTTGGCGCAGCAAGACCAGTTGACACAGATTCTGCTCTGAAAAAGGTTGAAGAAAGGTTGGCAAAGGAAAAAGAACACAAAGAAGAAATGGCCGCAGGCAAACCACCGCACCCACCAAGCTCACCAACCACTCCGCGCCACGAAAAGGGACGGGGAAATCCTAAACAATTATTGCGGCGGACATCCCAAACCCCCTCCGGCCCTGCAACTGCGACAGCACACTCTGATGCTGACCCAGTTACCGCTGCCAAAGCCGAAGCTCAGGAAGAGGCCATTTCGGAAGGTTCCGACTCTGGTTGGAGGAAGACGGAGGCTCCTGTAGTCCAGGCGCCGCCCACTGTTGTCCCCACCGAGGAAGAGGCTGGATGGGAGACTGTAGTCCCGAGAAGTAAAAAGGTTAATGGCGTTGGTGCAAAGCATTGAGGGACAACGTCAAATACTACTACATAGTAGCCTGTCATATTTATACTTGTGTCGGAGAAATCTGAATTGATGCAATTTATTTTGCCCTCGTTTTCAGTA
>Ga0335073_10007051_pt1 | contig 15756 bp, 12 predicted proteins | sample Lox_Sample_22_FD_207093 | JGI IMG/M metagenome (GOLD analysis project Ga0335073, IMG submission 207093) | Soil microbial communities from Loxahatchee National Wildlife Refuge, Florida, United States - Lox_Sample_2.2 | ecosystem: Environmental > Terrestrial > Soil > Wetlands | place: USA... | reverse complement strand
AAGCGAGAATCAGGCGCGCGCCGTGACGCAGCGCGTACTCGATGCTCGGCAGCGTCTCGCGAATGCGCGTATCGTCCATCACGCGGCCGTCGTCGAGCGGTACGTTGAAGTCGACGCGCATGAAGATGCGCTTATTATTCAGCGGGAGATCGCGGATGCTTAACTTAGCCATAACTGTTCGAGTACGCATTCGTTACGGTTGTCGGTTGTCAGTTGTCAGTTGCCGGTCATACCTCAAACGCTTCTATAAATTGCAGCCTGCCGGAGATCAGGAACCAACTGCTGCATCGCCGGCAACTAGCAACCGACAACTGACAACGGTTTTACAGCCCCTTCTTCGCTATGTAGTGAATGAGGTCGCGGACGCGGCAAGAGTATCCCCACTCGTTGTCGTACCACGCGATCACCTTGATGCAGTTGCCGTTGACGACGCGCGTCAGCAGCGAATCCACGATCGAGGAGCGGTCGTCGCCGCGATAATCCACCGAGACCAGTTCCGCCGTCTCGTATCCGAGGAAGCCCTTCAACGGAGCGGATTCCGATGCTGCCTTCAGCGCGCCGTTGACCTCGTCGACCGACGTCTTCTTGTCGACGAACACCACCAGATCGACCACGGAAACGTTCGGCGTCGGCACCCGCATGGCGAAGCCATCGAGCTTGCCCTTCAAGTCGGGAATCACCAGATATATCGCCTTCGCCGCTCCCGTCGAAGTCGGAATCATCGACAGCGCAGCCGCCCGCGCGCGCCGCAGGTCCTTGTGCGGAAAGTCGAGAATTACCTGATCGTTGGTGTACGAGTGGATCGTGGTCATCGTTCCGCTGACAATCTGGAACTTGTCGTGGATGACCTTCGCCACCGGCGCGAGACAGTTGGTGGTGCACGAGGCGTTGGAGATGATGTTGTGCTTCGCCGGATCGTACTTGTCCTCGTTGACGCCCATCACCACGGTGATGTCTTCGTTGGTCGCCGGCGCGCTGATGATGACCTTCTTCACCGGCCCGCGCAGATGCTGCTTGGCCAATTCACCCTTGGTGAACTTGCCGGTCGATTCGATGACCACCTGCGCGCCCACCGATTCCCAGTCGAGCTTCGCCGGATCTTTCTCGGCGAAGACCTTGATCGTTTTGCCGTCGACGGTGATCGAGTCGTCGGTCGCGGAGATGTCGTTTTTCAGATTACCGAGAATCGAGTCGTACTTAAGAAGATGCGCCAGCGTCTTGGGACTGGTCAGGTCGTTGACCGCGACGAAGTCGAGGTTGGAGTCGTTAAGCGCGGTGCGAAGAATGTTGCGGCCAATGCGCCCGAAGCCGTTAATGCCTACTTTGATTGCCATATTGCCTCGTCGAGAATGATCGGAGTGGAATGCATAAGAATCAGTGCCCGCACTGCGAAGTCCGGAAACTGCGCCCTGAAACCAGAAATCCTAGCATTCGAGATGAGGCGAGGCAATGTTAGGAATCACAAAGATGTGTCGTATTCGATCACAAAGGGAAAAGCCCACTCTGGTGTGCCGGATTGCTCCGGGCGACCTGCGCGTGTTACAAGAGCAACATGCGCAGATGGAATCGCGACCGCAATCGGTGGCGTAAACCGAAAGGCGAGAAGCAGACCCAGGAAGGTCCTGCTCCGCTGCAACCCAAGTTTCCCGAACCGTCCGCTGGCCAGGGCGGCGAGGACCGACAACCGGAATTCGAAGCTCAGCCGGATGAATCCGAGCTCCAGGAATCGCAGCCTGAGGCTGAAGCTAACGGCAACAAAGAGCCGCAGCAGCAACGGCGCGATCGCAGCCGCCGCCGTGGACGCCGCGGCCGCGGCACTCGCCCGCAAGGTCAGCCGTCGGCGTTGCCTGCGCCTGGCGGTCCAACCGGCGAAGCCGCCGAGGCGGAAACTCCCAAGAAAGCAGCCGGAGTTCAGGCCGAAGCCGCTGCCGAACCTGCAAAATCCAAGCAGCCCAAAGGCGCCGTCGTGCTCTCGATCGGCCTGCCCGGCTCCGGCAAGAGCACCTGGTTCAAACGCCACAACATTCTTCCGCTCTCCAGCGACATGGTTCGCATTCTGCTGTTCGACGATGTCACCGAGCAGCGCTACCAGGATCTGGTCTTCTCCACACTGCGCGCCATGTTGCGCGCGCGTTTGCTGGCGCGGCGTCCGTCGAACTATCTGGACGCGACGAACCTCTCCCCGCACGAGCGCCGCAGCTGGATCAAGCTGGCCCACGACTTCGGCTATGAGGCGCACGCCGTGTTCTTTGACGTCCCGCCCGAGGTCTGCATGGAGCGCAATCGCCGCCGTGAGCGCAACGTGCCTGAGGACGTGATGATGCGCATGGCGAGCAAGCTGCGCCCGCCGAAGTTCGAAGAAGGCTTCGCCAAGATCACCGTGGTTCGCTTAAAGAAGAAGGAAGGCGAAGCGCCGCACGAAGAGCCGCACCAAGAGTTTGCTGTCGAGCCGGACGAAGGCGAACCGCCCGAGATCGTGGACTCGGAGTACTAACTCTTAGCTTGTCTGGATATGCGAACGCGGGCCAAGCGCCCGCGTTTTTGCTACTGCTAATGCTCGCGCGCAATGGTAAAGAAGCGGACGAGCGGGGTCTGCGCTTAGCTTGCCGAAGAAAAGACGAATTTCAACACCAATGTTCTAGAATCGACGCGTTAGCTGGACGCATTGCCTTCAGGCCGTCAGTCCAAGTGGAGACCCATGATCGGCAGCCGGCTCGGGAACTACGAGATCACTGCGATGTTGGGCGAGGGCGGCATGGGCGTCGTCTATCGTGCGAAGGACCTCCAGTTGGGACGCGAGGTCGCACTGAAATTCTTGCCCGCTGAGTTCGCTCAGGACCCCGAGCGCGGCGCATGGCTGGAGCGTGAAGCTCGCCTCCTTGCATCCTTAAACCACCCGAACATCGCCCAAATCTACGGTTTTTACTCCAACGGCGAGTCACGGGCGCTGGTCATGGAACTAGTCGAGGGACCCACGCTGGCCGAGCTCCTTATGACCGGCATTCCAGCTGTCGAGCAATCTCTGTTGATCGCTATCCAGATTGTGCAGGCGCTCACCGCGGCTCACGACCAGGGGATCGTGCACCGCGATCTGAAACCCCAGAACATCAAGCTGGCCCGGGGCGGTCGGGTCAAGGTGCTCGATTTCGGCTTGGCGCGCCGGCAAGCGGTCACCGGCTCGCTGCTCGGAGACGCGACCACGCTCCACAATTCCACCAAGGCCGGGACGATCCTGGGCACCGTGGGATATATGTCGCCTGAGCAGGTGCGCTGCGAGCAGATCGACACCCGCGCCGACATCTTCTCCTTCGGGTGCATTCTTTACGAAATGGCGACCGGTGAGCGAGCTTTCCACCGCTCGAATGCCATTGAGACTCTGGCCGCCATACTGCACGACAAACCGGAGGCGCCGAGTCGCCGGCGCAACGAGTTGTCCCCCGGCCTGGACCGTGTGATCGCGCGTTGCCTGGAGAAAGAGCGTTCGGCCCGCTTCCAGTCGGCCCGCGATCTGGAGTTCGTGCTTACCACACTCACTCCTGCCGAAACCCTGCATGCCATTCGGCCGCCGCCCGCTTCGGTTGCTGTACTGCCATTCTCGAACCTTAGCGCCGACTCCGAAAACGAATTCTTCGCCGACGGAATCACCGAGGACGTTATCGCGCATCTGGCGAAGATTCGATCATTGAAGGTGATCTCGCGCACTTCGGTGATGGCCTTCAAGAAGAGCGATCGCAGCCTGCGGGAGATCGGCGAGAAACTAGGCGCGGCCACAGTGGTTGAAGGTAGCATTCGGCGCGCCGGCAACCGGGTGCGTATCGTCGCCCAGCTCATTGATGCTCTCACGGACGAGCACATCTGGGCGGACACCTACGACCGCGACCTCACCGACATATTCGCCATTCAGTCGGAAGTGGCACTGAATATTGCCAATGCCTTGCGCGCCCAGCTCTCGAATGACGAACGCGCGCGCATGGGCCGGCAGCCCACTCAGGATTTCGCAGCCTACGAGCTCTATCTTCGGGGACGCCACTCGTTCTGTCGCTTTACGGAAGAGGGCTTTCGCCGAAGCCTCATCGATTACCAGGCGGCCATTGCCCGCGATCCGTCTTTCGCCCTCGCTTGGGCAAGCATGGCCCAGGCGCACGCTGAATCTTGTATCAGCGGTTTTGCCGGCAGCACACCCGAGGAAACGATTAGAAATGCCAAGGCGGCGGCCGCCCGCGCGTTGGAGATCGACGACCAACTGGCCGAAGCGCACGGCATCTCGGGGTTCGTCCGTTTTGTCTTTGACTTTGATTGGCCGGGAGCGGAGCGGGAGTTGCTGAGCGCCATCGAGCTCAGCCCTGGAAACGCCGAAGCTCATGGCCACTACAGCTGGCTCTGTACCTCGCTGGAACGATACGACGATGCCCTGCGGGAGGTACGCCGGGCTCGAGAACTTGACCCGATTCTGATCCAAACCGATGTCGCCACAACTCTGTTACGCGCCGGACGGATCGACGAGGCACTGGAAGAAGCACGGCGCTGCCTCCGCGACGATCCTGCAGCTTCCCGGGCCCACTCCAATCTCGGTTGGGCGCTGATCTTTCATGGCGACCACGCTGCCGGCATCGCATCGCTTGAGCACGCATCGGCGCTTTCTCCCGAGGCCACACTCTTCCTCTCGCAGCTGGGACAGGCCTACGCGGTCACGGGCGATGTCGAACATGCAAGGAAGATCCTGCAACAACTGCACGATCGGGCGATCCATGAGTTCGTATCGCCTTACCACTTCGCCTACGTCTATGCAGGCCTGGGAGAGGCCGATACCGCAATCGACTGGCTCGAACGCGCCTTCGAACGGCGATCGGGTGCAATCTACGGAATCAAGGGGTCATTCCTCTTCCGCAACCTGCGCGGCCATCCCCGATTCCAGTCGCTGCTTCAGAAGATGAATCTCACTCTCTGAAGAAAACCTCGAAGGCATCCAATGCTCCGCCTGGCCACGCGCCGTTCGCAAAGCCGGCGTACGGGGCAATCATGGCAGCGGGCTCGGTCCATACAAGGTCAAACTGTAACGGAGACTCAGACCCTAGCGGTTGCTCGTGGCTTCCTCATTTCGCTGGAGATTCACTCTCCAGTTGATGTCACCAATGCGCCCAGCGGAGCCGGAGCGAAGTATCGGCGCTGGAAATAAAACGCCACATTCACCAGAGCAATCATCACCGGTACCTCGACCAGTGGTCCGATCACGGCGGCGAAGGCAGCGCCGGAGTTGATACCAAATACCGACACCGCAACCGCAATTGCCAGCTCGAAATTGTTGGACGCCGCGGTGAATGCCAGCGTAGTGGTTTTGGAGTAATCGGCGCCCAGCTTCCGTCCCATATAGAACGACACCAGAAACATCACGACGAAGTACACCAGCAGCGGCAAGGCAATGCGCAGGACGTCCAGCGGCAGTTGCACGATGTACTGACCCTTGAGCGAAAACATGACCACGATGGTGAACAGCAGGGCAACCAGCGTCAGCGGACTCACGCGCGGCACGAAGTTGTGGTCGTACCATTCGCGGCCTTTCGTCCGGACCAGCACCGCGCGCGTGGCGAAACCGCAGACAAACGGAATTCCCAGATAGATGAAGACGCTCTTGGCAATCTCGCCGATGGAAACATTGACCGCCATTCCTCTCAGCCCAAGATGCGCGGGCAGAACGGTGATGAAGATCCACGCATAAAGCGAGTAGAAAAGCACCTGGAACAACGAATTGAATGCCACCAGTCCGGCGGCGTACTCCGCATCGCCCTTCGCCAGTTCGTTCCATACGATGACCATCGCGATGCACCGAGCCAGTCCGATCATGATCAGCCCTGCCATGTATTCGGGATAGCCGCGCAGAAACACGATTGCCAGCACGAACATGAGGACCGGTCCCACAACCCAGTTCTGCAGCAGCGACAAGCCCAGTACCCTCTTGTTCCGGAAGACCTCAGGCAGTTCCTCGTATCGCACCTTGGTAAAAGGCGGGTACATCATTACGATCAGGCCGATTGCAATCGGAATTGAGGTCGTGCCGACGCTGAAGCGATTGAGAAATGGCACGACACCGGGAACAAGCCAACCCAGCGCCACGCCGCAGAGCATCGCGGCGAATATCCAGGCGGTGAGGTAGCGGTCGAGAAAAGCAAGGCGCTGCCTTGGGATCATAGGTTGAACCCCGTTTCAGAAAATTGCGTTGCGAGTCGGCTTGTCATTCCTGACCGATCCGGTCGATCTCGGTCTTGATCGCGAGTTTGTCGATGCTGGATAGTGGCAAGCACAGGAACAGAGAAATGCGCCGCTCCAGAATCATGAACGCTTCCCGATAGGCTCGCCCTATTTCGCTTGCCGATCCGTTCACAGCAGCCGGATCGGCAACGCCCCAATGCGCGGTCATAGGCTGACCAGGCCAGATCGGACAAACCTCGCGGGCCGCGTTGTCGCAAACGGTGAAGACAAAATCCATCCGCGCTGCGTTGGGTGTGGCGAACTCGTCCCAGCTCTTGCTGCGTAATTCCTGGGCTGGAATACGCGCAAGCTCCAGTTGCCGCAGCGCCTCCGGCCGGACCGTGCCGCTGGGATGACTTCCCGCGCTGTACGCGGTGAACCTCGGAGCGCCCTTATAGTTCATGATTGCCTCGGCCATGATGGAGCGGGCGGAGTTGCCGGTGCAGAGAAACAGCACGTTGTAGTGCGGCATTTTCTACGCTCCCGGCGAAACAGAGCCGGCCTTGCCGGGCTTGGTCGCGCGCACGAAGGCGCTCATGAACTTTCCGTCTACTTGCGGAGCAATTGCGTCGACGTCAATGCCTTCGGCAGTCAGAAAAGCGCGCGCATCCTCGATCTGGTAAATCCTCGTCGGCTCGATCTCGATGGCCTCGAAGCCGGCATCGGCGAGCTTCGCGCGATACTCCGATTCCTCCAAGGCCCCGGCAATACAACCGACCCACAGCAGCACGCTCTTGCGAACTTCTTCCGGAACCTCGCCACGCTGTACGACATCCGAGACCGCTAGCCGTCCTCCGGGCCTGAGCACGCGGTAGGCTTCGCGCAGCACGCGAGACTTGTCGGCCGAGAGATTGATGACGCAGTTGGAGATGACGACGTCGACCGAATTGTCGCGCAGCGGGATGTTCTCGATTTCGCCCTTCAGGAACTCGACATTCGCCAGCCCCGATTTGCGTTTGTTCTGGTTGGCGAGTGCGAGCATCTCGTCGGTCATGTCGAGGCCGTAGGCTTTGCCGGTCGCGCCGACGCGCCGCGCCGAAAGCAGCACGTCGATGCCGCCTCCTGAGCCGAGGTCGAGGACGATCTCGCCGGGGCTGAGTTCCGCCAAAGCGGTGGGATTGCCGCAGCCGAGCGATGCCAGCAGAGCTTCCTCGGGGATCTGCCCGAGCTGCGAGACGTCATAAAGATTGGAAGTAATCGGGTCGCAGCAGTCGCTGGAGGCGGGAGCCGCTCCGCAACAACTGCTGCCGCCTTTCGTGACTCGCAATGCGGCCTGGCCGTACTTTTCCTTAACCACTTCTTTTATGTCGGCGGTACTCATGCAATCTCCTATTTGCAAATCTGAACTACGGTTTGCGGTTTGACGGCTTTGTTGCGCGTGCAGCACTCCGCGTAGAGGAACTGCAACAGCTCCTGCAAAGCTTCGGTATTAGCGGTGTAGCGCAGGAAGGTGCTCTCACGCTGCACCTTCACCAGGCCCTCACTCCTGAGTTTGTCGAGGTGGTGGGAAAGGGTCGAGTTGGGGATTCCCAGCTCCTCTTGTACCTCGCCGACTACCATGCCCTCAGGATGCGCCGAAAGTAGGAGCTGCATGATTCGGAGCCGGGCTTCGGTCCCCATGGCGGAAAACATATCGGCGTATCGCGTCAGTTGATCGGTTTGTTGTTGGAGATCAGGGCTCGTCATATTTCTATATTTGTAGAAATATAGAATTTTGTCAAGCCATCACTGCCGCCAGTCTGCATGCCGGCCTTCGGCCGGATGCCAGCTTGTAGGGACTATGAGTTTTTGGGTCGCCGGATATGAACAAAGCTAGTTCCTGCGCCCAATCCTGCCATATATGCTGCGGGCCAAGGCAGACTTGGCGCAGCACAATCGCGGTTTCGGATCAGGGCAGTTATCAGGGTGGCGACCGATGTGCGGTTGTCGACGGCAAGTGATGCGGTAAGTCAAAGTTTCGAGGTAGCGAGTACCCCCAACAATCAAGAAGAGATTTGCGAGGAGGAAATGTTAATGAGCTGCACAAGACTCTTTAAAACTGCAATTGTCGGCTTCGCCACGATGTTGCTCACTGCGTTGCTCGGCGTGGCAGCCAGCGCGCAGAGCGCCCAGGTTCAGGGAATCATTGACGGGCGCAAAGGCGAGACGATGATGATCAAGTCCCAAGGCTCGGGAACCATCCCCGTGGTCCTGACCGACAACACTCAGGTGGAAGAAGTCGAAGGCGGTCTTCATCTGCGAAAGAAGGAGATGGGGCTGACGGCGTTGGTGCCGGGACTTTCCGTCCAGGTTCAAGGGTCGTACAACGCACAGAACCAACTGGTCGCCGATACCGTGAAGTTCAAAGCTTCCGACCTTAAGACCGCTCAGGATATCCAGGCGGGAGTAGCCCCTGCGGAAGCGCAGATCCAGGCCCAGCAGCAGCAGGTAGCCGAACAGGAGGCGCAGATCCAGGCGCAGCAGCAGGCCGTACAACAGCAGCAGGCGGAACTCACCAAAGAGCAGCAAGAGGCTGCGGCTAACAAGGCGGCGATTGAGGCCACCAATAAGCGTTTCGGCGAACTGGGCGACTACAACGTAATGGGAGAAGTGACCGTGCTATTCGGTAACGGCAAAGTGATGATTGAGCCGCAATACAAGCCTCAGCTCTTACAGCTAGCCGAGAAAGCCAAAACCGTCGATGGCTACATCATCCAGGTGAAAGGCTACGCCTCCTCCGTAGGGTCCGCTGCGCTCAACCAGAAACTCAGCACCGAGCGGGCCAACAACGTCACCGAATTCCTGGAGGAGCAAGGGCATATTCCTCTCACTCACATGTTGTCGCCGGGCGCGATGGGCACCAGCCGGCAAATCGCTCCCGACAACACGTCGGAGGGCCAGGCCGACAACCGCCGGGTTGTTGTCCAGATCCTGCAGAGCAAGGCCGTAGCCGGTACCGTAAGCAACTAGCTTGTCTGGCGACAAGCCAGCTCGCCTCCAGATATCAGGTTGCAGTAACGGTTGGTCTGCTCTCACTCATCCAAGGCGCGGATGAGTGAGGCAGCCAGCTGCGGTCTGCCGGGTGGTATGCTTCTTCTTCTCGCTGGAGATCCTCATGCGCCCAATGATTTCTGTTGTGGTTCTGCTGTGCATGCTTGGCCCGACCTCGTTCGCGCAAACGGCGCGTCATCCCTTCACCTACGAAGACCTGGTTGCGCTGCATGACGCCGTTGCCGTTGCCGTCTCGCCCGACGGCAAGACGGTTCTGTATCGCGTCACGTTTGGCGCCGCTAAGGGTAAGGACAATGTCCAGTGGCATCTGATTCCGGTGGCGGGTGGCGCATCGCGGCAACTTAGCCTTCCGGAAAACTTCATGCCGAAGGGGTTCACTGCCGATGGCAAAGCGCTCTATGGATTGCTCGAGGTGAACAAGCAAATGCAGCTGGCGACGCTGCCGCTGGCCGAGCCGAATACGCCGGCGGCGACGGCGGCAACGCCAGTTCCTTTGACCGGGCTGCCGCGAGGGATCAATTCGGCGCTGATCTCGCCCGATGGGCGACGCTTCGCCATCCTCGCCGATCCACGCCTGCCTGATCCGCTGGAGGACGTGCATACGGTGATCGAGAACGCGCCTTCCAGCATTTACGTCGTCAATGCGGATGGCTCGGGCGGGAGCTGGTGGTGTCCCACATTGAAGGACGTGGCGGAGGAGGGCATCGCCTGGTCGCCTGACGGTAACTCGCTGGCCGCGCTGTCGGAGACCCCGAAGATCGGCTATCACTACATTCACTCCGATATCGACGTATGCACGGCATCGGGCGCGCGCCACGTCGCCACCTACGACAATGCCGGGGCAAACATCGGCTGGATCGATGACGGCAAGCAAATCGTGTTCCTGAGCACAACCACGCACGTGCTCACGCCCGACCACGTGTGGACGGTGCCCGCGGCGGGTGGCACCCCTCAGGACCGTACGCCCAACCTGCCCGCGAGTGCCATCCATCTGTATGTCGACCCCAAGGGAAACGCGTGGGTGAATGTGGCTCGCGGCGTCCAGATCGAGATCGATCAGTTCCGCAACGATGCGCTTGACACTACGTACGCGTGGCGGAACGGCACCATCGACAACATGGTGACACCGCAGATCGCCGCCGCACCGGATGTCCGCGTGCTGACCGTGGGCGATCCGCAACATTCGGCGAACGTGGCGGTCGCGGATGGCAGCACCCTGCGGAAGATCACTACTGAAGGCGACGACACGCTGGCGAAGGTCACACTTGGCGAGGTTCGCCCGGTGCATTGGAAGAGCGCGGAAGGCATCGATCTGGAAGGTATCGCGACCTTTCCTGCAGACTACGCCGCCGGCAAGAAATATCCGTTCATGGTGTTGCCGCACGGTGGACCCGAGGCGAATGACGTGCTCAACCTCGACTTCTTCACCCGGGTCATTGCGGGCATGGGCTACGTGGTGTTGCAGCCGGAATATCGCGGTTCGACCGGCTACGGCAGCGAATTTCTGGAGGCCATCTACCAGCATTTCGGCGATCGCGCTTATCGCGATGTGGACAGCGCGACCGACTTTGCCATCGCGCAGGGCTGGGCTGATCCCAACCGCCTGACCATCTTCGGCTGGAGCGCCGGCGGCTTTATGACCTCGTGGACGGTGACGCAAACGCATCGCTACAAGGCTGCAATTGAGGGCGCAGGCATTACCGACTGGCTGAGCTTCATCTGGACCAGCGATATTCAACAATTCGACTACGACGCGCGCTGGCCCGACAAAGACCCCGAGGCGTTTCTCGTCTTCTCTGCCGTGATGCATTCGGAGAACGTGACCACGCCGCTGCTGATTCTGCACGGCGCCGCCGATCACCGCGTGCCCACCTACCAGGGCCGCGAGTATTTCGAAGTGCTGGCGGCGCGCGGCAAAACGACGCGCATGGTCACCTATCCCGGTTCGCCGCACTTTCCCATGGTGTGGGAGCAGCGCCAGGACGTCTTTCGCGAGTTGGCGGCGTGGCTGGCCCGCTACAATCCGTGATGAAGGAGACTCGCTTTAGGAAACCTAATTAGGCGTAATCTCCCAGACGGTGCCGCAACCGCCTCCGCCAGCAAAACAGGTGTAAGTCCCGCCGGCGTATGAGGTGCCGTACATATTGCCCGCAGCGTCAAACGCCACGGTGTCGTACTCGTAACAACCGTCGAAACCGAAGAAGTCGTGGAGATCGGTGAAAACCCAGTTATTTCCAGACCGGCTAAATTGGAAGACCTGTCCGCAGCCGTGGCTCCCGTCTTCAACCGTTGTGCCGCAAAAGTTGCCGGCGCTATCCTTCGCCAAGGCAGCATACGGACCGTCGCCATAGGGACCGGGGAAAGAGTACAGCGTCGTCGCCGCCCAGGCTCCCTGACGCATGGCCAGCTGGTAAACGGTGCCTACCATATTCGAGCCACCGCCAACCGTCGTTCCATACAGAATTCCTGCGGGGCCAAAGATTACGCCACCGTACGTGAAGGCAGGATTCGGCCAGCCGGGAGGGTTGTACAACAGCGTTTCCACCCAGCCAGATTGAGACGGGCTTAGCTCATACACGGTACCGCAGCCCGGACTCCCGCAGCCAGTGCCGCCCTGGGGAGTAGTGCCATAGAGATTTCCGGCTGCATCGAAGATGACTCCGGCTCGGGGACTGGCCCCATCCTGTCCCAACCATCCCTTGAAGCTGTACAGGATGGACTCGGACCAGTTGCCACCGGAATTCGTCAGCTCGTAAACCGTGCCGGCTCCACTGGTCCCGCCTTCATTGGAGGTGCCATAGATGTTGCCGGCCTGGTCGAAAATGAGGTTTGAAGTGGGGTACGAGGCATCGGGCTGACCTTGGAATCGATATAGGACCGTCTCCGTCCACGGGCAGCTTGTGGTATGGCAAATGCTTGCGGGAGGGGTCAATTTAAACACCGTCCCACATCCTACAAAGCCGTTATCGCACGGCCCGCCTCCCCCAGATTGCGTCGTGCCGTACAGGGCGCCATCAGGGCCGAAGCTCAGCCCGCCGAACGGCATGGCGCCATCATTTCCGCCCTGAAAAACATAGAGCGGGGTGAGGATCCAGGCGGAATTTTTGTGCGTCAACTTGAACACGAGCCCGTGGCCTGCGCCCCCGATGGACGCGTTCCCGTAGAGGTTTCCTGCAGCATCTACAGTCAGACCAGCATCGGGATTTCCGCCATCACCAGCCCCGGTGAAATCGTGCAGGACCGCCAGCGTCTGTCCTAACGCAGGCGCGGTTGACAAGGCGTGGGCAAGCACGATCGCCAGCACAAACCCCGTGTGCCGCAAGCTGACATGGAAAGCTAATCCAGGGAACTTTACCGCGGAAGTCATAGTGCCCCCTTATCCAGGTGGTCTCCGACTCATGCCTTTCAGGGTTGGAACTGTACACCAATTCGCAGAGTCATTCCAAACGCAAGGGCCTGCACAAACCGCATGTTCACCTTCTCGCAATATTCTCCGTCACGATTTCTGTAACCCTGCTACCATCCTCACATCAGTGGCACTATCCAGCTCTCGAGCTGAGTTGCTTCCGGAGGAAAAATCATGCAAAGCAGAATGAACGATCTCGTGCAGTCCGGTTGGACCTTAGCCGTAGCGCTGGGCATTCGCGTCCTGGAAGCACTCGCGCTATGGATTGTCGGACGCTGGCTTATCGATCTCGCGTTGCGGATTATCGGCAGCGCCATGACCAAGCAGAAGATCGATCCCACGGTCATTCGCTACATCAAGAACGCAGTCGACGCTCTGCTGAACATCATTCTGGTGATCGCGATTCTCGGCTTCTTCGGGGTGCAGACCACCAGCCTGGCAGCGCTCATTGCCGCCGGCGGCGTGGCCATCGGCTTAGCATGGAGCGGCTTGCTCTCCAACTTCGCTGCCGGAGTCTTCCTTGTGATCCTGCAGCCGCTGAAGGTTGGTGACTTCGTGACCGCCGGTGGCGTCACCGGAACGGTGCATGAAGTCGGGCTCTTCGCCAGTTCCATCGACACGCTGGACAACGTGCGTAACATCGTCGGCAACGCCAAAATCTTTGGCGACGTCATTCAGAACTTCTCCACCAATCCCTATCGCCGCGTCGACCTCGAGGCGCAGCTGGCGCACGGAGTCGATGTGCACGCCGCGATGGCGATGTTGAAGAAGGCGCTCGCCGGCATACCGAACGTGATGACGAATCCCGCGCCTGATGTCGAGATTCTGACCTTCAATCTAGCGGGGCCGGTGCTGGCGGTTCGTCCGTATTGCAACAATAAGAATTACTGGCAGGTGTACTTCGACACGAACCGGCTGATCAAGGAGACTTTCACCGCTGCAGGATTTCCGGTTCCCGAGCATCATTATCTGGTGCATGGCGCTGCCGCAGGAACAGGCGCGGCGGGCATGGCGCACACGGCGTAAGCGGTAGAGCAGGCCTTCAGGCCTGCGTTCCGCGCAACGATGTTCGCGTTCGGGGGGTGAGGTCGTAGACCTCCGCACCCGAACTTCTAACTCTTGGATGTCTAAGACGCGGGCCTGAAGGCCCGCTCTACCTGAAATGCGCCGCCAAGACAATCTAAGCGACTGCTTGCAAGCTAAATTCGTCGCACGAGGGATCATGAAACGCAAGAATATCGCGGGCAACTCTCCGTACGAGCCGATCGTCGGCTTCTCGCGCGCGGTGAGAGTCGGTCCGTTTGTTTCGGTCGCGGGAACCGTCGCCACCGGAGCAGACGGCAAGATCGTCGGCGAAGGCGACATCTATGCGCAGGCGGTGCAGGCGCTGAAAAACATTGGCCGCGCCCTGGAGCAGGCGGGCGCGAGCTACCGCGATGTAGTGCGCACGCGTATGTTCGTCACCGATATCAGCCAGTGGGAAAAGGTCGGCAAGGCGCACGGCGAAGTCTTTCGCGACATCCGTCCGGCTGCGACCATGGTCGAGGTTACCGGCTTCGTTTCGCCCGAGATGCTGGTGGAGATTGAAGCCGACGCCATCATCGCATCGGAGATGTAGCGCCGCCATCGACCGTATTCGACCTCAATATCCCCGCCCAAGCAAAAACAGCTTGGACGGGGCACCCTCAAGTCGGTAGTCCGGGCCACCCGCCCCTGTGCCTGGATGGTTTCGGTGTTTGGTCAGGTGGGTGGTCCAGCAACCACATTGATTATGTTCGCCGGCTCAATATGAGGGTGCAATCGACCCAAAAATTCTTCACGCGTTCTTGCTCTTGTACTCGTCGAAGGCGGCGAGGAATTGGTTGATGTTCTCCTTCGACAGGTAATAGGGCGTGGAGAGCCGCAGCTTCGACGGCTCGCCGCCGCGGATGCGGATCTTCTTCGACTTCCACATCCAGTCTTCCAGCTTCATGCGCTGGATCGGAGGCACGGTCACGGTCGCGATGGCGCAGCGCAGCTTGGGATCAGGTGAGGTCCACGACTCGGCGCCGCGCCTGGTCATCTCGGTGAGGGTGTAGTCGGCGAGCATGCGGTGACGCCGCTCGATGCGGTCCATGCCGATTTCATTGGCCAGGTTAATCGCGGCGCGCAGGCCATGCAGCGACGGCACATTCGACGAGCCGATGCGCTGGAAGCGTTCGGCGCGGATTGCCTTCTCGTCCCAGCCTTCGGTGGTGAGCGTGCTCCAGACGAAATCCATGACATCGTTGCGCACGTAGAGATAGCCCGAGCCTTTGGGCGCTTGCAGCCATTTATGCGGGCTGGAGCTGTACATGTCGCAGCCGATGTCGTGGACGTTGAGCTGCATCATGCCGGTGACGTGGGCGCCGTCAACGGCGGAGAGAATGCCTTTCGACCGCGCCAGCGCGCAGATTTCCTTTGCCGGCAGCACGACGCCGGTGACGGTGGTGATGTGGCTGAAGAAGATGACGCGGGTGCGCGGGGTGATGGCATCGTTGAACAGGTTTAGCACCTGCGGCGTGTTCTCGACCGGCTTGGGCAGCGTGATCTTCTTCACCACGATGCCGTAGCGCTTGGCCTTGAGCTGCCAGGGCTGCTCGCCGCCGGGATGCTCCTGGTCGGTCATCAGGACTTCGTCGCCGGGCTTCATCTCGATGCCGTTGGCGATGTAGTTGTTGGCTTCGGTGGCGTTGCGCACCAATGCGATCTCGTCGCGGGTGCAGCCGACGAAGGCGGCGAGGGGATCGCGGAACTCGTTCCACGGGCCGTAGCCCCAGATGGGGTAGTCTTCGGGATCGGTTTCGTCAAGCGGCTCGGTGGAGTCGTAGGCGTCGAAGACGGCGCGCAGCACGGGCGCCGGACTGGAGCCGACGGTGCCGTTGTTCAGGTAGATCTCGTCGACGGGGATGAGGAATTGCTTGCGCAGAGCGGCCCAGTAGGCCTCGTCATCGTTGGCGTAGGACTCGGGATTGGGCAGCGACGATGGAACATTTTGTAGCTGCGCGAAGAGATCGTTGCGAAAGGCGAGCGCGGCAGCGAGTCCCGCGGAGCTGGTAAGAAAACGGCGACGATCGAGCAAGGGGCCCTCCTGT
>Ga0335073_10007049_pt1 | contig 15759 bp, 12 predicted proteins | sample Lox_Sample_22_FD_207093 | JGI IMG/M metagenome (GOLD analysis project Ga0335073, IMG submission 207093) | Soil microbial communities from Loxahatchee National Wildlife Refuge, Florida, United States - Lox_Sample_2.2 | ecosystem: Environmental > Terrestrial > Soil > Wetlands | place: USA... | reverse complement strand
AGGCTATTCTTAGCCGCCAAACGCAGCGTATGATCGGTAATCCGATACGCATCGAAGATGCGCTTCACTGTCTGGTTATCCAAATTCTTATTTGGCACGCCGAAACATGCGATCATTCCGCCCAGACTTCGGGCCGTATAAGCGCCCCGACTGAAGCCGAAGATATAAACATCATCGCCTGGGTCCCACACGTAGGAAAGAAACTCATACCCATCCCTGACCTTCTGGAACAACCCTGCACCCATGCTTCCGCCGAAGAAATGCTCGAATGGCGTGCCGTCTGTGCCCACGCCACTGTCGTAGTACTTCAACTGGGATGGACCGTCCGCCACCAGTTCGTAAAGCTTACGCACGTTGGTGTCGTCGGGTTGTGCAGCTGGACCGTGCGGCGTGTTCCACGTGCCGTCAGCGCACAGGATGATCTTCTTGCTCATGATTGCCCTCCGTAAGATCGGAATCCTCACCCAACTAGCGATGCGATAGTCTCGCTATGGCCTGATCCACCGAATCGTCCAAGGTGCTTCCCTGATTCTTGAGCTCGTCGTGCAAAGCCCTATACTCGCTTAGCGATTTCTGCTTATCGCCGGATATCTCCGAGATGTTGGCCTCGATGAAGTCGTTGATCAGATGCTGGTTCTTCGCATTCTCCCCCGAGCTCTCCTGGTCGTCGAGCCACAGATAGGTCTGCCAAGTGTCGTCGGCGGAAACCGCAGAGAGTGATTCAGTAAGTTCTGCGTGGTCGGTGACTCCAGGATCGCAGCAAAAGCCCAGAATCCTGTGTTTGGCCTCCGCGTTTAGTGGCTCGCCGTTCTTGCGAATCTCATTCACGGCTTTCATCAGGGCCGCCCGGGCGCCCGGCTGGTCTCGATTCTCAAGACCATCCAGTTGCATTGTTCTGACGAATGGGCGTTCTTTCCCGCTTGCGACGGCACTGTTGAAGTGTTCGACCGCGTCGGTCAAACTTCCTCCATTTTGTGTCATCCAGTTGCCGAGCATTGCGTTCGCGTAGACGTTAGAGGGATCAGTCGCCAGGGCTGCGCGAAAGTTCTGTTCCGCAGCCGCGTTCGGCGGAAATTCCCGCCCCGCGACGTGCTCGTTCAGCCAGTGGGCCCAACCTAGGTGAGCCTGCACATCAGCGGCCGCAGTACCATTTGTGCGGGCGAGTGCGGCGTCGAGAATTGCGATGATCTGATCCAATTGCGAGGCGACGGCCGCGCCAGGATCCTCTTCCGGCTTCAGGTAGACATGGTAGTTCTCGACCCACAGCATCGTTGACTGCAGTTGCTGGTCGAGCGCCGGCCGGTAAAGAGGCTCGGTCTTCAGGATGTCGGCGTAGCTCTGTACCGATGCCTGATAATCCCCCTGGCGCGCCTGCGACTGGGCGACAGCCATTTGCGAGTCAAGCTGAGTGTTGTGGTGAAAGTGGGCCTGGATGTTACCGAAGAATCCTGTCACGGCTCCGATGAAGCCCAGCACCGCTGAGATGCCGCCTATCCACGCCAGGATGACAGTCCAGGTTCGTTTTATGCGGGGATCGGATTGTTGCGTATCGTTGGCCATGGGGACCTTTAGCGAGGATCAACCAGTCCGAGAGACATCATGCCGAGAGCCGTGATGCTAGGCAGGAAAAAGTAGTCGCCGCCACGGAGTTCAACGAAATCCGGCAGGGAGCTGCAGACAAACGGCGGATTTGTCGCTGTGGCGTCACCCTGGATAGCGAGACGTCCGCGCCCCCCGTGGTTGCCCATCAGGACGTCTTTGTCGTTGCCTAGATGCGAGTCGTTGCCATACTGGATCCACTGCTGCTGCACGAACTCGAACTGCCGGGAAAGGCTGGCGTTCAGTGCCATGAAGATCACGCCGCGATCGTCTGCATCTGCGACCGGCTGATCTTTGCTGGCGAAGTACCCATACGGCAGGCCGCGACGCGTAATGCGGCGCCGATTAATCAGCCGCCCATTGAAGCCGAACGCATCGCGCGGATGAACACGACGAATGTGCGCGCCCAGAGGACAGCGAGTGCCTGCAGCGTCCGCGCCATACGTGAAGTTTGTGCTTTGGTTGGGATCCTGCGCGATTGCCGGATCCGGTTTTTCAGGAGAAAGCTCGATCGGCGTTCCATCACGCCAGCGCCCGATGAGTTTTGCGGCGAACTTTTCTTTGCCGCCCCCGTAGAGTTTTGATTGGTGATCGAGCCACGACCGGAATGTGGCCAGGTTCTGATGAAGCTTGCGGTAAACCATAAAAGTCCCGTTGGCCGCGAGCAGGTGAGGCACCGGCGCGACGGGGAGTTCGCCCGCTTCGTCCGCATAGCCGAGCAGGAGTTCGCCGGTAGCAAGAGGAGCCCACGTCTTCCCGTCGTCGAGGAGCTTTCCCTGTCCAGGCTGCGAGCTTCGCTCGACGCCGAGGTACTCAGGATTGCCGAAGCCGTCAGTAAAGCCAAAATGCTCGCTCGCCGTGGGCTTGCCGTCGATGACCTCGGCTGCGGCATACTGCGCGCCCAGCAGACTTGCCCCGCCGGTCTCGTCAAGGACTGATTGAACAGATGCCTGGCAGGCTTCGAGGTCCTCGAGGGTCTGGCCGTTGATACCCAGCCATACGTCGACACGCCCTTCGCGCCAGACCGGATCCCAGTTGACGGGCGCGTTCACGCCGGTATCGCCCAGGAGCCCGGCGCGCTGCCGCATGCCCTGTTGAAATTCAACCGGGAATGTAATCAGCGAGGCCAGCGGGAGTTCAAGGCGCTGGAGACCATGAAACGTAAAACCAATGTTGAGGGTACTCTGCGGCTTGCCCCCATCCCAGCGCTGGCCAGTGGTGATCTGGTCGAGCAGGAGGCGAACGAGGTTGCGTGCCCTGTTCGCGTCCTCCAGCCGCAGGAAGAGATAGCGCGCGACCGGCAGGTTATAGCCGCGCAGAACGAATCCTTGAATGTCGGTGGCGTTGAGTTTACTCATTGTGGCCACCTGTCTTAACGGCTCGATGTGGCCCCATCGATCCCGCCGGCGGGGTGGGCAGAGCTTTGAGCTGCGCTGCGAAGTCCATAAAGTCGCGCTGCAGCGTCGCTGGATCTGCTCCCTGATGAGCAGTAATGAAGTCAGCTACGGCGGTTTGAGTCTGTAGCGCTCGCAGCGTGGCCGGCACCGACTTGTCGTTAACCGCCGCGAAGTAAAAGGTGGACTCAAGCTGACACGATTTCATGTAAGCAATGAAGGCATCGCGGTCAGCTGCGCCCCGCGCCGGGTAGCCGACGCAATGGCTCCAAATAGCATCCAGGTGCTGGGGAACAGCATCTGCCAAGCCGGCGAGATAGGCGTCGAGATCGCCGTCGCAGTTTGACTCAAAGACAAGATATTTTGACTTGAGATGCTCTTCGCAAGACGGCATGCCCACGTAAACGACATCGTCCATCACCACCAATCGTGCGAGATGCGTGCCCGGAGCAACCGCAAACGGGCTGTCTTCGCGTGTGGACAGTTGGGCTAGGTACGCGCGAATCTGCAAATCGTGCGAGGGCGTCGCGCGATCATCATTGATGATTGGCGAGAGAATCGTCAGTCCGTATACGCTGCCGTTTTGATTTGGCACAAAATCCTTACCCGACCGCCGGGGCTTCACCGGTTTCGCCGAGATGGGTCTGAACTTGCAGCACAAACTGGAGATAGGCTGCGGCGAACTGCTCAGGGGAAGATTGAGTCGCGAGAGCAGTCAGACTGTCAAAAGAGCTCTGCACAATATGCGCCGACTTGAGATCGTTCGCCGAGGCGTGGGGATACGCGGTGTAGTAATAATCCGTATCGAACTGAACGCGCGCGATGTATTCCTTGAACAGGGTCACCGGGACTGATCCGGGGAACTTCTCACTCCACCGCCAGATCAAATTGAGTCCGCGGCTGAGCACGGCAGAGAAGGCATCGATGTACTGATTCCATGTGCCGTTGAAGTTGCTGAAGAAAAGCAGATAGTCGTACTTTAGCTCTTCTGGCAGTTGTCCTCTTCCCAGGCAGGGAAACGCACGGCGTGGAATGATCACCCACCGCGCAAACTCAATGAAGGAAAGGTTGATGAGGTCGCTCTGTAATGGCTTGATGTGTCCCAGCACAAAGAACACCGCGCGTAGAATCCACGTCTTCCACGGCTTCATCGGTGTGATGGCGTTAAGCGCGTAAACCTTGCCGTTAATGTTGCTCACTGGACCTCTCGAAATGAGGCAAGAATGGTAAACAGACCAGAATTTCTGACCTCGAATCGACGAATGAACCGCCGATTATCTAGACAACCTGGAAGGGGCCGTTAGCGAATTATCCCATAATCATGGACGATAGGCGCGACCTTTAGACTGATAGCCAGGGCTGCGCATCGGAGTGCAGTATGGAGCATTTCATCCTCGGTGCAATCCGCGCTTTCGCGGAAAAAAGCTCCTACGCAGGGAAGAGTGAAAGTGCTTTGTTTATGACCGCGATCACCGTTGACGCTGTACCGATGTTCTTCGTGATGGTCGATATCTGCGCCTCGATAGTTTGCAGGGAGGCGTTGACAGCAGCGATCTTGGGTCGTAGCTGGATAAACAGGTTGGTGTTGTTGGCAAGATCCTGCTCGTCGAGGGCGGTAAGGATCTCCCCGATGGCCTCCTGAGCTCCGTAAACCAGGTCTTTGCTGTTAATGTCGGACGCCTCCCAATAGGCCCTTCCGAGAGCGTCGTAAACATTCTGGTAGGCCGCGGCTGCGTCAGGATTCTGTAGGATGGATGGGGATGTGGTGCTCATGCGCTTTCTCCAGTCAACGAACCGTTTGAGAGTCTTTTGCGTGCGCTCGAACGCCCATCAAAAGGTGGTGGGCAGCGATTTGTAGTAGGTATTCAGATCGCGGCCAGCTGCCCAAAGGTCTGCGATCTTCAGCGAAATCGACTCGGGGTTATTTCCCTGTGCCGCAGCGGCAAGCGCCTGATGGGTCAAGGCCAGGGTGTGGAGAGCCGTTTGGAGTTTGGCGAGTAACTCGTCATTGGCTGTCTGCTGGCCGGCCAGATCAATAAGGTTGCGAATCTCCTGGCGGTGCTCATAGGGGCTTACGGCTGTGCCCTCGTGCCGAATTGACTGGTCCAGCTGCGTGATCTGAGTTTGATAGTCGACGTCGGCCTGGCGCCGCAGGATGACAACGTCGCTATTGAGCAACTCGCAGAGGGTCTGGATGTTCGGATTCATGTCCTGTGTGACCTTGCCAAGCGAGCCTTTAACCTTGCGTGAGATAAGGTACTCGCCCAAAGCGAGGACCGCTGTGCTGACCTGGTTTGCCTGGGTGGTACTCATTACCGGGACATTCGGTATTGCGGTGGTGAGATCGGCGGCGACGGTCTGGTTAAGCCCTTGGAGGTTGGTGCCGACACCTTCGGCGGCATTTTCGAAATCCGGGGAAGGCTTGCCGGCGGTAAGGTTGACGAGAGTGCCGGCGTAGGCCTTGAGGCCATCGAGAACCTCGATCCGGGCATCAAGCTGTGCGGCGGTGAGCAGCGGTGTCAGATCCTTGTAGGGGCTCCATGTCGGGTCTTTGTCGTAGGCGTATACGCTTGCAGCCGTCTGCTCTTGGAGCCGCAGTCGCGCGGCCTCGCGATATGCATCCTCGGAACCATCGATGACCGTTGCAGTCGCCGCGGAGAAGGCGGTGGCATGTTTCGCCAGCGGGGACAGGCACCCAGTGGCCGCAAGGCTCAGAACTAGAGTGGAGGCCATTGCCAAGCAGGCAATATACGGCCCCGGGCACTGCCTTCCAAGGTTCGACGCGCCAACGAAAAGTGGGGGTAGCTTCCTTTCCATGTGCAAATGGAATACCACGCGGTGAAGCTTGTCAATCGAAAAGCCTCTTTTCCAGTGTGCGTTCTTGATGGCGGTAACGTAAGGGATTTCCGTGATAACATGCTCACGCGACGGTCGGAAGAAGATCTGAATGTCAAAACGAATCGTGTATTGCGCGGATGGGACGTGGCAAGCCCCGGTGAACAACACCAACGTCTATCGGCTCTATAGTGCGCTGACTGTAACTTCGGACCAGGTTACGTTTTACGACGATGGCGTTGGCGCGGATGCCACAGGTCTGAATCGCGTGCTCCAGGGCGCATTCGGCCAAGGGTTGTTCTCGAAGATACAGGACGGCTACACGAAGATCGCTCATGTCTATGAACCTGGCGATGAAATATTCCTGTTCGGATTCAGCCGCGGCGCGTACACGGCGCGGAGCCTGGCCGGAATGATCGCGAATTGCGGGGTGCCCACGGGAGCCTTCAACGACAACTGCGTGACGCAGGCCTTTGCCGCCTACCGCGATCCGGTCAACCGGGCTTCGATTCTTGCAGGCCTCACCGCGTGCAGGCTCGGGGCGCCGACGATCCAAATGGTCGGAGTATGGGACACGGTGGGTTCGCTGGGAATTCCGGCTATCTTCGGCGAAGTGGACCAAAAGACTTTTGGATTCCTCGATACGGGCCTCCATCCAGACGTCAAGAACGGCTACCATTGCCTGGCCCTTGACGAAAAACGGGCACAGTTTCCGGCAACGCTTTGGACCTCGGCTCCGGCGGAGGGTCAAACCATCGAGCAAGTGTGGTGTTCTGGATGCCACGGCGACGTGGGCGGAGGCACGGCGCTGGGCGGAGGCGTGGATGCGGGAACCCGGTTGTGCGATATCACGATGGGGTGGATGATGGGCAAAGCACAGGCTCTCGGGTTGACGTTCAATCCTGCAATCGCCACGCAGTTCGGGACACTTCCAGCAGAGTATGCTCTTGACGCGATTCGCGAGTCTTGGACTCCCGCCGACGGGCCTCAACATCTGCGCCCCGTTGCTGCCGATGCCGAGGTGTCGAACAGCGTAGCTGTGCGCGTGAAGTACGCTCTTACTTATGTGCCTGGGTCCCTAACCGTAAACAATGGAGCCCTTGCGGACGGGTATAAAGTAGTGACCATCGTCGACGAGAACGCTTTCTAGGCGATTTGTGCCGCTTCCACGGCCATCGTGGACTAGCGATGATCGATTCAAGTCATGTAGTTCATGGGAGAGCACTTGAAGAGAATACGCATCCCGGGGCTCGTCGACATCGTCACTGCTGACGATCCAGGTGAGATAGAGTCATTGGCTCAAGACCCCAAGCTCGATCGCGAATTCTCCGATCGTTCCATTCCAACAAATGGGCGCATTCTCCAGCGTATCCTGAAGATTCTCCAAGTCGCTGGGAAGCCCTTTCCAACTGTTGCGCCCAGGTGTGCGCAGGACCGCGCTGAAGCGCAGAAATCGCTTTGGAACCGTTTAAACGCTCTCGCGCCCGTTTATTCTGCCGGTCCTGACGAACTCGAGGAGCTCGCCACCTTCGTTCGCGGTTCCGGCGCTGAAGATTCTTGCGGCATTCTCGTCCAACAGGTAGTCGGTCGTCTGTTTACTCCGAACTTTCAGGCGACAGCGGCCAGTTGGAATGCGGCATTGGTGCTCGACAAGGCGCTGCATACCTTGGACCCCGTGCTCATGGGATGGTTGGATTTGACTGATCAGATCGATCAGGCAAAGCAGCTCCTCTGCGACATGGTTGAAGGCGATCTGGCGGCCTTGCACGCCGTTGCTTTCGCGCTCCACAACATCGTCAGCGGAGTCACTTTCATGCGACAGTTGTACTGCGACACGGCAAGCCGAACTACGCTCTCCCCGGAAGCTGCCGGCGCCCGATGCCTCTTTGCCCCGGCCAACATCCTCAGGCAGCCGACAGCACCAGAAAGTTCTGCGAATGGTGAGCTTGAGACCGGAACTCTGGTCATTCTCAATCTCCAAGCAGCGAATGCCAATGCCCCAGACGCCAACTTAGCTTTTCTTCGGAAGACCTGGAGTATGTGCCCCGCAGAGCAATGGGTTCCTGCTTTGCTTGGAGGCGTGTGGCGCCGGGCATATGATCCTCAATTGCAGGACCACGGCAACTCCAGTTCGGATGCCAATTCGACCGGACTTGCCAGTTAGGATCGTTGACGCTTTTTTCTGCGAGTCTGATGCCAAGAAGGTGCCTGGCGATGATGACGCAATTCTCTCGATTCCCTCCAGATCCTCGTAAATAACCCTTGACAATTCCCATTCCCGTTATTACGTTTTCTAGCAGCAGAATCAACCGAGACTGAATAGTACGGTCTTCCCCCGATTGCGAACGGACCTGCTTCTTGGTTTTCCCAATTCATGGTTTGAAGCCGTCGTTGGAATACGATTGAGCGATGTTGCGCCAATAACCGCGCGACTGGATAGGTTCGCACCTGCCGTGCACTCTCTGTTGCGGGCACGAATGAGACGGGGTATCGCCTCAGTCTGGAATTGATTTGCCGACGAGGCCTTGAGCTTCTTCAGGAGGCAGTCAGTTCACGGGATGTGCCCGGGTAAGCTGATTGGCCACTGCGGCGGCGGTGGTCTATTTGTGCACTCTATTTTCCATTTTTCTCTTAAGCCGAAGAGTCAATACAAATTCAAGGCGCACGCTGCCTGATTTTGAAGAGTTCGATGAAAGTTAGATTACTCCCCTTTTTGCGCTTGGAGTATGACCGTCTCGCAAAAGTGCTCGAACGATGATCGGAGGGCTCATGAGGCTTTCTTATTTAGCACCGTTCACGCTAGCCGCCGTCTGCCTGCTCCCCGCACAAGATGTTTCAGCACCGGTTCAAGAAGCGCCTTCCCCAGCCTCTGGACAAGCCGAAGAGGCGAAGGCCCTGCTAGCCTGCGCCCAGATGGTCGTTGACCAACTCAACGAGTTGAAGATCCCTGCAACGCGTGGACTGCGATTTCAGGGCAAGGTCTCTGAAGCAACGGCTCTTTGCCGGGGCGGCGAACAAACGCTTGAGTTCCGCAACACGCCGTGGGTGGATTGGTCAAACTACTGGGGCACGGGCGATATGTCCTCGCTTCCCAAAGAATTCATCTCGTCCAAGCTTCCAGCGCAACGTGGTGTCGCCGGTGCCTTGCTCGATCTGGAACTGCAGCGGGTCGAACTGATCAAGTTCAATCTCTTCGACAATTCCGGGACCTACGCTGAATACGTCGAAGGAAGGAATGGAGTCGGAGGGCCGGCCCTCAAGGTTTGGCCGGAGATGCGACTCCAACCCACGAGCCCTTGGTACAAGGATGTTGGCGGCGATGGACCGCAAGTTTGCAAAGACGACTTGATCCGCTGGAGAACTGAAACAGGTATCTGCAACGACATCCTCAACCCGGCGATGGGTTCAACCGGCATGCTGTTTGCGCGAAATGTCGAACTTGAGTCCTCATTCCCGGAGCTTGGATTAAACGATCTGACACGTAATCGCCACGGAAACCGGCTCTCCCTTCTGGAGCCCGATCCGCAGGTGATTAGCCGCAAGCTTTTCACGCGCATCCAATCGGACCCTGCGAAATGCAATGAGGGATATGGGCTGCCCGACGATGCGAAGGATGCCAACTGCGACTACAAGAAGGCTCCATTCTTCAACGTGCTCGCAGCATATTGGATCCAATTCATGACGCATGATTGGTTCTCTCATCTGGAGGAAGGACACAATCAGGCGGAGTACATGAAAGTGGGCTGCGCGACGAAGTTAGTGAATAACGTCGAAGTGCCGCTCACGCAAGACGACATCGCGCGGCTAGGATGTCGCCCCGATGACGCGATGGATAAGGGCTATGTGGCGCAGGATACGTCGCCGGATACGTTTGTCTCAGGCGGAAAGGCGTATCTGGCGCGGGCGCCCAAGACAATGCGCAACACCAATACTGCTTGGTGGGATGCTTCGCAATTGTACGGTTACGACGATACCTCGCATCAACGGGTGAAACGCGACCCCTCCGATCCGGCCAAGCTACTCCTGGTGCCAGTTGCCGGTCAACCCGGCCCTGGATATTTGCCAATATTCGGACCGGGAGACCCGATCAATCCCGAGTGGGCCGGGCAGGAAGCGGCAGCGTTTCCGGATAACTGGACAATCGGGCTGAGCTTTCTGCATAACCTGTTTGCCCGAGAACATAATTCGTTTGTTTCGGAGTTCCGTCGAGTTGCCGCAGAGACGCCAAATGCTGACTGCGGTTTGCGCGATCCGGCCCATCCCAAGCAAGTTATCCACTATCGCGACGTAACCCCGAACGAGTTATTTGAAATTGCTCGATTGGTGGTTGCGGCTGAAATTGCCAAGATCCATACCATTGAGTGGACGCCGCAATTGCTCTACGACGAACCGCTCTATCTCGGGATGAATGGCAACTGGAATGGCCTCTTGGGCGAAAAAGGCGGGTTGCTCTCAAAGGCGTTGAGCAATGTGGTTTCTCAGAATTTCGGTAAATCGAAGGATGTTGCCAAATCTACAACATGGTATTCGGTATTCGCGTCCGGACCAGGGATCCTCGGCCTCGGCAGCAAAGCGCGCGGCTATGACATCACGAACCCGAAGTTCACAAATGGTGGCGTCAATCATTTCGGTTCGCCGTTTAACTTTCCGGAAGAATTCGTTTCGGTGTACCGTTTGCACCCGCTCGTCCCGGATCTGCTGGAATATCGCGATTTGAAAGGTGACCCCAACAAGATCGTCAAGCGCATCCCGGTTGTCGAGACTTTTCAGGGCAAGGCGACTGACTTCATGCACGCCGGGGGCCTCGCAAACTGGGGACTGACACTGGGCCGCCAGAGATTGGGAATCCTCACGCTTCACAACTCGCCCCTTTTCCTCCAAAACCTAAAACTGGGCCGACTCGACAGCAAAACACAGCAGATTGATGTGGTAGCGCTTGACATCATTCGCGACCGGGAGCGCGGAGTGCCACGCTTCAATGAATTCCGCCGCGAATATGGGCTCCGACAGCTAACTAGCTTCGACGACTTCATAGATCCCGCCGCTGCGCCGGGTTCGCAAGAGCGAATGGAGCAGGAAGATGCTGTTCGTACTCTACGCGAGGTCTATGGCCAGCATGTTTGCGATGCGACAAAAATCATCACCGATGCGCAAGTTAACGACGACGGCACGCCCATCAATGACTGTCTCGGACATCCCGATGGAACGCTCATCGACAACATCGAAGACGTGGATACCGCAGTTGGATACCTGGCGGAGTACCGACGACCGCACGGGTTTGCGATCTCAGAAACGCAGTTCGTGGTCTTCATTCTGAATGCTTCACGCCGGCTCTTCAGCGATCGCTTTTTTACGTCTTGCTTCCGTCCGGAGTTCTACACAACGCTCGGCATCAATTGGGTGAACAATAACGGACCGGGTCCGGCAATGATGGAAAAAGGAATGCCAAATGGGCATGAGCAACCCATCTCTCCTATGAAGCGCATGCTGATCCGCAACATTCCGGAGTTAGCGCCCGAGTTGGAGAACGTGATTAACGCATTTGACCCGTGGGCTCGGGATCGAGGCCAATATTACAGCTTGGCGTGGAATCCGCGCCCCGGAGCGGAGTCTGACGATTCGTTCGCTAAACAATAAACGCGGAATTATGGGCGCACCACAAAGCACGCGTGAATTGCCCGGTAGTTTCCATACGTTATGCCTGCTATGGAGCATAACGTGCGAGCCTGTCGGCGCAGGCGAATGCGCCGCACTCAGGCATCGCTTCATCCCTTCGCGGAAATCTTCAAACCCTTTGCAATAGTCGTGATGTGTCATCAGGCAGCACTGTCCCAAAAGGAGGAAACATGGCGACAAACACGGTGACGAACTGGTTTGGCAACATCGTCTCTCACCCAAGCGTCATTGTCGATGCAAACACTGTTGATGACATTGTCGCAGTCTTGAAGGATCCGGTAACGTATCCTTCACCGGTTCGTGCCGTCGGATCCAATCATTCGACGGCTCCCTGCGGCGTAGCGGACGGCGGCACGCTCATCCGCATGAAGATGAACCAGATTCTAAGCATCGGCACGGATAGCATGACTGTGCAGGCCGATGCCATTCATATCGACATGGCCAAGGCACTCGAGGCGAAGAACCTGCAGTTCTATATAAACACGGAAATCGGCAGTTTGTCTGCCGGAAGCGCTGCATGTGCGGGAACCAAGGACGCGTCGTTCCCTGGAGAATACGGCCAGGTCGGCTCCTACATAATCGGCGTCAAAATGGTGCTGCCGAGTGGCGACCTTCTTGAAGTCACTGAAAGCGCGCAGCCGGACCTGATGCAAAAGGTGAGATCTAGTTACGGCCTCTTTGGAATCATCTACGAAGTCACCTATTCCGTTCGACCGTTGATGCCGATGCATGTGCACCATACAACTTACAGCCTCGAAGATTTCATTACCGCCCTACCCGATCTGAAAGCCCTGAATTACTCAATGATGTTTTATATGTTCCCCTTTGAAAACAAGATCACCGTCGAATTCCGTAAGCACAATCCTGGCGCGACCGGCGATCCCAACCGTGCTGCCTGGGCGTTGAGAAACTACACGTGGGGCACGTCCGGCCCCAAGTTGGGACATGACACTGAACAGAATGTCTCTATCCCGTCCATACGCTACGGCATTATCGACGCATTCAACGCAGCGTGGCGTTTGCAATTGGAGACGATTGTATGTAGCGACTACACCTTCCCTCCCGATCAGATCATCCAATACCCGCCGGCCTCGAACGACAGCCGCTATACCTTTAGTTTCTTTGCCTTTGCTGAAGATGAGTATCCGGCTGCTCTGAGGAGTTTTTACAAATTCTGTAACGATTACTACTCTCAGAAGGGTTACCGCTCGAACCTCCTCTACGTTGGCTATCGCATCGCGCAGGACCAGAAGTCATTGCTCTCCTATTCTTATGACGGGACGGTGATGACGATTGATCCGGTCTCAACGGCGAATCCAGGATGGGAGGATTTTCTTGTCGTGTACAACCAGTTCTGCGTCAACCTGAACGGGAAGCCCATATTGAATCAGACTCCCGGACTGACCGCTCCGATGCTGCAGGCCGCCTTTGGCGATAGGTTGAAAGTCCTTGCCGATGTCCGCAAGCAGTACGACCCGCAGGATCGCCTGCTCAACGACTATTTCCGAGGTCTGCTTGTGTAGCCTCTCGCCCGCGACATCGCGGGCGACTCTGCGCGCCGCGTGAAACAAAGAATGACACATGTTCCAAAGGGCCAGAATTACTTCGCGGACTTGCGCGACGCGAGCGGTGAACGCCGGGGCAGATCGCTCAACAGCAAACGCGCAGCGCTCACTTCAATGCGGTAGCCGATAGAAAAAGTTCGCCGCTTTACTGAGCTTGCCGATGCGTAGTCCACAAGCACGTCGATTGTCCGATCGAGCGCGGCATTAAGGTCAACATCGATAGGTATCCCAACTTCACCTATTCAGTCGGATCCCAGGGCTAAAACCGCATCTACAAAGCCATTCGAAGACTGACACTGACCTTGGTACAGAAAAACTAGGCCCTTCACCGCCGCGCTACACTAACACTCACGCTGGTCCAAAATGCCGGGCCATCCACCGGCACGGTCAGATTCGTCACTTGGATAACGCAGATGCACGGCCAATCCCCCAACTCGAAAGTAAGCGCTTGGACTGTCGCGATGATGCTTGCAATCGTTGCGATTCCAGTCGGCATCAGCTTGCACACCGTGCAAGTTCCAGCAACCATACTGATCTCCAGTTCCAATCCCACACCTCTCGGCTATAGCTGGAGTTTGTCGCTGTTCATCATCCCGATTTTGGTCATCGGAGGATGGTTTCTTCCGAGCGAGCGAGTCAGGATTCCCAAGCGCGCATTCTGGCGGACGATATGGACTCTTGTGCCGATCGGGTTTGGGCTCGACTTTTTCTTCGCCCATCGCTTCTTCGAATTCAAGAATTCCGGAGCGACGTTGCGGTTTGGTGCTCCGGCCATTGGATGTACCGTACCGGTGGAGGAATACCTCTTCTACTTCACGGGCTTCCTTGCAGTCCTTCTTCTCTATGTCTGGCTTGATGAGTACTGGCTGGCGGCTTACAACGAGAAAGGATTCAGTAGCAAGACAGGACAAATTCATCGACTCCTCGAGTTCCATCCTGCTTCTTTGCTTGTCGGGTTGGTCTTGATAGCAGCCGCAATTCTATACAAGAAGCTGTACTCTCCCTCTCCTGACGGATTTCCGGGTTACTTTACCTTGCTTGTCATTGGTGGCATGCTTCCATCGGCAAGCCTTTTCCATGCCGCGCGCCGATTAATCAATTGGCGAGCATTTAGCCTGACAATCTTCATGATTTTGCTAATCAGCCTTTTTTGGGAGGCGACGCTGGCCGTCCCCTATCAATGGTGGGGGTACCAGGAGAAAGAGATGATTGGCATTTTTATAGGAGCCTGGGCAGGACTGCCGATTGAGGCGGTGATGGTATGGATTGCCGTGACCTATGGGACGACGATCGTCTACGAAATTATGAAAGCGTGGCAGGCCTCAGGGAGGTCCGCCAAGTCTGCATTTCTCGGAAGATCCTGAATAAGGCACTCGAAACGCACAATCATAGCTCTTCGTCTAGAATCAATTTGGACTATTATCCGCAGACTGACCAGCAAGCTTCATGGAGCGATATACGGTGGCATCCCCGCAATCTGGAGATTGAACCGGCATCTCGGACAGATGACTCAGAAATCCATTACGGCTCGCCGACCTCAAGTAGTGAACGATAATGGACGTTATCAAGCGGTGCGATCAGCCCAGGCTTTTTGAGCCAAATGGGATGCGGGTCTTCGGTCGGCTGACCCAAAACACAAAAAGGGGGCGGGGCACGAAGAGGATTCTGTAGAGTGACTTCGAACAAGTCCCAGGATATGATCCATGCCAGACTCTTGGGGCGATCCCAAAACAAACCCCGAAAATAAATCTTGGTGACCTCCAAAGGAGTTCCACGCGAAATCTTAAGGAGCTATCTACGTGGCTGCATGAAGGCCACCAACCCCAGCCGACGGCCGATTTGTTACTTATTCAATTTATGCGGGTTAGTGGGGGTGGCTCCATCTGTCCCAAAACAGAGGAATCGCGACCACGGCTCAGTTTCGGACACTTCTGAGCAGTCATCAGCTCTACGAAATGGCGGAGTCTTGATCGCTTCCATGGGCCAATATGGGCCAACGCGCACCAGCAACCCGGGCGCTGATGGCATTTACGGCAACGTGTATTCTGTAACTTACGAGGCGTCAATGTGTGGCTCGACTTCGCTCCCCACTAGCCGCCCCAATAAAAACTAGATTTAAAATCAACAGCCTTCTTGCCCACCTTGAGGGAGCTCCAAAGCTGCTTGGTGGCAAATTCATCAAGACAACAGAAAATCAGTTTGGATCAAGGTCCGCTAAGACGGCCTGCTCTCGCATGTCATGGAAACGAGGGCTATGCGCGTGAAGATCGGCAGCGCACACGGGCGCATGCGGCACGAGGCGGCGGAATAGCGCCTCTCCGAGGAGTGGTCACGCATGAATTGCAGCAATTAATTGCGGGAATGCCCGGTCACCTTCAGAGATACCGATTCATCTTGCCTCCATAGACAAAATCTCGCCGGGCATTCCATGTTGCTGGGCCCTTGTCCAGATGGCATCGGGCTTGCCCCATGTGGCTGTGACAGAATAGATGCGTCCGAGTCGCGATGGAGGCAATTCCCAATGCTGCGTCGGTTTGCCAGATTCGCCATGGTTACGATTGTTATTGCAAGTGTTTTTGTCGTGCTTTGTTTCGCAGGCCAGGCGCAGGTGCAGAGTCCGGCCTCGCAATCAGGCGCCCCATCTCTTCAAGCTCTTAACGACACTGCTGCGCGGTTTCAGCGAGAAGGGA
>Ga0335073_10007048_pt1 | contig 15759 bp, 14 predicted proteins | sample Lox_Sample_22_FD_207093 | JGI IMG/M metagenome (GOLD analysis project Ga0335073, IMG submission 207093) | Soil microbial communities from Loxahatchee National Wildlife Refuge, Florida, United States - Lox_Sample_2.2 | ecosystem: Environmental > Terrestrial > Soil > Wetlands | place: USA... | reverse complement strand
CTTTGACGTAGGCTTCGAGACGGGGAACCTGGGCGGGATCCTTGAGCGCGTTGGCTCCGGGACTCTGGACCCAGCCGGAGTTGTGCACGCCCGGACGAGGATCGCGCTGTTTGCCGAGCTGCGGATAAGGGTCCCAGCAGGAATCGAACAGAACGAACAAGATGCGGATGTGATGCTTATTGGCGATGGTGAGAAACGTATCGATGCGCTGCTGGAAACCGGCAGAATCCTGTTGCCACAGGAGATCGTGAAGAAAAACGCGCATGGTGTTGAGGCCGATGGATTCGGCCCAGCCGAGTTCGAGGTCAATGCGCTTAGGATCGAAGGTGTCCGCCTGCCACATTTCGAGCTGGTTGATGGCCGTGGCGGGAATGTAGTTGCTACCCACGAGCCAAGGCTGTTGGGCGTACCAGTCATTGGCCCGCTGTTCGGTCCAGCGAGCGGATTGTGCGAAGGATAAGGACGAAAAGAGAAGGCAGAATAGCAAAAGGGCGGCGAATTTTTTCATAGCGAACCGGTTGACTCGGGTTCAGCGTACAACATTTTGGCGGTTCCCGCATGGGCGAGGGCACAGACCCAAGAAAAAGCATATGCCTCGGGCAAAGACCGCACTCGGAATGACAATTTCCTGGTTTTTTCCGCAAGCTGTGCAGGGCCGGCCAGGTCAGTTGGGCTTGCTTATGACGCCACAGGCGATACGGGGCGGCGCGCCACTCTCACTGGGATCGGAGACCGCGTGAATGATAATGGCGGTGCCGCCATGACTGAAGACGGAGTGGTCGTCGGAGCCGAGAGTGAGATAGGGCGCAACGGTGCTAACGTGAGCGGTGCCATTGGGCGACACCACCAACAAGAAATCCGGAATGTCGCCAGCTGCGTGGCCGCCATGGACGTGATTGGAGGCATCGAAATGGCCACCGGCGGACTTGAAGTCGGGCGGATCGCACTTGGCATTTTCGTGGACATGGATGGAATGTTCGCCGGGGGGAAGATTTTTAACATCGAGAGTGATTTTTACTCCTGTGGAAGCGGGGGTGAGAAGCGCAGTGCCGACATTTTCGCCTTGGGAATTGATGAGATTGACGGTGACAGACTTAACGCTCGGATGATTGTGAGCCTCCTGGGAAAAAAGGGCGAAAGGCGCGAGGAAGAACAGTGCGGCACAAACGAGAGTCTTCATGGATTCTCCTTCCAGGGCAACTTGTCTTAGGATCGCCGGAGCCGGAAAAGCCAAACGGAAAAGTGCTGCGAAGAAAGGGTAGCAAAAGGCGCGGCGCAATTGTCATAGGTTTGTAAAAATGGGGGGACGTGGCTAGGGTTTTGCCGAAAAAGTAAAGTCGAGCGCCAGCGGAGCATCGCCGGTGATGGTGATTTCCTTGGTTTGGGTGCCATAGGCTTCATGCCAGGCGGTGATCACGTAGTGGCCGGGAGGCAAGCCCGGGAGAGTGAAGCGGCCGTCCTGGCCGGTGACCGCGAAGTGGCTGGTCTTCAGAACAACGAAGTAGCCCTGCATCCAGGGATGAATGTTGCACTTGATGGGAATAATCTCGTCGTGGTCGTAAGCATAGGAAAACGAAGGAGTGCCCGGGAGCTGCATTTTGTTCCACTCGCGATTGACGCGGGCAAGCGGATGGATGTTGTGAGAGAAAGGATCGCTGTTGGAGATTTGGATTTCCTGGCCGACGCGCACGGCCAAAACGTGGGTCGCGTAGTGACAACCTTGCTGGTCGAACACGGCGGGTGGGGGCGGGGTTGACGGCTCGTTGGACAAGCCCGAGGAGATATAGACGACGACATTGCGGAGGGAATTATCCGGACCGGTGACGACATTTTCCGGATAGAGAGGATTGGAAGCATGCATCAGGACGCACTGGGGCTCTTTGGTGAGATCGAGGGGCTTGGGCCTGGGAGGCGCCCCGGAGAGAGTGACCTTGCCGGAGACGGTGGCACCCGGTGCGGGGAGGAGCTGAACGGGAAAAACGAGGGTGGCAAGCACGTACAGGCAGGTTTTGGCTGGGTGCATGGCTGCTGCTCCTTCTGGCTGAGCCGCAATTAAGTTGTCTCGGGGCCCCAAACTACGATGAGGTGCTCCGTGCATGGGCCACCCGCCGTCACGGAAGGAGCCAAGCGCAGAGCATTTTCTAAATTTAGCGCGGGCTTCGCGGCACAAATGGGGAAATTCCCGCGGTGCGCCCAAAAGAACACGGGGACGGCATGCGCGCGGTCAGAAGAAATTCGCGGCCAAAGGCTGGCCGAGGAGGAGGCGGATGGCGAGTTGGTCGACCGGATGGGAGGTGTTGCTAAGGACGACGATGGCGCGACGCGTTTGAAGTTCGAGGCCAAAGAAAGAGCGAGAGCCGCCGGTGCCACCGTTGTGCCAGGCAACTTGATAGGAGGCGGAGTGGCGCAGCATCCAGCCTAGGCCGATACTGCGATCGGGACCGCCGGCAGAGGCGAGGGGCTGAAACATGGCGGCGCGGAACGGAGCGGTGGAGGCCAGCGCAGCCGCGGCAAGAACGAGCATATCTTGCATGCAGGAACGAAGACCGCCGGCGCCGGCAAAGGTGGTCATGGTCCAGAGATTGGTAGGGCGGAGATATTTGTTGTGCGGCTGGGCGACGGAGGATTGTTCGGAGGGCGGAATGTCGAGATAAGTGCGCGACATGTGGAGCGGCACGGTGACATGGCGGGCGATGCAATTGGCGTAGCCGGTATTTTGGGAAGCCGCCAACGCTTCTCCGAGAAGGCCAGCGCCCAGATTCGAGTACAGAAATTTGCCGCGAGGAAGGTTGGCAGCGTGGAGATGCGCGAGGTAGGCGTAAAGAGCGCGTTGGGAGTAGTGGGCGTAGGGGTCGCGAGGATGGCGAAGGAGATTCCACCACCAGGGGAAGCCAGAGGGGAGACGGGGCAAGCCGGTGGTGTGGGTGACAAATTCTTTGAGGGTGCGATTGCTGATTCCGGCGGCGGGCAACGGCAAGAATTTGGAGATGGGATCGTCGAGAGAGACGTGCCCACGAGCGTCAGCATCGGCGAGCGCGGCAGCGGTGAAGATTTTGGTGAGAGAGCCAATTTCGAAAAGAGTGAGTTCGTCGATTTGCGGACGCGCTGCGTTGCCGGTGGCGCCAGCGGTTACGAAACGCGGACCTCGGGAATCGAGCAGGCCGACGATGAGGCCGATGGCGAGTTTTTGGTCGATGCGTTTTTGAAGAAGTTGGCGGACCTCGTCGTCCGGAGGAAACTCTTGAACACTTGGCGAAGAGGGCGGAACGGGCAAAGGCTGACTCCGAGTAAAGCGCCCGCCTCAGACCCTTCGAAGCTCAGGGCAAGAGGCGACCGCAAGAAAATCCAAAACGCGTTTCTCAAATGCGAGAGGCAAGAGCAAAACCAGTTCCTCAGGGGCTGAAGCCCAGTGTCTCGCCTGTTTTCATGTCGGAGCTTGAAGAGTCTGTGTGGCCACTCCTATTTTTCGTCAGGGCACGGCTTTAGCCGTGCCGTAACCAGCGCAAAATCATTGCGGCTTCAGCCGCTGAGGGCCTGTTTACGACTTCTCACACAGACTCTTGAAGCTCCGGCATAAATTGTTGGCAACTAATCGAAATTAAATTTGTGATCCTGAGGAGCGCCCTTCGCAACGAAGGACTACAGTTCGATCCGCTGCCCGCCCGCGCATGCGAAGTCGGTTGGCAGTTTTGCACTCCCCCGCACCAACTGTTTCCTCGCCCATCAAACTGGCAATCCTCGGGTATACACCTGCGTCACTTCCAAACGATCATTGAGCAGCACAATATCTGCGTCGGCATTCGCGTGCAGTACACCCTTTTTGTGCTCGATCCCCAGCACCTTTGCGGGATTTAGCGTCAACATCCGCAGCGCTTCTCCCAGCGGGGTCCCCAGATTCACGATGTTCCGCAGTGCGTGATCCAGCGTCAGCGTGCTTCCCGCCAGTTTTCCTTCCGTGTTCCGGCATACTCCTCCGCTAACGGTGACCTCGAATCCCCCCAAAATATACTTGCCGTCGGGCATGCCTGTCGCGGAAATTCCGTCACTGATCAAAACCACTCCGCCCGCCCCTTTCGCCTGCAACAAAACACGCATCGCCGTTTCGTCCACGTGTACCCCGTCGGCAATCAGCTCTGCCGAGATTTCCGGAGACGTGAGCACCGCGCCAATCACTCCCGCATCCCGGTGCGAGAACGGACGCATCGCGTTGTAGGTGTGAATCGCGTGATGTGCCCCCCGCGCCAACCCCGCTCGTGCCTGCTCGTATGTAGCATCAGTGTGGCCCATGCCGACCACCATTCCCGCCTTTCGCGCGGCATCAATGCACGGCATAGCTCCCAACAATTCCGGAGCAATCGTCAACAACAGCGCGTTGCCTTTCGCCGCGGTAATAAATTTCTCCAGCAGTTCCGCGGAAGGCAGCCGGATCCACTCCGGCGGGTGCACGCCTCGCCGCACCGGGCTGATGAACGGTCCTTCAAAGTGAATACCCAGCACCTCTGCCCCTGGTCGAGACCGAGCGTGCTGTTGGGCAATGTAGCCCGCTATCTCTTCGCTGCTTTTGCAAATGGCGCTGGGATCAGCGGTTACCGTCGTGGCCACAAACGAGGTGGTGCCATGCGATCCAATCATGGACGAAATGGCATCCAACGCACCTTCCGTCCCTTCCATTACGTCATGGCCACCGGCGCCGTGGATGTGCACGTCGATAAAACCCGGTGCCGCGATTTTGTCGCTGGCGCGAATTTCCTGCGCCCCCGCGGGCAAGCTCACAGCGCTACGTGGTCCCACGGATTCAATAACACCTTCACGGACGAAGATGCCCACATCAGTAAGTTCATCGGTAGGAGTAAACGCGCGGCCAACATGCAGAAGCTGTGTAGTAGTCATGGTCGAAAGAGCATCGTAGCGGAAATCGCCGCCCGCACACAAACAAAATGGGCACAATTTTCATTCTGCCCACTCGGAGAGAATTGGCTTGTCCCCGAAAAAGCAAAAGGGAGGATTTTAAGAATCCTCCCTCCCACTTGTGCTCTCTCAGAAAAGAATTACTGTGCAGGGGCGGTGTTGCTTGCTGCGGTTGCCGCTCCAGCTGACTTCGGCGTGGACAGGTAACCATTCACCTGGTTTTTGCCCACATCGAAGACCACCAGTTCGTATGGCGCGTAGCGGGCAGTGCCTTTCACATAGAACTGTACCGGCTCGCCCGCCGTCTTATCCTTCTTCTCGATGGACTTGTCGTCCGCCAGCACCGTCATGGTGTAGCGCGAGTGCTTCTGATCGGCCTTATTCAGCGTAATCTGCACCGGCCCGACGCGCTGCGGAGTCTTCGACTTGCTCAGCGTGAATTCATAGTAGTTGCGATCGCCCTTGCGCCGCAGCTCTTCCAAGTCATCGTGATTTCGCGCAATCAAGCCGCTCATCACGCCCATATCGCCCGTCGCGCGCTCCAGCTTCGACTTGGTGTCTTCCAGGTCGTTCTTCACGCCGGTCACATCGCCACCCAGCTTTGTTACGTCGTCCGCGCTGGCTTTCGTCGCCAACTGCGTATTTACGTTGGTCTCCAAGCCAGACAGTTTCTTGTTGTACGCGGCCACGGAAGCCTTCGACTGCTGGCGCGCCTTCTCCAAATCCTCTTGCGTCACGTTTAGCTTGTCGGTGACGACTTTCAGATCGCTCTGTAGTTGCTGGTTCTGCTCGTCCTCTTTGGCCAAACGTTGCGACAGCGCATCATTCTGCTGCTTCAACGAAGCCTGGGTCGTTTGCTCGAGGTTCTTTGAAGCGTTCCACGCCGACACCCCGAAGCCTAAGCCAACCAGCGAAACTCCACCGAGCACAGCAATGGCAAGGCCCACCCACCGCGGAGTGGCTGTGCTTTCGATATTCGTTTCCTGAAACTCACTCATGGACATCATCTCCTTTGGGCGATTGCGCCCGGTGCTGTGGAAAAGGGCACCTGGAGAGCCAAACCCGCCAAACCTCGTCAGACGGCAGCAATCCCCAGAAACGCAAGGGGTTGCCGCATGTAGCGCTCTACCCAGCGCAAATGTCGCGTGGTACTAGTACCAGTAAAGATTACTTTCTACGGCCTTGCCAAGTAAATTTTGCAGGAATCTCACGATAGCGGAATTGGTCCCCATATGCCCAAAGAAAAAAGGCGTGGGCATTGTGCCCACGCCTCTAACTCATTGAAATAAAAAAACTAAAGTCGCCCTGTTCAGGCCGCCTGCGAATCCGCCGCCACCTTGCTTGTATTAAAATAACGATCCAAAGTGCTTGTCGCGGCCTCTAACACCAGCCGGCAATCCGCGCAGGACGTCAAGTGGTTTTCAATCTCCGTTTGTACCGGGACTGAGAGTTTTCCTTCTAAATACATGCAAATCAAATGGATAGTGTCTCGACAGCTCATGCTCATCCCCCAAGTCCCCGCTCACCGGAATACCAATTTCACATTATTTGATTGCACTTCATACGCCAAAGGGTGCAGATAACTTTATATGAATGATAACAAGGTTGTTAGCGCGAGCTGGCCCTCCGGACAGGTGTTCCCCAACGTAAAATCGCCGGAAATCTTTACCTTCAGATGAACGTCCCTTGCATGTCTCTTGAACTCCCCGTTTCTCTATCTCAGAAAGAGACACATCACCGCAACGGGGTCACGGTCATTTGACGCAGGGCCGCAATCCGGTCTTCCAGTGGGGGATGGGTGCTAAACAGCGCGCTCAGTGTGCCCTGCCCAAAAAACGGCTTCACTATGCACAGTGACGACGTGCTCGGCGAGATTGCCGACGTCGGTATGCGTTTGTTGTACGCTCCCAGCTTTTCCAGCGCGCTGATCAGTCCTTGGGAGTGCCCGACCATGCGCACACCCGTTTCGTCCGCCGCATATTCGCGGGTCCGGGATAGAAACAGCTGCAGCAGCAGCGCGGCGAACGGCGCCAGAAAAATCATCAGTAGAGCTGACAACCCGCCTCCTCCTCGGTCGTCGTCGCGATTGCCGCCTCCAAACCCGCCAAACAACATCGCCCATTGGCCCATCTGTGCCATGTACGTGATTGCACCTGCGATGGTCGCGGCAATCGAGCTGGTCAGAATATCGTAATTGCGCACATGCGACAGTTCGTGTGCGATCACGCCTTCCAGTTCATCGTCGTTCATGATTTGCAGCAATCCCTGCGTCACTGCCACCGACGCGTGATTCGGGCTTCGCCCCGTAGCAAACGCGTTTGGCGCTGCGTCCGGCACCACGTAGAGCTTCGGAACTGGAATGTGCGCCTTCGCGGCAAGGCCTTCCATCACCTGGTACAAGCGCGGAAGCTGCTCCCGCGACACCGGCTGCGCACCACTCGTTTTCAGCGCGATCTTGTCGGAGAAAAAGTACGAAACGAAGTTCATCACCACCGCGAAGACCAGCGCAATCTGCATGCCCCCGCGGCCGCCCAGCGCCCCGCCGGCGATCACCAGCACGACACTAAGCAGAATTAGAATGGCACCTGTGCGTAGCACTTTCATAAACGCAACCTTCCTGACGGAAATCGTAGTCTAGAAGCGCGGCCCAGGAGCGTCAAGCGCGACGCTCCTGCCCCTCTCATACGCTTCACTTTGTTGCCGCCGCAGCCGGTTTTTTCTCCGGCACGCGTTCGAATCTCATCGTGTCTTTCTTTCCGTCGCGATCGACGCGAACGCGGTCGCCCGGCAGAATCGCGCCTTCCAGAATCTGCAACGCCAGCGGATCCTGTATCAGCCTCTGGATCGTGCGCCGCAGCGGCCGCGCTCCATACGCTGGATCGTATCCTTCGCGCAACAGCAGTTCCTTCGCCGCTGCCGTAAGCTCCAATGTAATCTGCCGCTCTGCCAGCAGTTTTTCCACGCTCTTCAACAACAACCCGACGATGCTTTCCAGTTGTTCCTTCCCGAGCGGATTGAAGATCACGATCTCGTCAATCCGGTTCAGGAATTCCGGACGGAACGATTGACGCAGCGCCTCCATCGCTTCTCTGCGGGCCCGTTCCGGATCCTTTCCACTGAGCTCGTAGATTGCTGCCGATCCCACGTTGCTCGTCATCACCAGCACCGTGTTTCGAAAATCAACCGTGCGTCCTTTGCCATCCGTCAGCCGTCCATCCTCCAGAATTTGCAGCAGCACGTTGAAAACGTCCGGATGCGCCTTTTCAATCTCGTCAAACAGCACCACCGCATACGGGTGCCGCCGGACTTGTTCCGTCAATTGGCCCCCTTCTTCGTAGCCAACGTACCCCGGAGGCGCTCCGATCAGTCGTGATACCGTGTGCTTCTCCATGTATTCGGACATGTCGATGCGGATCATCAGCTTCTCATCGTCAAACAGAAACTCTGCCAGCGCCCGCGCCAGTTCCGTCTTTCCCACCCCAGTGGGCCCAAGAAAAATGAACGAACCGATGGGCCTCTTGGTATCGGACAATCCTGCTCGGCTCCGTCGAACGGCGTTGGACACTCTCTGCAGTGCATCTTCCTGCCCGACGACCCGTTGCCGCAGTCGCTCTTCCATGTGCACCAGCTTCTGCGCTTCACCCTCCAGCAATCGCCCGACCGGGATGCCCGTCCACTTGCTCACCAGCTTGGCGATGTCTTCTTCGTCGACTTCTTCTTTCAGAATGCGCGCGCCTTTTTGCAGCGTCGCGAATCGTTCCTGGGCTTCCTGCGCTTCGCGCTCGGCTTGGGCAATCTTGCCGTAGCGGATCTCCGCCACTTTGGCCAGTTCTCCCGTGCGCTCATAGCGGTCGGCTTCCGCCCTCAATTCTTCGATCCGCTCTTTAATCTTGCGAATCTTCGCGATTGCTTCCTTTTCCGCCTGCCAACGTGCTTTCCGTCCACTCGAATCCTCGCGAAGTTTCGCCAGTTCCTTCTCTATCTGTTGCCGGCGCTCCACCGAATGCGCATCGGTCTCTTTCAGCAGTGCTTGGCGCTCAATCTCCAACTGCAAAATGCGCCGCTCAATCTCGTCAATCTCGGTCGGTAGGGAATCGATCTGCATCCGCAAACTCGCCGCCGCTTCGTCGATCAAGTCGATGGCCTTGTCTGGCAAGAAGCGATCCGAAATGTAACGGTGCGAGAGTGTTGCCGCTGCGATAATCGCCGCGTCCTTGATGCGCACTCCGTGATGCACCTCGTAGCGGTCCTTCAATCCTCGCAGAATCGCAATGGTGTCCTCCACCGTCGGCTCTTCTACCAGCACCGGCTGGAACCGCCGTTCCAGTGCAGGATCCTTCTCGATGTATTTCTTATATTCATTCAGAGTGGTGGCCCCGATCGCGCGCAGTTCCCCGCGTGCCAGCGCCGGCTTCAACATGTTGGAGGCGTCCATCGAGCCTTCGGCCGCGCCTGCGCCCACCAGGGTATGCAGCTCATCGATGAAAAGAATGATTTGCCCCTCGGCTTCGGCAATCTCCTTCAACACCGCTTTCAAGCGGTCCTCGAACTCGCCCCGGAATTTTGCCCCAGCCACCAACGCCGCCAGGTCCAGCGCCACCAGTTTCTTGGTTTTCAACACGTCCGGCACATCGCCAGACACGATTCGTTGCGCCAGCCCTTCGGCAATGGCCGTCTTGCCTACACCGGGTTCGCCGATCAGCACCGGATTGTTTTTCGTCCTCCGCGCCAGAATCTGCATCACCCGCCGAATCTCTTCGTCTCGCCCAATCACCGGATCGAGCTTCGAACGCCGCGCCAATTCCGTCAAATCCCGCGCGTACTTCTCCAGCGCCGCATACGTCGTTTCCGGATTTTGCGACGTGACCCGCTGGCTTCCGCGTACTCCTGCCAAGGCCTGCAAAATCGCTTCGTGCGACGCGCCATCCTTCTTCAGCAGCTTTCCCGCGGGATCCCGGTCCGCTCCGGCAATCGCCAGAAACAGATGTTCCGTGGAGACGTATTCATCCTTGAACTTCTCTGCTTCCTCGAAGGACTTCTCCAGCACATCGTTCAGCTCCCGCCCCAGATGCTGCTGCGCAAATCCTTGCACCTTCGGCAAACGGCCAATCTCCCGCTCGATCTCTTGCGCCAGCATTTCCGTGCGTATTCCCAGTCGCGCCAGTAGCGGCGGCACCACGCCGTCCTGCTGGTTCACCAACGCCGAAAGCAGATGGATCGGTTCTACCGCTTGATTTTCGTGCCGCGCGGCCACTTCCTGCGCTTCCTGCAGCGCCTCCTGGGCCTTCACCGTCATTTTGTCGAATCGCAACATAAATCCTTCTCCTACTCCTTCTAACAAAAAGGGGCTGGCACGCGGCCAGCCCCTATGCTATCCCACAGCGGCCTGCGCCGCCCGGACCTTTCGCGCTTTACTTGGATGCCGCAGCCGCTGCCGCTGGACTCTCCACCCGAACCTTAATCTGCTTCGGCTTCGCTTCCTCGCGCTTCGGAATCGTCAGCGTCAGCACCCCATTCTTATAGTCGGCCTGGATCGCCTCGGCATTCACCGTGTTCGCCAGCGAGAAGCTGCGGCTGAATGAACCATACGCGCGTTCCACACGCAGATAGTTGTTCTCATTCACTTGCTTCTCAAACTTGCGCTCACCACGAATCGTCAGGATGTTGTTCTCCACACGAATGTCCAACTCTTCCGGCTTGATGTCCGGAATATCTGCCTTCACGACCAGGGACTGCTCGGTCTCGAAAATGTCTACCGCCGGCGCCCATGCCGTCAAGTTCGCTTCATCCGTGCCACGTTCAAACGTCTCGCTGAACAGACGGTTGATCTGTTCCTGAAGACTAGAAACCCCGCGAAAGGGTTGAAACTGCGTGAGAGTAGCTCTCATGGGATATCCTCCTTAGGTGATATCAGCGGCATGATAAAATATGAGTGTTATGATGTCAAGTATTATTTTGAATCCCTTACTGCCCTCCCTAACTTGCTTGTAATAATCCCTTTATACTGATATGCCAAGCCTTTATTTCATGCCTCAAGGAGACCTGCCGACATCCTCAACCTAGCCAAAATCTCCTATTTGCTATAGTTTAGGGTAGCTCCCATGCGTGTCGATGAACTGAACTACGAACTGCCGCCCGACCTAATCGCCCAGCGTCCCCTAGCGGACCGGGATGCTTCACGCTTGCTGCTCCTGAGCCGCTCAACAGGCCGTTTCCAGGATCGGCCGTTCTCCGAGCTCCCCGATCTCTTACGCGGCGACGAACTCGTCGTCTTCAATAACGCCCGTGTTCTGCCGGCTCGCCTGTTTGGCCACCGTTCTGGTGTCCATGCCCAAAAGCCTTCCAGAAAAACCGCGCGCGAGCATTTGACTGGAACCGTCGAAGTGTTTCTCACCAGCCAGGTTGAACCAGACGTTTGGGAAGTGCTCGTGCGGCCCGGGCGCAAAATGCCCACCGGCGAGCAAGTCATCTTTGGTTCAGGAGAATTGCAAGGCGAAATCCTGGCGCGTGCTGAACTCGGGCTTCGGACCATCCGCTTTCACAGCAACAACGGTCAACCGGTCGACGAACTCATCGAAAGATTAGGCCACGTCCCCTTGCCTCCCTACATCGATCGCCCCGACGAAGCCAACGATAGAGAGCGTTACCAAACCGTCTTTGCGCGGCAGCCCGGCGCTGTCGCGGCTCCAACCGCTGGCCTGCACTTTACGGATGAAATTATCCGCAGGATTCGCGCGCGCGGCTGCGACACCTGCGAAATTACTTTGCATGTAGGTCTAGGTACATTCCAACCGGTGCACACCGAACTTCTCGAAGACCACAAGATCCATTCCGAGTCCTACGAAATCTCCGAACCTGTCGCCGAGAAAATTCGCGATGCGAAAAAAGCAAATCGCCCGCTTCTCGCGGTCGGTACCACTGTCGTGCGCACACTCGAAGATGCCGCAGCTCGCGCCAACGCTGCCGGTGGTGATCAGTCACTGCAAGCCGGACGTGGCCAGGCCCAACTCTTCATCGTGCCCGGCTACCGCTTTCGCATCGTGGACATGCTGCTCACAAATTTCCATTTGCCCAAATCCACGCTGTTAGCTTTAGTAAGTGCCTTCGCAGGTATAGAAAATGTTCTCGCCGCCTACCGTCACGCGGTTGACGCTCACTACCGCTTCTATAGTTACGGCGACTGTATGCTGATTCGTTAGCGGTGGGTATCTCCGACCGAAGAAAATCGCAAGATCGGCGCAATCCAAATTCCCAACTGAATCAGTTTTTCAGCGGCATTCGCCGAGTATTGCCACTTCAGAATTTCATTCGGCAAAACATAAACGAGGGAGGCTGCCCATTCGGAAAGCCTCCCTCGGAAGTAGTGGCTATCCATCCAGCATGCCCTTACTCTGGCAACACAAACACGCTCTTCTTGCCTTCGAAGCGCAGCTCGATCACTTTGCCATCCCCGTTCGAAACTACGCCGTTGTATGGTGATTTGGTGTCGCGGTCTTCCCACCGGCCGTCCGCTTCCGCCACCAATTTCTTCCCGTTCATGATGCTTAGATGGTTGCCGTCGATCACAAACCGGTAGTCACCCGATTTGATCTCGGTTTGTCCTACCTTCACGTTGTGCGTGATCGGTAGTGTGGTGGACATGGGTTTCGCGAACAGCGGCACCGCCACGGCCAACGCGCCAGCCAGCACCAGATTCGCGAGGAGCGATTGCTTTTTCATGTGAGTCATTTTCCTTTCCACGTTCGAGTCAACCGGAAGCGTGTTGCCTGGAGGGAAGAGTTGACACACAGGTAGGAGAGGAGTAGCCTCACGTCCGAGGCACCTCGTCGTCCTGGTCTTGAGCCGGAACAACTGAGTGTCATTCACCCCGCGGCTGCCACCGCGGGGTTTTTGCTTCACGATCTCTGTCCATCCCGCTTCAGCCATATTACCGGCTGCACTGGTATAGACGAAGATGCCTGGCGAGATGTTTCGCGCTGTAACTCTTTTTTTTTGTGTCATTTTTACATCCAGGACTTGTCACTTGAACCTCTCGGCCCTTCTCACCTCACGTGCATCCTCTTCTTGCTTCATCTATACTCTTGAACGCGGTCCTAAAGCCGGATGCGAACTCTAGTTCTTAGCGATCTCCACGCCAATTTGACGGCTCTCCAGGCCTCCCTGAAAGCGGCCGATGGGAAATGGGAACGCGTCGTCTGTCTCGGCGACGTTGTCGGCTATGGACCCGATCCCAACGAAGTAGCTTCCATCGTTCGTGAGCTCGGTGCGGTCACCATTCGCGGCAATCACGACAAAGCCGTCGCCGATTTGATGAACACTGACGACTTCAATCCTGTCGCCAAAATGGCTGTCGATTGGACTCGCTCGCAACTTTCCAACGAAAACTTGGATTGGCTCGCGGCTTTACCCCAAGGCCCTCTCGAAACCGACGGTTTTATGCTCGTCCACGGCGCCATTCAGGACGAGGATGAATATGTGTTCACGCCATCGCAAGCCTTGGAGGGTTTACTCGACTCCACCGTACAAGTGACCTTTTATGGACACACCCATCATCAAGGTGGATTTGCCTATGTCGATTCGGAGTTAGAGATTCTTCAACTCCATCCCAGGTCCAATGAGTTGCATTGCGCTCTGCAAATCGAAAATCCGAAGCGTTATCTGCTGAACCCTGGCTCCGTTGGCCAGCCCCGGGATGGCGACCCGCGCGCCAGTTTCGCCATCGCCGATCTGCAACATCGCGTTGTCGAATTTTGGCGTATACCCTATGACATCGCTCAGGTGCAGGCACGCATGCGCGCTGCGCGGCTTCCCGAACCTCTCGCGCACCGCTTGACCGTAGGTCGTTAGGCGCATAATAGCTCTTAAAGCGAGACCTCCCATGCAAGACACTTTCGAAGATCCAGCCATACCAGAATCGAAACCCAAACTTTCTCCTCTCACCGTCGCCATTGCCGCCCTTGCCATCGTCGTAGTTCTGTTAAGTCTTTGGTTCTTGTTCGTGCCACTGCAGAGCCGCAAAACATCCGCACCCCAGGAGACCGGACAAGCCAAAATGACTCCCGCTGAGCAGGAGTATGCCAAGAACATCGAAGTCGCAAATCTGGCCATGAGCCGCGCCGAGAATTTCTTGCACCAGGAAGTAACCACGCTCACCGGCGAAATCCATAACGCCGGAACCGACTCGGTATCCCTCCTCAGTCTCACCACCGAGTTTTCCGACGACATGCACCAAATCGTCCTCCGGGAAACTCGCCGCGTCATCCAAACTCCTCGCCCCGCCCTAGCTCCCGGCGAACGCCGCACCTTCGAGATTTCTTTCGAGCACATCCCGATTTCCTGGAACATGCAGGCGCCCGCGGTAACCGTCTCCCAACTCCAGCTCGCCGCCAAGAAACAATAACTCACTTATCAATTAGTTAGTCTATGATAAGCGTATGGACCTCGCCGAAGAACTGCGCGAATCCCTCCACGGCGTACTCGCCTCCGGTACCATCGAAATTCGCGAAGCTGGCGGACGCACCAGTCCGCTCCCGCCGCTTTCCTGGGAAGTGCGGGGCGCCCCGGACAAGCCGTTGCTTCACCTCTGGGCCGAAAATTGCCAGGTCACACGCCGCGTCCTCGCCATTACCGGCCAATCCGAGGAACGCATCCTGCTGGCTGTCGAACGCTTCGGTCGTGCCACTCCCGGGCGCATGGAGATCATCCGTCTTAACTTCCAGCGCAATCCCAAACAGATCTCCCGCGAAGACTTTTGCGAACAGCTCCGTCGTGTGCTCGCCGAAAACTTTCCCGACGAAGTACTCGAAAAGCTATCCATCGCTTCCGATCTTGAGCATTCCCTTTCCGGATTGTATGCCCGAGGCCTCTTCCACAACGGCGCGACTCGCGGGGCCTTCCTCGCCGTTCCGCAACAAGCGACCCAGGACGCCATCGAAAGCAGCCTGACCTTCGCACTCCTGTGGCTGGAGCGGGCCCGGCAATCATCCGGCAAAGGTCTTGTCTCCTTCCTCCGGCTGATACTTCCGCAAGGCAAAGCCAGCCTGCTAACCCATCAACTCGCCGCTCTCGATTCGCGTATGGCCGTGCAAGTCTACGAATTGAACTCGCTCCACGAACACATCGAGCGCGTCGATCCCTTGCGCGACGGCAATATTTCCAGCTGGCTGGTGCCTCGCAGGGAGTGCGACCTTTTACTAAACCGCGCCCGCGCCGACCTTGCACCCTTAATCTCTTTGGCCCCCGACTCGATTACTCCACACGCCGTTCCTCACGAGCAGGAAGTCGTGCTCCGCTTCCACGGTTTACCTTTTGCCCGTTGGTGCGACGGCCAAATCCATTATTGGTGCGGCTCGCTTTGGCGCACATTGTCCCCAAGAAACCGCCAAGAAATGCAGCGAATGGTTCAGAATCTCAAGACTTTTCGGAACTCCCTCGCCAGCGATTTGCGCCATCCTCTTTACCGCGCGCACCCCGAACGTTGGTTGCAGTCCCTCATCAAGCAGGACCTCAGTCGCATCGACATTCAGCTCGATCCCGACCACGTCTACGATCAAGTGGTCGCCCAATCCGGCAGCCACCACGGCATCCTCGACCTGCTCGCGGTCACCCGAAACAAGCGTCTCGCCATTCTCGAACTGAAAGCTACCGAAAATCCCGAACTGCCTCTGCAAGCCGCCGACTATTGGAACCGCATTCGCCGTCACCTCGCTCTCGGAGATTTGCCTCGTTATGGCTATTTCCCCGGCATGGAATTGCAGTCCTCCGCGCCTCTCGTCTATCTCATCGCCCCGGCCCTGCGCTTTCATCCAACCACTGATGCGCTTCTCAAATATTTGTCTCCAGATATGGAAA
>Ga0335073_10007047_pt1 | contig 15760 bp, 18 predicted proteins | sample Lox_Sample_22_FD_207093 | JGI IMG/M metagenome (GOLD analysis project Ga0335073, IMG submission 207093) | Soil microbial communities from Loxahatchee National Wildlife Refuge, Florida, United States - Lox_Sample_2.2 | ecosystem: Environmental > Terrestrial > Soil > Wetlands | place: USA... | reverse complement strand
GATGGATTGAGCACCGGACAAATTGATATGAATGGATTGCGCTCGGAAGCCCAGTCCGCCGCCAATGAGTTGCAGGAGTACAAGAAAGAACTGGGGCCTGATGCGAGTGAAGAGATGGACGGCTACCTGTCTATTCTGAATAACTTTCTTCGCGAAACGAGCCCGACCAATAGCCCCTGAACAAAGAGGTTGGACAACAAAGGCGGTGCGAGTCGCACGTCCAGGAGGCGCAAATCGGAAGTTTTTTATCCACAGGCGGAACGGTGGCAGCGGTGGTAGCAGTGGCAGCGCCACCTGCAATTACTTGCATTCACTGGCGACCGACGCGCGACGCAGATTTTTGCGGATTTAGTTTTCAGTTTTTTCGTCTACGTCCAGTGTAAACCCTGCGGGCTATCCTGCATAATGGCTTTAAAATCAGCAGTGTGGCATGAGAATTGCGCGAGTATTATGAAACAGTTTCATTCACGATTGGAATAGCAACGCACATGGCAACATGAAGATGGACCAACAGAATCGATTTGTAAGATTCATTTTGCGCGCCGTTGACGTGTTTGCGGGATTTTACATGGCACGAGGGGTCCGATGGGGTGAGGAACCATTTCAAAGAGCCTCGGAATCGGAGAAGCGTTCTGGCGGGTGGTTTATGGCGTTCTTTCCGAGTTTTGGATTGGCTTTTATGACAGGGCATAAATACTTCGATAAAGCATTGGATTCGGTGCTGTATTACCAGCATTCCACCATTTGGCTTTGCGTGAGCACCTTTGTTTTGGTCGGAGGAATAGGTGGTTTTATGGTCGTGATTGGGCCAAAGATACCATTGTCCGTTTCTGTTCCAATTGCGGCAGTAATGTGGCCGATTCTTTTGTTGTATGCCTGGAAAAATCTTGCCTGAAAGTATAGCGATAACGCGATGAAGGAATTTGCCTGGGATTGGGCGGCACGAAATGAGGTTCAGGTCGTGGACGATACGATTAAGAGCAGACGGACACGGGCGGGGGATGATGGGATTTGATTCGTAGATTGGCAGGCGGAGGTTCGTGCCATTGGTGAGCACGAGCACAAATGACCGCTCTATTTCGCGGTCTTCGAAATCTCTTGCAAATTCCGTAAACGAGCGGAACATCGCCAGATAGCCAGAGACACCCGGTTGCGTCAGAAACAACCGATTGAGTGTAAACCCAGACCCGAACCCGTTGACCGAATGAAAACAAGACTGCGCAGCGTTCAACTGAATCTAACCGGCTTCCTGCCGGCGATTGCCGTGGCATTGCCTGGCAGCCTGTGTGCGCAAACTTTGACTTTGTTTCACAGTTTCACGAACAGTCCCGATGGGAACTGGCCGCTGGTTGGTTTGATTGTGTCTGGTAACACATTATACGGCACTACGACTAAAGGAGCTGGTGGTTTGGGAATGGTGTTCAGAGTGAATACCGACGGCACGTGCTTTACAAATCTCCATAGTAAATAACGAAATAATTAGAGCCTCGTTACCTCGGCTGCTACGATCGCCGGCTATTGAGTTTTATTGGGCGGGCGGAAGACGGCGGCGAATCTTTTCAGAAATTCTGCGCGTTCCTCTTGAAAGCTCGGGTCGAATACGGATTTGCCGGTGATGAGCCGGGTCAATTGAGGAAATGCCACGGGAAACAGGGTCAGTGATCGCATGGTGAGCATCACGTGGCGGGGATCGAGGTCGGGAGAAATTTGGCCGCGTTCCTGGCGCTGGCGGATGCGTTCGAGTCCTTCGGCCGTGGACGCGAGCCGTTCCTTTTCATCAATGACCTTTTGCCAATTGCCCTCGAGAGCTTCCCATTGAAAGAGCCGCACCCAGTCGGCGTCCTTGCAGGCGGCTTCGAACCAAAACGGCAGCGTTTCTTCAGGATCGCCCGACAAGGTGTCGGCCCATGTCTTGCGTTCGCCGATTTTTCTGCGCAGAACGGCTTTGAACAGTTCCTCTTTATCCCCGAAATAATGATAAAGCATGCGCTTGTTGATATTGGCGCGGCGGGCAATGGCGTCCACGCGGGCGCCGGCAAAGCCTTTGGCGGCAAATTCCTTGAGCGCGGCGGAAAGGATGCGCTCGCGGGAGCGCTCGGCATTTCTGGATGGCGGGGGGTTCTTCTTTGAGGCGACGGCCATGCGGATTAAGTAACCATTAAGTTACGTAAGAGGCAAGATTATTTGTGGGACAGGCATCCTGCCTGTCAAGAGGCCCATTTTCCAACGAATCGAACAGGCTTGGAAGCCTGTTCCGCTAAGAAGCGGTTTTTGGGACGCCGTGCTGGCGGGCTTCCATATCTCGGATCATTTTGATGGCAGCATCGCGGGAGACGCCATGGGAGACAGAGAGACCGAAGCGGCGTTCGAGGTATTGGTCGAGCCGGATCCAGCTATCGCCGTCTTTGACCTGGCCGGTCCAGGCACAGATGGTGACGAATTGCTGGAGTTTTTCGAGGCGCAGCAATATGAAAACTATAAATATGAGCGCGACGGCCACAGTGCCGATGAGGATGACGGTGGCAATTTGTCCTGAAATCGCATCATTTTCAGTGCGCTGGGCGCGGTCGTTCAACTGGTTTTCCTCGTCCTGACTCATTTGAAACAGGACTCGACTGATTTGGTCCATCGTCTTTTTGCCTTCCGTTGTGAGCGAGACGGCGAGCGCGTCCGGTAATTTGCCGGGTTCCTTCATTTTATTCGGATCGATGCCCAGGCGAACATTGATGAGATCCTGCAATTGGGCCATGTTGGTTTGCTGGGCCGTGCTTTTGCTGACGAGCCCTTCCAGTTGGACGATGTCGCTTTGGACGGACGTCATGGCGGTGCCGTAGGAGTTGAGGTAATCGGAGCCGCCGGCCAGAAGGTAACCGCGGCGCTCGGTTTCGGCGTCCAGCAGGTGCAATTGGGTTTCCTGGACCAGGTTGACTACCTTATAGGTGTGTTCGACCTGCCAAAAGGATTCGTGGTATCTGCCGCTGGTTTCGCGCACGAGCCAGCCGATGGTCAATAAGGCCAGCAAGGGCAGGGATAATCCAAGGAAGAATAGGATTTTATTGGGTCTTCTGTCTGCCTTCATATCTGTTTACTGTTCAACTGATTTCTGGTTTCTGATTGTGCCACTGATGTTCCTGCTCATAGGCGCGGGCGATGCGCAAGAGCAGTTCCTCGCCGAAAGGTTTGCCCAGCAATTGCAGGCCGATGGGGAGTTTCGGTTTGCTCGTAAAACCGCATGGGACACTGATTCCGGGGATTCCCGCCAGATTGCAGGAAATTGTGAAAATGTCCGACAAATACATTTGCAGCGGGTCATCGGCTTTTTCTCCGATTTTGAACGCCGCTGTGGGACTGGTGGGTGTGACAATGGCGTCCACTTTTTCAAAGGCATCGAGAAAATCCTTTCGGATAAGGGTGCGGACTTTTTGGGCGCGGACGTAATAGGCGTCGTGATAGCCGCTGCTCAAGACATAGGTGCCCAGAATCACCCTGCGTTTGACTTCATGACCGAAACCGGCGCCGCGCGTGCGGCTGTAGAGTTCGCGCAAGTCCGTGGCGTCGGCGCGCGCGCCGTAGCGAACGCCATCGAATCGCGCCAGATTGGCTGAAGCCTCTGCGGTCGCGATAATGTAATAGGTGGCGACGGCGTAATCAGTGTGGGGAAGCGAAATTTCAACAATTTCAGCGCCGCGTTGCTGTAGTGTCTTTACGGCAGCATCCACGGCCGATTTAACTTCCGGGTCGAGGCCGCCAATGTTGTATTCCTTTGGCAACCCGAGTTTGATGCCGCGAATATTTCCCTCAAGCGTCTTGTCGTAATTCGGGACAGGATAGGGGACGCTGGTTGAGTCGCGCGGGTCGTGTCCGCTCAAGACTCCGAGCATTGTGGCGGAGTCGGCCGCGGTTTTGGTGAATGGACCGACCTGGTCAAGCGAGCTGGCAAAGGCGACCAGGCCAAAGCGCGAAACGCGGCCATAGGTGGGTTTGAGCCCCACGACGCCGCACAGGGCGGCGGGCTGCCGGATGGAGCCGCCGGTATCGGTGCCGATGGATGCGATGGTTTCGTCAGCCGCGACGGCGGCCGCTGAACCGCCCGAGGAACCGCCCGGAATGCGTTCCAGGTCCCAGGGGTTGCGGGTGACCCCGAATCCCGAGTTTTCCGTGGAACTGCCCATGGCAAATTCGTCCATGTTGCACCTTCCAAAGACGATGGCCCCCGCGGATCGCAGTTTTTCGATCGCGGTGGCGTCGTATGGCGAAATAAAGTCGCCCAGGATCTTCGACGCGCAGTTAAGGGGCTGGTTTCTCACGGCCATTACGTCCTTGATAGCAACTGGGATACCAAGAAGCGGCTTATCCCGATGGGTCGTTCGGCTGGCCAATTCGCGGTCGGCGGCGTCGGCCTGGGCGAGGGCGTCCGGGGCATCCCAACTGATGAAAGCGTGGACCCGGTCATCGACCCGGGAGATACGGTCCAGGCAAGATTGCATGATTTCGCGCGCTGAAATTTCTCGCGCAGCGAGGCGCCGGGCGAGTTCGGAGATAGTGGATTGGTTGAGCATTGTTACTCCACGATTTTTGGGACGATGAAGAGGCCGTTGGCTTTGGCAGGGGCGTTGCGGAGGGCCTCTTGTTGAGACAGTGATGGGCCGGTTTGGTCCGGGCGGGTCACATTGACGAGCGGCACGGCATGGGCGGTTGGTTCGACATTGGTCACGTCCAATTGATTCAGCTTTTCTATGTAACCCAGGATGCTGCCGAGTTGGGAAGCGAGTTTTTTTTCCTCATCGGGCGACAGCTCGATGCGGGCGAGGTGCGCGACGTATTTGATGTCAAAATCGGATGAAGGCATAGGTGGTTTTAAGATAATTGGATTTAGATCAGGACGAAAATGATCAGCCGAAATTCAGCTCAACGGTTCCAACGGCCCGGGCACGCCCTGGCCGGCGCCCGGGACCTTTTCTTTGTTTTTGACCGACTGGACCGCGATTTTTTCTCCGGGCCATCGGCTCAATGCAAAATCGTTGAGGAAATAGGCTGCCGGGGCGAAGGCAAACGACGCGATGACGTCGATCACATAATGATAACGAAGGTAAATGGTGGCGCAGCACATGCATGCCACGTAGAGCGCCATGGGAATGAACCACTTCGGCCGGTATTGGCGGATGTAGAATGTGAGGAGCAAGGGGATGCCGACGTGGAGGGATGGAAAGCAGTCGAAGCTGACGCGCCCTTTCTGGATGATATAGTCCACGCCGCGGCTGATGGATTGTCCGCTCAAATCATGGGTGTAGTGGCTGGCAAAATAGCTTTCCGGCCCAACGGCAGGGACCAGCGCGTAGCTCGTGAAACCCATGAGCATGATAGTCAAAAGGCCCATCATGATGCGGCGAAAAGGTTTTTCCTCTCCTTTCACATAAAAGTAAAGGGCGGCTCCCGGGAAGACAATGACGTGGGAGAAATAAATGATGCTGAAAAAATCCGTGATGCCCGGACGGATGAACGGTTCGAGCAGAAAAGAAGGTTGAGTGCCAAAGATAGCCGCGTCAATTTTTGACAAGGTTGGGTCGGCGAGGTTTGGATTGATCCGAAGGATTAAATTGCCAAAGAGGGAGTAGTAACAGGCCGTCAGGAGCACAAAAGGAAACCAATCGCGCATGATTTTTGCCAGGGGCCTAAAGAAAGAAAAGACGAACTTTGTGGGGTCCGAATCCTGTTCGTCATTCGTTCCGGAGGACAACATTCCCAAAAGGGTCTTGACGCCCAGCACACCGACAGGAAGCAAAATAAAGACGACGTCCAAAAATCCCACCTGAAACGAGTGAATCAAACGCGTGGTCACGCATAAGAGCACCAGTGCCAGGGAGACGCAGGCGGCGAGGACGTCCTCGAGGCGGCATCGGAGCACAAATGAAATGAATCTGCGGATCATGGCGCCCGGGCCTGTAATTGCGCGTCCAATTTCTGGAACCGGCTTTTCCAAAAAGGCGGGAGGTCGGAGGGATTATATTTTTGCGCAAGCGTCGCGGCCTCGGTTCTGTTGCTTTTCCACAGGTCAAGACTGGCCATGATGTAAGCCTGGCAATAATCCGTCACTTCGGCCGCGGCAAATGGCTGCATCAATTGATCGGCCTTTTGCGGATTGCCCTTTTCCAATTCAATGACAGAGACGAGTTTAACTGCGTTCCCGCGAAACTGCACGTCGTCCGAAGCGGATGCCAGCAACGGCGCGGCGGTATCCCATTGGTTTTGATTAAAGAAATACAAGCCTTCGTAATAGTCCTCGAATGTGCTTTGGCTTTTGCGCATATTCGCGGCCTCGGAAATTAGGGCCATGCCCTGATTGGTCATGCCATTCCATAACATGCAAACGCCCTCTCTGCCGAGGGCATCGGGGGTCTTCCAATCTTTGGCCGATGTCTGGAACAGGAGCAACGCCGACCCGAAATTACCCGCGTTCACGGCCCGGGTGCCGTAATAAAAGTAGAGCCGCCCGAGACTGTTGGAGATGGAAAAATATCCAACGACCGCGGCCAGAATGCTTGCGACCGATGCGAACAAAAGCATCTTCTGGCGGTTTGGACCGGATAGATGGGAAAGCCGGCGCCAGAGTCGAACGGCCAAAACGACGAGCAATAATAATAGAAAATATTTTCCCGCCTCACTGAGAACTACCGTGAGTCCCTGGGTGTAATCCCATATATTCAACGAATTCATTCCTCATCGAATTTGCGCTGAACGAGGGCTTCGAGTTCGGCGATGGCCTGGGCGGCGTCTGCGCCGCGGACGTGCAGGATGACTTTGCTGCCCGGTCCGGCGGCGAGCATCATCAGGCCCATGATACTTTTGCCATTAATTTTTTCGCCGTCTTTTTCGACGAAGATTTCGCAGGCAAAACGGTTGGCCGTCTTGACGAAAAGCGCGGCCGGGCGGGCGTGAATGCCCAGCTTGTTGGAAATGGTGAGTTCTTTAATTAAAAACTCGCTGTTGGGTAGTTTCTTAGCGCTCATGCGGCGACGAATTTAGCTTAAACAAGCGCAACCCATTAGCCAAGGCTTTAATATTGGATTTTTGGATTGGCGGGTGACGGTGTTGCGTGTCGCGTCGTGTATTGAACCGGGGGCTGGGGTTGTTTGGCGAATCGCCGGGTTGGGGAACCCGGTCTGCAGGCGAAGCCGGTCCCGTCGTCTCTTGAGTTGACGCTTCTGTGCGCCGCGGGACGGCGTCGCCGCAAAATGCCAGTTGAATTCCGGCCTGAGTGGCGCGAGAATCGCCAGAAGCCCCGGGCGGGCTGTGGGTAAGAGCGCAACGGCAAATCCAGCTCAATTGCGACGTAAAAGGAATCACCATGAAAATTCTGATAATTGGAGGAACACGATTTATCGGGCCTTATGTGGTTCGCCGGCTTGTGGACCTGGGGCACAACGTGATGGTTTTTAGCCGGAATCCGAATTTCCAGGTTTTACCGCATGGAATCTGGCACATTTGGGAAAAACGCGAAGCGCTTCGTTCATTTAAGCGGGAATTTATTAACTGGGGGCCGGACGCGGTTGTGGACATGTGCGCTTATTCTGAAGCGCAAGCGCGGGAAGCGATCGCGACGTTTAAGGGTGTTTGCGGCCGCATCGTTCTAATCAGCAGCATGGACGTTTACCGCGGCTTTGACCGTTTCTTTCTGAAGACGGGATCGAGCGCGCTCGAACCGACTCCATTCACCGAGGACTCGCCGTTGCGTGAAAATTTTTATCCGCGCAGGGCGCAGGCGAAAGATCGGTCAGATATGGAGTTTGATTACGAAAAGATTTTCGTGGAACGAACGATGTCCGGCGATCCGGGTTTGGCATGGACCATCCTGAGATTGCCAGCAGTTTACGGCCCGCGGGACTATCGTCGCAGACTTTTCGACGCAGTCAAAAGGATAGCCGACGAGCGGCCGTTTATTCTGATGGAATCCGCCAGGGCCAAATGGATGTGGACGTGGGGATATGTGGAGAACGTCGCCTGCGCTATTGCGTTAGCAGCGGTGGATGTGCGGGCTAAAAATCAGGTCTTTAACGTGGGAGAAAACTTCGCGCTCACGCAGGAGGAGTGGGTCCGGCGTGTCGGGCGCGTCATGGGATGGGGCGGCAGGGTTATTTTTTTGGACGCAGACCGGATGCCCCGGCATTTGCAGGAGAACCAGGCGATGGATTTCAGGCAGCATCTGACCGCGGACACGACGAGCATTCGCAGGAGCCTGGGATTTGAGGAGCAGGTTTCCTTTGAAGAAGGTCTGGCTAAAACGATAAAATGGCTGCGGACTTGCACGCCTGAACCTTCGGAGATGAAAGAATTTAATTACGAGGCAGAGGATGCTTGTGTGAAATTGGCTGAGGCAGGTTGATGTTGGTTAGCGTTTCAACTTTCCATGAACCGGCGTGCGTGTGCGAGCGGCGGGACCGAAGAGAGTTGTGAGAACTCGCTTGCGTCCTTGAGTGCGGTGGCAAGTCTGCGCGACGCCGCTCTTTGCGATGCGTCAGACCAGCTTTCAACAGTCAGAAAGAGCGGGGGCGAAATTGCCTTCGAATAGGGTTCGATTGCGAAATAACGCACAACAGCGTGCCAAAGCGGTGTCGCAGCCACCGCACTCCAGGACGCAAGCGCGGAATCGACGGTTCATTGCTCTCCATGCATGGTCCGCAAATTATCGGAACCCTCCGTGAACCCATAGAGCGTTCGCGTCCGAAAGACTCTCCCTCACCCCAGCCCTCTCCCGGTGGCAGCGCCACTTGCCAAGAGAGAGGGGGAATTGTCCGCCGATGTTTGGCTGCTACGAGCGATTACATCGGTTCATGGTCCCAATGCATGCGAAAAAAGTCGAATGGGGGCTCTCCATGAACCGTTGCAAAAAACATCGAACATCGAACGCCAACGTCGAACGCCCAACATCGAAAGGACAGCTATTAGGAGTGCTGCGGCTGGTGCCCCTTCGCCCCGCACACAGCCGCGCTCCGTGTGTTAGTCGGTTCATGGTCCCAATTCATGCGAAAAATCGAAAGAGGGCTTTCCATGAACCGCTTAGTGGGGCGTGCGTGTATGAGCGGCGGAACCGAAGAGAGTTGTTAGAACTCGCTTGCGTCCTTGAGTGCAGTGGCAAGTCTGCGCGACGCGCTCTTTGCGATGCGTCAGACCAGCTTCCAACAGTCAGAAAGAGTGGGGGCGAAATTGCCTTCGAATAGGGCTCGATTGCGAAATAACGCACAACAGCGTGCCAAAGAACCGAGCGAACGCAGGGTCAGGGGACAACGATCCGCCGTCCCTGCCATGATGTTATTTCACGGGGTTATCCCGGTCGCTCATGTGGGCGATGAGGCGGTCGTTTAATTCCTGGGCGGCGTTGTAGCCGGACAATTTCAACTTTGTTTGGAAGGCAGCGACTTCGATGAGGCGGGCCAGGTCGCGTCCGGGCCGGACGGGAATGACCATGTGCGGGACGTCGATGCCCAGGACTTTCACAAATTCCTGTTCGAGGCCGAGCCGGTCGACGTCTGAAACGTCGTCCCAGGGTTTGAGAGTGATGACCAGGTCCAGGGTTTTTTCCTTGCGGATGCTTTTAACGCCGAACATGGCAGCCACGTTGATAATACCAATACCGCGGATTTCCATGTGGCTGCGGGTCAAGTCCGAGCTGGTGCCCACGATGTCGCGCCCGTCCACCAGAGTCATTCGCGTGACGTCGTCTGACACGAGGCTGTAGCCGCGCTCGATGAGGGCCAGGACCGCTTCGCTTTTGCCAATGCCGCTTTCACCGCGAATGAGGACACCTACTCCGAGGATGTCCACCATGCTGCCGATTTCGGTTCCGCGGGGCGCAAACATCATCTCGAGCGCGAGGGTCGCGGCGTTGATAAACTTCATGGTCACCAGGGGCGTTTGGAAAATGGGCACGCCCGCGGCTTCTGCGGCGCGCGTAAATTCCTTGTCCGGCTTGAGGCCGCGGCTGAAAACAACGCATGGAATTTTGAAAGCAAAAAGGTCGGCCAGATGCTTTTCCCGGTCGGCGATGGGAAGAGATTGCAGGAAATAGGCTTCGGCGTGGCCGATGGCCTGAATGCGTTTGTGGGCGAAGTAGCGTGTGAAACCGCTCAGCGCGAGGCCGGGGCGGTTCACAGTGGGTTCACGAATGGGGCGTTTGAGCCCGCCGCCATCGGCAATGAGCCGCATTTGCAGGGCCGCGCCGTGTTCCTTAAAAAATTGTTCAACGGTGACTTGCGCCATATTTCAGGAATCACATGTTAAATTCGGGGCCCAGGTAAATTTCCCGGGCCTTGGGATCATTGGCCAAAAATTCCGAACTGCCGGCCACGAGCACCTGGCCTTTGTGAATAATGTAACCGCGGTCGATTAATTTCAAGGTTTCACGCACGTGATGGTCCGTGACCAGGATACCCAATCCACGCTCACGCAGGCGGCGGACGATCTTTTGCACTTCATAGACGGCAATGGGATCGATGCCGTTGAACGGTTCATCCAGCAACAACAGTTTCGGGCTGGTCACGAGAGCGCGGGTGATTTCGAGCCGGCGTTTTTCCCCGCCGCTCAATTGGTACGCCTTGCTTTTAGCCACCGGCGTCAGGTCGAGCTCCTGGAGAAGATATTTCAGGCGCACGGCGCGTTCATCGCGCGACAATTTCAGCGTTTCGAGAATCGCCAGGATGTTTTGTTCGACCGTCAGCTTGCGAAACACGGACGGCTCCTGGGTCAGGTAGCCGATGCCCAGCCGGGCGCGCTTGTGCATGGGCAGGTTTGTGATTTTGCCCCCTTGAAAGGTGACAAAGCCATCATCCGGCCTGACCACCCCGACCACCATATTAAACGTGGTTGTTTTGCCCGCGCCGTTGGGGCCCAGCAGTCCGACGATTTCGCCGGCGCTGACGTCCACGGAGACTTCGTTTACGACGCGGCGCCCGCGATATTGTTTGACGAGCTTTTCTGTGGCCAGGAGGGGATGTTCCCCAATGGCGGTCTCAACAGCGGGCGCTAGTAGAACTTTTTTCAAAGCAGGCTTTGGCTCGGTTTCGTTCACTCAAAAAGTGCCATCTATTTCGGAAGCGGCAAATTATTGCCCGCGGGCGAATTCGAAGTCCCCGGGGTAAAAGCGACCCCGTTTGGAGCTTCCAATTTAACTCTTCGGGTTATGAGGTCATAGATCACCTTGCTGGCGACGGTATGGTTTGTATAATTCTGTCCTTCGAAAATCTCGGGTGGATCGCCTGTGAGCGTGACGGTTTCATTCGTCAGGCCATCTTGCACCTGAAAAACATACAGGGCATTGGTTCCGATGGCCCGGCCCTGTTTGCCTTTGGGATCTGTAAAGTCAATGACCACGTTCGTTTCGGCAACAATGTTGGTTGCCTGGTCACCGTGAGCCGAGAATTCCGCCTTTATCCATTCGCACGTCAATTTCATCTCGTCATTGGAAACCAACACATTGTCGCTATAAGTGACCCAGTGATTATCGAAATCCAGGATTGCCGGACCGGCCGATTGAATGTGCACGTATCGCGGTTTGGCGTTGGGCGGATTCGTGGCCGCAACGGGAGGATGATTCGTCGTGACGAGCGCGAGGATAGACTCCACGCCGTTGGTGGCCGTGTTCGTTTGCGCGGGCGCAACGGCAACGGCGCAGGCAAGGGCCAAAATAAGAAGACAGGCAAATTTCATCGTTTAAGCGCGGGCATCTTTTCGAAGACAGTATTTACCCGGTTCGAAATAGTGAGTAAGTATTCGTGTTCCCGCCATAAAAAACCTTCGCCGTCCATTGTCAGGTTGCCGTCGCCACTGCGCACATGCACCGCACTGGATGAATTGGCCACGGCGTTGACAGGATCGTAGATGCATTCGGGCGCTTCCGCAACCAGTTGCAGTTTGCCGTCGAGGTCGAACTTTTCGAGTTTGACTTTTTTGACGAGCAAAAGTCCGCCGGCTATCGGGTCTGCTTCGGCCCCGGAAAACAGGCATTTGATTTCCTGTTGATGGGGGGCGCCGTAATATTGCACGGAATTAAAATCGGTGGCGCTGCCGGCGGTGGGCAATTGTTGCGCGGGGGCAAGCGGCCCGGCAAACAAAATCGCGGCGGCGAGCAGCAGAGCCGCGCGCGTGAGCAGGCGGAATGCGCGGGGGGACAGGGTAAGCCCGGGAAAAACCGCTCCCTTATCCCGCCCTGCGGGGCGGCTCGGCCGGCTCGTTGTTTTTCTGTCGTTCATCGCATCGTCTTCTGAACATCATTCTCTGTACGCGGTGATGATGGAAGCCCATTTGCCCTGCGCTTTCAAAATCAATTCCACCATTTCACGCACCGCGCCATGGCCGCCCGCTGCGTGCGTGACATAGTCCGCGGCCGCTTTTGCCTCGTCCACCGCGTTGTCCACTGCGGCTCCGACGCCGGCTTTTTCAAGGGGCCCGAGGTCCACGATGTCGTCGCCAACGAAACAAACGTCTTCCCAGTTTAGCTTTTCGCGGGCCAAAATCTTCTCAATGGCTGCTGTCTTGCTCAATTTATCCTTTTGTTGGACAAGAAAAGTGATTTTTAGTTCGCGCGCACGGAGGGTGGTTGCCGGGGACGGGCGGCTGGAAACCCAGGCCGTTTTGATTCCAGCGCGCCGCAACAGCACCAAACCCAGGCCGTCGTGAATATTAAATCGTTTGATTTCGCGCGAACCGCCAATGAAAATCGCGCCGTCGGTCAAAACGCCGTCAACATCGCAAATGAATAATTTAATATTTGCGAGGCGTGATTGAAGCTTTGGAGACAAAGCCTTCATTCTTTTGCCGCCTCAAAGAACCGCAGCAAATTCTTTAGCAAGGCGGCCATTTCCTTTAAGGGAATCATATTCGGGCCGTCGCTTAGAGCTTTGTCCGGGCGAGGATGGGTTTCGATGAAAAGGCCATTTGCGCCGGCGGCCAGCGCCGCGCGGGCCAAGACCGGCGCGAATTCGCGCTGTCCGCCCGACTTGTCTCCTCCGCCACCGGGCAATTGGACCGAATGGGTGGCGTCGAACACAACCGGGCAGCCGAACCGTTTCATGATGGGAATGGAGCGCATGTCGGCCACGAGATTATTGTAGCCGAATGTCGTGCCGCGCTCGGTCAAAAGCAACCGTTTGGCGCCGGTGCGTTTGGCCTTCTCGGCGACGTGTCCCATTTCGGCGGGTGAAAGAAATTGTCCTTTTTTCAGGTTCACAATTTTGCCCGTTCCAACGGCGGCCTCGATCAGGTCTGTTTGGCGGCAGAGAAACGCGGGTATTTGCAGAACATCCACCACCTGGGCGGCGGCGCGGGCCTGGACTTCATTGTGCACGTCGGTCAGGAGCGGGACTTCAAATTCGGCGCGGACGCGGGCCAATATTTTCAGTCCGTCTTCCAGTCCGGGGCCGCGAAACGATTTGGCCGAGGTGCGGTTTGCTTTGTCGAAGCTGGCTTTGAAAACGTAAAAGATTCCGTTTGCTTTGCAAACGGCCTTCAGGGAAGCGGCGACTTCGAGGCAGAGTTTTTCATCTTCAATGACGCAGGGTCCGGCGATGAGAAAAAGTTGCCCCGGTAAATTCAGGTTTTTCCAAATGACAGCATCGTTGAGCACGTCTAATAGTGTATCAATTGCAGGCTATAAAACCAAAACCATTTCCGATTTCCGCAAGCGTTGGAGCAAGCCAGACGCAGCGACGCAAAAGACAAAAGACGAGCCCGGGCCGGCCGGTACTTATAGAGTCAGCTTCAATGCTTCCGCTTCCCTAAGCGACCGAATCTTTGGGCACGATCTTGATGCTATTGACGCCGACGCGCTTCTGTGGCTTGCTGGGTTCCCCGGAGCTGCTGGGGCCGACAGGAGTGCCGGCGATTTTTTTCAACACTTCTTCGCCTTTGATCAATCGGCCGAATGCGGTGTATTGGCGGTCCAGAAATGAAGCATCGCCGTCGCAGATGAAGAACTGGGAGCCGGCGGAGTTTGGATCTGAACTGCGGGCCATGGAAATGACGCCGGCCTGGTGCGAATGATCATTAAATTCGGCCTTTATTTTGTATCCCGGGTCGCCGGTGCCCCAAAGGTGTTCTTTGCCTGGATCTTTAGTCAGCGGATCGCCGCCCTGGATCATAAAACCCTTGATGATGCGGTGAAAACAGGTGCCGTCGTAGAAGCCCTGTTTTGCCAGTTTGATGAAATTGGCGGCGGTATCTGGAGCCACGTCCAAAAACTCAATGACCATGTCTCCTTCGCTGGTGTTAATGATGGCGACTTCGTTCACAAAATCCTCCCTGATTATTTTTTCTCGGTAATAACGGTCACAGATTTGATATAGTCAAGCTTTGGAAAATTTTTCTTCAGGTAGGCATTGCCTTGCGACGCGATGCCTCCCGGGTCCGGGCCATTACCGCCCTGCTCGGGCATGTCACCGTATCCACCGTAGATTTTATCCACGACGTCCATTCCATCTATGACTTTTCCAAACGGCGCGAAACTCATGCTGTCAAGGCGGCTATTGTCACCGAAATTGATGAAGAATTGTGTAGAGCGCGAGTTTGGGCCGGCCATGGCATATGTTATTGTGCCGCGGGTATTGCTGCCTTTGACGGGGTCATCGGGAATGTTTGCGCTTTCCCATTTCGCTGAAATGGCCGGGTCGCCGTGAATGCCAAACTGGGCCATAAAACCCGGTATTACGCGAAAAAAAGCGACGTCTGTGAAATAGCCGGATTTGGCGAGGTTATAGAAGCGGTCCGCGCCGTTGGGCGCGAGCGAGCGCGTGACTTCGATGGTGAAATTTCCCTTGGTCGTGTTGAAGAGAGCCTTGAAACTGTCCGGGGCTTTTTCCGTCAGTTTGGAAGGATCCGCGTAGGCAGGCGCCGATTTGTCCTGGGCGTTTGCCGTGACCGCGCCGATGAAGACACCGAGCGCGCAAATTAAGTTGGTTAATTTCATGGCCGGAAAATGTTCCATGCGCGCGGGCAAAAGTCACGAATGAATTTTATCTTTTTTCATTGATTCGGTGATGAGGCTTGAGGAATTACGACGGCGCGCGCGGCGCAAAATGAATACGAGGATTGCAATGGCGACGATGAAAATGCCGGCGCCGGCCGCGATGAGGCCGTCTTTGTTTGCGCCAGCGGTTTCGGGCGGCACGGTCCGGGCCTCGGCCGAAGGAACTGTCGGGGCGGGGGCGGGCGGAGGAACGATAGCGGCATTTGTTGGCTGCATTGGGGCTGCCGTTGGCGGAATGACATTGGTGGCAGACATTGGGACGGATGGCGCTGGAGAAGGCGCGGGCGGCACGGGAGCAGCGGGAAGATTCGGTTCGGCGGGTGGCGCGGGCAACGGTGGCGCCTGCCGTTGCGGAGGCGCGGGCGCGGGTAGCGGCGTCTGATTGTTTGCGGGATTATTCGTGCCGATGATGATGAGGGATGGCACCACGGGAGCGGGCGGTGGCGGGGCCACTTTGGCCGGAGCTGGTGGCGGTCGTGGCGCCGGCAGGGGCGGAAATGCGGGCAACGAAATCGATGCCGCGGAGCTAATCGTGCATCCGACGTAATGTCCGACGCCGTCCTGTCCGATCTGGCTTCTCAGGACGACCACAAACGGGATGCGTCCTTTTTCCATTTGGCGCTGATGTTGTTTGAAAGTGCTGTTGAGGCTGGCCGCATAGGGGATGTCACTAATTTGTCCGTCACCGTCGCAGAAAATGAAGATGGTCAGCCGCTGAGACGTTTTCATTACTTCGTTGAGCTCTGG
>Ga0335073_10007046_pt1 | contig 15761 bp, 17 predicted proteins | sample Lox_Sample_22_FD_207093 | JGI IMG/M metagenome (GOLD analysis project Ga0335073, IMG submission 207093) | Soil microbial communities from Loxahatchee National Wildlife Refuge, Florida, United States - Lox_Sample_2.2 | ecosystem: Environmental > Terrestrial > Soil > Wetlands | place: USA... | reverse complement strand
GTCAGCGTGGTCTCGTCGGTGCGCAGCCAGATGCCGCCGGGATCGCGGGCCGCCGCGGCCGCGAGCAGGCGCGGGATCGTGCCGGCGTACTCCGGCCGCCCGTCCGGGCCCGCCGCGCCGGCCGTGCCGGGAGTCATGCCAGAGACGATACGTCGAGGCGGGTCAGCGTCGTCACGCTGTCGTAGTCCTTGCGCGGCCCGGTCACCTGCCAGCGTTCCTCGAGCCGCCCGGGACCCCGAACCAGGTAGCTGACGACGTACTCGTCCCGCCCGCAGCCGTAGCGTTCCGTCCAATGGCCGGAGTGCAGGTCGAGGCGGTAGAACGCGCGCCCGTCGGCGAACCGGACCTCGGCGGCGCCGCCGGGCAGCTCGTGGTAGATCAGCGTGCGGCGGGCGGGCCCGCGGTGGCCGCCGAATCGCAGCTCACCCCGCTCCTCGTAGCGCAGCACCGCCGGGTCGGCGGTGGCGAGGAACTCGGCCCGGCCGGCCAGCGTGCCGGTGACACCGCAGCGGCGATCGACGAGCCGCCGCTCGACGCCCCAGGCGCCGCGCAGGAACGCCAGGGTGCCGCCCGGCGGCCCGCCCACGGCCGCCCCCGGCGGCTTCCGGTAGGGTTCGACCAGGTCCGCCCGTATGTCTGCATCGTTCGTCATAAATGAGGCTTTCGTGTCGCGATCTGCCACGGGCTGCTGCCGGCGGCCTGGCGCCTGGCCGGGCACCGGGCCGGCCCGCCCGGGCAGCCGGGCCAGCCGGGCCAGCCGGGCCAGCCGGGCCAGCCGGGCTAGACGCGGGGCGGAAGGCCGCGGGCCAGCACCTCGAGCACGTCGTCCAGCACGTCCTCCGGTACCTGCCGGCCCGCGGTCCAGTCGGCCCAGCGCATGCCGATGAAGTTGCCGACACCGGTGTACAGGTAGGCGATCACCTCGGGGTCGTACCTGGCGTCCACCTCGCCGGCTAGCTGGGCCTGACGCACCCCGCGCGCGTAGCCGCGGGCCAGCCGCTCGTAGTACTCGCGGAACAGGCCGGGGTCGACGAACTCCGACTCGCGCACGATGCGGTCGATCCACGGCCGCTTGGACAGCGTGTCGAAGAACGCGCCGAACGCCGCCCGCTCCCTGGACCGCTGATCGGCCGGGACGTCCTTGAGCGCCTCGGTCATCGCGGCCCGCAGGTCGGCGTTGATCCGCCGGACCACGGCCGCGAAGATGTCCTGCTTCGAGGCGAAGTGCGCGTAGAAGCTACCGGTGGCCATGCCCGCCCTGGCGCATATCCCGGCCACGCTGGTGCGCCGGTAACTGCGCTCACCGAACAGCCGCTCGGCCGCCGCCAGCAGGCGTTCGGCCGGCGGGCGGTCATCGCCCGTCGGTGGCCGGCGGCTGGCTGTGGCAGTCACGCAGAGTTCTCCGTTCCGGGTCCGGCGCGGACGGCCGGGCGGGCCGGGGCCGGCCGCCAGCGGGACGCCGGCGGCCGGCCCCCCGCATCATGGCGACGGTATCCCGCTGGCCGGGGCGGCCGGCTGCCCGCCGGTGTAGGTCGTGATCGCCCCGGTCGGGCTGGTGTCCGTCACCTGGACCGGGCCGGTGGCGACGAGCGCGCCGTTCTTGATCACGGCCATGTAGCCGCCGGTGATGCCGTTGTGATCGCCGGACGAGTAAGCATAGGGAGCCACCGCGACCCCCTGCGGCATCCCCTTGTTGATCGCGTTGACCAGGTCCTGCCTGGTCGGGTTGCGCCCGGCCTTGAGCATGGCCTGGACGAACGTGTAGGCGGCCGACATCCCGTAGAGCACGTTGCCGTCCATCGGCAGCTTCGGGATGTACTGGTTGTGGATCTTGGTGAACAGCGCGATCCAGCTATTGCTGGTGTCGCCGAGCGACGGCAGATAGCCGTCGGTGATGATGCCCTGGGTCAGCGCGTTGCCCGAGACCGTGGCGCCGCCCTGCTTGGCGAACGACTCGAGCAGGCCGGCCAGCGTGATCGGGTCCGAGCCCACGCTGCTGACCACGAGCTGCGGGTTGAAGTTGAGCTTCAGGCTGTTCAGCCGCAGCAGCGCGGTGAACGCGGGAACCGAGAACGACACCACGACCTGGGCCCCGGCGGCCTTGAGCGCGGTCACCTGCGGCGCGACGTTGGTCACCGTCGGGTTGTAGCTCTCGGACGCCACGACCTGGGACTTCGGGATCTCGTAGTTCAGGCCCTTGACGCCGTCCATGCCGAACTCGTCGTCCTGGTAGAAGTAGCCGATCTTCTTGCCGGCGAAGTGCTGCTTGATGTACGCGCCGAGGATCTTGCCCTCGCGCACGTAGTCAAGCTGCCAGCCGAACGTCTCCGGGTAGGCGCTCGGGTTGTCCCAGCACTCGCAGCCGGAGGCGACGAACACGTCCGGCACCTTGGAGCTGTTCAGGTACTTGACCACCGCCAGGTGGGTGGGCGTGCCCAGGCCGTTGAAGATCGCGTAGACGTTGTCCTGCAGCACCAGCTGGTGCACCACGGTCGAGGTGATGGTCGGGTCGTACTGGTCGTTCAGGTACTTGTAGACGATCTTCCGGCCGTAGATGCCGCCGTGGGCGTTGACGTACTGGAAGTAGGCGTTCGAGGCCGGGGCGATCTCGTCGTACCCCGGGGCCGCCACGCCGGTGAGCGGCTGGTGGCTGCCGATCGTGATGGTGGTGGCGGTGATGCCAGGCGCCGACGCCGTGAGGCTGCTGCTGCTCGACGGGGAACTCGAGCCGCTCGAGCCGCACGCGGCGGCCAGCAACGCGACGGCCGCGATCCCGGCCACGGCCGTGAGCTTCGATCTATGTGACGTTCTCATGTAGGCCTTCCTCCTGTTGTTCACTGGCCGGCCTGCGCCGGCGCAACGCGTTAAGCGGCACGGCCGCGGCGGGCGCGGCGGGCCCGAATAGGCGGCGCAGGCCGCCCTGGATGCCCGCCGGGAAGACGAGCATGACGATGATCAGGACGACTCCGTAGGCGGCGATCGGGACGCTGGAGCTCGCCGCGCCGGACAGGCCGTGGCTGGCCGCCACGTTGGTCAGGTAGCTGGGCACCAGGACCAGGATCAGGCTGCCCCACACCGCGCCGAGCAGGCTGCCGAGCCCGCCGAGCACGGCGGCGGTGAGCAGGCCGATCGAGAGCGTGAGCGTGTAGGCGCCGGGCGCGACGATGCCCGAGACCACGGCGAGCAGGGCGCCGCCCAGCCCGGCGCAGGCCGCGCTGACCACGAAGGCCAGGATCTGCAGCCGGGCCACGTTCAGGCCGGCCAGCGACGCGGCCACCTCGTCATCGCGTATCGCGCGCCAGCTTCGGCCGATCCGGCTGCGGCCGAGGTTGGCCAGCAGCACCAGGACGATCAGGGCGGCGGCGCAGGTCACCCACGCCAGCCAGCGGGTGGGCGGGAAGGTGGCGCCGAGGAAGCCCGGCGTGTTGATGCTGACCGACAGGCCCTGGTCGCCGCCGAACACGCCGGTGTACTGGTCGGCCAGCGTGGGCAGGGCGACCGCCAGCATCAGCGTGGCCCCGGCCAGGTAGGGGCCGCGCAGCCGGGCCGCGGCGACGCCGAAGATCGCGCCGCTCACCGCGGCGATCACCACGCTGGCCAGGAAGACGAGCTCCAGGGGCCAGTTCAGGTGGATCATCAGCAGCGCGCCGCCGTAGCCGCCGACGGCCATGAACGCCCCGTTGCCGATCGAGATCTGGCCGCTCAGCCCGATCAGCACGGTGAGCCCCGCGACCGCCGCGACGTACGCCGCGACCTCGGCCATCTGGTAATCGCGGTAGCTGCCGAGCTGGACGGAGATCAGGCAGAGGATCGCCGCGACGGCGATCGCGACCGCGAGGTGCCGGAGCAGGGTCATGATCACACCCTCCGAGCCGCGGCCGACGAGAACAGGCCCGACGGGCGGACCATCAGCACGAGCGCCAGCACCACCAGCCCGTACACCAGGACCAGGTCGTTGCCGATGTAGCCGCCGGCGTAGCTGAGCACCACGCCGAGCAGCACGCCGCCGACCACCGCGCCGACCGGGCTGTCCAGGCCGCCGATCACCGCGGCGGTGAAGCCGAGCACGAAGATCGAGTCCATGCTGTTCGGGTAGAGGAACGTGGTCGGGGTGACCAGGACCCCGGCCAGCGCGCCGAACAGGCCGGCCAGTGCCCAGCCGAGGGTCAGCACCCGGCCGATCCTGATCCCGAGCAGCCGGGCCACGCCGGAGTTGAATGCCGTGGCCCGCAGCCGCAGGCCCACCGTCGTGTAGCGGAAGACCAGGGCCAGGATCAGCGCGGCGGCGAGCACGGCGGCGGCGGTGAACAGGTCGTTGGAGGAGATGCCCAGCGAGAAGCTGCCGATCCGCAGGCCCCGCACCGAGTACGCCGCCGGGAACGAGCGGTACTGGCCGCCGTAGATGATCCCGGCCAGCCCCTCGAGGAAGATCAGCAGGCCGATCGTGACGATGACCGAGTTCAGCGGCGACTTGCCGATCGTGGGCCGGACCACCGTGCGCTCCAGGACCGCGCCCAGGATCAGCCCCGCGGCCAGTGCCAGCACGAAGCCCAGCCAGTAGTTGCCGGTCTTGCTGATCACCTCCCAGGCCACGTAGGTGGTGAACATCGCCATGCCGCCCTGGGAGTAGTTCAGTACCCGGGTGCCGCGCCAGATCAGCACCAGCGACAGGGCGATCGCGGCGTAGATCATGCCGATGCCTATCCCGCCGAGGCCGAACTCGATGAACTCCTGCATATGCGTGCCTCGTCTCCCGCGCGCTAGAAGCCCAGATAGTGACGGCGCAGCCCGACGTCGCCGGCCAGGGCGGCCGCGTTGTCCTCGGCCACGACCTTGCCGAGATTGAGCACCAGGCCGGTGTCGGCGATCCCGAGGGCGCTGCGGGCGTTCTGCTCGACCAGCAGCACGGTCAGCCCCGCGTCGTCGCGCAGCTGCCGGACCAGGTCCATGACCTGGGCGACCATCCTCGGCGCGAGCCCGAGCGACGGCTCGTCGAGCAGCAGCACCCGCGGCGCCGCCATCAGCGCCCGTGCGATGACCAGGATCTGCCGCTCGCCGCCGGACAGCGTGGCCGCCGCCCGCCGCCGGCGCTCGGACAGCACAGGGAACCGGCGGTAGGCGTCGGCCAGGGCCGCGGCCCGGCCGGCCCGGTCGCGGGTGGCCAGCGCGCCGACGCGCAGGTTGTCCTCCACGGTGAGCTCGGTGATGACCCCCTGGCCCTCGGGCACGTGGGCGACGCCCGCCCGGGCGATGTCCTCGGGCGGCCTGCGGGCCAGGTCGGTGCCGCCGACCAGCACCCGGCCGCGGCGTGGCCGGACGAACCCGCTGATCGCCCGCAGCAGCGTGGTCTTGCCCGCGCCGTTCGCGCCCAGCACCGCGGTGATCGTGCCCGGCCGGGCCGAGATCGAGACGCCGTCAAGCACCGGCACCCCGCCATACCCGGCCACGATGTCCTCGACGGCCAGCCCCGCCGCGTCAGTCATGCCCGACCTCCTCGGTCCGCTCGGCGTCCGCGGCCGGCTCCGTGCCCGCGGGCCGCCCGGTGTCCGCGGGCCGCCCGGTGTCCGCGGGCCGCCCGGTGTCCGCGGGCCGCCCGGTGTCCGCGGCCGGCTGCGTGAGCGGCGCCCGGCCGGTCTCCTCGGCCCCGAGGTAGGCGGCGGTCACCGCGGGATCCGCCTGCACCTGCGCGGGCGTGCCGGACGCGATCAGGCGGCCGAAGTCGAGCACGAAGATCGTGTCGCAGACCGACATCATCAGGTCCATCCGGTGCTCGATCACCACCACGGTCGCCTCGCCGGCGAACTCCTTGATCAGCGCGCCGAGCTCGGGCAGTTCCTTCTCGGACAGGCCGCTGGCCGGCTCGTCGAGCAGCAGCAGGCTCGGGCGCCCGACCAGCGCCCGGGCCAGCGCGACCCGCTTGCGCAGGCCGTAGGCGAGCGTCTCGGGCATGCTGTCGGCCAGGTCGGCTGCGCCCACCCGGCCGAGCGCCTCGATGGCCTGCCCGCGCAGCCGCCGCTCGTCCCGGTCCGACCAGGGCAGGCCGAACAGGCCGGACCAGAACCCGGCGCGTGCCGAATGAGTGGCGCCGACCATGACGTTCTCCATGGCGGTCAGGCCGCGGAACAGGCCTACCCCTTGCAGGGTCCGGGCGATCCCGAGACCCGCCAGCCGGTGCGGCCGCACCCCGGTGAGCTCGCGGGAGCCGAAGATGATCGTCCCCGAGGCCGGCTTCACGAAGCCGCACACCGAGTTGAGCAGCGTGGTCTTCCCGGCCCCGTTTGGGCCTATGATTCCGGTTACCTGACGCGGAGCGGCACTGATCGACACGTCGTCAAGCGCGGTGAGGCCGCCGAACCGGACCGTCAGGCCGCTGACATCGAGAACGCCCGCTGCGGCCGACGAGCCGGACAGCCCTGCTTCTGATGAACCATCATTCATCGGGCCGAGCCTCGCTTCAAGAGCCATAACTGGCGGGTCATGAAGCTAAATTCAGTACCGCGCGCCGGGATACCGCAAGGCTGCGTGCGAGAGTCGGTGCCGATTTGTTGCCGATCCGAGACCGAGCGTGTCCCTTCGGCGGGATTGCTCGGTTAAGCCAGCCGCCGCACGGATGACCGGTCGACGCCAGTTCGCCCGCCCTGGCACGAGTCGGCGGCGGCGTCGTTGCCCCACCACGGCTCGTGCCCGAGCGCGGCCAGCCGCGCCTGCCAGCGGTCGTCCACGGTGGCCGGGGCGTACCCGCGCATCTCGTCGGCGATCATATCGGCGGCCATCTGAGCGTGTGCCTCGCCCGTCTCCCTGTTCACGTGCCGCACGAGTTCGGCAGGCTGCCAGCCATGCCGCCACGCCGCGGTCACCGATCCTCGCAGCAGGCTGACTTCATTTGCGCCGGCTCACGGCCCGCGCTCAAGATGGACCGGTGACGCAGGACAGACCAGCCCGCGCGGCCATCGCACCTGACGAGGCACCCGAGGTGGCGCCCGGCTGGGCCCGGGAGGTCAGGGCCGTAGCCGTGCTGACCGGCGCCGGGATCTCCACGGACTCCGGCATCCCGGACTTCCGCGGGCCGTCCGGGATCTGGACCAAGAACCCGGCCGCGGAGAAGCTGTCCACCTACCAGGCCTACATGAGCGACCCGGAGCTCAGGCGCAGGTCCTGGCAGAACCGGCTGGCCCATCCGGCCTGGGCCGCCGAGCCCAACCCGGCGCATCTGGCCCTGGCGCGGCTGGCCCGCAGCGCGATCGACACCCAGCTGATCACGCAGAACATCGACGGGCTGCACCAGCGGGCCGGAACGCCGCCCGCCCGGGTTATCGAACTGCACGGCACGATGTTCGGCGTGGTGTGCACCGGCTGCGGCGACCGGACCGAGATGGCCGACGCCCTGGTCAGGGTGCGGGCAGGCGAGGGCGATCCGCCGTGCACGCGCTGCGGGGGGATCCTGAAGTCGGCCACGGTCATGTTCGGCCAGGCGCTCGAGCCGGGGGTGTTCGAGCGAGCGGCGGTCGCCGCCGCCCGCTGTGACCTGATGCTGGCCATCGGCAGCACGCTGACCGTCGAGCCGGCCGCGTCGCTGTGCGCGATCGCCGCCAAGGCCGGAGCGGGCCTTGTCATCGTCAACCGCGACCCCACCCCCTACGACGGCGCCGCCACCGTGGTCATCCGCGAGCCGATCGGCGAGGCCGTGCCCCGGATCGCAGACCACCTGCTCGCCGCCGGGGCCGGCTAGCGCCCGGCTAGCGCCGGCGAGGCCGTGCCCCGGATCGCAGACCACCTGCTCGCCGCCGGGGCCGGCTAGCGCCCGGCTAGCGCCCCTGCTGCGTGCCGCCGCCGGCGGCGGCCAGAGGCCGCGGCCCGCGCCGCCGCCAGAGCCACACCGCCGCCGCGATCACCACGACCGCGCCCGGGCCGCTGTGCACGGCGAACACCCCGGCCAGGCTCGGACCGCCCCAGGAGCTCTGGTAGCTGGCCGGGCTGGAGTAGTGCACGGTGAAGAACTCGGCGATCCCGCGGCCGACCAGGTAGGCAGCGAGGAGGCCGCCAAGCAGCCAGGCGATGGCCCGCGGCGCGGTCCGGCGCCAGCGCGGCGAGACCACGGCGGCCACCCCGGCCGCCGCGACGACGACGATGAGGGCCAGGACAACCCAGGCCGTGACATGGAATCCGAGGGAAGCCCGGCCGTGTCCGGTCCGGAGCGCGCGGCCGGCCGGTGAGGCGGCGCGCGCCGCAAGAAATGCGGGAACAGTCATTGCCTGCCGTCCTTCTTGTGGGAATTGGCCGGAGGTTCCGGCTAGCAATGACGCTACGAATCGGGCGACTGCCGGGTAACGCGGCTAGCGCCCGCTTTTGCCGGGGGGTTTTCCGCCAGGCCCCGCCAGCCGGCGCGACGGCCGGCGGGCAGCGGGCAGTGCGCCTAGACGAGCGTTGGCGTGTCGGCCGCCGGGCCGCCGAGCGCGTTGCTGCGGGCGGGCTGGCTGAGGGACACCATGCGCCGCCATCCGCCGAGTCGCTCGTAGGCGTAAACGCCCTGGATTCCGGCGGCCAGCACGGCCGATTTCGCCCTGGGCCAGCGCAGCAGGCGGCTCAGGTGGGCCATGACCGCGCCGCTGATGTCCCGGTAGACGGCGATCTCAGCGAGCGCCGACCGGCGGAGCTCCTGCTGGATCGCGGGCCCATGCCCGGCGGAGGCGATCCGCAGCAGTTCTTCGTGGCAGTAGGCCAAGTGGTTGTCCTCGTCGTTGGAGATCATCTTGATCGCGCGGGCGAGGTCCTCGTGGCGGTCGGCGCTCTTGCGCAGCATCTGCATCTGCTCCGAGGCCCGCTGCTCGGTCACCCGGCTGTGCGCCAGGTACGTGACGATGTCCTGCTCGGTCAGCTTCTGGTCGCGCTGCAGCTTGCTGTGGGCCAGGCCGATCCCGGTGCCCTCGAGGAGCATCGTGTAGTTGGTGTCGTCGGGCACGGGCACCGGCTCGAGGCCTCGCTTGCGCAGCAGGGCGCGGAAGATGCGCCCGTGCTTGTCCTCGTCCGCGCCGTGCCGGGCGATCTTCGGTGCCAGGTCCTGACAGGACTCGGGAACGAGCGCGGCGATCCGGCCGTTCTCCCAGCCGCCCTGAGCCTCGTCGCTGGCGGCGATCGAGCAGAACAGCTGAAATGCCTCATCGTCGTCGAAGATCTCGTCGTAGACCGAACTGGCCGAGAGCATCCCTGGCTACCCCCTTGTGGCACGTCGGACCCTCCTGGCCACTATTCCCGGCCAGCCGGCCGCTATCCCCTGGCCGGGGCACGGGCCCGCGCCGGGATCGACGGATCCCGCCGGGTGTTGAAGGCGGCGATCCGGGGCCGCGACGAGATCGGCGCGATCTTGCTCTCCCGGCGCGACCTCGAGGCCGTCTGCGCCCGGTGAGCCACGTCCTCATCACGCCTGACCGGCTTCGGCACATCCGGGACCCAGCGGCCGGAATATCGGACGGACTTTAAGCCAGGCGGTGAGCGACCTAAAACCGGCCTCTGCGCCGTAATCCCCTGCCAGCGCCTTTTTATCGGGCATAACTGGCAAATTTCCCCGCCGGGCGGGGGACATCGGCGCGGTCTTTCAAGATCGACGGAAGCTTGCTGCGAGTAGAGCAGCGGCAATGGTCCGTTGACGTCATTGGCCAGCAGGACAAGCCAGGAATAAAAGGGGTAAATCGGTCGCGAGGCAGAAACGACCTCGGCAGCCTGGCGGAACCGGGCCGGCGGGGGCAGGCGACCCCGGGGACAACGCAACCGGAGAGCGCGGGCGGGGACAACGCGGGCGGAGGCGGCGCGGGCGGAGGCGGCGCGGGCGGAGGCGGCGCGGGCGGAGGCGGCGCGGGCGGAGGCGGCGCGGGCGGAGGCGGCGCGGGCGGAGGCGGCGCGGGCGAGGTCAGGCGGGCGGGCGGCGGGCCACGATGTGCAGCAGGGCCGCCACGCCGCGGTAGGGATCGCCGCGCCCGGCCCGTTCCTCGCAGTCGAGCAGCAGCCCGAACACGTCCGGGTCCGGCACCGGCTCCTCGTCGCCGACCGCGTCGGTGAACACACGGACGCCGTACCAGCGCTCGACCACCAGGCCGACCGCCGCCAGCCCGGCCGACAGGTCGTCCAGCCGGTCGGCCCTGGCCTGCACGCCGATCCGGTTCAGGTACCCGCAACCCTCGAACGCGCCGGACGCGGCCGCCCAGTCGCCCAGCAGCGCCGGGCGCATCGCGAGCGCGTCGCCGTTGCGGACCAGCAGCGATACCAGCCCGCCGGGCGCGGTCACCCGCGCGATCGCCGCCAGCAGCGGGCCCGGGTCGGGCAGGTACATCAGCACCCCGTGGCACAGCACCACGTCGAGGCTGCCGGCCGCGAACAGGTCGGCGGTGCTCAGCGCGTCGCCGAGGACCGGCCGGACCCGGTCGCGCACCGCGGGCGGCTCGTCGCGCAGCGATCTGGCCAGGTCACCCAGCAGCGCCGGCGAGCCGTCCAGGCCGGTCACGGCGTGCCCGAGCCGGGCCAGCCGCAGCGCCTGGGTGCCCTGGCCGCAGCCGACGTCGAGCACCCGCAGGACCGCCCCGTCCGCCAGGTGCCCGGCAAGCTGCCGCGCAACGATCTCCTGACGGACGGCCTGGCGCAGCGTGCCGAGGCGGGCGCGCCACCGCGCCTCGCCCTCGGCGAACGTCGATCTCACCACGTCTCTCCCGGTTGTCGCGGTTCTGTCTGGGTTACCGTCTGGGGTATGACCAGCATGCAGCCGGACGTACTGGTGATCGGGGCCGGGGTGTCCGGCCTGACCACCGCGATCTGCCTGGCCGAGGCGGGCCGCCGGGTGGTCGTGGCCGCCGCCGACCCGCCCCCGCGGACCACGTCGGCCGCGGCCGGGGCGGTCTGGGGACCGCACCTCGTCGGCATGGACGACCGGGTGGACCAATGGGGCCTCGAGACCCTGGCCACGCTGGCCGGCCTGGCCGCGGACCCGGCCACGGGCGTGCGGCTGGCCACCGGCACCGCCGTCACCCGGCCGGGGCACGACGCGCCCCTCGACTGGGTCGCCGCCCTGGACGGCGCGCGGCCGTGCGACCCGGCCGAGCTCCCGGCCGGGTACGCGAGCGGCTGGCGGCTGACCGTGCCGATCGTCTCGATGACCGTCTACCTCGGCTACCTGCTGACCAGGCTGGACCGGGCCGGCGGCCAGCTGCGCACGGCGCGGTTCGGTTCCCTGGCCGAGGCCGCGGACCTGACCGGCGCACCAGTGATCGTCAACTGCAGCGGGATCGGCGCGAGCCGGCTCGTTCCGGATCCCGCCGTGGTCCCGGTGCGCGGGCAGGTGATCATCGCGCGCAACCCCGGCCTGCGCGATTTCTTCGTCGGCGTCGGGGACGCGCCGCACGACTTCTGCTACTACTTCCCGCACGGGGACCTGCTGCTCATGGGCGGGACCGAGGAGATCGGCAACTGGAGCCTGGAGCCCGATCCGGCCACCACCGAGCGCATCCTGCGCGGCTGCGCGGCCGTCGAGCCGCGGCTGGCGGGCGTCGAGGTCGCCGAGCACCGGGTCGGGCTGCGGCCCACCCGGCCGAGCGTCCGGCTCGAGGAGGAGAGCATGGACGGCCGGCGTCTGCTGCACAACTACGGCCACGGCGGCGCGGGCGTGACCCTGTCCTGGGGCTGCGCCCGCGAGGTGGCGGCGGCCGCGGCGGGCTAGAAGCCGGGAAAGACCAGGCGCAGCCGGTCCAGGTCCGCGGCGTCGCCCTCGACCTCGGGCGGCGTGTGCCCGGAATCGAGCCGGCCGTAGGCCAGCCGCAGCAGCGCCTCGGCGGGCATGCCGACCTCACCGTCCGCGCCGCCCCCGTCGCCCGGCCAGTCCGGCATGCTCACCGGATCCGCCGCGATCAGCAGGTAGTCCCGGTCGGGATCGGTGGTCCTGATATGAATCCGGAACGCTACAGCAGGGGGCCGGCCGAGCCTCGGGGCGAGAAATCCGGGCACGTTGTCGATCAGCAGCCGGACCGCGCCGGGCGCGACCCTTGCTCCCGGGTCGCCGCTCACCGCGACGTCCCAGGTGTGCATCGCGTGCTCGCCCAGCCGCATCCGGACCAGGCCGACCGCGTCCAGGGTCATGCCGAAGAACGGGAAGCTTATCGCGGCCAGGTCGTCGTCGCTGAGCGCCTCCAGCGCCGCGACGTGTTTCTCGTCGGCGGTCAGGCAGTCCGCCGCCTGGTCGTCCGGGCTCTTGGCGTTCCAGGTATCCCAGACCGGGCCGAACGCCTCCCGGCCCGTCGGCTCGGCCTGCCCGAGCGCGGCGGGCAGCATCATCAGCCCGATCTCCGCCCCGCTGCCGATATGGGACAGCACCTGGGCCACGGTCCACTCCGAGCAGTACGACGGCCCGCGCAATTGCTCGGGGGTGAGCCGGGCGATCAGGGACGCCAGCCGCTCGTGTGACGCGCGGACGGTGGCGATCCAGACACGAGGGTCCTGCTCCATGGCTGACTCCGTTCGGCGGGGGAATGCCTGTATAGACTGCCACACCGATCATGCTGCGGGACGAGCGAGATGCCGCACGGCGTCAGCTGCGCGGGCGGGGACATGCGGCCGGCACGGCACGACCCGGCGGGGACGGCGGCGATAGCCTTCGTGCCATGAGAATCGGTTTTGGCGCGCCCGTTTCCGGTGCCTGGGCAACCCCGGAGAACCTCGCCCGCTTCGCCGCCCGCGCCGAGGGCGCCGGCTACGCGTCGCTGTGGAGCTTCCAGCGGCTGCTGGTCCCGGAGGGCTCCGGGATGGACCCGGTGTACCAGAGCGTGCTCGACCCCATGGCGGCCCTGGCCTACGCGGCGGCCGGGACCTCGGCGATCCGGCTCGGCGTCGCGGTCGTGAACCTGCCGTTCGTGTCCCCCGCGTACCTGGCCAAGCAGGCGGCGACCGTGGACATCCTGTCGGGCGGGCGCCTCGACCTCGGGCTGGGCATCGGCTGGATGCCCGAGGAGTTCGCGGCCACCGGGGCGTCGATGGCCCGGCGCGGCGCGCGGGCCGCCGAGTACGTCACGCTGCTGCGTCACCTGTGGGCCGAGGGCCGCAGCGAGTTCAGCGGCGAGTTCTACGAGATCCCGCGCAGCTCGGTGGCGCCGAAGCCGGTCCAGCCTGGCGGCCCGCCGATCCTGCTCGGCGGGCTGGCCCGGCCGGCCCTGGAGCGCGCGGGCCGGATCGCCGACGGCTGGGTCACCTCCAGCCGCACCGAACTGTCCCGGATCGCCGAGGGCGTGGGCGTCATCCGGGAGGCCGCCAAGCAGGCGGGCCGCGACCCGGACGCGATACGGATCGTCTGCCGCGGCGTGGTGCGGGCCGGCGCGGAGGTGCCCGCGAAGGGGGGCGGCCGGCTGCTGCTGTCCGGCAGCCACGACCAGATCCGGGAGGACACCCGCTGGCTGGAAGGCCAGGGCGTCACCGAGATCTTCTACGACCTGAACTGGGATCCGCTGGTCGGCTCGCCCGAGGTCGACCCGGCGGCGGCGACCGCGCGCGCCGCCGGGCTGCTGGACGCGCTTGCCCCGGGCCGGTAAGGGGCCGGCGTGGAGCGGGTGCGGATCGGGACCCTGGGCGCCGCGCGGATCACCCCGCCCGCGCTGATAACGCCGGCCCGCGAGGTCCCGGAGGCCGAGGTGACCGCCGTGGCGGCCCGGGACCGGTCCCGGGCCGAGGCGTTCGCGGCCGAGCACGGCATCCCGGTGGTGCACGACTCCTACGAGGCGCTGGTCGACGACCCGGACATCGACGCGGTCTACAACCCGCTGCCGAACTCGCTGCACGCCCCGTGGACGCTGCGGGCGATCGCCGCGGGCAAGCACGTGCTGTGCGAGAAGCCGCTCACCTCCCGCGCGGAGCAGGCAGCCGAGGTCGCGCGGGCGGCCGAGGCGGCCGGCGTGGTGGTCATGGAGGCCATGCACTACCGCTACCACCGGCTTGCCCGGATCATGACCGAGCAGCTGGCGCTGGTCGCCGGCCCGCGGGAGGAGCGCGAGAGCTCGGTCCGGCACATCCACTGCGTGGTGTCGTTCCCGCTGGACGGGCCGGACGATATCCGTTACGACTACGAGCTGGCCGGCGGGGCCGCGATGGACGCCGGCTGTTACGCGGTCGACTGCCTCCGGCTGCTCGGCCCCGGCGAGCCCGAGGTGGTGGCGGCGCTGGCCACCGAGCAGAACCCCGACGTGGACCGGGCCATGACCGCCTTCCTCCGGTTCCCCGGCGGCGCGACCGCCTGGCTCGACGTCGCGCTCACGCAGGGCGGGAAGCTTCGCGCCGACGTGCACGTGGTCGGCGCGTACGGCCAGATGCGGGTGCAGAACTTCGTCCGCCCCTACGTCCGGTACCGGGTGACCACCAGGACGGAGAAGCTCACCGAGATGATCAGCTCCCCGCCCGGGGAGTCCGCCGAGACGACCTACCTGGGCCAGTTGCGGGCGTTCGCGGGCGCGGTGCTGCGCGGCGAGCCGTTCCCGACCACGGCCGAGCACGCGATCGGCACCATGCGGGTGATCGACGACATCTACCGCGCGGCCGACCTCCCGCTGCGGCCCTGAGCCGCGGGGGGCCGGGCAGGGCGGCCGGTCCCGGCCCCGCTCAGCGGACGTCGCGCGGGCGGAACTGGACGCTGATCCTTGGACCGGCGGCCCGGGCCGTCTTGGGTATCGCGTGCTCCCAGGTGCGCTGGCAACTGCCGCCCATCACCAGCAGGTCGCCGTGACCCAGGTCATGGCGCAGCGCCCGGCCGCCGCCGCCGCGCGGGCGCAGCAGCAGCGAGCGCGGCGCGCCCAGCGACACGATCGCGACCATGGTGTCCTGCGTGCTGCCGCGCCCGATCGTGTCGCCGTGCCAGGCCACGCTGTCGCGGCCGTCCCGGTACAGGCACAGCCCGGCGGTGCGGAACGGCTCGCCGAGCTCGGCGGCGTAGTGCTCGTCCAGCGTGCGCCTGGCCTCGTCCAGCATCGGATCGGGCAGGGCGTCGTCCTCGCCGTAGAAGCACAGCAGCCGGGGCACGTCGACCACCCGGTCGTACATGTGCCGCCGCTCCTCGCGCCACGGCACCGTCTCGGCCAGCCGCTCGAACAGCGCGTCGGCGCCGCCGATCCAGCCCGGCCTGACGTCGACCCAGGCCCCGTGATCCAGCACCGTCCGGCGCACCGACTCCCCAAGCGGCCCTGGCCCGCTCTCCCCGGACAGGTCGAGCAGCGAGCCCTGGAAGGCATGCGTCATGGCCCGAGTCTACCCGAGCGTCCAAAAACCTGTTCGATTCGCGGCGCGGGGCTGGTCGCGGGGGCGGCGGACCCTTGCCGAAGCGCTGCGAATCGACGCCGCGCGGTCAGCTCCCGGCGGCCGGCCGTCGTAGGCGCGTCCAGCGCCTCGGCCGCGAGCTGTTCGAACGTGGCCATCGATCCCCCGTTCACCTGGTTTTCAGGGCCGCGGGCGCGTACTCGACGGTGACCGGGAGGTGGTCGGAGGCCCGGCGGGCCAGATCGGTGTCCTCGACATGGTGGTGGCGCAGCGCCCCGAGCGCGGGCCGGGTGACCCGGACGGCGTCGATGCGGCACCGGACCCGGCCGTCCGCGCGGGGATCGGCCGGGTCATGGCCGAACGTCGGCTGCCACGGCGCCCGCAGGGCGGCCGCGGCGTCGAGCAGGCCGCCAGCCCACAAAACCTCGCCGGGCCCGCGATCGGCCCGGTGCCGCCGCCGCCCCCGGTCGTCGTAGTCCCACTCGCAGTGG
>Ga0335073_10007045_pt1 | contig 15761 bp, 11 predicted proteins | sample Lox_Sample_22_FD_207093 | JGI IMG/M metagenome (GOLD analysis project Ga0335073, IMG submission 207093) | Soil microbial communities from Loxahatchee National Wildlife Refuge, Florida, United States - Lox_Sample_2.2 | ecosystem: Environmental > Terrestrial > Soil > Wetlands | place: USA... | reverse complement strand
GCAGCGGGAGCCTCCGCGGTGCTCGCCTCAGCCGGTGCAGCCTCAACCGTGCTGGCCTCAACCGTGCTGGCCTCAGCCGGTGCCGCCTCAGCCGGTGCCGCCTCAGCCTCAGCCGGTGCAGCCTCAGCCGGTGCAGCCTCAGCCGTGCTGGCCTGAGCTGGCGCCTTCTTGCCGCTAGCGGGCTTTTCGGCCTTGCCAGCCTCAGCCTTGCCAGCGGCTGCCTTGCCAGCCTCAGCCTTGCCGGTCTCAGCCTTGCCGGTCTCAGCCTTACCGGTCTCAGCCTTACCAGCGGCTGCCTTGCCCTTGGGCTTGGTCTTGGCGCCGCTCTCAGCGAGCGACTCGGCGGCTGCCGCGGCGAACGTGGCCTTCTTGTCCGTCCTCGGCTCGGCCGTGCGCAGCGTTCCTTCTGCGCCTGGCAGGCCCTTGAACTTCTGCCAGTCGCCGGTCACCTCGAGGATCTTGCGAACCGGGTCGGTCGGCTGCGCGCCAACGGACAGCCAGTGCTGGGCTCGGTCGGAGTCGACTTCGATGAAGGACGGCTCGGCCTTCGGGTGGTATTTGCCGATCTCCTCGATCGCGCGGCCGTCTCGCTTCGTGCGAGAGTCGGCGACGATGATCCGGTAATACGGCGCACGGATCTTACCCATGCGCTTCAGCTTGATCTTGACAGCCACGGCTGTGGTCTTCTCCCAGCAAATTGGTGTCGGGCAGGTCGCCCCCCGGGTGAGGACCGGGGACAGGCTGCTGCCCAGATGGTGCCGGCTCAGCGAGTTAGAGAGGGCCTCGCGCGACCGAGCATAGTGGTGACATTCTGCCAGACGAGTCCCGCGTGAGCGTAATCACCAGTCCGGCTAGGGACAGCTAGCTCTCTTTCTTCGCTGAGCGGCCGCGGAAGGCAGCGGGCAGCTTGGACGGCTGTGCCCCGAAACCGCCCGGTTGCGCGGGGAACTGAACCGGGCCTTTGCCGCCGAGGCCGGGCAGCGAGCCGAGCCCGGGCAGCCCGGCCGGATTGGCATTGCTGCCCGCGCCAGCCCCGATACCGCCTCCGCTGCCAGCCCCACCGCTGCCAACCCCGCCGCTGCCAGGACCACCATTGCCCGCACCGCCGGCGATCGCCGCAGCGTCCGGGTTGAGGCCGGCCAGCTGCTCCAGTGCCTGCTTTGCGTTCTGTGGCGCGCCGCGGCCGGCGCCGACCGGCCGGCCACCGCCCTTGCCCTTCTTCTTCGCCTTGCCCTTGGACTTACTCTGCCGTCGCATTCCGGGCATGCCTGGCATGCTGCCCATCATCTGGCGCATCATCTTCTGGCCCTCGAGGAACCGCACGATGAGCTGGTTAACCTCGCCGACCGTCACGCCTGAGCCGCGAGCGATCCGGGCCCGCCGCGAACCATTGATGATCTTCGGGTTACGGCGCTCTTCGACCGTCATCGAGTTCACGATCGCGGCGGCACGGTCGAGGTCCTTGTCATCGATCTGGCTGAGCGCCTCCCGGTTCTGCGCCGCGCCGGGAAGCATGCCGAGCAGGTTGCCAATCGGTCCGAGCTTGCGCACCATGGCCAACTGCTCGACGAAGTCCTCCAGCGTGAAGCCCTCGCCCGAGGCCAGCTTGCCGGCCATCGTCGCGGCCTGGTCCTGATCGAACGTGCGCTCGGCCTGCTCGATCAGCGTGAGGACGTCGCCCAGGTCCAGGATGCGCGAGGCCATCCGGTCGGGGTGGAAGACGTCGAAGTCTTCCAGCTTCTCGCCGGTCGACGCGAACATCACCGGCTTCCCGGTGAGCTGGGCAATCGACAGCGCGGCGCCGCCGCGGGCGTCCCCGTCCAGCTTGGTGAGGACCACTCCGTCATAGCCGACACCGTCCAGGAACGCCTGTGCGGTCTGGACGGCGTCCTGGCCGATCATCGCGTCGACGACGAACAGGATCTCGTCAGGGTCGGTGGCGTCTCTGATGTCAGCGGCCTGCCGCATCATCTGCTCGTCGATGCCCAGCCGGCCCGCGGTGTCGATGATCACCACGTTGTGCAGCTTGTGCTCAGCTTCGGAGATGCCGAGGTTGGCGGCCTGGATCGGGTCGCCGACGCCGTTGCCAGGGAACGGGGCGAAGACCGGCACTCCGGCCCGCTCGCCGAGCACTTGCAACTGCTGGACGGCGTTCGGCCGCTGCAAGTCGGCGGCCACCAGAAGCGGCGTGTTGTGCTGAGACTTCAGCCAGAGGGCCAGCTTCGCGGCCAGCGTGGTCTTTCCGGAGCCCTGAAGGCCAGCAAGCATGATCACGGTCGGCGGAACCTTGGCGAACCGCAGCCGCCTCGCCTCACCGCCCAGGATCGCGACCAGTTCCTCGTTAACGATCTTGATGACCTGCTGGGCCGGGTTGAGGGCTTCAGAGACCTCTGCCCCACCTGCGCGTTCCCGGACTTTGGACATGAACTCGCGGACGACCGGCAGCGCGACGTCGGCCTCAAGCAGCGCGATCCTGATCTCACGGCAGGTGGCGTCGATGTCAGCCGGGGACAGGCGCCCTCGCCCTCGCAGCGAGGAGAAGACCTGGTTGAGCCGATCGGAAAGTGTCTCGAACACGTGGGGCTGCCGTCCTCCTAGAAGACCCGTTTGCTACCCCAAGGTTATCGGGTAGTGGCCAGGAACCCCTGCAGGGCGAAGTTCGCCTGCCAGGGCTTCACCCCGATCCTGCGGAAGTGCAGGAAGCAATTGCATCTTGTTCACCGTAAGAACGGAACGTAACGTCGTTGATGTTGAGATTTCTGACAAGCTGCCACGCGGAGGTTGCAGGTGGGGGCGGGCCAGCGGCGTTATCAGGCAGAACCTCGCTGGCTGTTATCGCAGCGTGCCGCGAGAAGACGCAGCAGGCAGGCGCGGGCCCCGGAACTGGCCGAGGTTGCCGCTGCTGGCCCTGCAGATCGCACAGCCGGGATAGCCGAACTGCGGCCTGCCGCCGCCGGCTTAGAGGATTGCCAGCCCTCCGCGCCCGATCTGTTAGCCAGGGCCGAGAGATTCCTCGCGCTGTTCCACGCGGAGAATCCCGAGGCCGGATCATCCACTGAGCGAATACGGCAGGTACGCCGGGAGATCGAGTCGCGCGGTACTTACTGGCATACCGCCGCGGAGCTGACTTTCGCCGCCCGGGTCGCCTGGCGTAACAGTTCGCGCTGTATCGGCAGGCTGTACTGGCGCAGCCTGCGGATCAGGGACCGCCGTCACGTGAGCGCGTCAGCGCAGGTGGCCGCGGAGTCGTTCGCCCATCTGCGCGCGGCGACCAACGGCGGCCGGATCAGGCCGCTGATCACCGTGTTCGCCCCGGACTCGCCTGGCCAGCCCGGCCCGCGGATCCTCAACGCGCAGATCGTCAGGTATGCCGGCTACCCGGCCCGCCCGGACGGCGGCGCGGAGCCGGTCGGTGATCCTGCCAGTCTCAAGATCACCCGGTTGGCGCAGCAGCTTGGCTGGCGATCGCCAGGCCTGCCGGGGCGATTCGACCTGCTGCCGCTGATCATCAAGACCCCCGGCGCCGAGCCGACCTGGCACGAGGTGCCCGCGGATGCGGTGCTCGAGGTCCCGCTGCTGCATCCGGAGTTCAGCTGGTTCGCCGACCTTGGTCTGCGCTGGTACGCGGTGCCGGTGATCAGCGACATGCGCCTGGAGGCCGGCGGTATCTGTTACCCGGCCGCGCCGTTCAACGGCTGGTATATGTGCACCGAGATTGGCTCACGCGATCTGGGTGATGCGGCGCGCTACGACCAGCTGCCAGAGATAGCCCGGCAGATGGGGCTGAACAGGAACGACGACCGCACGCTCTGGAAGGATCGTGCCGTCACCGAACTGAACCTCGCCGTGATGCACTCCTTCACCAGCGCCGGCGTGACGATCACTGACCATCACACCGAGTCGGTCCGGTTTCTGAAGCACCTGGAAATCGAGGAGCGCAGCGGCCGGTCCTGCCCGGCGGACTGGACCTGGATCGTGCCGCCCGCTGCGGCGTCGACCACGCCGGTGTTCCACCGGTACTACGCGAACTTCGATGCGTCGCCTAACTTCTACCGGCACGCCGACGACTCGCCTGGCTATGACAGCGCCTGTCACAACGGGGCAGGCGAACTGCCGGGCAGGGCGGCGGATCAGGTACCGCTGCCGACCCTCGACCGGGCGGCCAACAGCGCATCGTCGTAGTGGATACGGTCGCGCGCCGTCCCGGCCTTGGTCAGCACACGGATCGCCTCCCGCACCATTGCGGCAGGCCCGGCCACGTAGGCTTCGCAGTCCCGGTGCGGCAGATAGCGGGCAGCGACCCTGCCGACGTTGCCCTGCATGCCGGTGAACGCCGGATCGTCGGACGTGACCGGCGTGAGCTGCAGCCCGTGGTAGGCATCCGACAGCCGCCAGAGATCCTTCATGTCGTACAGCTCGTCGCGCTTGCGGGCACCGTAGAACAAGAAGATCTGGCGCTGGCGGGTCGCTGACTCCCGCACGGCCTGTTCAACGATGGCTTTGATGGGGGCGAGGCCAGTTCCCCCGGCGATGCACAGCAAGTCCCGGTCTGCCGCGGGCTCGAGCGTCATGGTGCCGAGAGCGGGCCCCAGGATGAGCTCGTCGCCCGGCTCAGTGTGGTGCACCAGCGCGTTGCTGACCCATCCGCCGGGCACCGCCTTCACGTGCAGGATCAGCAACCCGTCGTCGCGAGGGTGACAGGCGATCGAGTACGGCCGCCACACATGCGGCCACCTCGGCGCCTGAAGCGTGAGGTGCTGGCCTGCCTGATACGGCAGCACCCGGTCGGGCGCCAGCGTCACCATGGCGATATCGCGGCCGCGGTTATCTACCTTCACGACTTCGGCGGTCCAGAACGCGGGGGCCACTGCCGAGTCGTCTTCGGCCGCGCGGATCATCAGCGCTGCCGCCGCGGCGTAGGTCTGGGTCCAGGCTTCCTCCGCCGCAGGCGTGAAAGCCGATTCAGCGAACGCCCGGAGCGTCGCGATCAGAGCCTCGCCGACCGCTTCGTACATGCCCGGATCCACCCGGTACTTACGGTGGTCCCGGCCCAGCTGCGATAGGTAGCGGGCCATCTCGTCCGGCGTGCTGAGGCTCTCCACGATGCGCACGAGCGCTGCGAACAGCCGGTCGCGCTGCTCATCCATCGCTGGCGGAAACAGCTCGCGCAGTTCGGGCCGGCGCAGGAACAACCAGGCGTAGAAGTACCCGACGGCCTCGTCGCCGGCGTTCGCCACATGCGCAAAGGTGTCTTTGATGGCGACGATCGCCGGGTCAGGATGCGGGGCGGCCGGCGCCTGTGAGCCCTGCCCGGCCGCTCCGTCACCGGACCCGGCTACTCCTTCGCCTAGCCGGGACGAGGCCTCGCCGCCCGCGGCGGCCGTGGCGCCTGGCTCGAGGCCTGGCCCTTCGGCCGGCCGTCGCGCGCCCGGCTGCATGTCCAGTTGCGGCAGCCGGCTGGCTGCTGCCTCAACAACAGCGGGCAGAACCGGAGCCGATGTTCTCAGGGCCGAGAGCGCGTCCGCTGACGACCCCCCGGCGCCGGGCTCTAGTTCCATGTCCCGCAGCCCGTCTCTCAGCCGCGTCAGCGCGTCCAGGTCCTTGCGCCAGCTCCGCAGCCGCCACCAGGGTAATGCGCGCCGTTCTGCAGCCCGCTCGATCGGGCTCGCGGCTACGGTGCCAGCGGGCGGCATGCCGGCGGCCCCGGCGACCGGCATGTCCGGTGGGCGCATCATCGGCATCATCTGCTCGCTTCTCCGGGCTGACCGCGACCGCCGGTCGCCGGTGCGCCGGGGCAGCGGCGAGGATCAGGAGCCTGCACAGCGCGCCGGATGTCTCGATACGACGGAATGTCGCCGGCGGCAATGGCACTCACGCCGCCTGGAAAGCGCCGGGGATACACCGAGCTCCCTTCCGTCATCGCCGTGCATAACCCGCTGCTGCCGATGCAATTGCACGGAACCGTGCAATTGCACGGAACCGGACGCCTCGCTGGTAACGTCACAAGCAATATCAAACCTGAACGGGCTCGCGCACGGGTTATCGCGCGACGGCAACGCCGCGAAACATGATCGATGTGAATCTAGTGTTGCTACAGCAGCAGTAGAGCCGCACCCATGAAGATCACTCTGACCGGGCTACCGCCGGCTAGCCGCCCAGGATCGCGTCAACGAAGACCGCCGGATCAAAGAAGGCCAGATCATCAGGACCCTCGCCAAGGCCGACGAGCTTGACCGGGACGCCGAGTTCACGCTGTACCTGGATGACGATCCCGCCTCGCGCCGTGCCGTCCAGCTTGGTCAGGATGATGCCGGTGATGTCGACGACCTCGGCGAAAACACGGGCCTGGCGCAAGCCGTTCTGACCCGTAGTCGCGTCCAGGACAAGCAGCACCTCATCGACCGAGCCGTGTTTCTCGATGACCCGCTTGATCTTGCCGAGCTCGTCCATCAGCCCGGTCTTGGTGTGAAGCCGGCCGGCCGTGTCGACGATGACGCTGTCCACGCCCTCCTGAATGCCGACGTTGACAGCTTCGAAAGCAACGCTGGCCGGGTCAGCGCCCTCCCGCTCCGACCGGACAACCTGAGCGCCCACCCGGTCACCCCAGGTCTGCAACTGGTCGGCAGCCGCGGCGCGGAACGTGTCTGCTGCGCCTAGCACAACCGTCTTGCCGTCGCCGACCAGCAGCCTGCCCAGCTTGCCGCAGGTAGTGGTCTTACCGGTGCCGTTGACTCCGACGACGAGCACCACCGAGGGACGGTCGCCGTGCCTGGCCAGGTGCAGCGTCCGGTCCAGCTCCGGGTTGATCATGGCGATCAGGTCAGTTCGCAGCATGTCCCGCACGACGGCGGGGTCGTTCGTACCCGCGACCTTGACCTCGGTCTTGAGTTCCTCGACCAGTTCCCTGGCCGGTCCGACACCCATGTCCGCGCTGATCAGAGTGTCTTCGATCTCCTCCCAGGACTGCTCGTCCAGGTGGCCGGAGGAGATCAGGCTGAGCAGTACCGAGCCGATGGCCGAATGCGACCTGGCGAGCCTGCCGCGCAGGCGGGTCAGCCGCCCGGCCGATGGCGGCGGCTTCTCGATGACATGCTCGGGTACCTGCTCGGGCAGCGTGGTGAGGTCCGGTGGCGCGACAGGTGTACCAGGCTCCGGCGGCGCGAGCGTCCCCGTTCCGGTTCCGCCGGACTCGGTTCCGCCGCGGCTAAGCGAGCCGGAACTGCCAGGCGCGGGCTGATCGCCCGGCGGCAACGACCGCCGGCGCGACTTCAGGTAGGGAACGAGGCCCGCAGTGCCGCCGCCCACCACGACGACCGCGATGGCGGCATAGATGAGATCGTGAACCATGGCGCAACCAGTCTGACAGACCACTGCCGGTAACCCCACCGCTGGTAACCGGGCACGCTGGCCGGCCGCGCGGGCTGCGCTCTGCGGCGAACCGCTACGAACCGCTGAGGGCCCCCGCCAGGCTGTCCTCGGCTGACTCGCGCTCACGCAGCCGCTGGCTGACCACCGTCGACACCCCGTCGCCGCGCATGCTGATCCCGTACAGCGTGTCGGCGACCTCCATGGTCCGCTTCTGGTGAGTAACGATGATCAGCTGGGACACGTCCCGCAGCTCGGCCAGAATCTCCAGCAGCCGCTGCAAGTTGGTGTCATCGAGCGCCGCCTCCACCTCGTCGAGCACGTAGAACGGCGACGGCCTGGCCCTGAAAATCGCCACGAGGAACGCGATCGCGGTAAGCGACCGCTCGCCGCCGGACAACAGCGACAGCCGCTTCACCTTCTTGCCCGGCGGCCGGGCCTCGATGTCGATCCCGGTCGCCAGCATGTCGTCCGGATCGGTCAGCACGAGGCTGCCGTCACCGCCAGGGAACAGCCGGGCGATGATCGACTTGAACTCGTCAGCGACGTCGGCATAGGCGGTACTGAACACTTGCTGCACCCGCTCGTCGACTTCCCTGATCACGGTAAGGAGATCGCGCCGGGTCTTCTTGAGGTCCTCTAGCTGGGCCACCAGAAACGCGTGCCGCTCTTCCAGAGCGGCGAACTCTTCCAGGGCCAGCGGATTCACCTTGCCGAGCTGATCGAGCTGGCGCTGCGCCTGCTGGGCCCGCCGCTCTTGCGTCTCGCGGTCGTAGGCGGTGGCGAGCTGGCTGTCGTCGCCGCCGGGAACCATGACATCCGGCCCGTACTCAGCGACGAGCAGGTCGGCCTCGGTCGCGAACTCCTCCAGCGCCCGGCCCGCGATCTGCTCCAGCTGCAGCTGCTTGGTAGCGCGCGCGATCTGCGCACCGTGCGCGCTGTCTACGACCTTCTCCAGTTCCTCCGAGGCGTCCCTGATGCGCGCCCGGACCGCCTTGAGCTCGCCGTCTCGGCCCTTGTGGGCCTCTTCGGCCTGCTGGCGGTCAGCGTCGGCTGCCGCGATCGACTGCTGGATCCTGGCGAGCGTGACCCTGGCGCCGTCGGCAACGGCGCTGGCGACCACCGCTCCCGCGGCCCGCCGCTCGGCTCTCGCGAGCGCGCGCGTGGCTGCCTGGCGCTCAGCCAGCGCAGCCGCTGCCAGCGAGTCAGCTCGGCCGGAGATCGCACGCTGGCGTTCCTCGACGGTGCGAACCTCGAGCCTGGCTTCCATCTCCGCGGCCCGCGCGGTAACGGCGGCATCCGCAAGCTGCTGACGACTGGCAGGCCCAGGGCCTGTCTCGCCGGACGCTGTCGCGCCGGCCCCCTCCGCGCCATCCCCGTCACGCCGGACTTCCTGCGCAGGATCCTGCGCCTGCTGTTCCCGGGCCAGCCGCGCCTCCGCCTCGGCTGCCTGGGCCAGGCTCTGCTGTCGTGACTTCTCCGCCGCCTCGATCGCCGTCGTGAGCCGGCCGACCTCGTCCCGCGCCGCCCTGGCCCGCCCAGCCAGCGAGCCGAGCTTCCCGGACGTCTCCGCCGCGGCCGCATCGGCCTGCTGCAGTCCGGCAGCCGCTTCGGCCAGCACGTGGCGCGCGTGCTCCTCGTCCTCCACCGCAACGGCAAGCTGCCGCTCGGCACGCTGGCAGCCGGCCTCTGCCTCGCGAAGCAGCGACCCGGCCTCGCTGGCAGCCGCCCGCAGGCTGAGCAGGCTCTTCTCCGCCGCGGACCCGCCGCGGGCCCAGTGCGCTCCGAGCACGTCACCGCCGGTAGTGACAACCCGCAGACCCGGCTCAGCCCGCAGCACTTTCAGCCCGTCGGCCAGGCTGGCTACGACAACCACGTCGCCGAGCAGCTCTGCGATGGCACCGGACAGCTCGCTCGGCCCGCTGACAAGATCAATAGCGCTGGAAACGTGGCCGACACCGCTCTCAGCCGACAGCCTGCGGGCGTCGACTGGCTGCCGTGCCCCCGGCTCGGCGACCTCAGCTTGGGACGCGATCACCAGACCGGCCCGCCCGGCGTCCTGGTCGCGAAGCGCAGTCATGATGTCGACGGCAGCGTCCAGGCCGGCCACAACGACCGAGCCTGATGCTGCCCCGAGCGCAGCCGCGATGGCTTCCTGCGCGCCGTCGGACACCGTCAGCAGCTGGGCGAGCGGTCCGAGGACGCCGGTGAACGTGCCCGGCTTAGCCAGCAGCACACTGGATGCATCAGCTCCGCTGACAACGGCCTCAGCCAGCGCCTCGGTCCTCGCCCGCAGCGCCGCGCGCTGGTCGCTCGCGGCGTGCTCGGCCGCCCGAAGCCGGCTGACTTTCTCCGACACGGCGGTCAGCGCCGCGGCAGCCTGCTCGTGCGTGGCCATCAGGTCAGCCCGGCCCTTTTCCCGGCCGGAATCCAGGTCCTGCAGCGCGGCGTATTCCACTTGCGCCTGCTCTGCCCTGGCCTTTGCCTGCGACAGGGCTTCACCGAGCCGCCCGGCCTCGTCCTGCGCCGCGGCAGCCCGGCTGGCGGCGGCCTCGGCCTGGCCACGAAGCCGGGCCAGAAAGTCAGCCCGCTGAGCCGCGGCCTTAGCGTCCGCCGCCAGCCGCCGCTCGTTCTCGGCGAGCGCGTTTTCTGCCTTCGTCCGGTCCGCTACCGCGACGGCAAGCTGCTGACGGGCCGCGGACAGCCGCTCGGCCAGCTGCTGCTCCTGCGCGCGAAGCTCGGCCGCCTCGTTCTCAAGCTCTTCCGGGTCGCGCCCGGCCCGCTGCGGTTCGGGCGCGGACAGGTTGCGGTGCCGTTCCTGCGCAAGGTTCAGCACGCCGCGCGTTCGCTCGGCAAGGCCGGACAGCGCGAAGAACGCTTCCTGTGCTGCGGCCAGGCGCGGCGCGTGCTGCTGTTCAGCCGCCTCCAGGGCGGCTTCGGCTTCCCTGGCCTCCGCGAGCGCCGTTTCCAGGGTGGTTCGCAGTTCCGCGGCAGCCTTCTCGTCGGTCTGGTCTTGCACCAGCTGAGCCGCGAGCGCGGTGTAGTCATCGGCAAGCAGCCGCAGCCGGGCGTCGCGCAGGTCAGCCTGGATCACCGCCGCTTTCCGAGCGATCTCGGCCTGCCGGCCCAGGGGCTTAAGCCGACGGCCAAGCTCGCCGGTCAGGTCCACGAGCCTGGTCAGGTTCGCTTGCATGGCGTCGAGTTTGCGGACCGCCTTCTCCTTGCGACGGCGGTGCTTCAGCACCCCGGCCGCTTCCTCGATCAGCGCCCGGCGCGCATCGGGGCCTGCGTTGAGCACCTCGTCAAGCTGCCCCTGACCTACGATGACGTGCATCTCCCGGCCAAGGCCGGTGTCGGACAGCAGCTCGGCGATGTCCAGCAGCCGGCACTGATCCCCGTTGATCGCGTACTCACTCTGGCCGGACCTGAACAACAGCCGGCTGATCGTCACTTCCGAGTACTCGATCGGCAGCGCGCCGTCGCTGTTGTCAATGGTCAGCGTCACTTCGGCGCGACCGAGCGCCGGGCGGCCCGAGGTGCCGGCGAAGACGACATCTTCCATCTTGCCGCCGCGCAGTGGCTTGACGCCCTGCTCGCCCATGACCCACGAGAACGCATCGACCACGTTGGACTTGCCCGAGCCGTTCGGGCCAACGATGCAGGTGATGCCCGGCTCGAACCGCATCGAGGTAGTGGACGCGAACGACTTGAATCCGCGCAGGGTCAGGGTCTTCAGGTACACCTGCCGACTCCTCCCCAGCCTCTGGCCGCGCGGGCATAACCAACGCGATACCGAGCGGCCACCATCGTTGGCACATTACCGCGAGGCAACCGTGGCCCCGCGCATTCAAGCGCTCGACAGCTCCACTTTGCGTCCGGTTAGCCGCTCACCAGACCGCCCGCGAGGCTTGATAACGCGAAACTCCCCAGACAGCCGAAGAGGGACGCTTCAACAGCGTCCCTCGCCGTCGGTTGTTGGCCCGTGGCGCTCAGCTAGGTGAGCGCCGGCTCGCGAACCGGGATCAGCAGGTCCTGGCCGACGGAAGCGACAAGCACATCGTTCTCGTCCTGGAGTCGAGCAAGCTCGGCCTCCAGGTCCCGTACTCGCTGCTGCAATCGGCGCATCTCTGAGACCATGCGCGGATCCGGACCGCCGACGTGGCCGAGTAGAGCCTTTGCCATTGTGTAAGGTCCTCCACACTGAGTGACCAGAGTGGGCATGCACGCAGAAGCCGGACAGCAGACACCGAGCATGGCTGCGCGCTGGTTAACACTGCTATGGTCCCACCGTCAAGTACGTTCGGTCAAGTTTGGCGATCCCGCAGGTCATAGGCGTAATTCGCGGCCATTGCACGCCATCCGCTCGACTCCGTACCACAGCAGTCGTACGACTGCTGTGGTACTAGCGACTGCAGTTGTACAACAGCTGTGCCTTAGAAACGGCCGGCGTCGTGATCACCTCTCCAAAAAACCGGACATATCTCCCGTTGCGTCCGCCCAGCGGTGGACCACCTTCGTGACCCGGCCCGGCCGCCTGAACCGGCCGGAGCCGGCGAAGCCGCCAGCCACGGTGCCTTGACCGCCGGAGCCGCCAGACAGCCGGGCCAGCAGGTCCTGGCAGGGACCGCTGCTGCCTTCCGCGACCACTTTCACCCGGCCGTCTGCAAGGTTCTCGGCGAAGCCGGCCAGGCCTAGCTCGAGTGCCTGCGACCGCACCCACCAGCGGAACCCGACGCCCTGGACCCGGCCCTCGACCCAGGCAGTCAGGCGCACGGCGCCTTCTTCGGTCAGCACCGTTCGGTCACCAACGCTGCGTCACCACCGGCCGTTGCGCGGCCGCGGCTGGCAGACCGGGCAACTGTAAGACGAACGGTTCATGAACGGGTCGCGGCGGATCAGCGCGCCGCAGCGATAGCACGGCTCGCTGGCCCGCCCGTAGACGTTCAGTGACCGGTCGAAGTACCCGCTCTCCCCGTTCACGTTGACGTACAGGCTGTCAAAACTGGTGCCGCCGTCTTTCAGCGCCTCGGTAAAGACTTCGGTGACAGCCGCCATCAGGTCAGCGATCTGGCTAGCCCGCAGCCGCTCAGTCGCGCGCGCCCAGTGCAGCTTCACCCGCCACAGCGCCTCGTCTGCGTAAATGTTGCCAATCCCGCTGACCAGCGACTGGTCGAGCAGGGCCCGCTTGATGCCCGTTTTCCTGGTGCGCATCCGGGCGGTCAGCCGCTTCAGGTCGAACGCTTCCTCGAGCGGGTCGGGCGCGATATGCGCGATGACGGAGGGCAACTCCGCCCCGTCCGGCGATACCAGCAAGTGTCCGAACGTGCGCTGGTCGGTGAAGCGCAGGTCTGGACCGCCGTCGTCAAAGCCGAACCGGATGCGGACGTGCGCCGACAACGGCTCATCCGGCGGGCCGACCAAGAGTTGGCCGCTCATGCCGAGATGCGCGAGCAGCGCATCCTCACCGATCGGCAGCCACAGGTACTTGCCCCGGCGCCGGGCACCGTCGATCGTGCGGCCTGTCAGCCGGGCCGCGAAGTCTGCCGCGCCGCCCTCATGACGCCGGACCGCGCGAGGATGCAGAACCTCGACGGTGTCGATCCGGCGGCCGACGACGAACTGGTCGAGTCCGCGCCGGACGACCTCGACCTCGGGGAGTTCTGGCACTCGCTAGCCCCGGTGCGACTGGCCCGGCTTGCCGGACTGGCCGGCCGATCGGCCGTTTCCGCCCTGGTGGCCGGTTGGGACATCAGATTCTTGCGACGCGGAGGCCAAGCCATCGCTGATGGCGTGCCAGGCGGCCTCGGCCGCCTGCTGCTCGGCTTCCTTCTTGGACCTGCCCTCGCCCTCGCCGTACGTCTTGGCGCCGATCCGGACGAAGGCCCGGAACGACTTCTGGTGGTCCGGCCCGCTCTCCTCGACGTGGTACTCGGGGACCCCGAGGATCTCGGCCGCAGTCAGCTCCTGCAACGAGGTCTTCCAGTCCAGCCCCGCGCCGAGGCGCGCTGACCTGGCTATGACCGGGTCGAAGAGCCGGTGCACCAGATCGTCCGCCGCGGCAAGCCCGCGATCAAGGTAAACGGCGCCGATCACGGCCTCGAGCGTATCGGCCAGGATCGACGATTTGTCGCGGCCGCCAGTGCCTTCCTCACCCTTGCCGAGCCGCACGTAAGAGCCAAGGTCCAAGCCGCGGGCGACGCCGGCGAGCGCGCGCATGTTCACCACCGCGGCACGCAGCTTGGCAAGCTGGCCTTCCGGCAGCTCCGGGTGTGACCGGAAGAGCGTGTCCGTCACGATCAGGCCGAGCACCGAATCGCCGAGGAACTCGAGCCGCTCATTCGTCGGCAGCCCGCCGTTCTCGTAAGCGAATGACCGGTGCATGAGTGCCCGTTCGAGCAACTCCGCTTCGATCGGCACCTGCAGCGCCCGGAGCAGGCCCTCGTTGGGACCGGCCGGACCGGGCGGCCGGTCAGTCACGGCCGCCTTATCAGCAGGTGAGTCTGTCACCAGCCCGTCCCTTCCCGCAGCGCTCCTTCCCGCAGCGCCTCGTATCGGCGGCGCTTACCAGCACTGGCGCCAGCTCCGTAACTGGTTGTCAGGACGGTGTCGTGACCTGACGCCTGTTGTAAGTACCGCAAGTCGGGCATGCGGTATGCGGAAGCTTCGGGTTACGGCAGTTCGGGCACACCATGAGCTGCGGCGCCGTCGCCTTCCACTGCGCCCGCCGCGACCTGGTGTTGCTGCGGGACATCTTGCGCTTGGGTACTGCCACTTCACTGCTCCTTAGCCTGATCCGGTACGGCATCCGTCCGGTGGTTCGTAGTGGCCGGCCCGGCGTTACCGTCCGGTACTGCTCGCTCGGCCGGATCGCTGGCCGGCTGCTCGCCGTCCGCCGGGTCCGCCCGGAAGTCCTTCAGCGCTGCCCACGGCGTGCCGCGCTGTTCGTGCCCGTGACCTGGCTCCGCATCCGCGAGCCGGACACCGCACTCGACGCACAAGCCCTGGCACTGCTCTCCGCACAGCGGCGAGAGCGGCAGCTCGAGCACGATCGCGTCGCGCACGGCGGCTTCCAGGTCGAGAAGCCCGCTGCCGTCCAGGACGTAGCTGTCATCTGCCCCGGCGTCGTCAGCCCGCTCGGCGTCGGCGGCCAGGACGAACAGCTCCTGAAACCGTACCCTGAATTCCGAACTGAACGGCTCGAGGCAGCGCGCGCACTCGCCTGCCAGCGGGCCGGTCACAGTGGCCGTCACGAGCACCCCTTCGCTGACGCCCTCGAGCTGGACGTCGAGGTCCAGATCCGCGCCGGCCGGGACCCTGGCCAGCTCGACGCCCATGTGCTCGGGAGCCGGCGCGGTCCGCGTCAGGGTACGCGCGGCCCCGGGCACGAGATCCCTGGTGTCGAAGACCAGCGGGTTACGGAGATCCGGGCCCTTGGAGTGCTTGGTCTGAGAATGTGACATGGCGGTCGAGTGAGTTTAGCGGCATGGCGCATTGCAGTAACGGCAAGGTGTCTGTCAATGTTACCGGTCCGCCATCCGCAGGCCCAACTTGGCGGGCAGCCACGGCGGCAGGTCAGGACTCGGCGAGCCGGGCGTCCAGCCGTTCGAGCACCGTCGCCGGGACGAGCCCGCTCACGTCCCCGCCAAACCTCGCGAACTCCTTGACCAGGCTGGACGAGAGGAAGGCATACAGCGGGTTCGTGGTCATGAAGAGCGTCTCGACCCCGGCCTGGCTGTAGTTCATCTGCGCCATCTGCATCTCGTAGTCGAAATCGCTCACGGCGCGCAGGCCCTTCACGATCGCGGAGATGTCGTTATCCCGGCAGAAGTCGACGATCAGGCCCTCGAACCTGTCTACCCGCACGTTGTCGTGCTGTTTCGTCGCTTCCCTGATGAGCTCGACCCGCTCGGCTGCGGTGAACATGGAGTTCTTGTTCGGGTTCAGCACGACAGCGACGACGACCTCGTCGTACAGCGACGCGGCACGCGAGATGATGTCGAGGTGCCCGTTGGTAACCGGATCGAAAGAGCCTGGGCAGACTACTCGCCGCACTCGGGTTCACTCTCCCGTCGGGATATCGCAGCAGGCTGTGCACCTGCGGCGAGACCGTACCAGAGCGTGCCTTCACCGTATCTTCTGGACCGGTCACTTTCGTAGCCTGCTGGCCAGGTTGGCGGTCCGGACCTGGTGGCTCGCTCCAGCACGACCAGCGCGCCCTGGGCCAGCCAGCGCTTGCCCGCGAGCGCTGTCAGCATTCGGGTCAGCTCGTCGCCGGTCATCGCGTAGGGCGGGTCAGCGAACACGAAATCCCGCGGCTGCGTGTCGTCGTCCGGGCCCCTGGCCAGCAGCCGCTCTACCTTGTCGACCGCTAGCCGGGCGCCCGGCATCCCGACGAT
>Ga0335073_10007044_pt1 | contig 15764 bp, 11 predicted proteins | sample Lox_Sample_22_FD_207093 | JGI IMG/M metagenome (GOLD analysis project Ga0335073, IMG submission 207093) | Soil microbial communities from Loxahatchee National Wildlife Refuge, Florida, United States - Lox_Sample_2.2 | ecosystem: Environmental > Terrestrial > Soil > Wetlands | place: USA... | reverse complement strand
CGCCGCAAAACGCTCCGGTACCGTCAGCACCGTGAAGTCCGCAGGATCGCACTCCGCAACCTCATCCCACCCCAGCGGCGTCGACACGCGCGCGTCCGGCACCGGCCGCACCGAATACGCAGACGCCGTCGTTCGATCCTTCGCGTTCTGGTTGTAGTCCAGAAACACTCCGTGCCTCTCCTCCTTCCACCACTTCGACGTCGCCAGCTTCGGCACACGCCGCTCGATCTCGCGCGATAAAGCCAGCGCCGCACGCCGCACTTCTACAAAACTCCATCGCGGCTCGATCCGGATGTTCACGTGCATCCCGCGCGAGCCGCTCGTCTTCGGCCACCCGCGAAGCCCGACCTCCTCAAGAAACGTCCTCGCCTCCAGCGCCACTTTGCGCACGTCATCCCATCCCACACCCGGCCCCGGGTCAAGATCGATCCGCAACTCATCCGGATGATCCAGATCGCTCGCGCGCACCGCATGCGGGTGCAGCTCGATGCAGCCGAGATTCACCACCCAGGCCAACCCCGCGGCATCGTCCAGCACCACCTCCTCCGCTGTTCGTCCCGACGGAAACGAAAGCACTACCGTCCGCAGCCACTCCGGCCGCTGCGACGGTGCCCGCTTCTGATAGAACGCCTCCGCCTCGGCGCCGTTCACGAATCTCTTCATCACCAGCGGCCGATCGCGAACCCCGGCCAGCGCTCCCACCGACACCGAAAGGTAGTACCGCACCAGATCGATCTTCGTCAGCCTCACTTGCTTTGAGAAGTACAGCTTCTCCGGATGCGTGATCTGGATCTCGCGCCCGTCAACCGTCAGCGTCTCCGCCGCTTCTTTCGTCATTGGCTTGAATTGTCGCCCATCTTCACAATTCGCGAGCGGAATCACCCACCCGCGGCCAAAAAAATACGGGCCGCCAGGAGACGGCCCGCTTCATGAGGAGGCAGGAATCTTGGGAACTCCTGCCCTGTTATAGAGACGGAGCTTGCCGGAAAGTGTTTGTCGTAATGTGACGAACCAACAGCCGGATGGCCCAATCTGGTTGCGCGCAGTTGGCGCTACACCCACGAGTCCTCTGTGTTCTCCGGGTTCTCTGTGGTGAACATCGGCCGCCGCTTACTGCTCCCGCAAAGTCCGGTTCGGATCCAGCCGCGCCGCCCGCCATGCCGGAATGCTGCTCGCCGCCACACTCACCGCCAGCAGCACGGCCGCCATCGCGGCAAACGTCGCCGGATCGGACCTCCGAACCTCATACAGCATCCCCGTCAGCATCCGCGTGACAACTGCCGCCAAAACCAGACCCGCAACCACACCCGTGACCGTCAGCACCAGCCCGCGTCGCACAATCTGCCGCACAATGTCCGACCGCTGCGCGCCCAGCGCCATGCGCACCCCAATTTCGAAAGATCGCTGCACCACCACATACGACAGCAGTCCGTACAACCCGATCGCTGCCAGCACCAGCGCCATCCCCGCAAACGAGCTCAGCAGAAATGTCTCGAACCGCGGCTGCGACGCCGACTTCGAAACGTACCCCTCCAGCGTCGAAACCTGATACACCGGCACGCCCTTGTCCATCTGCTGCACCGCCGCCCTCACAGCATCCTGCAAAGCCAGCGGATCGCCCGCCGTACGGATCACCAGAAACGGATTCGTCACCACAGCCTGTGCATACGGCAGGTAATACTCCGGCTGCGAGCCCGCCGCCAGCCCCTTCAGCCGCGTGTTTCCCACCACTCCCACTATCTCGCGTACCGGCGAATCGAAAACACCATCGCCCAAACGCACCTGCATGTGCTGCCCCAGCGGACTCTCGCCGGAAAAATACTTCTTCGCAAACGCCTGGTTCACGATGATCGTCGGCGGCGACTTCACACTGTCGCGTTCATCAAACACACGTCCCGCGATCAGCGGAATACGCATCGTGTCAAAGTAGCCCGGCATCGCCAGCCCAAGCGTTTCGCCCGGCTCATCGCCCCGCGGCACCGGGCGCCCCTGAATGTTGAACGTAATCGTCGCGTACGCCGAACTCATCGGCAGCGGCCATCCCGCCGACGCCGACTTCACCCCGGGCAGCACAGCCACCCGCTCCACCAGCTGCTCATAAAACTGCAAATGCTGATCGTGGCTGTACCGTCCAAACGGCACCCCCGCCCGCGCGCTCAGCACATGCGTCGCATCGAAACCTGGATCGACATTCAGAATCCGCACCAGGCTCCGCATCAGCAGCCCCGAACTCACCAGCAGCACCAGCCCCATCGCCGTCTGCGCCACCACCAGCCCGTTGTGAACGCGATTCCGCTCCCGCCCTCCACCCACCGATCGCGAGTTCTCCCGCAGCGCCAGCCCCGGCGCCGATCGCGACATCCTCCACGCCGGCACAACCCCGAACAACAACCCAGTAGCCACCGAAATCGCCAGCGCAAACATCAGCACCTTGCTGTCAACGCCCGCCTGCTGCATCCGCGGAATATCCAGCGGCATCGCCCGCACCAAAGCAAGAAGCAGACCGTAACCCAGCGCCACTCCCGCGATCCCCCCGCACAGCGACAGCGTTACCGACTCCACCAGCACCTGGCGAAGAATCGCCCCGCGGCTTGCACCAATGGCTGCCCTCAGCGCGAACTCCCCGCTGCGCCGCGCCGTGCGCACCAGCAGCAGCCCCGCCACATTCGCGCACACCATCAGCAGAACCAGCAGCACCGCGCCAAACAGCACTCTAAGCGCAGGCCGCGTGTCGCCCGTCATGTGCTCCAGCTCCGGCTCCACCAGCGCCGAAGTGTCCGTCATGTTGGTATCCGGATACTGCCGCGCCAGCTCGCCCGCAATCAGGCTCAGATCCGCCTTCGCCTGCTCGCGCGTCACCCCAGGTTTCAGCCTGCCAATCGCTGACAGAACGTCATAGCCCCGCTGGCTCGTCTTCTTTCCCGCCGCATCCTCGCCAATCGAAATCCATAACGCCGGCGCAGGATTCTCCAGCGGAAACTGAAACCCCTTCGGCATCACGCCCGCTACTGTGTAGCTGTGGTCGTCCATCCGGATCGTCCTGCCCGCAATGTCCTTCGCCGATCCAAACAGCGACCGCCACGTCTCATAACTCAGCATCGCCGTGCGATTGCCCGGTAGTTCATCCTCCCGGCGAAAATCCCTGCCCAGCATCGGCGCCACACCCAGCACCGAAAAAAAGTCAGACGACACCGTCTGCACATCCAGCCGCTGCGAGTCGCCCTCTTGCTGTAGCGTCACCCCGCCGCCCACATAGGTCGCAATCCCCGCAAAGGTCCGATTCTTCGCCCGCCAGTCAAAATAATCCGGATAACTCAGCGACTCCGGCACCTCACCCGGCAACGAATGGTTCTGCTGGCTCACCCACATCAGCCGCTCCGATTGCGGAAACGGCAGCGGCCGCAGCAACGCCGCATTCACCAGGCTGAAAATCGCCGTCGTCGCACCAATGCCCAGTGCCAGCACCAGGACAACCGACGCCGTGAATCCCGGCGACCGGGCCAGCTGCCGCAACGCAAAGCGAAAATCCTGCCACCATCGCTCCGCCCGCGCCCACGCCCACGTCTCACGCGTCTGCTCCCGAATCAGCGCCGTATTGCCGAACGCTCGGTGCGCACCATAGCGAGCCTCTTCCGCCGATGCCCCCCGATCCCGCTGCTCTTCTTCTTCCAGTTCCAGGTCCGAATCGAGCTCCCGCTCCAGATCGGCATCGCGCTTTTTCATCTGCCGCCACCCCATAGAAGACAATCGACCCTCAGATGAGAAGCGATGGTAGACATTCGACTATCGAGTCGTCAAGAACACTGTGACCGTGGGCCCCGCTCGCCGTTGGCAAGCATCGCGAAGCCCCGCCCGCCCTGGCACAGATCATGCCTCCCGCAACTACTCGCTCCGCAACGCCTGCATGGGCTCGATGCTCGCCGCTCGCCGCGCGGGAATCACAGCTGCCACCAGCGCCGCCACTCCCATCAGCAGCGTCGCTCCGGCCAGCAGCACCGGATTCCACGGCTTAACCCCGAACAACTGGCTCGCGATCAGATATCCCGCCCCAATCGCTGCCGGAATCCCGATCCCCAGCCCCAGCCCAACCTGCCAGAACGCTCCGCGCAGCACCATAGCAACAACCGAACCCCGGTCCGCTCCCAGCGCCATACGCACACCGATCTCGCTGGTTCGCTGTTCCACCCCGTATGCCGTAACTCCGTAGAGCCCAACCGCGGCCAGTACTAATCCAATCGCGCCGAACAGCCACGTCAGGCTCGCGATCATGTTCTGCTGTGAGAAGCTTCCTCGAATGACCTCCGGGTACGGCATCACATTGTTCAGCACCAGACCTGGATCGACGTCGGCCAACCCGCGCTTCACCTGCGCCAGCATGTTCGGCGGATGACCCGGCGCCCAGATCACGATGTTGTACATATTCTGCGACCAGATCTGATAACTCTGCGTATCCGGCTCGGCAAACTGCACCGTCTGCGCCTCAGGAATGTAGAACATCGGCCGCGCCGGAGCTCTGAAACCCCAGCTCACGTAATGCATGTTGTGCACCACGCCCACAATCTCATACGCTCCCGCGTTCTTCGACGGAGCCGGACCGAAGTGGCGCCCGATCGGATTCTCGTTGCCGAAATACCGCTTCGCAAAAGCTTCGTTGACCACAGCAACAGGCCGGGTACTCGACGTGTCCTCCTCCGTGATCGGCCGCCCGGCCAGCATGTTTGCTCCAACCGTGTCGAAGAAGCCCGGCGTCACCCGCGTCCAGTCCGCAAAAATGTCGTCCTTCGGTCCCGGCTCCGGCTTGCCTTCGATTCGAATCTGGAATCCCCACTGATCCCCGCTCATCGGCGCGTAGGTCGCCGCGCTCACACTCTTCACTCCTGGTATCGCACTCAACCGCTCCTGGATCTCGCGGAACAGCGGCACCAACTGCTCAGTCCTGTAGTTCGACAGCGACGGATTGATGTAGACCAGATAACGATCCTGCGTCTCGAACCCAAAACTCTGGTTTTCGAGATTCCGCAAACTCCCTCCCAGCATTGCCGCCGCGCTTAGCAGCACCAGCGACACCGCAGCCTGCGCGATTACCAACGCCTTCTGCGCCCAGTGGCGTCCCCCTCCCACCGATCGATTGGCGCCGCGCAGTGCCTCCACAGGTTCTGCGCGCGATGTCATCCACGCCGGCGCAACTCCGAAAATCACTCCCGTCAGTACGGAGACGCCCAAAGCAAAGAGCAAAACTGAAGTGGACGGCGTAGCCTCCACTGGTATGAAGCTGTTCTGCGCTATCGTGTGGAACGCGAGATAGAGAATCAGCCGCGCTCCAGCCCACGAGACCGTTATGCCCGCCGCGCCGCCGATCAGCGACAGGACAACACTCTCCAGAAGCGCATTCTTCACCAGGCGCCCCCGCGACGCGCCCAGAGCAACACGCACAGCCGTCTGCTGCCGGTTCTTGAGGCCCCGCGCCAGCAGCAGGTTGGCAATGTTGGCGCACGCCACCAGCAACACGCACAGTGCGGTCACGAACAGCAGTTCCAGGCCCTGCTGATAGTCCTCCCGCATCTGCGAGAAACCCGCCCCGCCCGGCGTCAGCCGCAGCGATTGCTTTTCCCACACCGCCTTCTCCTGCGGATTCATGTCCGCCACGTGGCTGGCCAGCCAGGCGTGCAGTTCACTCCGCAGTTGCGCCTCGATCGTTTTCGGATTCGTTCCCGGACGCACGCGACCGATCACGTCCAGCCACTCCACGCGCGGGTTTTTAAGTCGCGCCGTTGTGCGATCAATCATCTGCTCAGACGTCAGCGGAAGCCATATGTCGGGCATACTCCACGGAGTCATCTTTGCTCCCACAAATCCCGGCGGCGTCACTCCGATGATGGTGAACGGATGACCATTGATCTGATACGTGGAGCCCACCACTGAAGGGTCCGACCCATACAGCTGCTGCCAGGCGTGGAAGCTCATCACCGCGGCCGGCGGCGCGCCCTCCTGGTCGTCGGCGTCGGTGAAAAGCCGCCCGCGCCAGGCACTCAAACCCAGTGTCTGAAAGAAATTGCCTGAAACGTATTGCCCGTTGCGCGTATCGGGCGGCGCGGACACGCCTGCCCGCCGCACTCCCAGGCCCGCCTGCCCCGCCTGCATTGCGGCCAGCTGTTCGAAGCCGGGCGTGTTGGCCCGGAACAGCTTGTAGGTCTCCCACGAAAACAGAGCCCAGTCACCAGGCTCGTTATCGTCATCCTGGCTGTACCCGCCCCAGTTGCAGCAGCGGGCTCGGTCGCCGATGCGCCACAGCTCTTCGGGTTTCGTCACCGGCAGCGATTGCAGCATCACCTGCTGCACCAGCGTGAAGATCGCCGTCGTCGCGCCGATTCCCAGCGCCAGCGTCAAAATCGCAGTGATGGTGAACCCAGGGGATTTGCGCAACCGGCGCAACACGTGCACAAGGTCAGCCAGCATAGTCTCTCCGTGTGGGGCGGTGAATCCAGAAACCTCCATCCCTGCACTTGACCGGCCATGCCTCGACTACTGAAAAAGGCAGTTCAGCAGGCCGGAGAGGCAAAGCGACTGTTCGGAGTTGACACCGGCTGTTCAAAAGCGAACACCCGCTTCGCCCACGACCGCCCAGCACCAGGGCCGCCCTCCGTCCGGCCGCGCCTCCACACCGGAATCCAGACCGCGGCTTACAGTACCTGCACGTAATAGATAATCGCCTGGTTTCCTCCACCCGAATCCACGATGAAGTAGGCGAACTGGTGCCATCCCGGACCGATGTTCAGCTCAGTCTTCAGCGAATTCTGCCCGAAGGTCGAGTACTCCTTCACCCCATCGACCCACACCTCCATCCGAACGATCGCCGTCCCGCTCGGCACCGCGCCCGTTGCGTACGCCAGCACCGGCTGACCGGCCGGAAGAATGGCGTTCGCCAGCGGGCTGCACGGATTCAGGCCTCCATCCGGCACCGGACACGTATCGCTGCCCACCAGCAGCGGGAAAGAATAGAGCAGCAGCGAATAGTCCCACCCGACCGAGAACACATCCACCTGATGCTGGCCGTTGCTCAGGGGCACACTGGCCTGCAGGAAGTCGTGGTAGGTGTAAGTCTGCGTGAGATTCTCGTCAACCTTCTGGCCGTCGATCCACAGCTCCATATCCCGCCCCGGCGACTCGTTCGTGCCCGCAAAACTGAAGTTGACCGTCGAGGGAGCGCCGACCGTCGAGGTTGGTCCGCACACGCTGATCCCACCGGCTCTGTAATTCAGTGGCGTGCACGACGGGAAATTTCCCGTCGTCGTGTTCACCAGCACCAGCCCTTCAGGATTGGTGACGGTGTTGTTCACGTCCTGGTATTGCCAGACTGTCAGATCGGGTTTGCTCGACTGACTCGCCCGCAGCACGTGCCAGTTACCAATCGTGTCGCCGGTTGAGTAGATCACCTGTTCCGCCTGGAACGTCCCATCGCCGTTGCCCTTCATGAAGTTCAGCGTGTACGGTGCGCTGCCCTTGCAATCCGAGTCCTCTTCCACAATGATGTCCGCCTTGCCATCGCCATCGAAGTCGGCCACCTGAGGCGGCGCACTCACGCTGGGACAGTGTTGCAGCGGAATCTTCTGGCTGGTAAGCGTGCGGTTGTAGTGGCCCCACTCGAGGTCGAGATAGTTGTTCTCGGTCGTCGTCGCATAGCAGCCACTGCCGCAGAAGTTATACGTAACCGGCGATCCGATCAGGTCCATGGCTCCGTCGGAGTTGACGTCAAACGCCTGGTACCAGGTCAGATTGGCGCTGCTCACGCCCACGGTCGGGCTCCCCAGAACCGGGCCTGGAGTGAAGTTGCCGCTGTTGTCTCCATAGAGAATTGCGGCGTTGTCGAACGAAATACCCATCGCCATGATGTCGCCCTTGCCGTCGCCGTCGAAATCTCCCACGGCCAGAGAGCCGGCGGGCTCACCGGCCATTGCGAACGTTGTCGTGGGTCCGGCGGTGAATGACCCATCTCCGTTCCCCAGCAATGTGTAGAGCGTTCCCCCGCCATTGCTCGAATTCGGAACGTCGTAGACCAGATCGATGTGTCCATCGTGGTTCACGTCCGAGCCCACCAGGCCACTGGCCTCGGCCGCAAGGGTCAGAGTCGAAGCCAGAGTCAGTGTGCCCTCGCCTGAGTTCTTGTAAATGTAGAGATCGCCCGCTTCGTCGCTGACGGCGATGTCGAGTGTCCCGATCCCGTAAAAATCCCCGGTGGCAAAGTAAAGGGCGACTCCCGCGGGAAGCGTGTAGCAGACCGGCGCAGCATAAGCGCCATCTACCGTCGACAGCGTTACCACAAACGACCCGGAGCAGCCGCTGTTCCATGTGTTGTTTTGCGAGACAAAGTCTTCTCGCCCGTCCGCGTTCAGATCGACGCGCAGAGCCGTGTTTGGCGGACCAGCCTGATACCAAAGATTGTTGTTGGCGTACGTCGTAGTCGAGAAAGTGACTTGAGCGGAAGCGGCGACGGGAGCGAAAGCGGCGGCGGCAGACAACACGAACACTGCGGCCCAGAGCAAAGCCAGGCGCGGGGACATAGGCGACTCCAATATTCAAATGGTCGAGCGATAGTCGAGCCCGAAAACGTCGAGCAACGATCGCACGAACCGGGGAGTCGTACCTGTGTCCTCAGTTCGTGGGCTTCCTGAGGGGCCTCGTGCAAATCGTGAGATGTGGCGGCCCGAAGTGCGGGTTGTTCTCTGCAGTCGCCGTCGGCTCTACCCTTGCCCTTCGACGCATTGACCCATCCCCGCTTTTCCCGATAAACTAACAGGGTTTGGCGATTCTGCCTGTCCCGCTTGTCGCCGGGACTCTCCGGCTGCCCGCCGGAGGCGAAGCACAGTTTCCGCCCAGCTCAGTCTTGATCGCGCCCGCCGTTTTCGGCTGTCGTCTCGCCGCCCGGGCGCCGGAGGAATTATGTACGCGGTCATCCGCACTGGTGGTAAGCAGTACCGGGTCACTCCCGGCGACATCGTCAACGTCGAGAGCCTCACCCCTGGCCACAACGGCGCCGTTGAGTTTGCCGACGTCCTCGCCTTCTCCGGCGAGCCAGGTTCGCTGGTCCGGCCCCAATCCGCGAAGGTTCTCGGCACCGTCGTGAAGCACGACCGCGACGACAAGATCCTCGTCTTCCACTTCAAGCGCAAAAAGCAATACAAGAAGCTCCAGGGGCATCGCCAGGGCTACACCCAGGTGCGCATCAGCGAGATTCAGGTCGACGGCAACAGCTACACCGCCTAACCGCGAGTAGCCTCTATTCAATTCCGCCCCGCGCGGATTCAGGTTGAGGGCATGGCACACAAAAAAGGTTTAGGAAGTTCGAAAAACGGCCGCGACTCCAATGCACAGCGGCTCGGCGTCAAGATCTTTGCCGGCCAGGTAGTCACCGGCGGCTCCATCATCGTTCGCCAGCGCGGCACCAAACTCAAGCCCGGCCTCAACGTCGGCCGCGGTGTCGACGACACCCTCTTCGCAAAAATCGCCGGTCGTGTGAAGTTCATCGACCGCGGTGCCCGCGGCCGCTTCGTCGCCGTCGAGCCCGTCGCAGCGGAATAAAGCTGCGGCATCACCCAAACATGGAAGGGCCGGACGAACGTCCGGCCCTTTTCCATTCCTGCTCGATGCCCTTTGAAAGAACACAGCTTCATCACTGCCGACAGGCGCACATCGAAACCAGCTTCAGCCACCGGCAGAGGGACGAATTCTCCCCACCGACCACCCGCAAAGCGGTCCTGCGTAAACCCAACTACAGCCGCCAGGGGATGATTCCCCGCCGAGCAAAATCTCCGCCCGGCGAAGCGGTCCTGCGCCAGCAGGACGACGGTAAATGCCCCGGCCTTTTTAGGCCGGGGAATCAGGCGGCGAGAGAAAGGGGCTTCAGCCCCGGGTCGTCATTTCCTCCTCCCCCCACTCCCCTCCAAAAGCAAAAAGCCCCGAGTTCCCTCGGGGCTTTTTGCGTCAGAAGCTGAACAGCTATCGCGGAGCAACCACCGGATTTTTCGCCAGTACCCGATCGACCACGCCTTCGATGTCCTGCAGGAAGAAGCCAGTCGGCGCTCCGACCAGCACCGGCTCCGGCACCTGTCCAAGACCCTTGGCCAAAGCGTTCCAGCGAGCCAGCATCGAACTCGGCGGCAGTACGATCATGTTGCGTTCCGCCTCCGGCTCCGGCAGCAGGAAGTACACCGCCCACGTCACCAGCACCACCGTTGTGACCACCTGATCCAGCAGATCGGCCGCCGACAACAGCCCCGGGCAGTGCACCGGGATCGCCGCAGATACCAGATCGGCCGCAGCCTGCAATCCAAATCCAAGTCCAAGCCCAAACAGCCGGCTCCGGAAAGAACGACCCAGCGAATGGATCGAGAGAGCCAGAAATGCGAGCAGGCAAAGTTCCATCACGCTTACGCAGCGCATCGTCTGCAGGCAAATCGGCCCGATCTTGTCTCCCGCCTGATTGTGTTCAGAGAGCGCATTCGGCAGCGCAATCGCACCCACAGCAACAACGATAGAGACGATGCTGACCCAGCGAAACGCCAGCAGGCCCAGACGACGCAGGCCCGGAACAGGCTCCATCACCCGCTTGAAAACTTCCTGTACGACAAAGAAAATCGAGATGGTGATTGCGACGTACGTCACCCAGTAGCCGTAGAAATACGCCTGATAGCGAATCGTGTTCGTCGCCGATATGCCGCCGCCGTAGTTGTAAACAAGCTCCAGGTAAGCGAGGGAGCTCAGCCGCACAACCAGGTACGTTGCCATCGCAGCAAGACGCCGCGCGGACCTGGATTTGAAAAACGAGAAGGCCGCCAGTACCAAAAGGATCGGCTCAAGTCGTATCAGGAGCTCCTGGAGATGTACCATCGCTTGCCCTCAGTCTTCTGAGGATAGCGGAGTAACATTACCGACTCAAGCGAAAACCTGTAGAAAACAAAGAACCGCGCTGCCACTTTTGTGGTAGCGCGGTTACTGTCGAACCTTGCGTTCTTAGGAGTTCCAGCCGTTGCTGCAGCCGGTTGCGCCGGGGCTGCACCGCGGAATCGGCATCGCTGCTACCCAGCCGTTGCTGCAGCCGGTTGCGCCCGGACTGCACCGCGGAATCGGCATCGCTGCTACCCAGCCGTTGCTGCAGCCGGTTGCGCCGGGGCTGCACCGCGGAATCGGCATCGCTGCCACCCAGCCGTTGCTGCAGCCGGTTGCGCCGGGGCTGCACCGCGGAATCGGCATCGCTGCCACCCAGCCATTGCTGCAGCCGGTTGCTCCCGGACTGCACCGCGGAATCGGCATCGCTGCTACCCAGCCATTGCTGCAGCCGGTTGCGCCGGGGCTGCACCGCGGAATCGGCATCGCTGCCACCCAGCCGTTGCTGCAGCCGGTTGCTCCCGGACTGCACCGGGGAATCGGCATCGCGGCTACGGTCGCCTGGTGGCTCGAGTTCATTGGAACGGAGCCGACGTGTGAAGTCGCGAAAGCAGCGGTCGCGCCCGCAATACAGAGTCCGAGAATCAACGTCTTAACGGCCTTCATGACTGGAGTACTCCTCAACAAAAGTTGTATGGCCCTGTCCACCACTGTGGTACAGACCGCGCCACACACTGAGGACTATAACCGCTATCATGGGTGGGAATATTTCCTCGGCGGTATTATCTAAGTATTAAATAGAGTCAATTACCGCCGTACCACGACGCCCTCCGCTCCGCCCTCTCAAACCGGGCCATCCCTGGGCGAGACTTCATCAGTCGCATCGCTTTAAGTTATTGTTTACAGAGTGTTTATCGCGTAAATGCGCTCAGATGACACCTTGCCAGGAATCGATGCCAAACTCCACCCGCGCCTGAACGTGTCCCGTTGCCGAACGCCCTTTGGGCGCTCTGCGCAAACACGACGCTTACAGCCTTGCTGTGCACGATCAGGAATCCGCATTCAGCGACCATCGGCTGCCGTGTTCGAAGTCCGTCCACCGCTCAGTCAGTCTCCTCGGGTCCTCATCTCACGTCCGTCCAGGCCTTCGGAACCAAAATGTGAAGGGCTACGACTTCAACAGCCCGGGGAAAAACTCGCAGGTGGGGTAGGGCACAGCTTCAGCTGGGCCATAACAAGCGTAAAAGTGACGGCTTCAGCCGCTGAGGCCGGTTTTCGGCCCGCCGGCGCTTCTCCGCAAGTTGTTCCGGTCGTCCCGTAAAGCGTCCAAAGGGATTCCGGGCTTCAGCCCCGGCGCCCCTTTTTCCAGAAACGTCCGGATCCAACACCCCGGATCCCCACCCGCCTCAGCTCCGCGGCTCCCTCTCCGCCGCCCGCAGCGACTCTTCAATCGCCTTCTGCGCCCGCTTCTGCCGCGACTCCGGACTCTGATAATAAAAAATCCCCATCAGATGCCCGCGCCGCTGCACCGCCGTCATCGCCCGCCAGCCTTCCCGCGCCCGAGGCTGTCGCAGAAACGCCGCTTCCAGAATCGGCGGCGTCACCTGCTCACCTTCCATCGCCAGCATCATCCGTTCCGCCCACAGTTCCGCCCGCCCGACTCGCGCCTCCGCGCTCTTGGGCTGCTCGATCTGATCGATGATCGCCTTCCGCATCGAATCGCTCAGCGCTTCGTAGAATTTCCGCAACAACCGATCCTGCCGCAGCAGCTTTTCCAGCTCCGCCGGAATGGTCTGCGGCCGCTCCTCCAGATCAGGCTCCAGCACCACCTCTGCGATATGCCCCTGCCGGACACGTCCGCCCTTCTGCATCTTCTTGTTGACCAGAAGAATGTAGCTCCCGTCTCGCGCGCGAAACAGCGAGGTGCGAAACGCGAAGCCGTTGATCGTACCCTTCACGCGCAGGCGTTGCCGCTTCGGCCACGCCTTCGTCGGATCAAACGGCACCGTGACGATCGTCCACTGCAGTCCCGTCCCATCCCGCCGCAGCGTGCCTTCGAACTTCCGCCTCGCACTCACGCCAACAGCATAACCGCGACTTGTATCGACCGCCGCGCCTGCTTTGGCGCCCGAAGAACCGCCGTCAAGGAACCGCGGGCACAGGCGGCATATTCGGCAGTTTGTTTTGCTGATCGAGATTGTGCACGTGCTCGAATCCCCAGATCGCCATGCCGGCCACAACGCCGATTCCCACCCCCGTCGCAATCCAGAACGCACGCGACGGTCCCGTGCGCAGATCGATCACGTCAGCGTAGTGAATCGTTACCGGCTCGGGATCGTTGAACAACTGCAGCGTGAAGGAGTCGGCGTTGATGGCGATAATCCTCCCCACCAACTCCACGCCGTTGTTCGTCTCGACTCCCACCTGGTTATCGATGCCGCGCCTGAGGATCCGCTGATGGACCTTCGCCGCATCGAGAGGCTTGGCCTTTGCCCAGGCCGTGGGAGACAAGGTCAGGAGCACGACAAGAAGGGAAGCGATCGAAGCAGAGAACCAGGAGAACCTGCTGCGAAAATCCAAAACAGAAAAACCACAGTGACGTCCCATACTCGTACCTCAGCATGGAATCTTGTTCTCATTCGATTTCAGGTCATCCCATGCTGTCCTCGAAGACGAAACACCTCGAAAATAGTTTCGCCACTCCTGGCGCATCGCCTGTACCCTGCACCCTGCCCGCTGTACCCTGAAGTCGTTTGGAGGTCCTCATCCATGGCTCGCACTGAATCCGCCATGCTCGCCCTCGGTACTCAAATCCCCGCCTTCTCTCTCAAAGACGTTCGCAGCAATCAGGTCTACACCAATACCGCCCTCACCGGCCCCAAAGGCCTGCTCGTCATGTTCATCTGCTGTCACTGTCCCTTCGTCAAGCACGTCGAGAAGCAGCTCGCACAGCTCGCCCTCGACTTCCGCAACTCCGGCGTCGGCTTCGTCGCCCTCTCCTCCAACGACGCAGAGAACTATCCCGACGACTCGCCCGCCTCCCTCGCCGAGCAGTCCCTCAAGCTCGGCTTCGTCTTCCCCTACCTCTACGACCAGACCCAGCAGGTCGCTCGCGCCTTCGACGCTACCTGTACCCCCGACTTCTTCCTCTTCGACAGCGCCGGCTCGCTCGTCTATCGCGGTCAGCTCGACTCCAGCCGCCCCGGCAACGACATCCCCGTCACCGGACGCGACCTTCGCGCCGCACTCAAAGCCGTCATCGCCGGCGAGCGCGTCAGCGCCGATCAGCACCCCAGCCTCGGCTGCAACATCAAATGGAAGGACGAATGGCTCAATCGCCTCTGAATCCCGACTCAGATATATATCTTCGGATAACTTACTAACTGCCGCCCGAGTAACATAACTTTCGCGCACTTAGTAATCTGTCCGGAATCTGCGAAATCTAAGGATTATTCCGCGCCAACTCGGGTATCATTGGGACCTCTCCCCAGGATCTCGAGGAGGTTTTTCATGCGCAGGCTGCTGACGCTCTCGCTGCTGTGTACCGCTACGCTTCTGTTCGCCCAGCAAACCCTCAACAACGACGCCATCGTCAAGATGGTTAAAGCCGGCCTGTCCGATAACATCGTCATCGCTACCATCCAGTCTTCTCCCGCACAGTTTGACACCTCGACCGACGGTCTCGTCGCCCTCAAAAAAGCCGGTGTCGACGACACCATCGTCGCTGCCATGATCGCCAAAGCCAGCGCCCCCGCCGCGGCTCCGGCTCCCGGTGCAGCCCCGGCTTCAGCGCCAGCCTCCACCAATCCCAACGATCCCGACGCCCCCCATGAAGCCGGTATCTGGGTCTACTTTGAAGGCGACTCCGGTCCGAAGATGATCGAACTCGAGCCCTCCGTCTATTCCTCCGGCAAAACCGGCGGCATGTTCAAAACCGCCATGACCTATGGCATTGCCAAAACCAAAACCAAGGCCGTCATCCGCGACGCCCACTCCAACGTTCGCATCTCCCATCCCGACGTTGTCTTCTACTTCTACTTCGAAAAGCAGGAGGCCGGGCTCAGCAACGCGTCCTCGGCCTTCGGAGGCACCAGCACCCCCAACGAATATGTCCTTCTCAAATTCGACGTCAAAGGCGACACGCGCGAAACCGTCGTCGGCGCCTACAACGCCTACGGAGCCTCGGGTGGAGTCGACGACAAAGCCCTCGTCCCCTTCAGCTACGACAAGCTGAAGCCGGGCGTCTACAAAGTCACTCCCAAAGCTCCGCTTGATTCGGGCGAATACGGCTTCATGTCCCCCGGCGGAACCGTAGTCGCTGGCCCCTATGCAGCCGCATCCACCTCCAACCGCGTCTTCGACTTCGGCGTCGGCCCCGCCGAATAACCCCTCAATACAACAAGCAAACAAAAAAGGCCTGCGGAATTCTCCGCAGGCCTTTCCAGTGCGAGAGCCTCAGCGCTTCCCGCGATTCTTCTTCTCGATCAGCGCGATTCCTTCCGCGCGGGCCGCTCGCACCAGATCCGCGTCCAGCGTCGCCAAAGCGAACCCCTCTCGGCCCGCCAGTTCCAGGTAAGCAGCGTCGTAAACACTGAGCTTGTGAATTCTCGCCAACCGCAAAACCTTGTCTTCATCGGGTGCCGCATCGAGGCGGATCGGTAGAGTCGCAAGAAACGCCAGAAAGCCTGTTGTGCTCGCGGAATTCCTGTTCTGCTTCCGCTCGTCAGTGATCAGAAGATTCCTCACCTCGTACCACCACAGCCATGGCGCCGTGGCCGATTCGATGAGAAGCCTCTCGAAAGCGCTTTCTGCCCTCGGATCGTTCTCGAGAAATGCCCAGCTCGCGGTAATCGACGCGTCGATAACGAAAGACATCAGCGTTT
>Ga0335073_10007043_pt1 | contig 15765 bp, 12 predicted proteins | sample Lox_Sample_22_FD_207093 | JGI IMG/M metagenome (GOLD analysis project Ga0335073, IMG submission 207093) | Soil microbial communities from Loxahatchee National Wildlife Refuge, Florida, United States - Lox_Sample_2.2 | ecosystem: Environmental > Terrestrial > Soil > Wetlands | place: USA... | reverse complement strand
GTACTGGTCGTCCGCGCCGAACAGGCCGAGTAGCGGGCAGGACAGGTCCTTGGTCAGGTGCTTGATGGGGCCGACCTTCAGCGGCATGCCCTCCGGCGGGGCGCCGACGACGAACGCGCCGTAGCAGTCCACGGCGGCGTCGAGCGGCAGGCTGCACGCGGCCAGGAACGACTGGCGGCCACCCGAGCAGTAACCGATCACGCCGACCTTGCCGTTGGAGGAGGTCAGGGCGCGGAGGTGAGCCGCCGCCCCGGCCACGTCGCCGATCAGCCGCGCGTCGGGCACGCCGCCCTGGGCGCGCGCCGCCGCGGCGGCGTCGTCCGGGCTGGCCCCGGGGGCGACGCGGTGGTAGAGGTTCGGCATGAGCGCGTTGTAGCCGCCTGCGGCGAACCGCCGGGTTATCTCCTTGGTCGGCGCGTCGTAGCCCGGCATGTGGTGGATCACCACCACGCCGCCGAACGGTCCCCGGCTCATCGGCCTGGCCAGGTAGGCCTCGATCTCGTCCCCGCCGTCGCCGCGGATGGTAACGGTCTCGGCCAGCGTCGCGTCGTACATCAGGCTCCTTTCGTGTCCCGGTTTCCGGCGCTCAGATCCTACAACCGGGCCTATCCGGGCCCGCGCGCGCAGACGCGCTCGTCGTCCGCCGCTCAGGCGGGGAGCTGGACCAGGGTCAGGAAGAACGTGTCGATCTGCCGGATGGCGTCGATGAAGGGCTGGAAGTCGACGGGCTTGCTGATGAACGCGTTGGCGTGCAGCGAGTAGCTGCGCACGATGTCCTCCTCGGCCCGCGAGGTGGTCAGCATGATCACCGGGATCATCAGCAGTTCGTCGTCCTGCTTCAGCTCGGCCAGCACCTCCAGCCCGCTGCGCCGGGGCAGGTTGACGTCGAGCAGGATGAGCCCGGGCCGCGGCGCGTCGGCGTAGGGGCCGGCCCGGTGCAGGAACTGCAGGGCCTGCTCGCCGTCGCTCACCACGTGAAGCCGGTTCCTGAGCTTGTAGTACTCGAAGGCCTCCCTGGTCATCAGGACGTCGCCCTCGTCGTCCTCCACCAGCAGCACGTCAATCACCCGCGCGTCATCGAGCTCGGTCATCGGCTTCCTCGTCTTCGCGCAGCAGGGCGTCCGCTGCTTCCTGGGTGAGAAGTGTTCCTGACAGTTCCGCGGCCCCGTCCTCCGGGGGCGGGTTCAGCGTCTCGTCCGGCACCGGCAGCGTGAACAAGAACCGGGACCCTTCGGTGCCGGTCGTGTCGAGCCAGATCCGCCCGCCGAAATACTCGACGATCTTCCTGGTCATGGCTAGCCCGATGCCGGTGCCCGGGTAGGCGGTCCGCTCGTGCAGCCGCTGGAAGATCACGAAGATCCGCTCGGCGTACTCCGGCTCGATCCCGATGCCGTTGTCGGCGAAGGAGAACAGCCAGAAGGGGCCGTCGCGGCGGGTGGTGATCACCACGCGCGGCGGCTTGCCGCCGCTGAACTTCAGCGAGTTGCTGAGCAGGTTCTGGAACACCGCGGTGAGCAGCGTCAGCTCGGCGAGCACCAGCGGCAGGTGGCCGGCCTCGATGGTGGCACCGGTTTCCTCCATCGCGGCGGCCAGGTTGTTCCTGGCCTGCGCCAGCGCCGCGTCGCTTGACACCAGGGCGGGCTCGCGCGCCGACCGGCCCACCCGGCTGTACTGGAGCAGGTCGTTGATCAGCGCCTGCATGCGCTTGGCGCCGTCCACCGCGAACTCGATGTACTGATCGGCCCGGGCGTCCAGCTGGCCCGCGTAGCGGCGCTGCAGCAGCTGGGTGAAGCTCGCCACCTTCCTGAGCGGCTCCTGCAGGTCGTGCGACGCGACGTAGGCGAACTGCTCGAGCTCGGAGTTCGAGCGCTCCAGCTCGGCGGTGTGCTCCTGCAGGACGGTGTTCGCCTTCTGCGACGCGGCCAGCTCCTGCAGGATGCGCTCGCGCATGGTGTTGACGGCCGCGGCCAGGTCGGTCACTTCCCGCGGGCCGCGTGTCACGACCTTGTGCTCGAAGTCACCGCCGGCCACCCGGCGGGCCTCGGCGGCCAGCCGGTGCAGCGGCCTGATCACGGTGGCCCGCAGGCCCACCGCGAGCAGCACCACGATGACCGCGAGGCCGGCCGCGACCGCGATGAACACCCCGTCCAGTACGGTGGACGAGTTGTTCAGGGTGGCGACCGCCTGGGCCCGGGCGCCGGATATCTCGCCCTGGAGCACGGAGACCTTGGCCCGCAGGGCGTCGAAATCCGCCTTGCCGGTCAGGATGTCCGGGCTGACCACCGGCTTTCCCGTGCGGCTGACCTGGGCAATGGTCGGCTGCGCGTAGTGGGTGCGCCAGTAGTGTGCCTGCGCGGCCACGCTGGCCAGGCCGGCCGCGGCCCCGGGCGGCAGCTGCTTGATGTCGGCCTGCAGGGCCTTGATCGCGTTCTGCTCCTCGGTCACGCCGGTGGTGTACGGGGCCAGGAAGTCCCGCTGGCCGCTCAGCGCGTAGCCGCGCACGCCGGTCTCCTGGTCGACCAGCGCGGTGTCGAGCCGCTGGACCGCCAGCGCGGCCGGGTCGAGGGTGGTGACCACCTGCTCGCGGTTGTCGTGCAGGCTGACCAGCGCGATCCCGCCCGCCACCACGGCGGCCACCGAGAACAGCAGCAGGATCAGCAGGACGACGCCGACGATCCGGCTGAGCGGCCAGCGCTTCGCCGCGTCGGCGGGCGGGGAATCGGTCATGGTTCTTCCGGGGACGAGTAACTCAGGGCCAGAACGGCCAGGTCGTCGTCCAGGTCTCCTCCGTTGAGCTCGCGGACACGTTCGATCACCTGGTCGAGCAGCTCATCCCCGGGCTGGTCCGGGCCGCCGAGCGCGTCTGCGATCAGGTCCATCAGGCCTTCGCTGCCGAGCCGCTCTGACCCCTTCCCGATCCGGCCCTCGATAAGCCCGTCCGTGTAGAGCAGGATCAGCCAGCTGCCGTCCAGCCGGATCCGGGTCCCCGGCCAGTCCCGCCCCTCGGACAAGCCGAGGGGCGGCGCGGACACGGTCGGGAGCTCGGCCACGCCGCCGCGGCTGACCAGCAGCGGCGGCAGGTGACCGGCCATCCGGATCCAGCCGCTGGTCCGGTCGGGGTGCACCGACGTCATGCACAGCGTGGCGAACATGGTGTCGTCCTGCCGCTCATGCTCGAGCAGCTCGCCGAGCGTGGACAAGATCTCCTCGGCGGGGCGGCCCGCCAGCACCAGGGTGCGCCAGGCCACGCGCAGGCAGACGCCCAGGGCGGCCTCGGCGGGGCCCCGCCCGCAGACGTCGCCGACCAGGGCGTGCACCCAGCCGTCGGAGGCCTCGACCACGTCGTAGAAGTCGCCGCCAAGCAGATGCTGCCCGCCGCCGGGCAGGCAGCGCGCCGACACGCTCAGCCGCGAGTCGGCCAGCAGCGGCGACGGCAGCAGGCCGCGCTCCAGCCGGGCGTTCTCCTGGGCCAGGATCTGCGCCACGTGCAGGGCCCGCTGCGCTTCCTCCGCCCGCCGCCGCTCGACCGCGTACCGGATGACCCGGTTCAGCACGGGCCCGGCGACCTCGCCCTTGACCAGGTAGTCCTGGGCGCCGGCCCGGACCGCCTGCTCGCCCAGGTGCTCGCTGGCCTGGCCGGTTAGCACGACGACGGCCGCCTCCGGCTCGAGCTGCAGCAGCTGCCTGAGCCCGTCCAGGCCCTGCGAATCCGGCAGGCCCAGGTCGAGCAGCACGCACGCCGCGCCGGGCACCAGGTCCTTGGCCTGGGTGAGCGACCGCGCGCGCCGCATGACGACCGCGGCTCCCACCTCGCCCAGCAGCTCGCTGACCAGCAGGGCATCCCCGTCGTCGTCCTCGACGAGCAGGACCTGTACCTGATCGTCGCGGCCGGGAGAGGCCGCAGCCTGGATCTCAGCGTTACTTGTCATTGCGAACCTACATCGGTGAGGCGTGCGGGCGTCACGGGCTAGCTAGCGTACGGCAACAGATAGCAACACTTGCGGAGATACCATCATGCCCGCCGCGCGGCAGTGCGCAGGGCCCTAGACCGCCTGCGGGAACGTGAACACGCGATGGGGATCGTACTTGGCCTTGACCTGGGTGAGCCGGGTGTAGTTGGCGCCGTAGTAGGCCTGCCGCCAGTTGGTCAGGGCCGGGTCGATGTAGTTCTGGTAGGCCTGGCCGCTGGCGTAGGGGCGCATCGACTGCCAGAACGACTGCTGCCAGGCGTGCTGGCGGGCCACCGCGGCGGCCGCCGAGCCCTGCGGCCAGGTCGTGGTGTACTGGGCCTGGAACAGCCCGTTGCGGTGGACGAACGCGGTGGCGCCCGGGGCGACCCGGTTAACCGCGCCGCCGAGCGCGTCGAACGCGATGCCCCCGGACGCGCCGGGCGCGCCGCCGGCCCGCTGGAACTTCTCCACGCCGGCCAGCAGGGTGCCGATCCCCCGGCTGCTCAGCGGCTTGGTGAAGATATCGGACTTGGCGTACTCCGAGGCCCGGGAGAGCCGGCCTTGCGGGTTCTGGGTGGGCAGGTGGCACTCGTTCACGGTGAGGCTGGCGCAGCCCGCCTCAACCAGCATCGCGTGCAGCCAGGAGGTGGTCTCCATGAACGGCGAGGACGGAGGGGAGCCGGCCGCCGCGTACAGCTTCTCCAGCTGGGCGGCCGCGGCGCTGATGCTGCCCAGGTAGGTGCCGCCCACCTGGATGGAAGGAACCGAGCCGCCCGGCGCGGCGGCCAGGTGCAGGTTCGACCAGAGCGCGTCCGGGGCGTGCGGGGCCCAGGACTGCCAGGCCGCGATCACCCGGGCGGCCTGCGACCACGGCCAGGACAGGAAGAACAGGACGATCTGCCCGGCCGGGTGCGTGCCGAAGGTAAACGAGGTGACCACGCCGAAGTTGCCGCCGCCCCCGCCGCGGCAGGCCCAGAACAGGTCGGAGTTCTGGCTCGAGTTGCAGGTCCTGACCTGGCCGTCGGCCGTGACGATCTGCAGCGACTTCACGTTGTCGCTGGTCAGCCCGTAGGCACGGGACACTACCCCGACGCCGCCGCCCAGGGTGAGCCCGGCGATGCCGACCGTCGGGCAGGACCCGCCGGGTACCGCGCGGCCGTGCGCCGCCAGCCCGTTGTAGAAGTCGATCAGGTGGGTGCCGGCCCCGACGGTGGCGGTGCTCCCGCTGACGTTCACCCCCGCCATCTTGGTCACGTCCACGATCAGGCCGCTGGTGGAGGACCAGCCCGCGTAGCTGTGCCCGCCGCACCGGGCGGCCACCGGGATGCCGTACTTGCGCACGAAGGCCAGGCAGGTGGACACGTCGTGCGGGTTGCGGCAGTAGGCGATGCCGGCCGGGTGCAGCGAGTCGAAGCGCGGGTCGAAGAGCCGCTTGGACACGGTGTAGGCGGCGTCGCCCGGGCGGACCAGCGGCCCGGACAGGTCGTGCCCGAGGGCCGTCCAGTCGGCGGGGGACGGCGAGCCGGTGGCCTGCGGGGCGGCGATGGCCCGGGACGCGCCGTCCGCCGTCGCCGCGGCCGCGCCCGGGGCGCCCGTCGCGCCCGCGGCACTGGTCGCGCTGCCCCGGCTGCAGGAGGCGAGCAGCCCGGCCCCGCCCGCCGCCGCCGTCAGCCGCAGGAAGTCGCGCCGTCTGGTGTCCTTAGCCATCGCGTGAGCCTCCCCTTCGGCCTGCCACTGAAGTGCGCATCCAGCGGTAAGACGCCGCGAGATCCCGGACAGTTGGGTCCTGCGGTGAATCCGGAAAGATTCTGCCCGAAAATGACTTGCTTGCACCAGCAAGCGGAAATATAGTTGAGCTACTCAATAATTGAGAGACTCAGGTAATCGTCTAGAGGATTCGGACGGAGGTGAGCGCGGATGGAGGAGCACCAGGGGACAGTGCTTGATGCGGGGCCGGTGCCGCACGTGGAACCGCTCACCGACGACCAGCTCAACCAGCAGATCAGCGACACGCTTCCCGAGCTCTTCAAGCTCTTCCACGAACTCAGCCAGCGCATCGCGACCGAGTTCGGGATGAACGGCAGCGACGCCATCGCCCTGCTCAAGCTCGATGCCCCCATGACGATGAAGGAACTCGGGCAGCGGATGGGCTGCGACCCCTCCTTCGTCACCACCATCGCGGACGCCCTGGAGAAGCGCGGGCTGGCCCGGCGGGAGCCCTCGCTGCGGGACCGGCGGAGCAAGAACATCGTGCTCACCCCGGAGGGCGTGACGGTCAGGGACCGGCTGTACCGCGAGATCCTGGCCCAGGCGCCGTGGTGCACGGCGCTGGATACCGGCGAGCGCCGGTGCCTGCTCGGGCTGCTGCGGAAGATGGTCAAGTCACGATGCGGGAGGTGATGCTGTCACAACCGCGGCGGCTATCTCGTCACAGATGAGAGTCCGGCCGCAGGGTCGTCAGTACCGAGGACGGCGACCACACGGGGAAGGAATGAGAGTTACGGGGAACGGGAGCCTCGGTTCGTTCGGACCAAAAAATCTTTAACCGCGAAGTACGGCGCGTGACTTCGGCACCAGCCCTGGTCACGGCGGTAGTTCACTACGCCCTCAATCTAGGGAGATTGTCTTGTCCGCCACCTCACCAGACACCGGGCAGCCGACCCGGGAGGTCAGTATCGCGGCGGCGTCCAGCGCCGCCGAGACCTCCGCGGGGCCGCCCCGCCGGCTGGGCCTGGCCCTCGCCGTCATCGCGACGGCACAGCTCATGGTCGTGCTCGACGCGACCATCGTCAACGTCGCCCTGCCGCACATCCAGGCCGCGCTCGGCTTCTCCGGCACCGGCCTGGAGTGGGTCGTCAACGCATATGCGCTGGCGTTCGGCGGGCTGCTGCTGCTCGGCGGCCGATCCGGCGACCTACTGGGGCGCCGCCGGGTCTTCATCTTCGGCATCTTGCTGTTCTCGGTGGCCTCGCTGCTCGGCGGGCTGGCCACCGGGCAGGTGTGGCTGCTCAGCGCGCGCGTCTTGCAAGGCGTCGGCGGCGCGTTCGCCGCGCCCACCGCGCTGTCGCTGATCGCGGTCACGTTCCCGGAGGGGCCGCCGCGCAACCGGGCGATGGGCGTGTACGCCGCGATGAGCGTGGCCGGCGGTGCCGTCGGCCTGATCGCGGGCGGCCTGCTGGTCCAGTTCCTCAGCTGGCGCTGGGTGTTCTTCGTGAACGTGCCGATCGGCCTGGCGGTCGCGCTGCTCGCCCCTCGGGTGCTCGGCGAGTCCGAGCGGCGCCGGGGCCAGTTCGACCTGCCCGGTGCGATCACCGGCAGCCTGGGAATTGCCGCGCTGGTGTACGGGCTGTCTAGCGCCGCGACCAGCCCGAACGGCGTGTCGCACTGGGGCGACACCAAGGTGATCGTGTCGCTGGTGGCCGCGGCGGTGCTGCTGGTGTCGTTCGGGTTCATCGAGGTGCGGAGCAGGTCCGCGCTGGTGCCGATCCGGGTGCTGCGCAGCCGGGACCGGACCGGGGCCTACCTGATCAGCCTGTGCATCGGCACCGCGCTGTTCGGCATGTTCTTCTTCCTCACCCTGTTCGTGCAGGGCGTGTGGGGGTACAGCGCGCTGCGGACCGGCATCTCCTACCTGCCGATGGTGGCCATGATCATGGTGGCGGCCGGGGCGGCATCCCAGCTGGTCAACCGGATCGGCCCCCGGCCGCTGATGATCACCGGGAGCGTGCTCGGCACCGGCGGGATGTTCTGGCTGTCCCGCGTCACCGAGCACAGCACCTACGCCGGCGGGCTGCTCGGCCCGATGATGCTGACCGCGACCGGGATGGGGCTGATCTTCGTGCCGCTGTCCCTGATCGCGCTGACCAAGGTCGCCAACAACGACGCCGGGGTGGCCTCCAGCCTGCTGAACGTCGGCCAGCAGGTCGGCGGCGCGCTCGGGCTGGCGATCCTGGGCACCGTGGCCTGGAGCGCGGTGGCGAACAGCCTCCACACCCAGGCGGCCGCGGCGGCCACGGCGGCGAAGCACGCCACGGTGCACCTGTCCGCGGCCCAGCAGGCCGCGCTGCAGAAGGCGGCGTCGAATCACGCCCTGGCGCACGGGTTCTCCCAGGGGTACGTGGTGTCGGCCGGGATCATGCTGCTGGCGCTGATCATCACGCTGGTCGCGATCCGGGTCACGCGGGAAGACCTGTCCGGGGTCAACCCGATGGCGGCGCCTACCGACTGAGCGCTGGCCGGCTGAGCCTTCCTGCTCTGGCGCCTGGGCCCCGCGGCGGTTCGCCGTCGCGGGGCCTTTGCCGTCGGGGGCCTTTGCCGTCGCGGGGCCTTCGCCGTCGCGGGGCCTTCGCCGTCCGGGCGGGGGCTGGGCATACGATCGTCTCGTCGCCTAGCCGGGAGGTTCGCATCTGATGGCCGCAGGGCTTTTCTACGTCTACACCGAGCCGGGCTCGGTCGACGAGGCGGAGTTCAACGACTGGTACGACCACGAGCACGGGCCGGCCCGGCTGACCGTGCCCGGGTTCCGCAGCGCCGTGCGGTACCAGGCGCTGGACGGCGAGAAGCCGTCGTGGCTCGCGCTGTACGAGCTGGACCGCCCGGAGGTCATCGACAGCCCCGGTTACCGGGCGCTGGGCGGGCGGGCGAGCGACCGGGACAAGGCCGTCGGCGCCGGGCTGGCGACGCTGGACCGGCGGGTCTACGAGCAGATCAGCGAGGACGGTTCCCGGCCAGCTGACCACGCTCCGATGATCCTGGCCGTGGCGATGTCGGTGCCCGCCTCGGCCGAGCAGGACCTGGCCGCGTGGTACGAGCAGGAGCACATCCCGATGCTGCTCCAGGTCCCGGGGTGGCGGCGGATCCGCCGGTTCCGGCTCGTCCGCAGCCTGGACGTGCCCGGGCCCGGCTTCCTGTCCCTCAGCGAGCTGGCGGGCCCCGAGGTGCTGGAGGAACCCGGCTACCGGGCGGCGATCGGCACGCCGTGGCGCGACCGGATGGTGGCCCTGGCGCTGCGGCGGGAACGGCGGGTGTTCGGCTTCCGCAACGCGATCGGCTCCTAGCGTGGCCTCTCTTCGCGATCCCGAGGTCAGGGACTTCCTCGCCCGCGGCACCCGGACCGGCAAGCTGGCCTACCTGGCCGCCGACGGCCGTCCGCTGATCGCCCCGGTCTGGTTCATCGTCGAGGCCGACAGCCTGGTGTTCAACACGGGCAAGGACACGGCGAAGGGGCGCGCGCTGGCCCGTGACCCGCGGGCCACCCTCTGCGCGGACCTGGAGGAGCCCCCGTACGCGTTCGTCCAGGTCCAGGCCGAGGCCAAACTGTCCGAGGACCCGGCCGAGCTGCTCCGCACCGCCACCGCGATCGCGGCGCGGTACATGGGCGCCGAGCGGGCCGCGGAGTTCGGCAAGCGCAACGGCGTGCCCGGCGAGCTCGTGGTGCGGCTGCGGCCGGTCAAGGTGCTCGCCGACTTCGACGTCTCCGGCTGAACCGGGACACCGAATCTACCGGCGCGCCGGCACCGGCTAGCCGTATCGTTAGTGACTGCACCAGGCGGGCATATCGGGAGGTTCCGGGTGCATACCGGCAGTTACGGTTTAATGTCGGCGGACGGCTCGGTGCAGTCCACCGGGTCGGCCCCGGGCCAGGCCCTCACGTGGCCGGTCTGGTCGGGTCCGGTACCTCCGCTCGCCGACGGCTTCACGGCCAGGCCCGATACCGTGCCCGGCCTGGAGGCCACGCTGCTTCCCGGCACCGCGGTGGTGCTGGTTTCCGACCAGGCGCCCGCGCCGGTTCCCGGCCCGGAAGCGCGGGACTGGGTGAGGTCGGGCGGCAAGACCCAGCTGGCCCGGCACTTCGCCGAGTCGCTCTGGCGGTCGCCCGGGGTGGACGTGCTGACCTGGGTGGTAGCCAGCAGCCGGGCCTCGGTGCTGTCCGGCTTCGCGCTGGCGGCCGCGGCGATGGGAGCCAGCGACACGGGCGATGCCGAGTCGGTGGCGGCCCGGTTCGTGGACTGGCTCGGCAAGACCAGCCGGCCGTGGCTCGTCGTGCTCGACGACCTGCGTGACGGCTCCGACCTGGAGGGGCTGTGGCCCGCGGGCCCGGCGGGAAGGCTGCTGATCACGACCGCGAACCCGGCGGTCGTCTCCGCCCAGCACCGGACGCTGGTCATACCGGTGCCGGCCTTCAGCAGCCGGGAGGCCATGAACTACCTGTCCGGCCGCCTCAGCACCGATCCGGACCAACGCAGCGGAGCGATCGACCTGGTAGGGGACCTCGGCTGCGAGCCGATCGCGCTGGCCCAGGCCAGCGCGGTGATCGTCAGCTCGGGCATGTCCTGCCGGGACTACCGGCAGTACTTCACGCAGCGGCAGAAGCAGCTCGCGGAGACGGGCCGGGCCGAGGCGGCGGCCGCCGCGGTCACCTGGACGTTCTCGGCCGAGTACGCCGAGCACCTCTCGCCGGGCGTGAGCATCCGGTCGCTGGTGACGCTGGCCGCGCTGCTCGACGGCCACGGGATACCCGGCGCCGTGTTCACCACGCTGGCCGTCGCCCAGTACCTCGCGGGCGACGGCGCCGGGCCGGGTGCCGGGGCCGCGCCGGGTGCCTCGGCGCCGGACCCGCAGCGGATCTGGAACGCGGTCCTCAGCCTGAAGCAGGCGGGGCTGATGACCGTCGACCCGCCGGGTACGCCGCCCGCCGTCCGGATCAGCCCGGTGATCCAGGACGCCATCCGCGCGGCCGTGCCCCAGGACCTCTACGACCGGGCGGTCAGGGCCGCGGCGGACGCGCTGCTCGAGGTATGGCCCAGGGACGAGCCGCAGTCGCGGCTGGCCGCGGACCTGCGGTCGTGCGCCATCAGCCTCCGGGGGGCCGCAGGCGACCTGCTCTGGACCGATGACGGCCGCGCTCACCCGCTGCTCGTGCTGGCCGGGCAGAGCCTGGACAGCGCGCGGCTCACCGGCCCGGCCGTCGTCTACTGGGGCGAACTCGCCGCGGACAGCGAACGGGTTCTCGGTCCCGCCAGCCTGGACACCCTCACGGCGTACAGCCAGTACGGCGAGGCGCTGATGACGGCCGGGCAGGCGGCCGAGGCCATCGGATGGTTCCGGCGGGTCCTCGACGGCCGGTCCAGCGTGCTGGGGCCCGATCATCCGGGGGCCATCGAGGCCAAGGTCCGTCTCGGCCGGGCCCTGGTGGCCGTCGGCCAGCCCGACGACGCCGTCGCCGTCCTGGAGGAGGCCGTGGCCGGCAGCGAGCTCGTCCGCGGCGCCGACCACATCGAGACGCTCTCCGCCCGGGAGGAGTACGCGGCGGCGGCCCAGGCCGCGGGCAAGCCCGCCGAGGCGATCCGCTCGTACCGGCACTCGCTGGCCGACCGGGAGCGCCTCCTCGGCCCGCAGCATCCCGACACCATGAACACCAGCCTGGGGCTGGCCGACGCCTACCTGGCCAGCGGCCAGACCAAGGATGCGATCTCCCAGTACAAGCGGGTTCTCGCTGACCGGGAAGGGGTGCTGGGCCCGGACCACCCGGACACGCTGCTGGCGCGGGGCAGCCTCGCCTCGGCCTATTTCGCGGCCGGCAAGATGGGTTCGGCGCTGCAGCGCTACGAGGAGACCTGCGCGGGTTACGAGCGCACCATCGGCGCTGACCACCCGAGAACCCTGGCCTGCCAGGCGGACCTGGCGCGCGGCTACTACGCCACGGGCCGGCTGGGCGATGCGATGGCCCTGCTCACCGACATCATCGCGCGCGGCGAGCGGGCCCTGCCACCAGGCGATCCGCTGACGCAGCAGATGCGGGAAACCCTGGCCAGCATCACCGGGTGATAATTGCGCGGCGGCCGCGGCGCTGCGTCGTAGGCTCTTGTTCATATCCGATCGGTTTCCTCTGCGTAAAACGAGTATTTACGGCGGGATTGGCCGATATATTGGCCTCGGCTTCACTTGGCGGTCGCGTGCTCGGCTGCACCGGCCGGCGATATACCGATCGGAGGAAACCCCGCTTAGAAACCTCCGGCACATCTGCGCGTTCCACAATCGCCGCAGTCGGCTGGCGCGTGCCCGGACACATGCTCAATGGGTTCGGATATGCCCATTCATGGCCCCGCGGCAGGCAGCTGAAGGCCCCGATCAGCGGCCGAGACGACCCAAAGGTCGCTAACTGTACTTAACGACGACGTGAGCAGCTCCTTTCGGAAGGGTAATTCAGGTCATGACTCAGACCGTGGTGCAGAATGAACAGCTGCGCCGGTATGTCGAGACGCACCACATCGACATGATCCCGGCCGGCGCCCGGCACGGGAAACCGTGGCAGCAGGCCGCCTTCTGGGCGGGCGCCAACGTGAACGTGTTCAACGTCTTCCTCGGCGGCGTGGTCGTATCGCTCGGCCTGACGTTCTGGTGGGCCGTCATCGCCATCGTGGTGGGGACGCTGTGCGGCGCGCTGTTCATCGCGCTGCACGCGACCCAGGGTCCCCGGCTCGGGGTGCCGCAGACGATCCAGTCCCGCGCCCAGTTCGGCTTCTACGGGTCGGCCTTCCTGTTCCCCTGCGTTCTGCTGCTCAACGTCGGCTTCATCGCGGCCCAGCTCGTCATCCAGGCGCAGAGCGCCCAGGGGGTCGTGGCCGGCCTGTCCATCCCGGCGTGGATCCTGATCCTGGCCGTGCCTGCCGTGGTGATCGGGATCTTCGGCTACCGCTGGATTCACCGGGTCATGCAGGTCACGATCGTCATCACCGGCCTGTCGATCATCGTCATGTTCATCCAGGCGCTGCGGTACGGGTCGCTCCCGGCCAAGGAGACCGGCATGACCGCGCCGACCGCGGGCCTGTTCCTCGCGGGAGCCGCGCTGCTGGTCATCGACATGCTGAGCTGGGCGCCGTTCGTGTCCGACTACACCAGGTACCTGCCGGTGAACACCAGCGGGCGGCGGCTGTTCTGGGCCATCTACGGCGGCAACGTCGTGGCGACGATCGCCGCCTGCTCGGTCGGCGCCTACCTCGCCGCCCTGGTGCCTTCCGTCGCCGTCGACGGGCCGGTCCCGGCCATCGCCAAGATCTCCGGCAAGTGGGCGCTGGTCGTCATGGCGCTGAGCCTGATCAACTCGGATACGCTCAACGCGTACACCGGCGCATTCCAGGTACTGGCGCTCGGCAATATGTGGCGCCGGTTCAAGTCGGTGTCGGTAATGCTGCGTGTCGTGCCATTCATCTGCGTGATGGCAGTGGGCGTCGCGATCGCCTATGTCGGGTACCAGCATTTCGTCACTAACCTGTCCAATTTCCTGGATGTGCTCCTGGTTATTTTCATCCCGTGGTCCGCGGTGAACCTGACCGACTATTTCCTGGTCCGCCGCGGTAATTATGACGTCACGGCGTTCTTCATCCCGGATGGCGTGTACGGCAGGTTCGCGTGGCGCGGGCTCCTGGCGTATGCGATAGGCCTGGCCGCGGAATGGCCGTTCGTTTCTCAGCTGGACTACACCGGGCCGCTGGTCAAGGATCTCGGCGGCGCGGACATTTCGTGGATCGTCGGGTTCTTCGTCTCGGCGATTGTCTACCTGGTCCTGGTGGTCAGCACCGCCACCGAGACCGGCCGTCACGACCGGCAGCAGATGGCCGCGTCCACCCGGTGGTAACAGCGTCTTGCTGACGTCTTGCTGACATCTTGCTGATGTCCCCGGGCGTCCTGGGCGTCCCGGGCAGGGAGATCTGCCCGGGACGTTCGCTTTTCTCCCCGGCGGGCGCTGCGGCCGGTCCCACCGCCGGGCGGCACGACCCGGTCGGCCTCGGCTGGCTGCAGCAGCACGATCCGGTTACTGACAAATCCGCCCGCGTTCCGAATTGAGGTCACCGTGTCACCGGGCTGCGGGCTAGCCGGATACCGCCAGCGGGTCGGGCGAGGACCGCGAGGCTGAACGTGAGCAGCACGTCGGTGGAGCCGCCGGGCCAGGTGAACGGCACGCTGGACAGCCCGGCGTGGCCGGCTGCGGATCACGCGTCGGCGAGGATCCGGCTGAGGATCTTGGCCGTGTCCCCCACCGGCTCGGCCTGGAGGCAGAGCTGCTCCATGACCTCCAGGTAGCTGTCGACCTCCACCGGCTTGTCCAGGTACAGCGCGCTGGTCAGCTGCTCGATGTAGACCACGTCGGCCAGGTCCGGCTCGGCGAACCGCAAGATCGTGAACGGGCCGCCCATGGCCGAGTGCGCGCCGGCGCTGAACGGCAGGATCTGCAGCGTCACCGCCGGGTGATCCGCCATCTCGATCAGGTACTCCAGCTGCCCGCGGACGATCTCCCGGCTGCCCACCGGGCGGCGCAGCGCGCCCTCGTCGACCACCACCCACAGCTGCGGCGCATCCGGCCTGCGCAAGATCTCCTGGCGGCTGGCCCGCAGCTCGCCCCGCCGCGCGATCTCCTCTTCGGTGGCCGCGGAGCCCTGCTTGATCAGCGCCCGGGCGTAGGCCTCGGTCTGCAGCAGCCCGGGCACCAGCTGGATCTGGTAGGTCCGGATGACCGAGGCGGCCGCCTCCAGGCCCACGAACGGCTCCAGCCAGGACGGCAGGATGTCCGAGTACGCGTGCCACCAGCCCGGGGTGTTCGCCTCCCGGGCCAGGTTCAGCAGCGCGGCGCGCTCCTCGCTGTCGGTCACCCCGTAAAGCGTCAGGAGGTCGCCCACATCGCGCTCCTTAAAGCCGACCCGGCCGTGCTCCATCCGGCTGATCTTGGAGTGCGATCCGCGGATGGCCTCGGCGGCCTGCTCGGCGGTGATCCCGCGCGACTCGCGCAGCCGGTGCAGTTGGCTGCCGAGCACGAGGCGCTGGACGGTGGGACCGCCCGCGCGCGTGCCAAAAATGCTGGGGGGAACGTCCCAGGCCGAGTCTTCAGACGAGACCATCGGCACTCCTCGCATCCTCACACCCTAGATCCTGGCGGGGTGTGGACCAGTCTCCCATGTGATCTCACGCTTGCGGAAGGGGGTTGTGTGACAATTCAACAGCTCCCTTGATCTCCACGAGTTCCCGCAGGTCGTGAGGTACTAGTTTGCCAGGCAGTTACGGCCGGGTCGCCGCATGCCCGGTGGGAGCGCTGCTACTGGCGAGTCAGGCGGTCCGTTCGCCGAGCAGATGGTCAAAAGCCCCATCCTTGGCCCCGGCCAGGAATGCGGTGATCTCTGCCTGAGTGTAGAGCAGGATGGGGCCTGCCGGGAACCGGGAGTTCCGCATGGCGATCTCGCCGGTGGGCAGCGAGGCCAGCTCCACGCATTCCCCGTTCGGGTTGCTGTGCCAGCTCTTCTGCCAGCAGACCTCGCCGAGCTCCGCGGCGAGCATGCCGTTGTAGGTAATGAGCATCTCTATCCCCTTCCGACAGGGTGACGCGTGTCAGGCGGCAATATTCACTCGCTGTGATCTCCAGTTGGCGACTGGTAAGCAAGTTGCCTGATGTGTCCCGCCTGTCTGCCGGCCCCCCGTGCGCCTATCCGGAGACCTGTGCACAAAGCGAATGAACGTGCATCTGGTCTTGCATTTGCACAATATATCAGGCAACATGTCCTTCAAGCACGCAGTTAACCACCGTGATGGGCAATCGTTTACATGCCCAATGACATGCAGGAAGCTGTTGCGTTGGCGCATCTCAGTGTCGCTACCGGTAGCGGGGATGACGACGAGGAAGTAGACATCCCCTGGCCCACGGTCGCTGACGGCATGCCGCGGCTACTGCCCGTGCCCTCGGCCTGGTGGGAGACGCCGGCGGTCACCACCCGCGCGCTGAGCGCCCGGCCGGAAGAGGCCAGGACCGCCCGCCGGTTCGTCCGGG